>JAABUS010008932.1_pt1 | contig 10776 bp, 10 predicted proteins | sample 5560161 | NCBI WGS metagenome assembly JAABUS01 (sample SAMN10711885, study PRJNA513376) | rock metagenome | isolation source: Antarctica rocks | place: Antarctica: Victoria Land, Trio Nunatak nord | collected 2016-01-04
TGCCTCTCCGTTTGGCTCACTTGGGCTGTCGCAAGACCAAGTTTCCCTTACAGAGCAGGCACTTTCGCGCTTCAACAGCGCGTGTCGGACTACAAGATCAGATCGCTACTGCAATGGCGGGGCTAGCCTGGGCCTTCACCGGTCGAAGCGAGACCATGTGGTGATCGTCCGCGGGCCGTGCGATGAAGGGTGAGATGTGTCTTTTCGGCACACGATGAAACAGCGACTGCAAGATGCGGGCCTCGACGTCTCCCGCTTCCCCTCCGAGCGAGCTGAGCATCGGAGGAACAAGCTGCTCACGGCTGCCAGGATCTCGCTGGTCCTCGACGTCGGTGCCAACGTGGGGGAGTTCGGAACCGAGCTGAGGCGGTTCGGGTACCGCGGTCGCATCGTCTCTTTCGAACCGCTCCCGTCGGTCTACGCCCGTCTCGAACAGCGTGTGGGCCCGGACCCTTTGTGGCACAGCGTCCAGTGCGCGCTGGGCAGGGCCACGAGAATGGTCGAACTGAACGTCGCGGCCAACGGTGGTGCCAGCAGTTCGGTCCTACCGATGCTGGACAGGCACCGCGAGGCGGCACCCAACGCTGCCTACATCGAGTCGATATCGGTTCAGCAGCGCACGCTCGACGAGGCAGCGCTGCCCCTGGTGCAGCCGATGGACCGCATCCTGCTGAAAATTGACGTGCAGGGTTATGAGAATGAAGTGTTGGCAGGCGCCGGTGAAGTGCTCTCCCGGTGCCAGGCGGTGCAGCTCGAGCTTTCCCTCGTGCCCCTATACGAAGGGAGTCTGCTCTACCGAGAGGTCATGGACCTGATGGATACGTTGAGCTTCCAACTGCACTGGCTGCAACCGGGCTTCAGCGACCCGGAGTCCGGCCAACTACTCCAGGCGGACGGATTGTTCGTGCGCGCCGAGTCCTCCGCGTTCCATCGGTGACCGCATGACTCGGGCATTGATCACCGGCATCTCGGGGCAAGACGGTCCGCTCCTCGCCCAACTTCTCCTCGAAAAGGGCTACGAGGTGTCCGGCCTCGTACGCAGCAGGGACGTGGCGCTCAACGACAACTCGGCGCGCCTGCCACCCTCGGTGGAGCTGCATGAGGGTGACCTTCGAGACGGCCCCTCACTACTGCGGGCTCTGCACGCCGCCGAGCCAGATCACGTCTACAACCTGGCGGGATTCTCGTCCGTCGGCCGCTCGTGGTCGGAAGCCGAGCTCGCGGCTGACGTCACCGGCCTTGGCACCTTGCGCTTGCTGGAGGCGCTCAGGGAGCACACGCAAGGCGAGATGGGCAGAGTCCGCTTCTACCAGGCATCGAGTTCGGAGATGTTCGGCCAGCCAGCGCAGAGCCCACAGACCGAGACGACGGCGTTCCACCCCCGATCTCCGTACGGAGTAGCGAAGGCATTCGCGCACTACATGACCATCAACTTCAGGGAATCCTACGGTGCCTTCGCAAGCTGCGGGATCCTCTATAACCACGAGAGCCCAGGACGTGGCGCTGACTTCGTCACCCGCAAGATCAGCCGTGGAGTCGCACGGATCAGACTTGGCTTGCAGGACGTTCTGGTCCTCGGTGACATCGACATTCGCCGCGACTGGGGCCATGCCTCCGACTACGTAAGGGCGATGTGCCTCATACTTGAGGCCGCCGAGCCTGACGACTACGTCATCGCCACCGGCACCACGCACAGCCTTCGAGATTTCCTCGACCTCGCCTTCAAACGAGTGGGTTTGGAAAACTGGGCGGGTGCCGTACGGCAGGACCCCTCGTTGTTCCGGCCGGCAGAAGTCACCGAACTGGTCGGGGACGCGAAAAAGGCCCACGACGCTTTGGGCTGGGTGCCGACATGGCGCTTCGAGGACATCGTCCACGAGATGGTCGATGCGGACCTCGCCGAGGCTCAGCTCCTCTAGCAAGGGCTTGCCGTGCCGATGCCAGCGCCTGGGGACCAGCGCGCCCGCCGGTTACTCGGCGAACTACGAGAAGCGTCGGCAAGATGTCTGGGCCCATGCAGAGGGCGTCGGTATGCAGGCCGGACTTCCGCAGTTGGTAGGCAGATTAGGGATTGATCGACAGCGTTCCCGCAGGTCAAGGGCTTGAGGGAGCCGCCGGCAGTCGATATCGTGTAGGCACACGATGCCGGGCGTGTCGCTCGACACGGCAGCGCTGATCGGCTTGGGTTGTGAGCATGTACCTGCGGGAGACCCGTCGCACGAATCGCGACGGCTCGGTGGTGGCGTACCTGCAGCTGGCGCACAACGAGCGGCACCCGCAGACCGGGAGCCCGGTCGCGAAGGTGATCCACAACTTCGGCCGTGCGGAGCTGGTCGACCGGGCCGCGCTCGCGCGGCTCGTCTCGTCGATCTCGCGGTTCCTCACCCCGGAGCAGGCGGCGGCTGCGGCCGAAGGCGCCGAGGTGGAGATCCTGGACGCCCGTCCGATGGGCGGTGCGTGGACGTTGGACCGGCTGTGGGAGCGGCTCGGGATCGGGGCGGCGATCCGCCGGGTCGCGGCTGGCCGCCGACTCGATGGTGACGCGGTCGAACGGGTCGTGTTCGCCCTGGTCGCGCAGCGGGCGTTGAAGCCGGGCAGCAAGCTGGCGGCGACCGACTGGGTCGCCAAGCGGGTCGCGATCGAAGGCCTGACGGGGTTCACCGACGACCAGGCGTATCGGGCGATGGACTTCCTGCTCGACGCGCTCACGAGATCGCCGGTGAGATCTTCGGCTCCGTCGCGCACCTGCTCAACCTGGACCTGGACATCATCTTCGTCGACACGACCTCGACCTACTTCGAGCTCGACGTCGCCGACGAGCTGGCCGACCTGCAGGACACCGTCGATGGCGACGGCGTCACCCGGCCGGTCGAGAACGGGGCGCAGGCGTTCGGGCATTCCAAGGACCACCGCACCGACCTACCGAAGGTGGTGATCGCGATGGCTGTCACCCGCGACGGTGTCCCGGTGCGGTGCTGGACGTTCCCCGGCGACACCGCCGACACCTCGATCATCCGGACCGTCAAGGACGACCTGGCCGGCTGGAACCTGCACCGGATGGTGTGGGTCGCCGACCGCGGCTTCGCCTCTGCCGCGAACCGGGCCTACCTGACCCGCGGCGGGGGCCACTACATCCACGCCGAGAAGCTCCGCAACACCAACAGCGAGGCCGCCGCCGCGCTCGCCCGACCGGGCCGCTATCGGACCGTCGCCGGGAACCTGCGGGTCAAAGAAGTCGCCGTCGCCCCCGGCGGCAACGGCGACGGGGATGACGGCGCGCGGGCGCAGCGGTTCTTGGTCTGCCACAACCCCGAACAGGCCGACCGCGACGAGGCCGTCCGCGGCCGGCTCGTTGCGCACCTCGAACAGCTGATGGCCGGCTCCGATGGCTGGACCCACCGGCGCCGCGACGAGTTCGTCGGGAGCCTGAAGACCAAGCCAGGGCTGCGCCGCTACCTGCGCCGCACTAACACCGGGCTGCTCCGCTTCGACGCGGCCGCGATCAAACGCGAGCAGCACCTGGACGGCAAGTGGCTGCTCCGCACCAGCGACAGCACCCTGACCCCCGACGACCTGGCCGCGGCCTACAAGACGCTGCTGCAAGTCGAACGCGGCTGGCGTGACATGAAAGGCGCCCTCGGGCTCCGGCCGGTGTTCCACTACCGCGAGGACCGGATCCGGGCGCATGTCCAACTGTGCTGGCTCGCCCTACTGCTGCTCCGCGTGGTCGAGAACGCCACCGACGACACCTGGCGCAACGTCCGCCACGAACTCGACCGGATGCACCTGATCACCCTCGCCACCGCCGACGGCCACGTCGCGCAACGCTCCGCGACCACCAGCGGGCAAAAGGCCATCCTGACCGCACTCGAACTCGGCGAGCCAGCGCGGTTCTTCGACTTCACTGTCGCTACCGACTGACCACCGCCAACACCGGCAAGCGTCCGCACGCGGGCTCGTAGTAACACGAGCCCATCACGCCGATTCAGCATTTCCGCAGGTCAACGCCATGATCACGATGATCGTGTGCTCAGCATCTGCGGAAGTCCGGGCGTGCGTTGTCACTCACGACGATCCGCGCGGCGTCATCGGCCGATGAACGGCCTCGAACACAAAGGTTGCTGGCCGGGGTCACGGAGTGGCCGGCATTCCCACGCGCGTCCTACTTCCTTCAGTACGCTCGGCCTCATGACCAAGCGCGCGCTCATCACCGGCATCACCGGGCAGGACGGCAGCTACCTGACCGAGTTGCTGCTCGTCAAGGGCTATGAGGTGCACGGGCTGATCCGGCGGGCCTCGACGTTCAACACCGACCGGATCGACGAGTACTACCAGGACCCGCACGACCCTGCGCGCACGCTTTTCCTGCACCACGGCGACCTGTCCGACGGCACCGGCCTGGTCAACCTGCTAGCCGAGGTCGAGCCCGACGAGGTCTACCACCTGGGCGCGCAGAGCCACGTCAAGGTCAGCTTTGAGATGCCCGAATACACCGGCGACGTCACCGGTCTGGGCACCATGCGCCTGCTCGAGGCGCTGCGCGCCGCGCACGTCAACACCCGCTTCTACCAGGCCTCCAGCAGCGAGCTCTACGGCTCCACGCCGCCGCCGCAGAACGAGGACACCCCTTTCCACCCTCGCTCGCCCTACTCCGTGGCCAAGCTCTACGGCTACTGGGCGACGGTGAACTACCGGGAGGCGTATGGCATGTTCGCCTGCAACGGGATCCTCTTCAACCACGAGTCCGAGCGCCGAGGGGAGACCTTCGTGACGCGCAAGATCACCCGTGCCGTGGCCCGCATCGCCGCCGGGCTGCAGGACAAGGTCTGGCTGGGCAACCTCGACTCGGTGCGTGATTGGGGCTACGCCCCGGAGTACGTCGAAGGCATGTGGCGGATGCTGCAGGCCGACGAGGCCAGCGACTACGTCCTGGCCAGCGGTTACCCCATGACGGTTCGCGACTTCTGCGTCGCCGCGTTCGCCCGGGTGGGTCTGAACTGGGAGACGCACGTCGCCTACGACGCCCGGTACGAGCGGCCGTCGGAGGTCGACGCGCTGATCGGGGACGCGTCGAAGGCCGAGCGTGTGCTCGGCTGGAAGGCCCAGACGTTCGGCTGCGACCTGGTCAACAAGATGGTCGACGGCGACGTCAAGAAGCTTGAGGACGAGCTCGCCGGCCGCAACGTCCGCATCGACCGCTAGCGACTACAGGCGCGCGTCCGAGGTGACGTGCTCCTGGAACCAGGCGTACGTCGCGCGCACGCCGTCCTCCAGCCGCACCGTTGGCTTCCAACCGAGCTCGGTCAGTCGGCTGACATCGAGGAGTTTGCGCGGCGTGCCATCGGGCTTGTCGGTGTCCCAGATGAGCTCACCCTCGAAGCCGACGACGTTCTGCACGAGCTGGGCCAGCTCCCTAATGGACAGGTCCTCGCCGACCCCGACGTTGATCGTCTGCGGGTCGTCGTAGTGCTCGAGCAGGAACAGCGAGGCCAACGCCAAGTCATCGACATGCAGGAATTCCCGCTTGGGTGAGCCGGTGCCCCACAGCGTCACCGACGATGCGCCGGCAACTTTTGCCTCGCTCATCTTGCGGAGCATCGCCGGCAGGACGTGCGAGCCCTGCAGGTCGAAGTTGTCGCCCGGACCGTAAAGGTTGGTGGGCATCGCGCTGATGAACGAGCTGCCGTACTGGCGGCGCAGCGCCTGCACTTGCATGATCCCAGCGATCTTGGCGATGGCGTAGGCGTCGTTGGTCGGCTCCAACGCGCCGGTGAGCAGGCTGTCCTCGCGGATCGGCTGCTGGGCGAACTTCGGGTAGATGCAGCTGGAGCCGAGGAACAGCAGCCGCTCGACGCCTGTGCGCGCGGCGGCGTCCATCACGTTGACCTGGATTCGCAAGTTGTCGGACAAGAAGTCCGCGGGGGCGGCGCTGTTGGCCAGAATCCCGCCGACCTTCGCTGCTGCCAGGACCACATGCGTCGGGCGCTCGGCGTCGAAGAAGGCGTCGACCGCGGCGCGGTCGCGCAGGTCCAGCTCAGTCGACGAAAGCCCTAGCACCTCGTGGCCGCGGGCCTGCAGGGCGCGCGCTACGGCGCTGCCGACCAGCCCGCGGTGACCGGCGACGTAAACGACGGCATCGGACGGGATCGCGTAAGCAGCGGCCATGGCCCGCAGCCTACGAGCCGGTCGGGCCCCCGACTGGCTGATGGGGCAGGGTCGAGGTCGAGCGTCCTGGGTCGGCACGCGCGAGTTCGTCCTCGGCACAAGCAACGCCGATCGAGCACGCCCGAACGTGCCCGCAAGCCTCCGAGCCCATTCGCCGGAAGGGCGAGTCAGAGGAGCACCGCCGTCGGTTGCGCCCCGACGGCTAGCGGGCCCGCGTCGTGGGCCGTCAGCTGCGGCACACCGGTCCGGTCCCTCCGGTTCGGCGGCGGCTGGGCCGCGCCTTGAAGTCGTAGAGAAAGTCCTCACAGCTGGAGCCGCTCTGGCTGCCCTCCGGCTTGTTCGGGGTTAGGCGCGCGGGCGCGTCGGCGCGCCCGCGCGCGCCGTGCTCAGAGGTAGTCGTAGGGGATGTCGTTGAGGTACCAGGTGTCGTACGACGTCTCGGTCGGCTCGGCGGTCGGTGGCGGGGACGGCGGCAGCGGCAGGGGCTTCCTCGGTGGCCAGTGCCGGTCGTCGTCGGCGTTGTCCGGTGCGGCTGCTGGCGTGTACGGGCGGGCGGTGTTCCAGGTGACGAGGCTGTGGGTGATGAGTCGGTGGAAGAGGCCGAGGTGGCCGCTTTCGCGGACGTGCATGACCGGCAGCAGATGGTTCGGGACGCCGGCGAGGACGGGGCTGACGAGTAGGTCGACGCCGAAGCGGTAGATGGAGGTGGTGGTGCCGGCGTGGAGCCGGATTTCACCGCCGGAGTTCGTGTCGTCGAGCAGGGGTGCGAGGCGCCGGAGCGCGCGCCGGACGGGGTAGGCATGTTCGTCGTCGGTGCCGACGGCGTCGGGGTCTTGGTAGTCCGGGTCGCGCAGGCAGATCCGGATGCTGCTGCCGGTGATGGCGCGCAGGTTGAGCGTGTCGATCATCTCCGGCTGGCTTTCCACGAGCCAGGCGAGGGTGTTGGTGATGATGGCGACGTCGTCGCTGGCGGTGCTGGCGAGCTCGGCCCATAGGTCGACGGGGACGTCGCGGCGGGTGGCGTAGACGGCGAGGAGTTCGGCTCGGGCGAGGGCGACGCGGGCGGCGATGTCGTCGGCCTGCGGCCACATCTCGGCGCGGTCGGCGCGCAGCAGGCTGGCGACGGCGTACTGGTGGCGTCGGTGCGGGACGTGCTGGCCGTTGAGCCAGCGCTGGACGGTTTTCTCGTCGACCTGTAGCCGTTCGGCGAGGTCGATCGGGGTCAGGCCGCGGTGGTGCAACAGCTGGGCGAGGCGGACGTTGCGGGTTGTCGTGGTCGGCGGCATGGCGGGCTCCGGCGGCGGATGGTGTTCGGGGACCTACCGAAGCGCCGGGGTCAGACAGTTTTGGACGACTCTGCACAGCATTGCCCGGGTGGCGGACATTTCGCGCCGCGTCGGGACATTTGCCGATGTCCGGGATGTCCCGTAGTTGTCCGGTCGTGTCCTGGCAGTGCCCGGCCGCTCCGGGCACGGTGGGCTCGTTGGTTTTTCCCTCGAGCGCAAGGAGTACGTGATGGCGATGCGACTGCCGATTGACACCAGCGGGTTGACGCTGCTGGTGGGTCTGGCGCCGGAGCCGGTCGTGGATTTCGAGACCCGCCGGCCGAAGGCAGATGAGAACGGTGAGCTGCTGTATCAGCTGCAGCTGGTGGCGCTGGGCAGTGAGGGCGCCGAGGTGATCACGGTGAAGGTGGCCGGAGCGCCGAAGGGCCTGGCGGCCGGGGTGCCGGTGAAGGTGCTGGGGCTGGTGGCGCTGCCCTGGTCGATGGGTGACCGCTCGCCCGCCAGTCACCACCGAGAGGGTGGCTGCGGAAACCGAATTCGGGGCTGGAGCGACCAGTGGGTTCAGAGCTACGGGCACGTAGCGGGCACGCCGTCGACTTTTATCGAAGTTGATCTATCATCGTGAGAGCCAAAAGTATGGCTCTGACCTGCGCTTTTAGACATAAGCAAGATCACAAAATAGGCGTAACCATGTCTTGTTGGGACTGGGTTGGCTGGAGCAGTCTGGCGACGAGGTGGGTCAGAACGACGCCCGGCGTGCCCCCGGCCTGTAGCACGACGTCGGCGGACGGGAGCGACATATGCTCGCGCGGACTGGCCGCACGGGGCGGACGGCGAACTGCAGAGGTGACCTGCGTGGACATCCGCGACTACCTGCGCATTCTGCGCAGCCGGTGGCGCCTGATCGCTCTCTGCTCCCTCCTCGCTCTCGCGGCGGCGGCGCTCGCCACCTTTGCCAGCACCAAGACCTACCAGGCGACCTCCCAGGTGTTCGTCAGCACCAGCGGCGCCAACCAGGACACGACATCCGGGCTGCAGCAGGGGGGCCAGTTTGCCCAGCAGCGGGTCAAGTCATACGCGGACATCGTGAACAGCCCGCCAGTGACCGCCAAAGTCATCGCCGACCTGCGGCTCAGGACATCGCCGAGTGACCTGGCGAAGAAGATCGTCGCGACAGCGCCCCTGGACACGGTGCTCATCAACATCGACGTCAAGGACGAGAGTCCAGCGCAGGCACAGCGCATTGCCAACGCCGTTGCGATGCGCTTCACGGTGGTGGCGGCGGACTTGGAGACACCGCGAGGCTCCACGAGCTCGCCGGTGAAGGTCAGCGTGGTCCGACAGGCGGACCTGCCCGAGGGGCCGGTCTCGCCAAAGCCACAGCTCAACCTCGCGCTGGGTCTGCTGGTCGGTCTCGCGGTTGGCGTGGGTGCGGCCGTGCTGCGCGAGACGCTGGACACCACCATCAAGGGCGTCGAGACCATCCAGGACGAGCTCGGCCAGCCCACGCTGGGCGTCATCGCGTTCGACCCGGACGCCGCCAAGCGCCCGCTCATCGTGCAGAACAATCCGCAGTCGACCCGGGCGGAGGCCTTCCGCCAGCTCCGCACCAACCTGCAGTTCGTCGACGTCGATCACCGGCCGCGCTCCATCGTCGTCACCAGCTCGGTGCCGGGAGAGGGTAAGTCGACGACCGCCTGCAACCTCGCCATCGCGCTCGCGCAGGCCGGCCTGAAGGTCATCCTTGTGGAGGCCGACCTGCGCCGGCCCCGGCTGCTGGACTACCTCGGGCTGCCCGGCGGCGCCGGCGTGACCGACGCCCTCGTGGGCCGCGCCACCCTCGAGGACCTGCTCCAGCCGTGGGGCGACACCGGCAACCTGCTCGTGCTGGGCAGTGGCCCGACGCCCCCCAACCCCAGCGAGCTGCTCGGGTCGCAGCAGATGCGCGAGCTGCTCGACGAGATGGAGCAGCACGCCGACCTCGTCCTGCTCGACGCACCGCCGCTGCTGCCCGTCACCGACGCCGCCGTGGTCACGGCGGTGGCCAGTGGCGCGATCCTGGTCGTGCGGGCCGGCAGCACGCGCAAGGAGCAGGCCGTCCGGGCGCTGGAGATCCTGCGTGGCGTCGACGCCCACGTCTATGGCGCCGTGCTCAACATGGCTGCGACCCGTGGACCGGACGCCTACCGCTACGGTTACTACGGCGGCGGCTACACCTCTGAGCCGGCCGGCACCGTGCAGAGCCACACCACTCGCCGTCGGCCGCTGCCGCCTGTCGGTGACGGCGAGCGCTCCTCCCGCAACGGCGGGTCGGGACGCAGCGGCGTCACACTGCTCCCGGACGACGTCGGCTCGAGCCGGGTCGAGGAGACGCAATCGCCCGAGTACAGCGAGTCGCCCGAGTCCGCAGGTCGCCGTCGGGCGCAGTCGCGGTCAGGGGGCGGCGGTCTCGGGTCGCTGGCCGGGGACGTGCGTCGCGAGAGCCGCTGACGCGGTGACCAGGTGGAGCCGACCCCGGCCGGCGTCCTTGGCCCGGTAGAGGGCCGCGTCGGCGCGGGCGACCAGCGCCTCGTCGTCCTCGCCGTCCAGGTCGACAGCCACGCCGGCGGACAGGCCGACCCCCAGCTCCCGTCGTACGGCGGAGAGCAGACGCTCGCCGACGGTCACCGCCTCGGACTCGTCGGCGACCGGCAGCAGCGCCGCGAACTCGTCGCCGCCGATGCGGAACAGCTCGTCGCCGTGACGCAGGGCGTTGCCCATGCATGCCGTCACGTCCCGCAGCAGCTGGTCGCCCCTCGGCGTGACCACGGTCGTCGTTGACGGTCTTGAAGTGGTCGACGTCCAGGTAGAGCACGGCCGTGCGGCCGGGGCGGGTGACGGCTCGGGAGGCGGCCAACGCGGCGTAGAAGGTCGCGTGGTGGCCGAGGCCGGTGAGCGGGTCGCGCGAGGCCTGCTCGCGCAGGTCGCGCACGGCTGCCCCGACCTGCAGGCAGCTGGTCACCTGCCCGGCCAGGACCTCCAGCAGCTCGACGTCCTCGGGGTGCATGTCGCGGCGGTTGCCGGAGGCGATCAGTAGCACGCCGAGGCGTTCCGCCGCCAGGTGCAGCGGGAGCACGACCATCGAGTCGACCCCGGCCGCCCGCAGCTCGAGCTGGCCGGGTGTGCACAGCGCGCTGTCGTCGCCGACGCTGTAGGAGCTGGTGCCGGGCGCGGCCCACTGGGCCGCCTCGGCGAGGGCGTTGGGGGTGAGCCCGACCAGGGCGGCCGAGAGCGGCCCCGTCGCCGCCCGGCCGGTCAGCCGGCCGCCGTCGGCGAGGAAGAGCAC
>JAABUS010008934.1_pt1 | contig 10775 bp, 6 predicted proteins | sample 5560161 | NCBI WGS metagenome assembly JAABUS01 (sample SAMN10711885, study PRJNA513376) | rock metagenome | isolation source: Antarctica rocks | place: Antarctica: Victoria Land, Trio Nunatak nord | collected 2016-01-04
AACTATAAAACCTGACAATAAAAGTGTTGATTAACTAACTTGGACTTGTTTAAACTTTGTTCAATATATTTCTTACGCTTCTTTTATGCTATAAAATCCACTACTTTTTTTAAAAAGACAATACAGCACTGATTTTACAGGGCTAAAAGAAGTACTGTGATTTTTTCGATATGAATTCAAACAGGTTCTAATTGTTAAACCGTTTGTTTAGTTAAAAACCGCGCTAAAATTTTGTTTGGCTGTTCATCAGACAACATTACTTTTGAGACAACCTTTTACCAGTTTGGATTTTGTTTTAAATTAGGGTTAAGCAGCAAATCCTGGGTAGGCAAAGGATATAAATAGTCTTTGCCTTCATCGAATTTTTTTGGTATGCTGCTGTTTATAACGATATTGCCACCTACGCTACCGTTTTCAAGCGAAATATCGGTTCCAAGTTGCAAAACCTGGGCATTGGGGACATTTGGCTGAGTGCCTGAATAAATAACCAGATCAGTTATGCCATCGCCATCCAAATCATAAGATCCGAGGCCAGGGAAATAAGCCCCTTTAAATGGTAAAGTAAGCAAATGTCCTTCTTTCCAGCGCATCAGATCATTCCACCTGAAGCCTTCCATCACAAGCTCAATGCGCCGTTCACGGCGGATTTCCAGTATCACACCCGCATTTACACCATTTACATGCGTGTATAAGGCTGCCTGATAAGGATCAGGGTTTGTATTTGCCATAGCCTTATTTAAAGCCGGCATACCCACCCGGTCCCGCAAACGCTTGATTGATTTGTCCAGATCAGCTTGTGTAAGCGTACCAAGTTCGGCTTTCGCTTCTGCAAAATTTAACATCACTTCGCCTAACCTAAAAACAGGAAGGGGATTTGGTGATTTCCCAAAGGCATCATTAGCTTCAGCAGTAACAAACTTGGTTAATTGGTAGCCAGTTACAGTCCCGCGATAAGAAGGTGCTAATATTACTGTTCCGTCAATCCGTTTATATCCCGGGCCCCTTATGGTTTGATTTAGCCGAGGATCGCGATTTAGGGCCTCATCATAAAATTGAGTTGTGGCATAACCGGGTTTATCAGTAAACCGGCTGCCATCCTTCATCAGGTAGCTGTTTACCAGTTTTTTTTCCAAACCCGGCCTTCCAAAAGAAGGCGCAGTAGTATAATAATTTACGTTTTGAAAAACTTGAAGGGCAGAACTGTACTGTCTGGCCAGAATAACTTCCTGGGAGATTACAGTGAGCGAATTAAAAAGATTGGCATAAGCAACATCAGGGTTGCTTGTATAAATTGTGTAAGGCCCTTTATCAATTACCTGTTCGGCCGCATCAGTTGCTGCTTGCAAAAATTTTGTTGCATCAGGCAGATTAAATTCGGTATGGTATTTTCTAAATGTACCTTCAAAAAGGCTAAACCGTGCCTTTAATGCAAGCGCCGTCCATTTATTAACTTCTCCCGGTGATTGATTTACAGGCAAATTGGCAATGGCAAAATCAATATCAGTCATAACCGAATCCATCACTTTTGTTCGAGGGTCTCTTGGTTGAGTTAATGCAGTATTGTCTGTAACTTCAATCGGTTTTGAATACCAGGGAACATCCCCAAACCGGGCCACCATGTTCGAATAAAAATAGGCTCTGAAAAACCTGGCAGTTGCTGCATATTTATTCGTAATAGCCGGACTCAGCCCGCCACGTTGATAATTGGCCAGAAAGAAGTTTATATTGCGCAAACTACTCCAGTCCCATCCTCCTCCTGTTACCGGTACGGTCCGTGTTCCGGCAGTTTTCTGATCAAGCCCTGTCAATACAATATTATCACTGTTTTCTGTATAAAGGGTGGTAAAAGAAGAATTTTCATTGTCTGAAAGAGGTAGCATCTTGTCATAGAAAGACCTTACATAAAGGCTCAATTCGTTTTCTGAATTGAAACTGTTTGCCGGAGAAATTTGTGAGAGTGGTTCTTTGTCCAAAGACTTGGAACATGCTGAAAACAGTATGATCCCTGCAATAGCTGTGTAGATTATTCTTTTCATCATATTGGTATAAATCGTTTTAGTATTAAAATGTAACGTCTAGTCCTATCGTGTACGATTTCATAAATGGATAAGACCTTCCGCCTACATCTACATTAGCTGCTGCAGGATTAGGATTGATCTGCTCCGGATCTATGTATTTAGTTTTCAAATTAGTTAGGGTAAATAAATTTTGCCCGGTAAAAAAGACCCTGAAACGTTCCATTTTAAACCGTTTTACTAAAGTTGAAGGCAGGCTATAGCCTAGAGTGAGGCTTTTTAGTCTGATATAAGCTATGTTTTGTAAGTATTTATCGTTTGGATTATATAATTCACCTCCTTGATAGGCTGCATAACCTCTGTTTATAGGAAAATAGGCATTAGGATTTTGAGGTGTCCATAATTTACTTTCAAAGTTTTTAGGAATAAAAGAAGAGTAAGGCCTTCCAAAAGTTCCCCAAAACTGTCCCGCTTCAGTATTTGGGTACCAGTTTTGTTTTCCGATCCCCTGAAAGAATAAGGAAATGTCAAAATTGCTCCAGTTAAATGCTGTGTTTATACCAAATGCATAACGCGGAAGTGAATTCCCTATTTTACGAAGGTCGCCGTGATCTTTTAATGTATTCTTTCCATCGTTAATTATCCCGTCGCCATTGGTATCTTTAAATTTAAGGTCTCCTGCATGAAGCCGGCCCCATTCACCAGGCGATCCTGTCCGCTGATCATCAACATAATCCTGGTTAATTTTCCAATTTTGTGCTTCTGCATCAGATTTAAAAAACCCGTCTATGCTGTAACCCCATATTTCTCCAATCTGTTGCCCAACGTAGAAATTATTTAGGAGTTGATTTGGATTATCGAACTTTGTGATTTTCGACTTATAATCTGAAACATTAAACCCAAAGTTGTAACCAAAATTCTTTCCGAACAGTTTACCGCCATCATGCCAATTCAAAGTAAAATCCCACCCTTTTGTCTGTAAATCACCGGCATTCTGCTTAGGAGAACCTGCTCCAAAAACCGAAGGCAATGTTTTACCATTAATCAGCATATCTTTTGTTTTTCGGGTATACATATCAAAGGTTGATTGCAACCGGTTATTAAAAAAAGCCATATCAAGGCCGAAATCCAGGGAAGTGGATTTTTCCCAGGTAAAATTTGGGACCACAGGATTAGGGGCACTTAGCGTTTGCGTTTTGTTGCCATTAACTACCCAGTTTGAAAGGGAGGAATTAATAACAGGGATATATGGATACAGATTGCCGCTGCCAGTTCCAAGATCCTGGTTGCCAAGTGTTCCGTATGACGCCCTAAATTTAAACTCTGAGATGGCAGGCTTTAAACTCCAGAAAAAATTTTCTTCAGAAACCCTCCAGCCTGCAGATACGGAAGGGAAGAACCCAAAGCGGTTTTTGCTGGGAAAGCGTGAAGTACCGTCATATCTGCCATCCAACTCCATCAAATATTTGCCACCATAATCGTAATTAATCCTTCCGAAGTAACCTAAAAGCGCCCACTCACTTGCGTTTCCGCCTGCTTGCTGTGCCCCTGTTCCAAGGTCAATCTGGTTAAGATCTTCGGAAAGCAGGTTTTGGCGCGTGGCACTGTTTGATTTATATTTCTGCAGTTCATAATTATAACCTGCTGTTACTTTGAAATTGTTGGCTTTTAGTCTCTTTTCGTACGTGGCAAACAGGTTAACCGAATGGTGCTGATCCAGATGTGTATTCTCAGTCAGCTGGTCATTCCCCTGATGATTAATAACTCCGGGGACAACTGACCAGGGTATTACGGCCTGACGCTGAAAATCAGAGTAAGGGCTAAGCTGAAAGCCATAATTTCCATTTAGCTTAAATCCCTTTGCCAGAATAGCATCGAAACCAATCGTATTACTAAAATCATAGTGCTTTGTGCCTCCAAAACTCTTCTTATTCTGAAGATCAGGATATTCACTTGCTCCATAACCGTTTAAACCAGTTCTAAAAGTAATGGTTCCGTCGGGGTTACGGGGTACGTACGCAGCCATGGCATGATTGTAAAATCCTGTATTGTTACCATTATAACCGGTGCCTGGCCATACATAATCATTAGCAGCAAATTGTGTATTAGAGTTAACGGTAAGCCAGTTAGATAGGTGGGCGTTTATCTTAGTTCTGAAGTTATAAGCATTATACACATCTTCACGCAGATAAGGCTGATATAGACCTTTCTGCTGGAAATACCGGCCTGAAATAAGAAAATCAACTTTATCATTTCCGCCTGTTATACTCAAATGCTGCTCCATTGTGGGTGAACTTTTTCTAAATAAGAAGTTCCACCAGTCTGTACTTCCGTAATACACATATTGATTTTGCCCGTTCCTGTTTTGAATAACGACATTGGGAAGGGACTTATCGGTTTGCCTTAGCTTAAGCTGTGCATAGTCAGCTGTAGAGTAACCGCTATAGCTCACTCCGTTGTCCCTTGAAAAAGCTTCATCAACCAGCCTGAGCTGGCTATACCCGTCAGTCATGAAATCAGTTTTTGTCGTTACCTGCTGGATACCATAATTGCTTCCGAAACTAATAGTAAGCTTGCCGTTTTTAGCCTTCTTTGTTGTTATTAAAATTACCCCAAAAGCTGCCCTGGCACCATAAATGGCCGATGAGGCAGCATCCTTTAATACGGTTACTGTTTCCACATCATGCGGGTTGAGCATATTAACATCCCCTGGTACCCCGTCGATAAGGATAAGTGGTGAACCCGCGACATTAGTAATGGATGCATATCCACGAACATTGAATGTGCCCGTGCTGCCGGGGTGCCCGTCGCCAAAATTAATATTCAAATTGGGGATTGCACCTTGCAGGGCCTGAGCTACACCTGCTACCGGCCGGTCATCAAAAACTTTGGAATCCACCTGGCTTACCGCACCAGTCAGATTAACTTTTTTCTGGGTTCCGTAACCCACTACGACCACTTCGTTCAAGCCATTCAGGCTCGGTTGAAGCCTGATCTCCTGCCTGCTTGTTTCTCCTTCCCTAATAATGACATTTTGCAGCCTTTGGGTCTGGTAGGATACATAGCTGACTTCTAAAGTATATGTCCCGGCAGGGGCAACAAACAGGAAGTTACCATTCTCATCTGTTCTTACAGCTTTGTTGAGTTCTACCAGTTTTACTGTTGCTCCTGGCAAGGAAACACCTTTTTCATCCAGTACCTTCCCCTTTAAATCCCCCGGCCGGGGGGCTTTAATTTCATTTTGCGCTGATTCGTTAATAACAATGATCCCGTTGACTTCCCTAAAAGCCAAAGGCTTATGATTAAACAATTTATTCAGGATTGTTTTCAGCTTTTCGTTCTGGAAACTGAGATCAGGCAATTCGTATCTGCTTAGTAAAACCCGGTCATAAGCGAAATAAATTTTGGTTTCATTTTGCAGGTTTTTAATCGCAAGCTCCAGGGTTTCGTTTTTAAGTGTTATGGAGACCCTTTTCTCAAGTACTTCCCCGCCGGAGGCGAAAGATAAAGATGAAAAGAAAAACGAATGGATGGTAATGGCGCTGAGCATCAAAAAGACGGACCTCAGCAATGTGAAGGCATAACGTTTTAATTTTATTTTCATAAATTGCGTTGTTTTAAATAATATTGATTTGAAGCTTTGCCGTTACAGCGGCTGATTTTGAGATAGTTGTTACAGCAACTGTCTCTTTTTTTTAGTAAATTTCTATGCTGTCCCTCCTTTTTTTAATTTTTAAATGGTGAATTGCCGCGATTACCTCCAGTGCTTTTACCAAAGGCATAGACGTATTTAATGTTGCGGTAAAGCGTTTTGATTTGACCGATTGATCCATGGTCAGCATTTTTAAACCAAAATTTTTCATCATCAGCACGGCCATGTCATCGAAAGTTTCATCGTTCAGGACAAGAAATCCTTGCTGCCATAAAGCAACATTTTCTTCAAGGGGCTTTAAGCTAATTTGTGCATGTGGTTTGTCATATATGAGTTCCCTGTCCTTTTCTAAAAAAGTGACGGGACTGTCTGTACGCATCACGCCTACTTTTCCCCGGCTCACACCAACAATTATTTTATTGAGCCCTTTATAGGCTCTTATATTAAAGGCAGTCCCAAGCACCTGGGTGGTTAGTGGACCGCTTCGTATAACAAAAGGCCTGGAACTATCATGTTTTACATCAAAATAAACTTCACCATCAATAATTTCAACCTTTCTGGCCTTAGTAAAATCATTACTAATATGAATACTTGATGCACTGTTTAAAGTTAAAACCGAACCATCAGGCAGGCATACAATTTTCCTTTCCCTGCTTAAGGTAGTGAGCACTGAAAAATTTTCCAGGAAAACGTGCTGCTTTCGCAGCTTAGCCGGACCTGATGTGTTTAACAAAAGGATAGCTGTAGCTGTGGCTATGATCACTACGGCAGCAGCAACCTGTAGCCAGCGGCTACGCAGTTTTATAATTTTGGCTGGTTTGACTGAAAGCTCTGGCCGGATCAGGTTCCAGATATCTTCCCTGGTTTTTTCCTCTTCTCTGCCCATGAACGCTACAGAAGCTTCCTCTTCCAAACGCTCATACCAATTGTCAATCATTTTCTCTTCAGCAGGTGTTGTCTTCCCTTCCAGGTACCGGGCAAGAAATTGCCTGAGCTTTAAGCTGTCCATCAAATATGCTTTTAACCTTATATCTGATCAAACCGCTTTTAGTACCATGCAAGGTGTGTTATGTTTATGTTAAAGTTATGTTTAAATTTTTGTTCAGTTTATTTCCATGCTTCTTTTACCCCATAAAAATCATTAAATCCTTGTACTTTTTATATCTATATTAATATACAAACACAGAATTTACAGGTATAAAAGAAGCACGATGAATTTTTATGATAGAAATTTAAACGGGCTTTAAATAAAACGCCAAGGTGCTGAAGTATTCCTGTCTGTCTTACCGCTTCTGCAGATAGTTCATTAAAATCAGCACCCATAACGATGTTTGATGCTGCAGCAAATCAAGACGAAGCCTTTTTAAAGCCTTCCCAAGCTGGTTTTTCACTGTTTGTTCTGAAATTTTAAGGTTGACCGCAATTTCTGAAATGGAAATATCTTCCTGTCTGCTCATCCTAAATATCAATTGCATTTTTCCGGGCATTTTTCCAATTGCTTTTTCAAGGACCATACGCAGTTCTTTACTTTCCAGCAAATCTTCAGGGTTTACTCCAAGTGCAGGCTCCAGTAATGCCGCATTTTTGATTTGGACAGTTGTGTATGCGTAATGGCTAATGATACGGTATTTTAATGCAGTAAAAAGATATTGGCCAATAAATCCTTCTTTCTCAGCCGAAAGGTGGTGCCTTCTGCTCCAAAAGGATATTATCACATCCTGGATCATATCACTTGCCTCATCCTCATTAACCCGCTTGCAAGCTTTGGTATACAGTATTTTCCAATACCGGTTATAGATAGTTTTTAAAGCATTCTCATCATCTGCTTGTGAAGCTATTAGCAAGTCATAATCAGTCATAGGGAGATAATATTTACTTCAGCAAACTTACTTCATAATGTGTTATTTCTTTGATTTTAACAATTATGAGATCATTAAGAAATTGTTAGTGAGTGTTAGAGCTTGTTTAAATTGATACAAGTTCCTTCGATATACCCAGGATTGATAACAATGCTTCTTTTACCCTATAAAAATTGGTATTAGCATCAAATTAAATAAATCAAAAACCAGGTGCTTATATTTTTTAGATTGTAAAAGAAGCATAGAAAACATGTTGAACAAATTTTAAACAGCATTCTAAATGCAGTAATTTATTACATTAAATACGAAGCCTTGAATACCAAGTGCTCTTTTAGATAGGCTAAAGATTGGGATTAGGCAGAAACCTGGAATTTGTGCCCAAATTTTCTGAACATATATTAACTTCGTACAAATGCAAACCTTCGACCTGAGTTTTCTGCGGCTTACTTTTTTTGATGTGCTGGATATTGTGCTCGTCGCCATCATTATTTACCAAATTTATAACCTCATCCGCGGTACGATTGCTGCCAGTATTTTTATCGGTTTGGCTATCATTTATGCTTTGTATTATGTGGTGACCGCTTTAAACATGCGCTTGCTGGCCGGTATTTTAGACAACTTTATGAAGGTGGGCATCCTGGCACTGATTGTTGTTTTTCAGCCCGAAATCAGGCGGTTTTTGCTGCTGGTTGGCCGCAACGCTTCTCTTCAGCGCAACAAAGCCTGGTGGAAATATTTTTTTGGGCGGACAGAGGAAGAAAAAAATAACCTTGACCGCATCAAACCCATTATTGATGCCTGCAAAACCATGAAAGAAAGCCGGACGGGCGCGCTGATCGTGTTTGCAAAATATTACGACGAAGAGTTTTTCCATAACAGCTGCGAATATGTGGATGCCAAGATCACCAAACGGTTGCTGGAGAGTATCTTCCAAAAAAATAGTCCGTTGCACGATGGCGCGGTCATCATTGCCCAAAACAAAATCAAATCTGCCAGCTGCATTTTGCCTTTGACGGATAAAACAGACCTGCCGCCGCAGTTTGGTTTGCGCCATCGCGCGGGTATTGGTATTACTGAAGCGAGTGATGCCACGGCTTTGATCGTCTCCGAAGAAACCGGCGAAATTGCGTATGCCAAACAAGGCAAAGTAAAAATGAATGTGAGCTTTCCCGACTTGGAAAAACTGCTGAACAAAGATTTTAACTGATAAAAACAGCATCCTAAATGCAACAAAACTTTCAAAACTTTTTGTATGGTTATTTTAATACAATGTAAAGACCGGGTTGGTTTAGTTGCCTCTATATCAGGAATTTTGGTGCAGCAGCAATTAAATATTGTTTCGATGAACGAGCATGTGGACAAGGCCGAAAACCGGTTTTACATGCGCCTGGAAGTGGAACAGGCCACAGATATTGCTGCGCTGGAAAGCCGGGTAAAAAGTGTTTTGCCGGAAGATGCCGCCATCAGCGTCAACCCAAAACCACAAAAAAAAATTGTGGTTTTGGTGACCAAAGAATACCATTGCCTGGCGGATATTTTGATCCGGAATTTCTTCGGAACGCTGGGCGCAACCGTACAATGCGTGATTGGCAGCTACGATAACCTGCAAAATATCTGCGAGCGTTTTGATGTTCCGTTTTTTCCTGTTTTGTACGATTCTTCCCTGGCAAAAGAAGCATCGGAACAGAAAATTGCAGATTTGATTGAGCCGTTTGAACCTGATTATGTGGTACTTGCCAAGTTTATGCGGATTTTATCGCCCGGTTTCGTTTCACAATTCCCCCAAAAACTGATTAATATACATCACTCTTTTTTGCCGGCTTTTATCGGTGCAAACCCTTATCGCCAGGCTTTTGAAAGAGGCGTGAAACTGATTGGCGCAACGGCGCATTTCGTAACCAATGAACTGGATGAAGGCCCGATCATTGCGCAGCAAATTATCCCGGTCAACCATTCACTTTCTGCCTCGGATATGATGAAAGCCGGACAAGAAATCGAAACTTCTGTACTGGCCAAAGCGTTGCGGCTGGTTTTTAATGACCGCGTTTTTGTGTATCAGAATAAAACCGTTGTGTTTGAGTGATGCTGTTTTTACCTATGTTTTTTCAGGATAACACTTCTAATTTTAATACGATAAAAGAAGTATCAAACCAAACTCTGCTCTGGCGCAGGAATATGCTTTTTGATTAAACTGAAGATTTGATTGGGTTCAAACGGTTTAGGGAGAAAATCGGAAAAACCGCTTGCCATTAATTCTGTAAGCATTTGCTGATCCATCAGCGAGGCGGTAAAAGCAATTACCGGAATTGCAGGATATAATTTTTTCATGTGTGTAATTGCTGTAAACCCATTCATAACAGGCATTTCAAGATCCATCAACACCATGGTAAAATTAGTGTCCAGCAGTAAACAATCCAAAGCTTCTTGTCCGTTATAAGCACAAATAATTTCTGCTTTGTAACTGGTCAAAACCTTTTTTGCAATCATCATATTGATTTTGTTGTCTTCTGCAATCAAAATCCTGATATTGGACAAATCTTCCGGCCCGGATTTGTTTTCGGGTAAAAGTGAAGGTGTATTCTCCGCTAATTTAAAATTGATTTTAAAATTAAAAGTGCTTCCCTGTCCTTTTTCACTTTCTACATTTAAAGTACTGTCCATCAAACCAAGCAAGCGGTTACATATAGAAAGTCCTAAACCACTGCCGGTATATTTTCTGGTAGCCGGATCGTTTTCCTGCCAGAAACCTTCAAAGATTTTGTTTTGGTCCTGTTTTGCAATTCCAAGTCCGGTATCTTCAATTATAAAATTTGCGGTAAGCGTGCTATCAATTTTAGTATCACAAAGTACGTTTAATTTCACATGGCCTTTTTGCGTAAATTTTAATGCGTTTGAAAGTAAATTATTCATTATCTGGATGATACGCATATCATCTACCATAACTATCTTATCCAGCTCAGGATCTACATTGACAATAAACTTCAGGTTTTTTTCTTCAAAACTATTATAAAATGGTAAAACAGCATCTACAACCAGTTGCTTCAAATTTATTTCAACTTCATGGATTTCGAGTTTGCCTGCTTCAATTTTATTAAAATCAAGTATATCGTTCACCAAGTTCAACATGTGTACCGAACAATACTTTAAAATCCGGAAATATTCGTTGTCTTCTGACAGATACTTTTCTTCTTTCAATAAATTAACCGCACCCAAAACACCGTTTAGAGGCGTTCTTAATTCATGGCCCAT
>JAABUS010008935.1_pt1 | contig 10774 bp, 11 predicted proteins | sample 5560161 | NCBI WGS metagenome assembly JAABUS01 (sample SAMN10711885, study PRJNA513376) | rock metagenome | isolation source: Antarctica rocks | place: Antarctica: Victoria Land, Trio Nunatak nord | collected 2016-01-04
AACAGTGCTAAGGTTGCCTGTTTGCTGTTATACAGTCTGCACTCTCTTACACTCAGAAGAAGCTCAGCAGTGCCTTATCTGGAGCTCAGAGCTTGCTCACTGGAGACAAGAAAACTGCACCTGCTGCTGAGCTATGAGACATAGGTTACATTTGCCAGAAGGAAATCTCCTTCATCTGCAGATCTGTTGTAACACAATATATGCTTGAGCGGTGTGTCCTAAGCAGCAGGCTGCATAGTCTATATGCAGATAAAATGTATCTTGTTGTGTGCATATGAGCCATGTACAGACATGAAAAGTGCAGCTGAACTGCATGGGGCATCATGCATGCTGTGTCTCAAGCAACATGCAGGTCAAATGGCGCGGTTCTGTGTATTTACACACAGGCGTTAAAATCAAGGCTGCATGATTTTTTTGTTTTCAAAAGCACTTTGACTTGCAATGCCATATCCCATCCATACTCCACGGCCTGTTCGTGATCTCACTGTATTGCCTAGTCAGAGCACAGGCTGAATGTAGATGCAACAATGAAATTGTACAGACACGAATATTGCTTCCTTATATACAGTTGTTTGCCTTGACTGTACAGGTGTGCCACCGAGCTTGCTACTCTTACAACATTGCTGTATCACGAGCTTCCGAGCGAGTTCTAGACTTTGACGGGGTGACAAGAGTTGCACTTGCACTCAGCACCACAGGCACACTTGTCGCCGCAAGAGCATTTCCCGTTTTGGCAGTTGCCGCAGCCCTCAGCTTGGCTAGCCTTGCAGCTGGTGCAGGTACAATCCGAGCCACACTTGCAGTTGTCACCACAGTTGCACTTTGAAGCACAAGCTGCACAAGTCATCTTGCACAACGGACTGTGGAGCAAGGCCTCCTGTGAACCAACACACTATCGTTTAGATTTTCGGCACTGATTTCTGATGTCTTAGCTTTGCGAGACATACATAGCACGTACCTTTGCAAAAGCAACCGATGTCAAAATCGAGTCAGCGCAATCAGCAACGAAGCAGAGCCTTTTGCTGCAAAGCTAAAGCGTTGTTATCCACGCCCAACTTATAAATTCTCCCTCATGAACCATTGGGAGCATGATTGATGATCGATCGAATTCCGTCTGTCTAGAGACGGTGCCACATTGTCACAGATGCACAACGACTTTTACAGTGGCTCAGTGAGGCGTCCCCGCGGGAGGCTCGGCTGTAGAAGCATGGCTTTCAATTGGCGAGCCTATGAAGCTTGGCGCGCGCATCCCATGCTGAATAACAACCTCCGGCATGGACTACCTGGCTTAGGCATCGGCTCAGCTGCATTTGCTGTTTACGTTCTTTACGATAAAACCATTGGTGCTGGCAGTAAAGCATCACATCATTGAGCAGAAGGTGCATCCAAAAGAACGGTGGGAGCCATTACAGTATGCTCTGTGTTAACTTGTGCAGCTTTGTTGAAGTGAAAACACAAGTTGTACGTGCAGATCAGCCTTGAGCACCCTTCCTTAAGCAGGCAATGAAGAAATGCAGTAGGCGCGGACAAAAACCATACGGTGGCGAAAGCGCTGCAGCGGCAGTGCAGAGCTCACTTAGTCTGATGACTGGTTCTGCTATGTTCAGCGCAACTGGTGCAAGAAGGCAGTAGCTCATCATGAGCGTCACAGTTGACTGAACTATCAGCCAGATGCCCAGCAACAGCGTCAGTCATACCTTGCCATGATTTTGAGCTGCTGTAGTAAATCATGCTCAAGGGTGTGTTTGCTCAAGGGTGTGTTTGTGTAATCAGTCATATCAGCGACGCAACTTGCGTGTTGCTTTGAGCGGCAGATTAGTCTCAGCCATGCATCACACCAGACATTGGTGCCAGACAACAGCTGTAGTAGGCAGGACAGCTTCACCCCCCTTGTTAGTAAATGCCTGTATGCTCATTGTCATGCTTGCATAGAAGCAGAACCTTACACATGGTGCGTAGATAATTTACAAGCATGAACATTGGAATGAGCTTGTCCAACCCACCTGAATGAAACATGCAGCATGCAGGCCAATGCTGCATGCCATAGGCCGAACAGAGCTCCAGGCTATTGCAAGGTTCGCCATGCTGCAAGTGCTCTGGTGAGTTTTGTCAGCATCATCTGTGCATGTATATATATATGAGTGCAACTGCCAATCCAATCATACCAAGACTACACCGCAATGCAGGTCTTGCAACACAATGGTCAGACCAACCAGATTTCCCTTGTTTGGAATTTTCAGGCCCCGAATAGCTTACCTCAGCTGTGTCACAAGCCTAGTGGAAGTCAACTAAGTGCATTTGCACTTCAAGATGACAAGATGTTAAAACAAGGGTCATGTTTTTAACACACCTTTACTCTTCTTCACACTTTACTTGAACTCAGGCACTTGTGACTGTACAAGCAACACCCACTCCTAAGAAACAGATGTATCACAACAGCTCGAAAAGGAGGCAGGCAGAAAATCTCTGATGCATTTGAACAACATCATGAAAGCTTTGGCATCCATGCTTGGGGGCCCTCAGTGTCTGTACTGACTGTTTGACCTTTCCTCTGTTTCTGTTGTTGTGGCACAAGACTTTGCTTGACGCCCCTGTAGATCAGACCCAGTGCACGCCCTATCAATTTCACAAGCAACCACGATATGGCAGCACTGATGCGACCCATGCAGTTCCCGAAAATTGGCAGCACAATGTCCCCAGCTTCTAGAAGCAGGCTGACTATGTACTTCCACCCTTTCAAGGACTCCAACTCCTGCAGCATGTCAGCATACAACGGGTTTGGGTCGTGCTGCATTATCATTGTTGCTAATTGCAATGCAAAGTCTGCCACAACAATATCTGTGTCATACTGCTGTGGCAAAGGGTACTTGTGACAGTTACTGGACTGAGTTAACTCCTCACAGCATGCCAATCAACTATCATAAAAAAACTGGCGGTAATGCATGCCACCAAGAGTTGTGCAGTCAAGGCGTCTGTAACAAGGGAAGCAGCCGTCATGACAGGCAGACCTGCCAATTACAAACAGAGCAGGCCATAAATATGCTGTCGTCTGATCAGCTCGGATTTGGGGTCCACATGCACATGCAGCACAAAAGTGGTCTGCTCAAATGTTGGTCGGTAAGCGTCCACAAATCAGTATCGTAGAAGATCTCCCATTGAGGTTGTCAATGGCAGGGCCAAGGGCATGAGCATCATCATGACTTTTCCTGGCCTACCTTGACGCGTCTGGCGTTGACACTGCGCTGCAGCAGCTCTGCCTGGGCACCAAAGCCACACAGTTGGTGCTTGTCCTCATAGATTTTGGCCACAGAGTGGAAGTTCTGGTGGACCAGTCTGTTCAGTGATACCTGCAAAGTGGCCACGATAGTCAACCTTTGTGGCTGGATGGAGAATGCTTACACAAGAACAAGGAGGGGCCTTGCATGCCTGGCAATGCACTCTGAATGTTGGGATGAGCATTTCATATTGTTGTGGCAGTAGGTTGAGCACACCTGGGGGGCTCTACTGTGCACAAGCTGATACCATCTGCAGCCATGTTGCTAAGAAGGCGATGCCAAAGTTAAACACTACTCACAAGTCAAAGCAGTCAAAACACTTCTGACTACACATTCCAATCGGTGGAAATCACCTGACTTGTAGGTAGAATCATGCAGAAGTGGATAACACAGAGTTGCAAGACAGTGACTGCTGTCATGCATGCATTGTACGATCGCATGTTGACATGCTAGCTGCCAGAGGAGGTACTCAGTTTTGTAGAGACATGACCCTGAGGCAAGACACATGGTCATGTGCAACTGCACAGACTTGTGTGGTGCATGGCTGGAAGAGTGGATTTTCGTTTGTTCCAACATTGATTTTGATGGTTTTTGGGATGATCTAATAACCCATGCTCCCGGCAGGGATAGGGCATCAAGCTGAGCCCCACAGGATTGTCAACACAGCGTTGTCACAATTGCCCTAAGGAGGAAATGGCCAACAGTGGCAAATGTACGAATGCAAGATCACCTGGTTTCTGAAGCGCTCCAGGCCACGTGTGCTCCTGAGCTGAGGGTGAAGGTGAAGAGGCCACCAGTCTTCACCTTCTGACCCACCTTCTGCATGACACACAGCTCAGCATCAAGGACTGGGGACTACACATACATACCACAGTACTAGGTGTTGTTGCACAGTTCACATGAGGTGCGCTGCAGCTGACACCAGCTGACGCAAGCTGCAGCCACTTCATGATACTCAGAACAAGCCTGTCCGGAGGGAGCTGACTTGCGACGCATGTGCCTGATGCCTGTTGGCTAAGCCCATGTTTAAGTCATAATCGTCATTAAGCTGCATGCAGTCGACAATTGAGGAAGACCAGCTACTGCTAGGCATGAAAGCGAGGAGCATTGTCAGTCTGTGGCAAAACAATTGATCTTTGTCCAACCGCCGCCATGTCTTCTTACTCAATGTTAAGGGACTGTCACCAAAGAAGGCATGTCAGCAGGGTTTTGATGCAAGCAAATCCTGCTCTTCGATGTTTGAAGACTTGTGTCATTCCATGGCAATGAGCATATCAGCCAACATTGGCATAGACCAGGAGCAGCTGTCCTGTTTTATAAATGTATGCACATTTTGGCTATCAGCTTACGACTGAATGATGAAGCATGCATTGCATTTTGTAACCTGACATAAGGATGGGCAACGCTGACATGCTATGTTGGCAATACTACTGATGCTTACCACTGAGCCCAGACCTGACTTCAGCTAGGTAACACACAGCAACAGCTTCTGCTGCATGGGATGCCATGTCTTGAAGCACGGCTGGCGCAGACTGCAGCGTCAGTTGCAGCGCAGCAAGCTCTCTTTGTCGCCTGGCAGATGTCTGTGAGGGCAAGCCATTCACAGGCTTGCTCCTGCCTGCTAATATCTGGTGTGCTGTACTGCGCAGGGGCTGTGTTGCTGACCAGTGACTGCTGCTGGGATGCGCCAGCTGCATACAGAATGGGAAGTGAGCATCATAAAGATGCATAACAATTTGTTACACACACTCACCAAGCTGCTGCTGAGGACAGAGGGTGGTAAACTGACAAATGGCCCAGCTGAGCTGAGAGGGAATGCTTTGGGACAGACCTGGCATTCAAACAGCTGCATAATGAACAAACAGGATATGCACAAGATGCATGCATAGCACCGGAAAGTTAGAGCAGGTTGAACTTAGGACATGATGCAGGTTGTGGGGACATCAAAGGCACTCCACCAGCGTGCTGCATAGCAACCTCAATGCTGCTGTGCAATAAGACAACATCACAAAGTTGTGTGTGTGTTCAGTGAAGTCTGTGTTGCCACATGCTCAACATGTGACGGATACCGTCACAATACACCGTAACTACCCCCTTTCTTGGTAGTACCTTCTATATCAATTATCACGCATTGCCACGCATCACTTGTCCGTTACTCTCCAGGCTATATCAGGCCTTTCACCAACCACTGGTGTCATCTCGACGCTCCCTTACTAGGATATACACTCTTACAGGCTAACTATCTGTTACACAACATGCTGGCGAGACTCACTAGGTCTTGGAATTGCATGATTGTAGCCTTTGCTCACTGAGATGTGAAATGCTGGTCTTGAGGCCATCTTACCTGTGACTGTGCGTGACCAGTGGAAGATGATGGCATGCTGGTGTCAGCACCCTGTTGTGACTGTGATGACTCATCACTGCTGTGCTGGCACATGTGGCGCAGAACAGTTGCATGCAGCACAACGTTTTCTTCTGCTGACTGCCACGCGCTGTTGCTGCTGCTGCTGTTTGCACCCGTCACGTCATCTGATGCTGAATCTTGCTGTGATCTTGATGCTGCATCTGCTGTTGATCGCATGGCTGTTGCTTGTGATGCCTCAGAGGGCATCTCACAGGGCATCTCAGAGGGCATCTGAGATGGCATCTGAGAGGGCATCTCAGAGGCAGACAATGGGCTTGTTGCTGCTGCGGATTGCAGTGCCAACCTCAGGTGGCCAAGAGCCACACTGTACGAGGCGGATGAATCACCGACTGCACAGTCACACAGACCAGTCAAGCTCATGAGCATACTGCAGGTAGTAGTCGGGCTCAATGCAGCATGTATGCAAGCAGACTAGAGTACCACCATACCAAGAGTGTGGCCAAACACAAGCAGGGGAAGTCATACTGCGTAACTGTAACCATGTGCAAGTCATCAGCATGTCCGCTGTGGTGAGTTGTGTAGTTTGACACTCTGTCCATACACAAGCAATAGCACAACCAATAGCCTGCTATCTTGGACAGTTGATTCTGGGTTAGCATAAGCTGACAACAACGCCTGCAGCAGCCACTTCCAGGCAAATGCTTTTCACAGGCAAATGCTTTTCACGTGCATAATCATGCATAATGATGATAAAGTAAGTAATAAGATGATTCTTAGGGTCCCTTGAAAAGCGGGGAAAAAAATGTAGTATTTATGAATTTATATTTACTTTGCCAAGTTACATACCCCTGCTGAGGTGGCTAACAACCTGCCTGGCTTGATGCAACAGCTCGCCAGGACAGTATCCCAACCAGCTTGTTCCAGCTTGCACACTACACACTGCCAGCACTGCTGGACAGATTTGGGTCCACTCCTGATTGGTCAACCTGCAACACAACACAACTGCCTTGAAGCACAGCAACAAAACCCAGAAACACATTTTACCTCATGCAACAATGGGTCTTTGCATGGCTGACCGCCGTTCAGCCTGTCAAGCAGGCACCGTCAGCATGGCAGTGCTCGTCACACAACACGCAATGAATTCACGGTTTGCAACTCGGGCATGTCGTGAGGTAGAACACACGAGAACCAGCTCTGAGTGAATTTTGCACATGAGATCCTGCAACCAAGTCACACATTGAGCATAGATTGCAATTGCCGCATGTGAACTCATGATAGCATGGGAGGAGCATGAAACTGATGTATAGCAAGCATACCGTATGCTGACTCCTTTGAGCAGCTCAGTCAGATCCTCCAATGACGCCATGCAAAGAGCCATCAGCTGCAGCCTTGCAGCAGGCTCTATGCCTTGCAGCTGCATCTGAGCATTCCTCATCATGGTTGCTGCTGCCCATCCCTTTGGTTGCGGCACAGATCTATCTCTGGTCTTTTGACTTGACTGTCCAGGCAGCTGCTGCTGCTGCTGCTGCTGCTGCTGCTGCTGCTGTTGACGCCAAAATCGCAATGAAGGCAGACCAACAGGCATCTGATGCGCTGCTGCCACAGCTTGCGCCTGCTTTGCATGAACAGGTTGGTTGACCTCTAGGGGCTGCCAGGTCTCTGTCCAGATGTAAGATGATGTAGGGAGCTGATGTGAGATCCCTGGACTTGTCAGATGAGTGTCTGTTTGCGATGATTCTGGCATAGCTGAAGTGTCATCAACAAGCAGGCTGGTCTCTGAAACAGTCTCTGTGTCTACTTTGGGTTGGGTCAGCAGCAACTCCAGCAGGGCTAGAGTGTTTACAGCAGCAGCAGGGGGGTGATCTTGGCTGTTGCTTTTGTTGTTTGGGCGCTGTTTAGCATAGGAGACTTGCAATGGAATCTGTGTGCAATGTCTTGCCTGTCTGCATGCTGGCTGCCTGCAGACATTGCAGGCTGAGTACCATGGCACAGCATGACAAGTTGCACAGCGTAAAGTTCTGCACACTTTGTACGAGAATTGCTGTCTGTGTACCTGGAGGCTGAAGAAGCAAGGGCACGAGTGGTGGTGTATGTCAAGTGTTGTCCTGCAACCAGGGTGAGAACTCTGGACAGGTGACAGGTCCCATTGATCAAAGCGGATAAGTGCTACAGCAGGCATGAGCATGCTACAGCACCTGGAAGCATCTGCAGTGTTGCTGCATTGAGCTTGTTGCACTTCGTCCCGTGCATCGAGGTCGCTATGCGCACGCTCGATGTCGGACTGCTGAGTGCGGCTGACCTTGTCAACTTTGTAGGTGTGAATACAACCGAAGCCCAATAGATTTGAGGCAAACGCGGGAGGCGACTTCAGCAAGAGGAAGTCGGCATTGGCCAACCCGACTCACGCTGTATCGGTCCATGCCGACTTACACATGCAGGGGGTTTACCTCCACCCTCTTCTTCCGTGCTGTCAACGACCATTGGCCTGGGCTGGTTTAATTTCAGGTATAACGATGCGCCAAGCCACTTGAACAACTATCTCAAGCCCAGACTCAGGAAAGAGCCACTGGGCATTGTAATGTCGTTGCTGACAAGAGGACAGGGCTAGCAAAGCGAAATGGCTTGCACATGTATATCTTGTTCGAACTGAACTGCGCCGTCAGACAAGATGCAGCATCAGGCGCAGAGACATAACCTTTCCGCTCGATCAAGCAGAGGAAAGTTCAGACAGTTGCAGCAGAAGGGCGCTTGGGTTTAAAAGGCCCTGGCTGGGCAAGGCTAATTCGGTTGATCAGCATACTGACAAAGCTAACAGAATGCGCACACGAATCGCGCAGTACAGAATCTCGTCAAGCTAATTGTGTATACCGTGAGTTTGCACAGCAGAAACATCCACGTTCGGAGTGCTCGACTAGGAGGCAGGCAACTCACCTGCATCCTAACTTAAGGAGCAGTGTGCCTTCATTTGCGTGTGAGACGCTGCCAATTAGCGCTGTATCGCAGTCTCTGTAATTGTACAGCGCAGTTGGTTTACGTCACTACCGTCGGCTCGTCTCGCTACGTGCGCTTGGTATTTAGTCCACCATGTCCAATGCATTCTCTGATAAGCTTCCCATCGAGAAGCCTCAGGATTGTATGTCTCGTGTGATCAGCGGCACAACATCAAGCTTTATTGCGGGGGGTATCATCGGGGCTTTGACTGCCAATTGGGGGGACATACCCCAAGTCTTGCAAGACAAGCCTCTGCCGGCCCTGAAAAGAACAGGCATGTTATACGTTTTTGATGACAGCAGCAACCATCTGCTTTGTGCAATTCAGCTGCATACATCACAAAGGAAGCTGATGTGAATGCTGATGCGCAGGTGCTATTATGGGATCATATGGTCTAACATTTGCAGCAATTGGCCTGGCATATTCTGGAATAGACTGCGTGGCTGAGACATTTAGAGGTACGCCACACTCCCTGGGACTTGGTTGCTGTCCATGTGCATCTGCGCTGCTGCTGCCTCTGCTGCTGCCTCTGCTGCTGCCACTGCTGCTGCCCGTGCAATGAGATGGACAAGCCGCCATGACACATACTATGTGATGTTCAGGGAAGAAAGATGTGTGGAATGGGGTTTTTGGTGGTGCAGCCGCTGGTGCAATGTTGGGACTGCGCCTAGGCAAGCTCCCTGTGGGTGTCGGAGCTGCTGCTGCCCTAGCTTTCACATCTGCCATTGTAGATACCACTGGCGGGCATCTGAAAGCTGGCGAGCTATTCAATGATCATCAGACTCCTGTGCGAGCAATTTACCCATACCCCTTGCGCCCATACCAAGCTGAAGAGGAGGACTAGGCAGTCATACATGCGTGTGGTTTGTTCACGGACACTGCTTGTGTGCCTGTGCAGATCACTGTTTACAAAACAGTGTCCTTACGTGGGTGCATTGACTATAGGTCTGTTGCATTTGATCGTGAGACAAAATTTCATTTTGTGAAGCTTAGCTTAGCAGGGCAATCCTAGGATACACATTCAGCATTGTATGGCGAATGTTACATGTTGCCAGCAAGGTGTGGTTGTTGCTTGCGTGGCTTATTACTTTACAAAATGGCGTGGCCAACTCAATGTAGGTATCATACTTGGCTACTTAGACGAGGGAAGCGACAGTCAATGACAACCACTCCTGTCATTGGGAACCTGTTGGTACTTGCATGTAACTTCTCATTGACTTTTGGTTTGCATGAGCTGCTCACAACTTGGCGAGCTGTCTCAATAAGAAATTCTTATTGTGAAATTCTTATCATGTCTTAATCCTAGGATTGCATGGTTTTCTGACAATTTGTATAGTTTCGGGCACCCGGAACTTGCTTCAGCAAAGCGCATTGGGCTGTGAAGCGTGCACTGACGCCGGGTGACTTGGCTGAAAGGGATGGCAGGTGACCGCTCGAGTGAATTCCAATCAATCAATTACATTTCATGTCTTTAGGACTCATCAAGGGAGTCAACAGACAATAACTGGGAAACCAACATACGCTAAGCACCAAATGTTCAAGGCGTTCGACAATAAAGCACCAAAGTAGTGATGTTAGAAAAGCTTTACAACATCACTACTGCTCACTTCTCAAGAAGGAAGGCGCTAGTACCGCGACGCCACACGCTCAACAGTAATCTAGCTCTACAACGTTTAGAAGCCAAGCTAAAACTGAACTGGCCAACACAGATTGTCTTTGTGCAAAACAAGACTTGAGATAACTGCCTAACACATTGGGTTGGTCAGTAGCCAGAAAAGCTGCTAGTGAAGATGAAGCCTGATGGAAAAGGTGGCTGTACTGCTGACGCATGTGACTGTATGTGGGGCAGTCATACAGAAAATGGTGCTTGTCTCCAACTGAGCCAGACATGCACACAAGACAGACTCTGTCCTCCCTGCTGCAATGTTCACTACCTTTGCCAAAGCGGCCTGTGTTAACATGTAGGTCATGGCAACCACACCTGAACCTGCTGATCAGTCTCATGTGGGGATAGCATCTGACAGTAGACAGATAGTCAGAGTACTGGTATACTTAATGATTGACTTTTTAACCAGTCCTGTAGAGTTGCATGAGCTGCTATGGTCTGTGTCAAAAAGAAGGTCCTCAACCCAGCGCGCTTTTT
>JAABUS010008938.1_pt1 | contig 10769 bp, 8 predicted proteins | sample 5560161 | NCBI WGS metagenome assembly JAABUS01 (sample SAMN10711885, study PRJNA513376) | rock metagenome | isolation source: Antarctica rocks | place: Antarctica: Victoria Land, Trio Nunatak nord | collected 2016-01-04
CGTCGCGCAACTCGGCAAGCGAAAAGGTCTCCAGCGATGCTGCTTCCGGCAATGACATGCAGCCTGTGAATCACGCCGGCACCCCCGGCGCAACTCCCGCGCCCGGGAATCTGCCCCGGTTACCTGGCGGGCGGCCGGAAAAAGATGGCGGGCCGGCATTCCGCCCAGTTGCGGCCGTGGCGTCCGGGTAAGGCTGGTCCTTCCGTCAGCCCTCGCCCTTCATCTCACGCCTGGTCCTGACGAGGGGCCCGGCCGGGCCAGCGCGGCCGCAATCCTGGCGTCGATCTCGGCCTTGGCCCTCGCCTTCTCCTCGGCGATCCGGCGTGCCTGCTCGGCCTCCTTCGCCGCCGCAGCATCCCGCTCGGCCTGCTCACGCGCGGCCTCGGCCTGGCGCCTGGGCTCGTCGGCGGCATAGGCCTGGAACCTCGGATGCCATAGGTAGAGCGCCCGCGCCCCATGCAGGACGCCGCTGAGCGCCTGCACCGCCTGCTCAGGGCCGTCCAGGTCGTCCCGGGGCTCCCAATGATGGTCGGGCAGGCGCTGCCGGGCCGCCTCCATGAAGCGCTGCAGCTCGCCGTGCAGCCCGGGCTTGGCCATGATGGCGGCCCAGACCGGCGCGACGCGGGCGGCCCGCGCGATCCCGTCCGGCGTGGGCGGATCGGTGTCCCAGGGCATCGGGTCCGTCCACCCTACGGTCGCGCCGGCCGACGACACCGCCTGGACCGCCCGCAGAGCCTGCCGGGACAGCCCGGGCACCTCGACCACGGCAAGGCGCCGCTGCGCCTCGACGGGATTGCGATGGAGCCCCGCGGCCAGCCACTCCGCATCGCGCCGCTTGACCAGCAGATAGTCGATCCGGCCCACCGCCTTGCGCGCGCGGTCCCGCTCGGCCGCAGCCTCCACCGTCGTGATCAGCCAGCCGCTGCCGCGCAGCTGGCCCAGTGCCTCGGGCTGCCTGGCCAGCGTGGGAGCCACCGCCGCGGTCCCGCCCGGCCCCTTCTCCAGCGCGGCCAGCCGCCGCGCCGCTTCGGCCGGGTCGCGGTAGGCCAGTTCCAGATAGTCGGCCACGTCGCGGCGCGCGATCTGCACCGCCTTGTCGGCGTCGACCACGGCCGCGATCTCCTCGGCCGTTACCGGCCGGTAGGGCACCCCCGGCAGCATCGGCTCCAGCCGCTCCGGGCCACGCTCCGGCAACCGGTCGGTCTCGGCCCCGTGCACGGCTGGAGCCGCTTCCGGCGGGGCCGGCGGCGGCGCCACCCCGTCCTCGCCGGACAGGATGCGCCGCAGTTCCAGCCGCTCCGCCTCCGTGAGCACCCGGATCGGCCCAGCCGGATCGCCGTCCGGCTCCGGCAAGCCGTCCTCGTTCACTGTGGCGGCCAGGGGCGACTCCGGAGCCGCCGCAGGCGGAGCAGGCGCGGGCGTCTCGGGCGCCGCCGCACCGGGGCCGGCCGGCGGCTGCGGGGCAACGGGGATGCCTTCGGGCACGCCAGGGCCGGCGTTGTCTCCGGAGTGCCCGGGCACCGGGGCCGGCTCCGGACGCACGACGATCGCGCTCTCCGGCCGCAGCGGATCAAGCCCGCGCCGCCCGGCATAGGCCGCCACCGGATCCGCCTCGGCCGCGCCGTAGTCCAGCGTCGTGTCCTTGGCCCGCTCGCGCCCGAGCACCGTGCGCAGACGCGCCGCGTTGCCGAAGTCGTTCTCGCCCCAGTGCAGCTGCACGGCGTGCCGGTGCCGGCTCAGCGCCACGTAGGCCAGGTGCCGGTCCATCCCCGGCGTCGCCAGCACATGCGCCTGGTCTACCGTGGCGCCCTGGTTCTTATGCACCGTCGCCGCATACCCGTGGTCGAGGTCGGCATACTCGGCCAGCCCAAACGTCACCGCCCGTCCCGTGCCGGCCCCGTCAGCGCCGTCGAGCCGCACGCCCAGCCGCTCGCCCTCGATCCGCTCCAAGGTGCCCAGCGTGCCGTTTCTCACCCCGAGCCCGCGCTCGTTGCGCAGGAAGTAGACCCGGTCCCCCTCAGCAAACGCCCGCATGCCGGCCTCTGTCGGCAGCAGGCGGTCCGGCCCGAGCTCGCCCGCCGCACGGCGCACCGCCCTGGCCGCGTCGTTCAGCGCCCGCACGTCCGCCCGCTCGTGCGCGAAGATGATCTGGCTGGAGCCGGGCGCCGCCCGCCGCGCCGCCTCCCAACTGGCGATGACGCCGGCGTGGGCCGCCTCCCGCGCCGCATGCCGGTGCACCATGCCGGCACCCTGGTAACGGTCGAGCGCCACGCCGGTGCGCGCGGTCGCCAGTTCCTTAGTGGCCATGCGCTGCCACTCCAGCACTTGCCGACGCGGCTCGGTGATCGCGATCACCCCCACCCGGTCGGCAATCGCCCGGAACGCCGCACCCGCCTCGATCGCCTGCAGCTGCTCGGCGTCGCCCACCAGCACCAGCTTGGCCCCCGCCGCATGCGCGGCCTGGACCAGCCCGCCAAGCTGGCGCGAGCCGACCATCCCGGCCTCGTCCACCACCAGCACGTCCCGGGCGCCCAGCCGCTCCTTGCCCTGGCCCCAGGCATGCTCCCAGCCGGCGATGGTCCGGCTCTCGATCCCGGCGCTGCCCTCCAGGCCCTCGGCCGCGATGCCCGACAGCGCCGCCCCCCGCACCCGGTAGCCCTGCCCCTCCCACGCCTGCCGCGCCGCCTCCAGCATCGTGCTCTTGCCGCCGCCGGCGATCCCCGTCACCACCGCCAGGTCGCGCGACCGCGTCACGTGCAGGTAGGCCAGGTGCTGCTCCTCGCCCAGCCCCTGGCCGTAGACGGGCGCAATCCGCCGCTTGTCCCCCACCCGGTGCGTGGTGCGCCGGTTCAGCGCCACCGCCGTCGCCAGGAGCCGCTGCTCGACCCCGACCATCTCGCGCGTCGAGAACCGGGACCGCCCGCGCCCGTCCTCGCCGACCCACACCAGCTCGGGCGACGCCTCCGCCTGGGCCATGACGGCGGCGAACTGCTCGGCGCCGTCGGTCTGCCGGTGCACCAGCCGCGCCAGGTCGGCCCGGGTGAAGGTGCTCTGCTGCTGCGTCAGCGCCTCCAGCGCCAGCTCCGGCCGGGCCAGCAGCCGCTCGCCGTTGCGCCAGGCGATGGCGCGGTGCTCGTCGGCCCGCTCGGCGTCCTCGCCCCGCTGGGCCCGGCGGGCACCCGCCGGGCCGATCTTGTTCTGCGGCTCCAACCCGAGGCCGCGCGCGGCGTGCGAGCGGTGGTCGATCCGCTGGTCGTGGCCCAGCTTGGCCAGCCGCGCGTTGGCCATCTCCGCCCAGCGCTCGCGCCACACCCGCAGCAGCGCCCGGTCGTTCCAGGCACGCTCCTTCAGGCCAAACCCGGACCCCTCCGACGACGATGCCAGCACGGCACCCGACGCGGCCGCCTCCGGCGACGCTTCCTTGGACAGCGCCACGCCATGGCGGCGCAGCCCCGTCCGGAGCCGGACGGCCGCGACCCGGTGGGCCAGGCGGGATGCGACCTGCCGACGGGCGGCCGGGTCGAGGGAGCGCGCCGGCTGCTCCGAACCGTCCGCCGCTGCCACAGGGGTCGGGTCATCCATCCCCAGCCAGGCCTCCTCCGACGCGACCGCATGACGGCGCAGCCCCGGCCGCAAACGGGCGGCTGCGACCAGCCGGGCAAAGCGAGACACCCCTGGGTGTCCGGCCGGCTCGGCCCCGGCAGGCTCAGGCTCGGGGTCCAGCCCCGTTCCGGCCCCGGCCTCCTGGGCCGCGGCATGCCGGCACAGCCCCGCCCGCAGGCGGGCCGCCGCGATCAGCCGGTGGAGGCGAGCCGACGCTCGATGATGTCCAGCCGCGTCAGCATCGCCTGCTGCGTGTCCTGGATCTTTTGCTGCCCCTCCTGGATCGCCTGCAGCGCCGCCAGCATCACCTGGATCGGGTCGTCCGACGGCTCCTGCATCAGCTCCAGGATCTCCCGCGACGTCGCGTGCGCGCCCTTGGCTTCGTTCAGGATCGCGTCCGCGGTGGGCTTCTCTGCCATGGCTCGTCTCCTGTCGTGCTCGCCGTCCCGTCTCGATCCGCCGCATGCTCAGCATCACGTGCGCATGCGGCTGCGCCTCGCCGTCCCCCGCCCGCCCCCAGTGCACGTTCAGGTCGGCCACCATGCCGCGGGACACGAACTGCTCGCGCACGAAGTCCTGCGCCAGCCGCACCGCCTCCGCCCGGCCCAGCTCGCGCGGCAGCGCGATCTCGATCTCGCGCGCCAGCTGGCTCTGCCGCTTGGCGCCGTTGCTGAGCCGCTCGCCGACGGCCACCTCGTTCCACAGCACCTCGCGGTCCAGCCAGCGGCGCGGCGCGTGGTCGGGCAGCAGGATCTCGGAGTGGATCACCCCGGGCTTGGCCAGGAAATTGTGCGTGCGGTCCAGCTCCGCGTCGTGCAGCGCCGCCGCCGCCCGGTAGGCCGCGGCCGCCACCACGCTGCGCTTCTGCCCGCGGCTGATGATCTTGCTCTGCAGGTGGTAGATCGCCATCGGCGGCCGCCTGTGCTGGAGTGCAGGCCGATCCTACACGCAAGGGCAAACAGTGCGCCAGCACTGTATAAGCGCGCATTCAGATGCCGACTTCGCTCCGCTCACGCCGGCCCATGACGCTCCGCTCCCGTTGCCTTCCAGTGGCGGTCCCGACGGCGCCGAGGCCGGGCGTGAGCCTGAGACCGGGCGTCCCCGCACAGGTGCCGGCGCGGCCTCGCCAGGTCCAGGCCGCAGCTAGCCTCCATGATCGGGGCCGCCTGATCTCTGGCTTTCCCAAGCCGGGCAGGCGGGTGGGCGCACGCCAAGTCCTGCCATTCGCGCGTCCCCGCTCTCGTACGCGCCAACAGGGGCTGACCCCATTCGCGCCGTCCTGGGGGAGAGTCGCCGGCGTGCACATCCCGTGCACCACCACGGAGACCACCATGCCACGCACACCGCACGACAACAGCGCCGAGATGAAGGCCACCACCGAACGACGCAAGGCCCTCGTCGCCCAACGCAAGACCCGCCTCGGCGAGCTGCTGCAAAGCACCGGCGCCGACGGCACCCTCGACTTCGACCAGATCGCAGGCCTCCTCCGCGACGGCCTCGAACGCCTCGACCACAACCCCGGCCTCGCGGAGGTCTGGCGCCAGAAAGGCCAGGAGCACTTTCGCCGGGGACGAGCAAGCCTTCGCCGCCCTGCTGGCCCGGGCCGCCTGCACGACGCGGGCGGCACGAACGGCACGGGCAGCAACCCAGGAGCAGACCGGGCGCCTGACCCGGCCCGCGGTGCTGCGCCGCCTCCTGCTCGCCAACTCCCGCTCGATCCAAAGGCTTGAGCAGGCCATGGCACGCGCCGACAAGGCCCACGGCCTGGCCCGGCTCCGCCACGACACCGCCGAGCGCCGCGCCCGCACCCGCCTGCTCATCGAGCTCGGCGGCCTCGTGGTGAAAGCCGGGCTGCACGAGAGGGTGGACGACGACCGCGCCACCCTGCTCGGCGGCCTCCTGCTGCTCGACGACCTGCTGCGCGGCGTCGACGCGGCCGGACCCAGCCCGGTCGACCTCCGCACCCGCTGGCGACGACGCGGGCTGCGCGCCTTCGACGCCGGCGCTGCGGACGCCGCAGCGGAAGGGGGCAAGCGGAAGGGAGACACCAGCCCGCAACGCTGAACCGCGGGACAGGGACGGGTGCGTGAAGAGGCCGGAGCGCTGCTGGACAAGGTGGTGCCCCGGCATCCTTCGATCATCACTGCTATGCGACGCGGGCTGGTTCTGGCAGAATCAGGCAGGACAATGCGCCCGGATGCCTGCGCCGCCGCTCCGGGCCAGGACTGCACGGCGTGTTCACGCCCTGCGTCGTTCAGCAGAAATCCCAGACACGGCGTGTTCACACCCTCCTGCAGGGCGTGAACACGCAGCCTCTGCCGCCGTGTTCACAGTGCCAGCCTTCGAGGCTGGATGAACGCTGCCCAAGCCAACCGGGGCCTCGTTGCCGCCCGTGTCTCCGTTCGCGCCGCAAGCCGGCAGCCTGGGACCGTCACCCACGGTCCAGGAGCCCATGATGCCCGCACCACGCCCCGACCCCCACCCCAATCGCGAAAGCTGGCTCAACGACGTCGCCAGCCGCCTCCGACCAGCCTTCGCCCAGCTCGGTGCCCCCCTGCCTGACCGCCTACGCATCGCCATCGGCTTCTCTTCCACCGGGCGCCGCGCCAAGGCCACCGGCGAGTGCTGGGACAGCGCCGCCAGCGCCGACGCCACCTTCGAGATCCTCGTCCGACCCGACCTCGCCGAGGCCGAGGGCGCCCTCGGCCTGCCCGTCGCCGCCGCCCTCGCCCGCGAGCTGGTCCATGCCGCCGTCGGCATCCAGGCCGGCCGCGGACCCGCCTACCGCAAGGTCGCCCACAGCATCGGCCTCGTCGGCCCCATGCGCGCGACCAGCCCGGGGCCGGCCTTCCTCGCCCTCATCGCCCCGCCCTCATCGCCCCGCCCTCATCGCCCCGCCCTCATCGCCCCCGTCCTCGACGCCGCCGGACCCCTGCCCCATGCCCGCCTCGAGGCCGACTGGGAGGCCGCAGCAGCAGCCCAGGACGGTGGGGAGGCTCCGATCACTACAGGTCCCCGCAAGCAGGCCAACCGGCATGTCAGATGCACCTGCCCCACCTGCGGCTACGTCGCCCGCACCGCACGCAAGTGGCTCGACCAGGTCGGGCCGCCTCACTGCCCCCGGCATGGGTCGATGCTGGCGGAGGCAGTCGTGCCCGTGCTGCCCGAGTCGCATCAGGCGGTGATCCTGTGACTCCCGTGCCAGGCGAAGAACGAAGTTTCTTGTCCAGTTCCTTGTTCGACCCGCCGGAGGCGGGTCGATGGTGCGGGGCGTTCCTCGCCCCGACGCCTTCCGGCGGCTGCGGCGCGCAGCGGAGGGCAAGGGCGGCGCCGCTTGGCGCCGGGACCGGACCCGCGCGCAGCCACGCGCAGCCGCCGCTTGGCGGCGAGCATGGCGAGCACGGGGAGGACCCACCCCTTGCCCGCAGCGAGCACCGCGGCACCCAAGCTGCCTGGGCCGGAAAGTTATCCACAGGGTCGCGTGCGCTCGCGGGCTTAGGACTTCTCTTGGATTTAGATTTCTAAGGATTCGTCCGCCGCAACACTTTGATTCGAAACAACGATTTGCCGCCGAGGTGAGGGTTGGGAGGCTTGAGGTGAGTGTTGGGAGGGGCTGAGGTGAGTGTTGGGAGGGGGTAGACGATATGCTGGCGAACATCGCTAAACAGGAATTCTTGCAAGGAGCAGAGCTTATTATAATACTCACCTCTGCTAGACTGGCGCCATGAGTGTCTCGCCCGGCCTTGACCCTTCCCCAAAGCAGCCCGGCCGCACTATGAGGGCTGCGCACATCATGGCGCAGGACATCCCCAACACCCAGATCGTCGCCCCCCGCGAGCTGGTCGAGGCCGCCTTCGCACGCGGCTCCTCCCCCTCCGCCAGCGCCCGCAAGGCCATCGCCCTCATGCTGCACAAGGCCGCCGGCGACGCCTGGGAGCCGGGGAAGCTGTTCTCCATCCCCATGGGCGAGCTGCGCGGCAGCCACAAGGGCAACGGCCGCCTGCGCGACGTGCTCGACGAGGTGCAGCGCACCCTGATCCGCATCGAGACCCTCAGCCCGGCCGGCAAGCACGCCATCGAGTCCGCCCCCATCCTTACCCGTCGCATCGACGAGACCGACCCCGCTGGCGGCCTCGTCTGGTTCCAGTTCTCGGAAGCGGCCCGCCTCGCCCTGCAGGGGTCGGAGCACTATGCGGTGCTCAACCGGGCAGTCGTCCTCGCCTTCGAGAGCCGCTACAGCGTGACCCTCTACGAACGGGGCGCCTGGCTCTGCGGCCGGCAGCACGACCGGGTTTGGCGCGGCACGGTGCCGCAGCTGCGCGAGATCCTCGGCGTGCCGGAGAAAGCCTACCGCAACTGGACCGAGCTGCGCCGCAACACGCTCGACCTGGCCGTGCCCGAGGTGGACCAGCTCGGCCATTTCACCACCACCGTGTCCGAGACGCGCCGCGGCCGGCAGGTCGTGGGCGTCGCCCTGGCCTTCGAGCCCAAGCGGCCGCCGGAGATGGAGGCGGCGGAGAAGGAGCTGGCCGCGCCGCGGCAGGGCCGCAAGGCCCGGCGCAAGGACCAGGTCCAGCCCGACCTGCTGGATCCCGGCACGCGGCTGGCCCTCACGGCGCTCAAGGAGGGCCGCGACCCGCCAGGAGCAGCAAAGCTGAAAACCAGGAATGACAACTGACCTCGGGGCAGAATGCCTTTGAGGCTTTTCTGCGCGCGAACATCGTTTTCCTTTATTCAGCTTCGCTTTCTATCGCACCGAGCCGCTGCTCCGTCCCGGGTGCTTGCGCTGCGGTCAGCAGCGCTGGCCAGTTGTCGGGCGGGGTGCCGCCAGTCAGCATCCGCGCGAACACCGCGTAGGGGTCCGTCCCGGCCCCCGCCTTGCGCAGCGTGTCCCGGTCATTGACCCAGGCATATACGATTACCCTGGCACGGGAATCGGCGCGGAAGAACAGCCGGAATCGGTTGCCGCCGAACTTGGCCCGGAACCAGTGCCGCCGGTCCCGCCCCAGCGTGTTGCCTTGCCGGAACTCCGGCGCCAGCGGGTCATGCGGGATGCGGTCCAGCAGCAAGGTTTTCAGAGCCGCCAGGAGGCGCGCGTCAGCTTTCCGCTGCCAACCCTGCGGGTCGGACCGCTTGGCCCGCTCTACGGCGCTCAGAAGCCGTTCTAGCTGGTCCAGGAACAGGGGATGGGCATGGAGCTGCCAGCCATGCCGTTCCAGCACAGGCTACAGGCTCACCTCGTCCTCAATGGGAGCGTCTGGGTTCACCTCCTCCATCTCGGCCGTCAATGCCTTTAGGCGACCTACCAGGGCCTCTGTTAGCGGCCGCACAGCATCAGCCGGCCGGGAGGCCAAGTCGGCTTCCAGTAGCGCCAGAAAAGGCGCCAGCGCCGGGTCCGCGCCGTTTTCCTCTGGCAAGGCATGGACGGTGACGCTGCCCTTCTCCACCCGGAAGGCGATGCGCCCGCCATAGCCTACCCCCAATGCCTGGCGCACGGCTTTGGGCACCGTCGTTTGCCCCTTGGCGGTAATGGTGCAGACCTCTTCAACCACAGGCATTGCTTTTCTCCACGGCTCCAAACAACGCCAGCAACGTAAGGCATTATCCTTACTTTGTCAGGCGTAAAGAACGTTGTCCATTGCATGCAAGCCACTACCGTATGTTTTCGCGTCGTTGGGCCTTCTGCCCCAAGATGACCTTGCGATGCCGGGGGAGCCACCAGGTCGGGGCTGCCGGGCAGGTCGCGCCGGTGCAGGCGGTAGCGGAAGCCCATCCCGTGGACGAGGCGCCTGACCGCCATCTCGGGCTTGGTGTCCTTGCCGCGGATCCGCGACATCAGGCGCGACCTGTCCTCGGCGGTCAGCCTATCCATCGCGCGGCCCGCCCTGGCACTGCGGCCAGGTTGTCCCCGGTCCTCTGCGCGTACCTGCCGGGAGAGCGATGTGCCTGGCATGCCCGGGCCTGGAGCGCAGCAGCCAAGCGCTCGTCGCGGCGGCCCTCCTCGCGTGCCACAGCCGAGCGCAAGCATTCCCGCTTGGCTTCCAAGCTGCCGCTGTCCGCATGAGGCTCTCCTCAACAATCTTCGACATTCTCCATCATCTTCTGACAAATCAATCGTTAGACGAAGCGCATTTTAACGTATTATGTATTTGCGTCATAAATGATACGGCGGTGCGGTATGGACATTCTTTTGATCAGCCATGTGCGCATCCTGCGGGATGCGCTGGTCGCGGCCTTGCAGGGTGTTCAAGGAAACCAAGCCCGCGGCGCATTCTCCCGCGAGACGGTCGAAGCCGCCCTCGTGGCATTCGCGCCCGGCCTGGTCGTCGTCGATGCCTCGCACCCCGAAGCGGCCACGCTGGTCGCCACGGTTCGGGCGCACGCTCCCACCGCAAGCGTCGTCGTCCTGGCCGCGGGCGAGCGGGATGAGGAGTTCCTCGCCTGGGCGGACGTCGGCATCTCCGGCTACCTGGGACTGGACACCTCGGCCAACGACCTGCTGTCCGCCGTGCGGTGCGTCGGCGTGGGAGAAGTGGCGTGCCCGTCGAGGCTGACCGCCTTGCTGTTGAACCGGTTCGCCAGCCGCTCCAGCGAGCGCGCGGAGCGGGCCGGGATCTTCTCGCTGACTTCCCGCGAGCAGGAGATCGCCGAGCTGCTGGCGGACGGCCTGTCGAACAAGCTGATCGCGCGCCGCCTGTGCGTCGCCCTGCCGACGGTGAAGAACCACGTCCACAGCATCCTGGAGAAGTGGGACTGCCGGAGCCGGGGCGAGGCCGCGGCCCGCTACCGTCGTCAGGTCCGGGACGACGCCCGGCCGAGTGGCGGAACGGTCGTTGAGCTGCGGGCAGGCCCGGTTCCTTCGATGGGCGGCGCCTCGTCGCGGACCGGCGGCATGCAGCATCGTATGCCGGCAGCTTTCGGTCAAAAAGCGGCTTGAGGCCGACGCCGGCGGTCGATGCTGCCGGGAGCGCCCTCCCATCTGGGCAACTGCCGCTTATGGCGTCCTCCTCCTGGGCAAAAATAGCTTTTTTAACAACTCATACCAACTGCCCTAGACTTTGACCTGTGCCCAGGGACGGGTTGTAATGGAGGTGATACGTTTGGCGTCCTTCATGAGGCTGTTCCAGGCGTGGCAGCAGGCGTCGAGGATGGCGTTGTAGGTGCGC
>JAABUS010008939.1_pt1 | contig 10767 bp, 16 predicted proteins | sample 5560161 | NCBI WGS metagenome assembly JAABUS01 (sample SAMN10711885, study PRJNA513376) | rock metagenome | isolation source: Antarctica rocks | place: Antarctica: Victoria Land, Trio Nunatak nord | collected 2016-01-04
TGTACACCCAGACAGTATGAGAACAATCTGTGACAGCCTAGACATGAGACCATGCAGGTGAAGGCATATGTTGAAGTGCATCTGGAGCAAGGGCCAGTCCTGGAAGCTGCCGGCAAGCCTCTAGGAGTTGTGTCGGCCATTGCTGGTCAGACACGTCTGTCCGTATCTATGTCTGGTATCCAGGTCTATTTCATATGACCCTCTGTGACTGAACTTTGATGCATGAATACTTGTTGCCTGACAAGCTTGCCTCCAGCAAGGTCATTAGCATACAAGATGTCATGGTGCACCTTGACTGCACTTGTACCATCCAATGTTGTGCTGCAAACACTGCAAAACTACAAACACTGCGACACTGCAAACACTGCAACAAAGCTTGTTTGTGCTAAAGTGCTGTACGCCAACTGACTCAACATAACAGCTGTGTGCGGTCTACGGTGACACATGTGTTGCAAGCATGATACTCATGCAACCGCAGCACCGCATAGCTGATCCAACACCAGAACCGCACTCACCCCTCATGGCAGCTCTGAAAGGCAAGCCAGCTCCTATCAAGCCAATTGGTTTGCCTTTCAACGCAGGGCCACGCAGGGACAGTGCCAATGGCAATCAGGCGTGACCCCTTGGCAGCAGCAGCAGTGGCCATAAACATGATAGAAGAGCAATGCGGAGGGGGTCAGCTACCTGGCAGGATGCAGACCATGCCAAATGGCAAGCAGGCTGCTCAGTCTATCTGGGACCCAAGCCTGGTGTGCACTGTGGGAGCTATATCTGTGTGGCCGGGTGCTAGCAATGTCATTGCTGGCTCCACCAATTTCTCTGTTGACATCAGGCAAGCTAATGTCTGCCACAGAAGGCACAGGGTACACAGACTGTGCCCTTACAGTGTAACTGGGTGCCAGCGTTGATCATAGATGTGCAGATGACTTATTGATCATCCATATATCAACCTGTTTGTTTGTTTCCAAACATCAATTACTTCAGACTGTTGAGTCTATTGTTTTCAAGTTTGACAGTATGTTGGTCAAAGTTTTGTCGTCTGCCTCTTTCAGTGCACTCCTGCCGTCTGAGTACAGGACCACATTGACGCAGCTAAAGCAAATACTACAGGTGTTCAATGCGCCTGATCCTGGTCCCACAGTTTTCAGTAGATTGGTTCTGTTTTAGAAATACTAGACTGCCAAAAGCTCAGCCTTGCTTCCTGCTGAGTTCTCAACAGTTCATGTCACCAAGGTTCAGCGCTTGGCTGCATCAACACAATTGAAGCTGGGGTCAGTGCTGTTGTCTAGCGGCCACACACATGTTGATTGGTGGTTCTTCTCATTTTTCATATTCTATTTTTGGAAGATGATTACCCAAGTTGGCACTGGTACTCATTTCTTCAAGACCTGGGTAGCAGGTGTGCGTATGTCTGTAGACACTGGCATGAGTGCAAGTGTGCTTGCAGGGCTCAAAATGATGCCTTCAGGAATGATATAGTCCAGGAAGTGATGAGCGGCATTGACAGGATGTGCAGCAGGCGCAACCTTGGCTGCCTTGTACAGCGTGTCCATGATGCTGAGGCTGTGCAGTGCAGCCCTGCCCTAGTGCAGGGTCTTGTTGCTGCGGTCAAGGACTCTGAACAGGCAAGCATGCACCTGGTGTAAACAACATGATGACTATGACCAGCACTGCATTTCACATGCAGGCAAGTTTGCTGTTTATGGTGCTTAACTGCAAGCCATATGACAGCAACAGCAGCCAATGACTCAGGCTTGCAGTCACAGGTCTGCAATGAGTGGTACAGGAATTTGTGAGCAGCACAGCTTTGGCTTGTCATGTACCTGACATATGTTGCACTGCAGGTATACAGCATGGCACAACAAGCAGCTGGTCTTCAGGAAAGCCCATCAACGCATCCTCTCATCACAGACAGTGATGGCAAGGAAACCTGCACAACAGCTGAAAGTTGTGCTGTTGAAGAGTGCCAGGTGGTTCCAGGTGCGCTGTGAGTTTCTGAGTGCTTGCATCTGTCAGACTGCTCCCACCTTGCACAGCAGGTGAGTCAGCTGCGATGCAAGGATAGCTTGCTTGGCGACACAATGCTCAGAGTGTGGGTTTAGTTTGTGGTTTGGCATGCTAACAGTTGTCAGGCACACGCTTATGCTTGTGTTTTGTACGTCCATGTACAGACTTCATCCAGTTTGATGATGAGGTATACAAAGCCCAGAGACTGACAGTCCAAGCATCAACGGCATGCTTTTGGGCTTCATTGCTTGTCTGCTGCTTCACCACTGATGTCAGTCATTGTTGAACAAAATCTTAGCGGTGACCTTGGTGCATGACAGCACTCGGCAGGTGAAGCTCCCTATCACTAAACCCATCAAGCTTTTAGAGCGTGTCTATCTCGACAGGCCTCAACCTGTGCTTGTAGGGCAAGCAGGCACCCAGCTGGATGAAACCCCTGTGTTGGTCAGCGGCGCCGGGCATGATGGTCTGGCCATGGCTGATCTCACACAGGTACGACTTTTGATCTTTATAGCATCTTCTCAACTACAGTGATGCTGCCAGTGGAGCGTATGTACAGAACAGCATGTGACTTCAGTGTGCACAGACATTAGCAGATCTGAGCTGAACAGCTATACATCACCCTTTTCGTGGTGGACATTATGTCACTGCTGCTACAGCATCAGCCAGCATACTATGGCCTGCATGCAGTCTTTGTGATGCCAGAAGTGGCATAAATAGCAGATCAATGACAATCATGCGTCTGCATTGACTGTATGTGAGTCAAGCTGAGTGTACTTGTATACACTGTGCAGATTGGCATGCTGTTTGTGAGATGTCGCGGAGGAATTAGCCACTCACCGCTGGAGCATGTGTCTGATGAGGATGTTGGCAGAGCAACGACAGCATTGTACACATTCCTAGCTGCGTTGCCACAATGACAACAGTTATATGTACACACTGATCCCCATGGTGTACCAGCTTTGCTGCAGAGCGCAATTTCGGAAAATGGTATCATACCACTAAGAAAACGACACCATTTCATGCTGAATTTGGCTGAATTTGCCTTCATCCAGACAAGTTGATCATGCAGCATCTCTACTGTTGTACAACATGTGACAGCGTCCATCAGTTGCTTCTGAATAGGAATGCTGTAGTTTCTGTGTTTGTTCTGTGGTCAACAAGAACCCATGGCACTACTCTGCTGGGTTCAGGACCAAAGTAACGCTCAACTAAGTAAAAACAACCTCACTTACTGATGTGCTCATCTGTCATCATATATTTGGATGCACAGACTAGAGCCATTCAATCACAATCACAAGCACCATCTGTTTGATGACAGCGACTGATGTACATATTTATTGATTGATGATGAAGATTGGAGCCATGCACAGTCAGCGCTGTTCAATCTTTGACCATGTCTTTCACGAATCAAGACATTTTGTGTTCTACCATCATGAAGACAGTCAGCTCAAATCCTGTGGACTTTATTCAGGTCAACGTGATCATTGGTCTGAATTGTCTTGTCTATATCCTGCCACCAGTCTTCCAGAAAGTGATTGGCTAGAATCCTGAACCAAGGCGACCACAACAGTCCAGAAGTTGGCTTCATCATAGACTTCAGCTGTGTGATGTTGACATACTCGTATGCATCGACTTCTTCTGGGTTGGGTGCCACATCCACGTCAGCCTTGACAAAGAGTATGTAGTCTATTTCGTGCTCCCCCCATTCTGCTTTGGGGCCGTATGTCTCCTCATCAGCAGCACAGTAGTGCAGCCTTGTGAGGAACTTGAAATCATCCAGAGGTAGCTGGTGGGGGGGAATGCCAAGCTCATGGCCTAGCTTACGCACTGCTGCACGCTTTGCCCCCATGACTGCACCACTAGCAACAGATGAGGGGTCATCAACTTCCCCTGGGTCGTACCCATGCAAGGGGTGGCTGCAGCATGTATTGGTCCACACTTTAGGGAATGTGATCTTTGTGCTGGCTCGCTGCTGCAGCAGGAGCTGGTTCTGGGAGTTGAACAGGAAGACGCTGAAGGCTCTGTGCAGTCTTCCTTGCGGTTGCTGAGCATTGAACCTGTGGACATCGTATTTGCTGGCATGTCCAGTGATACAGTCATTGTCATCAACAACTATGCACTCGTCTTTGTACATCAGCTCCTGCTGTGATCCTTTTCCTGCAATCAAAGCAGTGTTGTGTCAACAGCTGTGAGCACCTGACAGGTGCAAAACTGACAGGACAAAAAACACACACCATCCCAGGCAGAGGCAGGCGGCGCCTGAGCCATCGCCGTAACAGAGGGAGCCTGGGTGTGTGCTGGCTGACCGACCGGACTCATAGAGTGAGGCATAGTTCGGAGTGGGTGGGTACCACGCCAATACCAAGACACAAGGCTTCGTATTTGCCCTACAGACAATGACCCAGGTAAGCTCAAAACCAATAAATGTTGCTTGCAACACCGAATCACGCCACAATCACCTGCTTGATGGCCAAAGGGAAGTGTCTGAACTGATCTGCCTACCGATTGCAGATTCATCCAGACATGTGATCAGTTTCTGAATGTGACCATGACGCAATACCTAATAGCTCCAACAAGGAAGTAGCTGCTCGCTGTCAGTGAACTGCGATGTCCGCACATTCGTTGTGTGGAGGACCGCCATGTACCTCCCTTGACATTGCATGACTAAACCGTAGTGCAAGCAGAGTACAGCACATGCGCGCAAAGAAGACGTACGCGACTTCTGATCCTGATGCGCGATCAGCAAAACCACAACTTACTCTTGGCCGCACCGACACCAGCAAATCCGGTCATTTCATGTTACCCCGCGCGTTTGACATCTCCTTTGCTGGGGATGTTGATGTGTCCAACAGTGCACCGCCGGCGACGTGTCCTTTGTGAGGATGCTAGCTTCTGGCTGTACTGGACCCGCAGCCTCATCAATCAGGCGATTGCATGGAAACAAAGCGTCGCATGTGTTGGGTGCGTCCTGTTGGTTCGCGTGGCACAAGCAAGCTGTCCCTCTCACCTGTTGTGAAGACCTATCATTGTTACCCTGCAGGAAGTTGCCCTCCATACCGCAAAATCTCTCCCATTTCACGTGAAGGCTTCTTAGATTGCAAGCATGGTCGAAGGCTGCCGACGAGCATGGCATTGACTGCTCCACTGGTAATTCAGTTCACCTGCTTCATGCTGGTTTTAGAATATAAGCCCATATGCCAACAAGTGACAACAGCAGCGCTGGATGAGCATTTCACTGCATTAGTGCTCCTTGCATGTGACCTGCGTTCAGCCGCACTTCACTGCTTGTGCAGGAGTCTGCATGCACATTACATCATTCAAGGCTTTTGCCAGATGAATTGCCCTGCCAGACTAGAAGTGACTTCAGTGTCAAAACAACTAGAGAGCTGCTCAGTGCCTGTGTGGGCACAGAGAAGCAGCCAGACGTGATAGATGTCCTGAGTCAGCAGCTGGCAGAGCAGCATATCCCCCTATCACTGCCATGCATGCCTCTCTCTTCCAATTTTCAGCCAGGATTCGCTGGCAGCAAAGCTGCTGTGAATGCATCTGATGTCAGACAAGCTCTTCTTGACAGATTCTTGGCAGATGCTGCATCTCCATGCATGGCAAATTCAGGCAGCAGTGAAAGGCATGTTACACAGGTTCCACATGGCTTGTTTGTGGATGTGCATACAGCAGCAGAACTGGACACAGCCTCCCATCCTTTTCCACTCTCAGGCACTGCACCAGAGACGCTGGCTTTGCCATGCTCACAACTGCCAGCCATACAAGCATATATTCACCATGACAGCTGCTGGCACTGTGACAGAGTCAGCAGTGTGCCATCCAGCTGCAGCAGGTGTTGCTCTGCCATCTGTCAATCAGCTGAGATGCTGGTGCTGAAAAGCAGTAAAGGGCAGACTTGGAAGGGGCTTGCCCTGCGCCAGGCCTTTATGGGCAGAGATGCAGCACAGAGGGATGGTGAAGCCTCTGTGCAGGATGCAGCAGGAGGTGGGGGCCTGCTGCATGGGGGTGCAGAGGATGGGGGTGAAGGAGGGGGTCCCAGCAGGTGGTTTGCCTTGCTCCTGCCAGCATGGGTTGCTGCTCCTAGCAGATGGCACTCACATGCCTTCAAGTCTGCTAACTGCGATGCCTGCACATATCATTGCTGCTGAAAGGCTTTTTACTAGTCTTGCACTGCTTGCTGGCACTGTTTTGGCGGACGTGCTCTGCTGAACTTCAGGGTGCGCATGACTGAGGCATGCAGATGAAGCAGCAACACTGTCATCAGTTGTATGTCCTGACTGCAGAGGCTGGGGTGGGGCAGCTGGCGAGGATGGGGATGCTGAAGAAGATGAAGATGAGGATGATGATGAGGAGGATGAAGATCAAGATGACGATGATCAGCAGGATGATGATGACAATGACAGTTCTTCTGATGCATCGTCATCATGTAGTCCTCACCCCCAAGACGACTGGACAATCCGCAGTGAAGTCGCTGAAGCTGCTGTATGCCAGCTGGAATCTTGTCTACCAGCAAAAGTCTTGTGCTCTGCACACAATTTGCCTGATGGTCGCAGCAGTCAATTGCACAGAATTCCTGTCAGGCAAGTCACAGGGCTTCAAAGTAGCCAGATGCTTTCAGACAGCAATCTGACCACTGAAGAATTTGGATTGTCATGTATCAGCAGACCAGACATGCCAGTTGTACAGTACGCACGCATTGTCTGTGCTGTGCGTCTGCAGCATCATAGCCCACACTGCGTGCCTAGCACAAGTCCTTCGCAGCGTTTTTTCCCAATAGCTAAGCACTCGCGTCAAAGACAACAGGTTTGCGCCTGGCAGGCCATTCCTGATTTTGCTATTAGATTTTGTATTAATATGCTGGGGTCCAGCTTGTGATAACCTATACTTTTTGATGGCTTGTGGAGTTTTGACATTGAAACTGGTGTAGTGTTTTGGGTGATTTGTGTATGTGACGATCTGAAGTAGCTGCAATGTCATTCTGCAGGCAACACTTTCTCAGTCCTGCCTTGTTTTGCATTTGTTGTGTATCCGATGGGCGCGCTGATGAACCTTACTGGCATGACCTGTGCCTTCTGCTTTTTTGTTCCAATTCGATTTTGTATCAAAACACATTTTTTGTGATGCACCTGATTTGCGACAGGCAACACCTGAACAGCTGTGCGACCTGAGTGTAGTGGTACGTGCAGCTCGCCATTCACTCTCACAGTGCAATACACTGACTGCCATGCAGTAAGCACTACTCTGCCTACAAACCAGCTTTCACAGATGCTGTCATGACACAAGGTTAATAGGCATGCTATGTATACACTACGTAGTGCTCTGTAATGCATCATACGGTGATAAGATGTTGCCCTGCTGTTTACATCTACGAGCTGGCTCTGAAATATTGTACATTGGGTACAACCAGCGAAACAAATTCAAATCATCAGCCTCTCACATCCTATTCTACACCGGGCTCATAAAAAAAATCAAGACAGCATCAACATATCAGGCATTTACTTTTCACTACATCAGTTCTACTCACACACCAACATTAAGTGCTTCGATTCCAGCTGGCACATTTTGCAGTGAACAGGCTGAAACTGTGCGACCTGCTTCTCTTGCTTGTATTTGCTGTCCCTGAAGCCTGACTGCAACACACAACTCTAGCTACAGTACAAACAAAATTGGTGCAACAACCCTGTTCATAAACACCTAGCAGATATGGCCTGCAAGCCATGCCATTCATCAGTTTGATCAAGTTTAGGGGGACTCTGTGCTACTGACACACAAGGCTAGAGAGTGCCTTCAGGCGCAGCAACATGAAGCTCGAAAATCTTTGAAGGCAGCTATGTCCTCAACGCACTTTGCAGCTGCGGCTGCGATCTGCTTGGAGACTCTACAGCTGTTTGCTGTCTGTACTGTACATTTGAAAGCAGGTGCAGCTGCTAAAGCAATACTGCTGCGCAACCTGACTGGGTGCTGAACGGAAACCTGCCGCTCCTGTTTCAGGGCGCAGTGGATAATGTTAAGGGGAGCTGTCACAGGCTGTTGCTGCGGATCAACTCACAAAACTCGTAGTAGTCCATGCCATCAATTTTCTTCTCTGGATACTTTTGCCTTGGCGGCTTGCCATCCTTTGGAGGTGTAGCAGCCTGTACTTGTCTTGCTACAGCAGGGATGAAGTGGTTTTGATGTGCCCGATCTGCCTGAGGAATGGCCATTCCAGCACTTCTACCTGCCTTTGTGCCTGTGACACAAGGCAACACAGAATGTTGAGTTACAAATCGTGCATACTACTTGATGGCCTTGGGGAGAGCAGCAGCAAACAAAGCAGGCACTGAAATAAGGCAGGGCTCCAGACGAAGACTGCGAAAGGCCATGATAGGAGAAAAGGATGTAGAGACACAACTGCGGCGGGTACACAAGTGCGGCTATGAGGGATCATGTTGCGAGTGTGGTAAGCACCACCATTTAATTCGATTCCGCACCTTTGCCCTGCTGGTCACAGTCGCCTTCGGAAGAGCGGGACGAGTCCGAGCTTCCACGGCTGCCGAAGCTGGGACTATGACCAAGACTGCGTCGAGACCAAGCGTTCTGTGCAGGCTGGGAGGGAAGAGACTGTGAATGGACGTCTTCGCCGTGAACTGCAATGTCAGAAAAGGTCAGCGTGAGGCAACCATTAGGTCACAATTGACTCTGACGTTGTCAGTTGTAGCTAATGCAAGCAAGATGCACAGCTTGGTTCCACTGTGGCGACATCACTCACGTTCTTCTTGCCCACACCCCATGCTGAAGTCACTAAAGCTAGGAGAGCTCGGCATGGAAAGGGATCCCTTTGTGCTTCCATCTGACTGGCGATCAGAAGTGCTGCGAAGCAGTGTCCGCAGCATGGTGGACATGCAACGGTCCTCGGCCGTCGCTCGCGTGGAACGTCTTCAGATTAGTTCTGCTGGTGGTCACGGCGAAGTAGCGCTCTTGCTTTCTGGCGGAAGAAGTAGAGACTGCTTTCTGTTATCCATACCACTTGAGAATCCAGCAGACATCTCGTCAGCATCCCATCATGTGTCCGCGTAGGACGCTCGGCACGTGCCGCACCGGCCAGCTGATTAGTTCTTTGATCGGTGCAAGGATTGCTTCCGGCCTTTGCGGTAAGGTACCATTTTGGCATCAATTGACCGCAAACTCGGTGTTCCAGAATAACACCACTGACAATATCATTTTCGTAAGCCAACAGTGACAGTGCGTTGTGTCCATTCATCTGAGTATAAATATACCCCAAGCACATCTGATGTTGGGAGCCATCAAATTGCTTGCACCTGTGCGTTCTACGCACTGCGTTGCCTGACAAAAAACGTTACCCTGCAGGATTTGAGTATATAGAATCAAGCTGCATCAATTCCCCACAGTCACAAAGCAAACTGTGATTGCCATGAGGATCACAATCAGCTCATCATGATGAACATGTCTTTACAGTCGCACAAACAAAGATCAGTCAAAATTGTCTCCCGCTACAAATCTTGCTACAGTTGCATACGGTACCCTGTCTGTCTCACAAGCATAACATAACCTGATCACTTATATCCGGCCCTGTAATTCGTGCCCTTGACCTATCTAGTCATGGCTGCTGCCATTTACCCTACATGGCCTGCATCATGCATGTGAGCATTCAGCAAGGTGAACGGGCACATGCAATGCAACACAGCCTGCTGCAATCATGTATATGGTTGTGCAACAAACTGCATGTGCCATGGCTGTATGAAACACATGTTTCAGCACAAAAGCTTGACCAGCAAACTCAGTACTGCCAACCAAACCTTGAGCGGGACGCGTACAGGTCAATGTGCCGATGTTTATTTCAGCTTTACTACCTCAACGTATGATACCTGTTGTTCAAGGCACAGCCTTGCTGCAGATCAGGCTGTGCATCACAGCACATGATGGCTGTCAACATGTCATCCCATAAGTGTACCTTTGGAGAGCCTACTTCTGTGAAAAAACTGCAACACCTCAACGCTTCCTGTGCAGCAGACACGTCCGGCTCCCACAGCCTCTTGGCTCTAGAGTGCACATGCCAAGCAGTTTCATGCAAACTGATCAGGGCACAAACACCATGCCAGCTGCAGCTGGTCCCGCCAAGCGATGCCACTCTGCCAGCTGCCTTCTCAACTGTTTGCGTGTTTCCTGACCAGCAGAACAATGACTGAGCATAAATGGGCCTTGTTACTCATTGCAAGGGATGCAATGCACAGACAGTATGCTGCTCATCATCTTGCAACGCTGGACAACCTACAAGCACAGGTGCGACGGTACAGTGCAAACATGCATGGTGCCACTTACAAGCTAAGCTGTTTGCATCAAGCAACGTTCCGCAGCAAGTCTAAAGGACTGAAGGCGCATGCTTAAGAGATGTGAATGCTCAGCAGTGACTCCAAATGTGAGCACATACCTCTGACACGCCGAAGTCTTCCATGTCGCCAAAGCGCATCAACTGGTAAGGTGAGTCAAGGTCGCGCCAGTAAACTAGACTAGCTGACATTGCCTCATCACCAACTTTGGCATTACTCAACTTAGCACTGTTGCTGTTCTGTTGAGGTTCAGCAGTGATGTCGTGACGAGTGCCCGGACCCTCTGCAGCACCATGTACATCTGACAGCACCTGATACTCCTTCTCCTGTACAACATGCCATTTATACGTTTCAAGCAAATATATGTTACAAGCAAATAGAAGGAGAATGAGGCCTGTTGAAAGTTGCTCACAATTAAGTGAGT
>JAABUS010008942.1_pt1 | contig 10764 bp, 14 predicted proteins | sample 5560161 | NCBI WGS metagenome assembly JAABUS01 (sample SAMN10711885, study PRJNA513376) | rock metagenome | isolation source: Antarctica rocks | place: Antarctica: Victoria Land, Trio Nunatak nord | collected 2016-01-04
GTGCTGGCAGCTTTACCAGACACAACTCTGCCACCCAGATCCTCCATGTCAACCTCCTCATCGCTACCAGCAGCTGCAGGAGACTCTCCTGACTCTGAACTGGTTTCGTCGTCAGAGGTTGCATAGCCATCTGAGGTGGTGTCCTGCGTTGAAGAAGACCAAAAGAGCTAACAAACATGCCATTGGCGCTGTGCTTGGAATGCAGTTCCAGGGCCAACAGATGAAGATGCTTCATGGCTGCTATGGCATGTTGTGATTCCGTTGAGAGCTCACAGCAAAAGTCATGCGTGTAGTGCAGGTAAGACATCTATGGAATTGCAGGAGCTGACCTCCTGAGTGATGATGGGGTCCACAGGCTCTACAAAGGCATCATTGCTGGTCTGTTTGCTCTGAGCCTCAAGTATGCCTTGAGCCCATGATTGGAACTGCTCCTGCACCTTACCACCATCCTCATCTCCACATCCAAAGGGTGCTAGTTTCTGACCACCCATGGCAGACAACTGCCTGTCGACTGTCTTGCCAACCTGCACATCGCATTGCACAGCATGGACATGCTTCTGCTGAAGCACAACATAATATGTTGCTAGGCTGGGGGGCAGATTGATGCAAACTCTCTTGCAAAGACACATGAAAGGCTGCAATGTGGCCAAATGTCAGTTCCCATTGACAGGATGCGTCATCACAGCAGCAACCTTTATATTCAGGCAATTGCCTAATGCTATGCAGTGCGCAGTAAACATCAACATACTGTGGAGAAGATAATGTGCAACAGAAGTACCGTGTTGAAGTGGTCTGTGTATAGACTGTTTCCACAACCAAAGACAGCAAAAGAAAGGCTTGAAAGAGGCTCTGCTCCCACTCGAAAGTCGGTGGAGCTCTCATCCAGCCACTGACAGAACCACCTGTTCACATTCAAAAAACAGCGTGGGATCAGAAACAGCCAAAACTATGCTTGCAAGCTTGCAAAGACATGCGCGGTTGTGAATGCGCTGATTGAAGTTGCAAATGTCACAGCAAAAGGAAAGACATTGTCAGTGGCAGATGCAATACCATCACACTCTTTGCATACATGTGATCTGATGCCTAATGGTTTAGCCAAACAGACTGTGCCACAGAGCTGCAGCCTTGCTGCATTGAAGCGACTCAGTACCATCAAGCCGGATTCAGAACAAATACAAGCTCATTTGCTTCCAGCAAAAGGCCAGGCATGTCATGCTCATGTCAGCTGCAAGCATGCTTTTATACCTGGCTGAGTCAGGTGCAGACCCATTCTCATAGGTGGAGAGTACAAGCAACACCAAGTGCTCCTTCCAGAGCTGTTCAACCTCATAGGTTTCTAGGTCCACAGCTTGAAGCTCAACACCAAAGGTGGCTGCTTGCCTTACAAGCTGATTGGCAAATAAAGCCGCAGTACCCTTCTGGGACCCATACAAAACTTTGCCTGGAAGGCGAGCAGCTGCAGCTGCTGCAGGCTGTGTAGACTGGGATTGAGGAGGGTCAGCGCAGTGACAGCCTGTGCCAGCTGGACCTTTACATATCTTTTCTCTTTGGCCCTGAAAGTGCATGTGGGGTTAATCGCCGAGTCGTGTGATGCCATGTCGGGGTTACGTCCGGCAAACTCGTACCAACAGGGGCTGGAGGGCAGAGCGTTCACCGGGTGACGCTTTGTCTGGTTTTGCGGGAACTTCCAGCTTGTCAACATCCTGCCAAGCGTCCCAAGCATGTGTGATGGCCGACCTCAGTAACACTATAAGAATAGCTAGGACAGGTCCAATCCAGAGCTGATTCGCGAGGTCCGGAAACCAGCCTTCGTCGTTCTGTGTCATATCGCTACTGGATCACAGTCGATATGACCTCCTCAGTAACGAGAGCCACCACAATACAAGATCATTAGATGTTTGGAGTTACAGCAAGCCCCAAACTGTTTGAATGGCAGATCTGCTTGTGTTCTGTAAGATTCCAAAGCAGTCAGCAAGATTGTCAACTGGCCGACTCCCGACTCAAAACCTAATCGAAACGCTTACACCGATTTAGGCAAATGGTCCTCTATTTAGGCTCTCATCCTACATTTGGCCTTGGGCAGTTGATGAGAGCAATGCACAAGACCGGTGCTGACGTGTAAGTCATTTGCAAGTCATGTAATGCTGTTGAATCATGCTGTTGAATTTCGGCACATCAGCATTACATTGCTCAGTTTGATTGAATTAGAATAGAATTTCTGCCAGTCCAATTCCAATTGAGTCGGAATTTCCGTTTGAGGGGCTTGCAAACGTTCATTGTACTCTACATTCATGCAAACATGTTGGTAAAGTCGGTCAGGTGGACCCTATCCTAGCTGCCTGCAGTATGCTGACTCAGCATGTGCATAGTGCTGCACATGACAATGATCGATCTCCTGCAGCGCTGTCACCTCGAAAGTAGAAGTGGCACATGTCCTGACTGATAGCTAGGGCTTATCAGAACGTGTCAAGGTTTCTGCTGGGTGATAAGGCACTGCAACAGACCAGAGAGAGGACATGTCTAAAATGTACACTCTATAGACACTCTGTAGGACCAGAAAGAGGACACTCTATAGACACTCTAGCTAGCGCTGCGCTCTGGTTGGTACAGCATCAAGCCAGTGTCTTTATTCTGTGCTATACCTACTTTCCCTTGGCTATACCGCTTGCAACCAATTGGAGATCTAGAATTCTTCGAAGAAGCATGGATGTCATTTGACGTAAGGTCTATGTTTGTTTCAGCTTGGATGTGACCATGGTTTATGCGCCACCCATGCCAGGCAATGGAATGCAGAGCAGGTATCGCTACTGTGGTCACTTGCTAATTGATACAAAAGCTGCCAGGTTGGTCAGTCTGATTAGCCAATGTCAAATGTGATTGAAGCACACTGCCAGGACGATGCCTCCAGGTTTGCATATTGACTAGCACTGTGCACTGTACTGCATTGCAAAACCAGGTTGCATACTCTGTGCAGACTTGAAAGTCCATCACCAAATACTTGCAATTGCGGCTAACTGCAGAAATGGTCAGCAGCTGTGACCGACCAGTTAGATGAGTCATGCCAAGCGCCATCCTTGTACACAACTTTTTGTTTGATCCCATCATATCTCATTCCTGCCTTTTGCAGAACCCTCCCAGACGCAGGATTGAAAAGTGCATGCTTCCCTGTGATGCGTTGCAAGTGCAGTTCCTCAAAACCATACTTGATCAATGCCTGTGCAGCCTCTGTAGCATATCCCTGTCCCCAGTAGGGCACGCCTATCCAGTACATCACATCTGAGGTTCCAGGCTCTCCAGCTGTCAATCTCAGAGAGGCTATACCGATAAACTCGTTCCTCGCAATGATGCCATAATGATACGAGGTGCCCTCCGAAAGGCCTTGATGTGCGCTACTGATCGTTTCCTCCGCATGCTTCTGGCTGAAAGGGTGCGGGATATGCAGAGTTGATATGGCAATCTTCTGGTCCCCAGCCAGGTCTTGGATAGCCGCTGCGTCTGTCATTTCCATTTGCCGAAGGATCAGGCGGGGAGTTACGATATCTGGCTGCATCTATCGGAGGCTGCGAGGTGCACCTTGAAGCGCAGTTTCGCGCCGTCGTATGTTGCACTTCTGCATAGTCGTATGTGAAGGTTCGAGCGACGCTGGCTGTGGTGGATGATCAGGTTCGCCGTGATCACAAGATGTAGCCTGCATCCCTGACGATTAAGGCGAAGCTTGTCGGGTCACGCAGCTACAGTCGCCTTTGCATAACGCGGCTTGTGCAATGCTGCTATCCATTGTTTGTCATTCTCGAAGACGGAACGACAAAAGAGCCCAAGAGCCAAGGTTTTACTAATTTGTTTATGATCACGCGGCGCCATGCTGCCTGCCTATACAGGGCTTTCTCCTGGATGTTTCTCATTTCGGACATGCCAAGCCTGCAGCCTCAGACATGGTGATCACTATCACGACAGCGATCACCTGGTCTTACGATCGGACCTATTGCCCGCTATCTGCCTAAAGCAATATCCGAAGGATGATTATTGGGAGAGGGTGGCTGCTCCAAATGCGTGGGTTTGGCAAGGATCTGGTAGCAATGTCCGGAAGACTTTGGCACAGGATCGAACTTGGATCGCACATACTACCAGCACAAAAAAACCTCGAAGAAAGACTTCGACGACCTTGCTTATCTCTTGCTGCTATGGTACCAAGAATGTGTTCGGCCTTCTGCTGAATGACCATGCAGGCCACTCACCATGTTTGCCTGTATGTCACTGCATAGGAAGCATCTCAACAAGTGCAATACCAAATCACTTACCTACATCATGGTCATTACAGAATACACTGAAAGAGCATTTGAGGCAGCGCCATGTGCAGTTCTCAAGACCTTAGTGATTCAGTGTATGTCAGTCGTTCACAGGAAGGCAGCAGTGGGGATTTTTTGAGAGATGCTTATGGCTGCCTTATGTGTATACGTAGCTGTATGCGGTGCTGGCCAGAGACTTAGCAAACTTGCTGCTGCTGGTTGACCATACGTCATATGTGAGCCTTTGTTTGCTGTGCACATCATCAACATGCTTTGATTATACAAGGCTGCTTGCAGACATCTGTGCAAGGCCTTGTTGCTCAAGTCCACCTTGCATAAGGCTCACTTGCTTCATCGCATTCTGACCTGATGTGCCTGCTCTGAAGTTTGGCTAAAACATTGTCCCTGCATGCTACAGTCTTGTCCATCACATCACATCACTAGACGCAGGTGTGCTGCAGGAGGGCTGGCCTGCGTACACGTGACTGCCGCAAGAATTTGCTTGTGCTGCCTGTCACTCGTACTGCTGGGTGCTGACAATTATGCAAAGGTTGGCTTGTGGGAGCTGCTGCCTATGTCCTGCTGTGAAGTACCAGTCAGTAACTGTACCTGGACATTCCTGGGTAACAATGCCCACAAGTATCAAGCTGCCATTGGGTAAACAGGATGTTGTCAGATCCGAAATTTGATGGGGTGTTTGGGAGTTTGTCTGAAATGCTGAAAGGCTCAAAAGCTTTTAAGATGCAAGGCAGCCATATCTGGCCATAGGTGTATCATGCTGCATCAACATACAGAGGTGTGGAGCAGGCTGCAACACACAGTCAAGACAGATGGTGTAAAGGGTCCAAGTATTGAGATGCCCACAGTAAGGCTGGGCGCCTGTAGAGCTCTGATGGGCTGCCTAATACAAGCAAAGCTGTAGTGCCAAATTATGAAAGTGGTCTCTAGCTGGCAGGCTATTCTGTGATGTTGCCTGGCAAAAGATACTTCTTATTCTGTGTCAGAGTCAGCTGAAGGTTGCCAAGGATTGACCCCAAGAACGGTGTGCTTTATGCTAGTGTGCTTCAAGCATTATAGGCTTGAGCCTGCTTTTCCTTCATCAAATATACAGCATGAGTTCTGCTGCGTGTCAGTGATTCGATATCACCACTTTACATCAAACCTGTTACTAGTGCTGTGATCAGTCAAGCTTTACCGGCACAGGCCCCACTGGCAGGTCTCTGTTTGCAGTTAAATGATCACCATGCCTAAGTCTGCTGCCCTGTCAGCTTTCGATTGACTGCATGTGTTTGCTAGCGTCCTGACTGTAAGCTGTTCCTAACACAGTGAATGTTGTAAAGAAACTGCGTGGCCATCTCAATATGACAGAAGGGCATGCCAATGTAGAGTTATGACTAGGAAGCCTGTCAATGAGAAAATGATGCTATTGCATCATTGCCAAGACCATTCTGACAGTAGTGCTCCACCAAAGTCGCTTTAGTCCAGAGGAGTACGGGACAAGCAGAAGTACATGAAGCAGACAAGCAGCATTGAAGTTGAGTCTAGACTAGAACATGCCCCTCATTATGTAGAGCTGTGCAAGGGCCTGTCACGTTGCACACATGATACAGCCATTACAGTCCGCATCATTGCGTTGATGCTTACAAACAGCATGCCGCTGTAGAAACATGACTAGAAAACCTTCCAATCAGACACTGATGCTAATGCATCATGGCCAGGACAATTGTACTTCACACCAAAGTCCAGATGAGTACAATTGTTACAAGACAGGCAAAGCAGACAGGCGTCATTCAAGTTCAGTCGACGAAAGAACGGGCTTTTGGTTATGCAGAGCTGTGCAAGGCTCTAGCACACCACACATTAGGCAACACAGCCTGTGTTACTGCATTGATGCTACACAGCGCCATGGCTAGATCTGTATAGGTTTTGTGTCCAGTCATGGTCAGTTGGTAGACGCTCAGTGCTGATACATGGCACTTCAACACTGACGCTTGCTCACTACATCATTCTCAACCTGCAAGCATTCAATCAGGTGTCAGAACCTTGCAGCAGGCTTTCAAGTTCACCAAACCAACTTCTGGAGGCAAGCAACAAAGGCGGTCCAGCCCAAGGTGGCTATGTGATGATGTGCATGTGGTTGATGGTAGGCAGCTCATCTACCAGGACAAAACTGCACTGTGTCAGAGCTATGCAGCAACTCAATGGAACATAAAAGCAACATCAACGGCTTCCTTATGGTGTGCTGTTCCTTGGGCGCGTTTATAAAGGCAGATTCCAATACCAACTGAGCAACACTTCAACCTGCCCCTGCGCTGATGTCCTGCCGTGTGATGAGTGAAGAACAGCAGGAGAAAGAAAGCTGGCACTACCGTCTGTCAGCCTTGCTGGGGCACAGCAGCCACACTGTGTAAGCACCGCAGTCCTCATGGGCGGTGTAGCAAGCCACCACAGTGCTCAGCAGCCTGAAGAGCATCTGGCCAACCTCCATGAAGGTCCTGCCACCTGTCCTCAGCCCTCTGCCAGTTACAATCTTTTTGCCCTCCCCAGGCAGGAACTCAACTACACAACAAAGATTCCCATGCCAGTCCAGTTCTGGAGAAGAATAGTGATGTTGATACCAAGATGACAACACAATTACATTGTAGAGAAACAGAAGTACTATACAAACTCAAGGCATCTATCATGAATGTTGCATCTCCATGAAGCAAATGCCATCAGACGCTTGACACGGTAGTGTGGCAGGAATGAAGCATATGAGTAAGATGCGCTGACTGTCAGATACCTCTCAAAAGACGGTAGTAATGCAACACAGAATTGCAGCAAACAATACAAGTTAGGAGGTAGCTGTATAATATTGGCACAGCAAGCATGCCCAATGCAGTGAGGAGGAATGTGAGATCAGCAAGGACGTACACAGGTAAGCCTGCAGAATTTCAAGGTAGACCTCGACAGCCTCAGCCGCAAGTGTGGCCCCTAGACTGCGTCCTCGGTCCCTGAGGCACTTGGGTGTATGCAGGTCGATCTTCCAGACCTCTCCAGGGCGCAAATGGAGCTCCTCATCACGTGGCAAGAAGATTCTCAGGTGGTTGTCAGCCAACAGGTTGCTGCAAAGAATGATGGACTTTCCATTTAATCATTCTGAATACTGCATTATCTGCAATTTAAGCATGCAAGGTACACTGGCAGCGTCTGCAAGACATCCTGCCAACACACACACACACACCCCACAACAAGATGGCATGCCACTTTGCAGCCCAAGCATTATGCTTGCTGTCAAGTGCAACAAGTGGCAGGCAGGAAGGGCACACCTTGGCTGACGTTGAATGTACACTCGGGCATGGTGTTCCCTCATCTGCACCTGCATACGCCAGCAGCATCATAAGTGAAACAAACCCTGTGTCAATGCACAATACAGTTGCACAAGCTGGCAGTCTCACCTTCCAGGCCCCCAAAGCACGCTTGGACAGATTCTCAAGCCTGATGATGTCAGTCCGGCGCTGTGCCTGCAACAGCCACAGGTGCAGGCTTCAGACACTCGACTCTGGTGCAACAGCATGACTGTCAGACAAGTGACACAAAAGGCACATCACCCTGAACGCTATCGCTGTTGCAAGGTTCAACATCAGCAGTGTGCACGCTAGAAGCCTTATGTGAAACAGCAGTCAACAAAACGTCAAGGGGCAGAAGCAAGAGGTGCTTACCAGGACGTGACTTGGGGCTGACTGGGCTGTTGTGTGGGGTGCTGAAGGAGCAGAGGGAGTAATGCGAGTGGAGCCGTGGGCAGCAACAACATGTTTAGCAAAGCTGCTGCTCGCCATCTGGTCAAAAGCCTACAATGACATCAGCATCACACACGTGTCTGCCAATGTGTTCATCTCAAAGCAGATTGTACAATGTCATTGGCAGTTTAGGTGTACCTCATGTGAGTCGGGCGTGATGTCCGTGACGACTTCTTCATTGTCACTGTCATCCAAAGAAGCCTGCAAACAACAATGGTGGTGAGTCATCCATTGACCGCTTTGTAACCATATGACATCGTTGCGCTCAACCACCAGGTGGTCTGCACTCAGAGAATGTTGCATACCTCTGCAGAGTCATCTGTATCTTGCTGCTCAGGAGCCTGCTTGTGCTCCTTTGACTGCATATCAGATTGCACATTACCACTGCATGAACAGTTCAGCAATTGTGACCTCAGAGCACCGACAGTAGCTGCATTGAGAGTTGCTAACAGTTCACTGCATGTGTGAGAGCAAAATGCATGTCCTACACATGGTCTCATAGAAGTAACATGCGATGATATGCAGGAGTGAACAACAAGCAATTTCTACGTCAGAACATTGGTCGAGGGTTCACCCGAGAGACTTTGCCCTTTGCAACAGTGGCCTTTCTGCCTTTCAAGCAAGACTCGCTGGGTGGAGCAGAAGGCTCAGTCAGCCAGTCATCCTCGTTAGCTTGAGCTCTAGCCGCGTCAGCAGCAGTTATCTCCTATGCACAAGATACAAGCACGAGAGGGTTGTTAGACTAAGTCAAGCAGAATGGCTCAACAAATTTGGTCTTGAACAAGCTACGTACCTGCTTTTGGTGTGCTGCTTCAGTCCAAGAGTCGCTTGGGCTCTTCATCACTCCCTCAATCTGTACATTGCAATGTTACATCAGCTGTAGTCATGCACCACACTCATCAAAAGCCAGCAAAAGATAAAGTTGACTACGCAGATGGGTTTCCAGAACTCATGCAGCATTTCGGTAGTAGAGCTGTTACCTCGTCTTCTGGCACGCCAGCCTCTCTGTACTGGGCTTTCAGACGCTCAAGCAAGCTGTCATATTCAGCCTCTGAGCGTTGCTTATTCTCAAAGGCCTCCAGAACTTTTGCTTTACTATCAGCCAAATGCTTGATGGCAGCTGTGAGCTCATTGTGGAGCTTCTTGCTCCGCGCCTAGAAGGGCAGTCAAGCATCAAGCGCCATGTAGTGGCATCAGCAAGTCTTGATATTTTAGATGTAGCACTGACCTGTGAGGCATGGTGTATTGCCTGCAGATTGCTGTGCGGGTCTGCAAACCCAGGCTTCCTGTAGTCAAACGCCTTGGCAAGCTGCACACAGCAGGTCACAGCTTGTCTCTTCGCATGGCTCGTCATTGCTTTCAGTGAGTGCCCTTATAGACCAAGACATTGTTGGAACCACATTGCCGACAGCCATTGGACCAACCTGTCGCTTAGAAGACGGCAGTGATGAGCGCTGGGTTTGCTTTGGAGCTACTTTCTTTTCTCCCTGCTGTCTATAGGCTGGTATACCCTGCTGCTTGGCACCATTTGGAGATTCAACCTGTATACAACATGCTGATTGCTGAAAAGCACTCGGGACTCACATACTCAACAAATTAAAGTAGCTCTGTTTCAACCTGTGCTAGTGCACAAAGGGTATGAGGCATGCCAAGACACCGGATGAAACTGACCTTGGCCTCCATTGTGAGGCCCTCTGTGCCACTGTCCTGCCCATGCAAGTGTGCATCATCAGTCCTGGCGCTGTCAATGTGCTCGCCGACAGACGTGCGTGCTCTCGTTGTCTTCAGCTGCTCATCTGCAAGATGAGTAGCTGCAGTGTCAACCGGTGACACTTGTTCACGACCTGGTGCAACTTGTTGTGCGTTGCTCTTGTCAGCAAACTGGATTGGGGTGCGCTCAGACGGATTGACGCGGTCTCCGGCTGCATTCTTTCTGTCTGCCTGCCTGAACGCACCGCCCGCTGAATCACCAGCAGTGGCTGCTTCACCACTTTCCAAGGTGCCTTGAAGTGAGCTTTCTGGCTGAACACGGGCCACAGCGACTTGAACACCGACCGGTTCAGCACCGCTAGCATTTATTGTGTCAGGAGTACGACCTTCTGGATGCTTGTTCACAGTTGGCACCTGCTGTTCAGTGCGTGGACGCTGCAGACAGGGTGGGTACTGAGAAATGCTGTGACACAGCTGGAAGGTCGTTGAACAGCTAACGCAAGTCTCACCGAGCTTGCCAGAGCATCTCCTGTTGCGACAGCATTTGAGGTATGCCGATGTCGGTACGAAAACCAAGGCCGAGAGAGCAGGGATTGTATATAGTTCATCAGGTCTCAGCACAGTCACTGTGCAAAGCCTCTGTGCACGTTGACAGCCGCAAGAGACGTACAGCCTAGTTCACTGTCTCCGTCAGTGTTGTCGCTATCAACCTGCGTCCTGCATCCTGTGCATCACCTGAACTTCAGTACGATGAGTCAGGCTCTGTATATACATAAATTTCCTATGTATATACTCTTATTTTCCTAAGTGACGATTCATTTCGTTTGAACCGACTACACACCATTGAGCGTCGCTGTGACGCCTTGCCTATCCTCACAGACAGCTCCCTCTGTGTGCACTGCATCAATAGCCAGTCAGGCAATCAAAATGGACGTGCTTGTGTACAACCGTACCAAGGAGTACCTGCCTGACGTACAAGACCAGTCTTG
>JAABUS010008944.1_pt1 | contig 10762 bp, 3 predicted proteins | sample 5560161 | NCBI WGS metagenome assembly JAABUS01 (sample SAMN10711885, study PRJNA513376) | rock metagenome | isolation source: Antarctica rocks | place: Antarctica: Victoria Land, Trio Nunatak nord | collected 2016-01-04
GATCTCGCCATCACTCTCGACGGCCGCCGTCTCCTCTCCCCCCCTCTCCCAGCAAACTGGCTCGGCAACCTCGCCCTCCACGCGCAGATCTCCGCGCCCCTATCCTCCGTCACTCCCCCCACGATCCCCGCCCTCTCGGCCCTAGCGCTCCGGCTTCGCGAACGGATCTTAGCCCTCGATACAGCCTATGTGGATAACCTGGTTGCGAGCTTGAGCAACGTGGAAGATGTAAGCAGGATCACGCCGTCGTTCATTTGGGGGAGGAAGACGGGGGAGGGGATGCTGGTTGCGAGCTGGGCGGGGCAGGGGTGGTATGGAGTGCAGTGGGGAGCGGAGGTGGGATGTGCGTGTGAGAGGATGAGGTTGCCGAAGGTGAGGTTTGCGAGGTATAATGGGTTTTGTGTCGTTTTTCCGAGAGTTGGCAGAGTGGGGGGAGGGAAAGGGAAGGGGAGATGCGAAGGGGTGGGGATGGAGGGGATTGGGGAGGTGGATGCAGAAGGGGGCAAGGGGGCGGAGAATGTGGAGGAGGAGGGGTTGGAAGTCATGGTGGGGTTGGAGAAGGGGGCGATGGATAAGTTGATGAAGATGGAGATGTGGACGAGATTTGGGAGGTGGAGATGTGAGTGATGGACATCGACGAAATCATTGGCATGTGGCGATGGAGGACAAGGAGCATGATTACCACTCGATCACAGACGGGGAATTGACTAAAGCTTACAACGATAATCGATATCTCGATAGTGTTTATTGATGCCTTCTCGACTATTTGTCAACGCTAGAGAACTATCAAAATGGCAGAACTAGAATGTACAGCCTCCGGGCCAAATCTTTATAAGATGAGAGAGGTGTGAAGAGCATTATCAATTGTAGAGACTATTGCTACTCCCATCACAATATAGCGCGAGACAAACTATAATTGATAGAGGGTGAAAGTTATTATACCCGATGTAGATCTTGCTTCTCTGAGAAATCTTTTATTCTATAGCTACAAGGAAAGAGACCTAGCCAAGCCCTCGTACAGGATTCTCGAAACGTATCTTGATTGTCTATGGATCAAATGTTCTCGCTTTTTCTGCATTGGAATAACACTTACACTTTGAACAAGTGCACTCCCAATAAGCTTGTAAAGCTACCGAATTGAATGGGTACATATGCTTAGATCGCTTCGACAAGTGTTTCAAGTATAGAGTAATTCGCTTCAGATGGTAACTGCGACACCATAAAAGCGACAGTAAGAACTCGAGATATAAGAATGCTAGATATAATAGTCAGAGATATTTCTGGGCGGATCAACCTGGATTCAGACCAGTTCTAGACGGAATTCTACGACTGACAATATGTTTATCAAGAGTAGAAATGCCTACATTATTACCGAAACAAAGACTGCAAAAGATATTAATCTCTTTATATCTTAAGACAGAGAGACAAATTTAGTTGTATCTCTCTAGAACAATTACTTTATTGTTAATTAATAGAAGAGTAGAGATAGAAGAAGCTGTCAAGAGGTCCGAACGAGACTATTCTATCCCGTTGTGGCTAGCATCTGCTGCAAGCACTTACGTGTTTCGTGCATGAAGGCTGCCACCCAATAAGCCACTTGTAAGACTTAAAGCCTGGTTCGAGAGAGCAGCACGACTTACTCCTGGTCTATTTGGAAATCAGCCGCCATCGATAACGGCGAAAGTCTCGAGATTGCACAAGTGCGCAAGTCACGACATATCACTCGGGCCGCCAACATCTAATCGTCAGATCATGTCCTTGGGTTGGCACAAGCTGGGGCAGCTTTGCCATCGAGGCCGTGCGAGCGACCAACTGTTCAGTGACGTCCGTAGCTCTGTCAAAAGATCAGAAAGCGACTGCGGAACAGCGGATCGCTACCGCAGGCTTTTCCAGCAAGATCAACGTGCTATTTCGCGACTATCGAGAGCAGTCCGTACCCGAAGTGTTTTACGACAAAATCGGGTCTATTGAAATGGTAGAACACGTTGGGCCTTAGTTTCTGGAGACCGACTTCGACATTGTAGATCGTTTGCTCAACGCCGAGAATGGTACTGCAGTCTTCCAATCCTCCACTATATTAGACTCTATATATCGAAGGACCTCAACTGCCAAAGAATTTGTCTCCGAGGATATATTCCCCAGAGGATACCTTCCGTCCGCAACGCAACTTATCGAGGCGATCAACAAAGGCTCCTCTGATTGGCTATGCTTGGGTCGTGTGGAGTACTTCGGATCGTACTACGCCCGCGCATTGCAATGCTGGAGAGAAGACTTTCTTCGCAGATTCGACAGTGATATCCGGCCCGCGTTGCTTAGTTTCCTAGCATGACTGGTAGTGACATCGAGATATTTCGTAGGAAATGGCAGGCATGTGCGAGAGCTCCAGAACGGTTTATGCAAGACTAACTATAGCACGCAGTAATACTTCTCATACTGCAAGGCAGGCTTCTTGATCAAGATACTGGACAACGTAATTATTACGACGCATCGATAGTCGAGATCTTGGAGAGCTGCGAAGCGGTCAGACGTGTGGTTGCACTAGGACTTTGTAAATCCAAGCTTTGGCCAAGCTCTTGCAATTGCAGTATGCTCACTGATTTCGTTACCGACGCTATCACCTGCCACGCGTTCAGAGCGCACTGACGGTAACTAAGGAGTACTAGCTTTGTTCCTGGGTGTGTCGCGCGTGTCGCATGAAGATTCGGCGAGTCAACATTCGTAAAACTCACTAGACAGCTGTCGCGAATATAAATCTGGCCCGGCCTCTCTTTAAGAATTATCTTTGTTGATCTCGAATCTTTAGGACTTGAAGAATTAGACATGCGATCCAGTATGAAGTCGTGGTCTACTGCTCTGGGATAAGTAGCCATCTCTTCTCTTACACTATTGAGACCGATGTCAACAGCCGCAATATCCAGTTTCGTGAGCCTTAATCCTTCATCTATATTCGAACTCAACGCGTCCACCCTAGATGTTCCCATCGACCGTCGCTTCAGAATCAAAGAAAGACCTTACGCGAACAAGACATTGAACGAGACATTATACAAGATGATCGCACTCCTATTCATGAGGGACTTGGCCTTGCGAGATTGGGAATCATCCCTTCCGGGCGCCATAAGCCCAAGACCGCCAGAGTACCCCGGAGTGATTATCTTGGGAGGCCCTGAGCCTCTGATTTCGGGAGAGCAGATTCCTGTTTCTTTTCTTATCTGAAGCCTTAATCTGGCCATGTATCTCTCCATCACTCAAAATAGATTTGTGGAAACGACATTCGATCTTCTTTGGAGCGACCCAGAAGATAGGCAGACTAGGCTTTAGAAATATGTACCCACAAGCGTTGAAGTCGATTCAGAAAACGGGACAGAGCAACCAGAGTTCAGATTTGGGCGTTCGTCCGGCCAGGTCTTCTGTGGCATTTCAGCCGGTCCACATAGAGGTCAGACCGATTCCGGACTCACAAGCACTCGCCCCCAACAATGTCTGGCTCTCGCTCTACGCTGCGATGCTGCATTTTGCCTGGGCTAATAAGAGGCCTATCTTGACCCACACGGTTGACATAAGACCAAGGTCTGTAGACGTTATAATGAGATTAATCGCTAACGTTGACCCAGATGGCCCACGGCGATCCCCGCCGTTCTTACAATACTGGATGATCATTGGAGTGCTGGGTCAGGTTGCCGAGTGAATGCTTTCGGATCGGGGGAGTTTCCGAGAGGTGGAATTCGGTATTTATGTTGGAGGCACCTATGTTGGGACTGGGTCCGTGGAGCTCGCTACAAGGCCTGGAGCATCGCATCATCTGCCGCCAAACTCCAATGCTGCAACCTTATAATAAAGTCTAAGTAGTGGAAACACTGTCAATAGTCTGTCGTCGAGAACCTGTGTAGGGAACTTCAAAGCGCTCTTGAGAATTTCTTGAAACTCCAATTTAGAGGCAGCTGACAAGCCCCCTGAATGTACTGGTCTGAGTTTCCGATCCTTGTTGCTGTCGCCAACACGGAACGTTCTGGGAGTTTGGGCAGGACTGTTCTTAATCCTTCACATGCTGTCCGCTTCCGAAGCGTCAATCTTGCTTATGAACCGCACGGATTCGACGCTGCAGTTACGGCTCATAGTCGTCGATTCGTAACTGTCGACAATACCTCAAGATACTCACGGAGAGTAGGCTCGTGCTGCATTCGGGCCTTAGAAGTACGATCGAGTGGACATGCAGGGTTTCGTCTTCGGCCCAACTTGCACATCAATCCGTAGCTCGTAAAATGCTGGAGCATCTAAAGCTCTGTTTTCGAACCATACTTGCGTATCAGGTTCTTCATGATAGACATGGCGCCGCCTTTGTAGCCACCACCGAAGATCGCCTGTGCACTGTCAGCTCCAATCGATTACCAGTATAAGATCCTGCACACATAATGGTTCAGATGATGATAGAGCTCGTACAAAGCTACTCGGTCCTCGTACTCCTCCACCGGTTCGGTCTTCGGACAGATTCGATGGTATTCTCTCAGAAAGGCTCCCCCAAACCCACCAAACATCTTCATGATCCCCAGCTCATACTCGTTGTGCGCGTAGCAACTGCTAGGGTCGAACACCACATCTTCCACAGCACCCTGGCCACCAATCCTCCCGCGCCCTCTGTTCCCGGACCACAAATCCCCATGAACAGCGACAGGAGTAACCCCCCTACCACCGTTCAGATGGTGGTCCCCAATCAACCGCGGTACCACCTCTTGTGCCGTCCTCTCAACAGCCGCCCTTAGCGAAGTATCCTTCCCATTCTTGCATTCACTCTTCTTCAGGATCGCCCTCAGCCTTCTCTCAGCATAGAACTCCGCCCAACTCTCTGTCCAAGCATTATCCTGCTCCGTATCACCACAGCACGTCGCAACCGGAAAACCAAACATCAACGTCTTATAACCCTCCGGGACAGGCGCGGGCGTCGTATGTAGTTCCCCCAACTTCTGCGCCAACGATAAGCCTGAACCCTTCTCCATATCGCCATTCGTAGAGTGTGAGATGCCCATGTCGAGAAAGTCCGTAACGAGAAAGGCGCCAGATCCATCGTCCAGTCTCCCATACGCGAAGGACTGCGGGCATAGCGAGGGAATTGTACGTAGGGCGTTGAGACTCGAATGCTCGCCTGCGAACATGACTTCGGAGTCTCTTCCCGCACCGGTTTTGAGAAAGTAGAGCTTCTTGCTGCCATCTGCGAGGGTGGTACTGAGCTTGCCGGTCGTGGTGAAGCCGGAGCCGCCGTGGGAGGAGAGGGTGGTGTTCGAGGGAGGGAGGGACAAGGTACGGGGGATTGCGGGGTCTATTTGCATCTTGGTCGTTCGCGAAGCATGGAGGACTTATACATATCCACTGACTCTGCGAATGGACAAGAGTCAGTATGGTTAAGGGATGCTGCGATAGGAGTTGAATCAAATACGAGTCTTGAAGCAAATTGAATTGGGGCAAACCTCATCCGTATCTTGGTATTGAGTGTATGTGGTAACATCATGCACAAGGAGGGTCGCCAGCTCCACAGGAGCTGCGTAGGACTTGGTAGGGTTGAGACGGGGTTGACAGGTGGTTGTGCGATCGCTGCGCGATCGCCAGATTTCAAAGCGACGTCAGTTCTGCTATAGATCTTCAAATCAAGTGTTTGAAGTTAATCTAGAATGCGCTCAATAAAGCTTAGAAATCAAGATATATAGCAAATTATTATATGCGTAATCTCGTAAACATAATAGTTGCAAAGAGAAAGAGAATTTTAATAAGAAGATTATATAATAGAACAATCTTAATAGTACTTAAGAGTTAATTGCTTAAGATAAGTAAGATATAAGTTGCAATATATATATTAATTTATTAACTAATAGAATTAATATAATTGTTAGATTAGATTAACTTGTTCGATTCTAATTCTAGAATTAAATAGATTTTCTAGTTCAATAGAGTAGATTAAGTTAAGAAAAAAGTATTCGATTTAATTCAACAATTATATTAGATAGAAATAAAATATATAAAGAAGTACAATATAAATAGAAGAATTCTAGAATCTTAGATTGCTTAATTCTTTAAATTAGCACTCTAAAGCTCTATAGTAAAACTAATTTTATTCTAGATTTATATTAAGATAATTCTAAAGAAAGATATTTATATTACTTTAATTATCTTCTTTTAAAGACAATAATTACTAGAAAGCAATTATTAAACTTGTTTTATTATATTAATTAATAAAAATTAAATATTATTTTATTTATTAAGTTATTTAACTTAAAAGTAATTAACTTATTATATTGATTATTAAATACTATTAAGTTTTCTTAATTAAATTTGTTAATTAAATTTAAATATTATTTTATACTTATTATATTATTTGTTAAATTATTTAACTTAAATTAATTAATTAAATCTAATTAGTTATATTATTTAATTATTAATTATTAATTAAATTGTTAGAATTAGAGCTTTAATAACTAGTATGTAGTTAATTAACAAGAATACTAACTATGTAGAACTAATTATATATAAGAAATAAATATAAGTACTATAAGTATTAAAACGTTAAACGTTACTTATAGTATATTCAAGACTAAAAAACAAAGATTTAAAGAATAATTAAAAGACGAAGCTTATTTAGTTTGAAATTGTAACATTATTCTTTTCTTTTATTCGCAAATTTTAACAAAGCAATATTAAGTTTTCTAATTAACGTTTCTAATTAATTCTAGTTAATCTTAAGTGTTTATTAGATATAAGTTTCGATTAATATTAAATATATATTAAGTATTACTTAGCAATCAAAATTAAAATTTTTAATACGCATTAAGCAAAAAAATAAATTTGTTAAATAAGAAAAGATAATTAAAAATTTTAAAACAAAATATACAAAAAACAATAATATACTAAGCAAAGAGCGTATATATTGCGAATAATATTCTAATTAACTTTTAATTATTTTCGATTAATATTAAACACGTCTATCGAATACAATTCGATATTCGAAATAAAATGTTAGATAATCGTTAAACAATAAAAATCAAATATTAAACAATTGTTAAATAGTAAAAATTAAGTTTCGAACAATTTGTTAAACGATAACAAGATTAAAAGAAAAAAAAGAATAAATAAATTTTAAGAAAACATTAAATGTAAAAAAGTTAAAGAGAATACAAAAGATTATTAATCTTAATTCTAAGAGAGAAAATTTAAGTTACGTAACGTAAAAAATAAGAAATCGATTATATTTAAAAAGATTTAAAGAGTTAATTAATTACGTGATCTAAAAGAAGAGTTAACAACAATAAAAGAAATAACGATAATAAAAAGTCGAAATTTGTTAAATTTTAATTATGTTTAAATATGTTTATCTAAACTTGCAACACAAAGAGAGAAAATAACGTAAAAATATCTTAATAGCAATTTATATATAGTTGTGCGTATATTTAAGAATATTAAGTTAATTTTAATTCGAAAAATCTTTAAAAGAAACGATTATAAAATATTTAACAAAAGTACTATAGAGATAATAACAAAAATCTTAAGTATATATTAATTAACTTTTAATAATAATAATATATTAATAATGCGTTTTTAGAATTCTTATTAAGTGCAATAGAAAACAAGATAATATATTAAATTTGATTTTAATTGCAAATATATAACAAGTAATTCTTAATAATAGTAATATATTAACAATGCGTTTTTAAGATTAATTCTAGATATAATAACAAAAACTATAGATATATATTAAACAATATTTTGATAATAATAATAGTAAAACGCAAAAGTATATAAGTGCGAATTATTTTATTTATTATTAAATTTTTAATTAGAAGACATTTTAAATGTTTAATAAGATTTTGTTGCGTTTAGATATTTGTAATAAAAGTTAATAATAAAGTTAAAGCAATTATTAATTATAAAATAATTTAGTTATTTAAATCTATTGTTATAGTTTGTGTAATTTATAAAGAAAATTTAATATTGTAGCATTTTGCGTTTATAATTAGTAACAATTAGATTTAAATTTACGTTATTATTATTTTTGCGCATATTATATTATAATATCTTAATATCTTTAACGTAATATTCGAAATTATCGTTAATATTGTTAATAACATTAATAAATAACAAAAGTTTAATTTATTAATTTAATAAAGATTTGCTTTTGTTAAAATATAGAAATTATAAATAAAATATTAAATAAATTTTTATTAATTTAAGCAATTCTAATTCGTAGACATAATTGTTAATTGCTTAAATAATTTTATAAAGATTTGTATTTTTATATTTTAAAGACTTGTATAATTAAGTTGTTTTAATATTTTAAGTATTAAATATAACTTAATTATTAACTTTAAATTTTAGAATTACAATACGTTTATAATTAGCGAATTTTACTTATTTAACTTAGATTTAAATAAGTTTTTAACAAAGAAAGTTTTGTAAAATCTTAATCTTTTTAGTAATTTTATTAATATTCTTTATATTGCAACAAGCTTTAAACGTAACGTTATTAAGAAAAATTATTAATAACTTTAGACTTAATTGTAATAAATAATCTTTAATAACAAAGAAAAGTAATAAATTAATAAACTTATTAATGTAATTGTTTGTAATAAATTCGACAATAACAAGATAATTAATCTAATTATTTTAATTATATTGTATATATATTTGAAAATATTGCTTAAAAGTAATATTAATATTTTCGATTTAATTGTTAGTTTTTAAGTAAAACGCAATTAATAATTTAGATTTAATTCTTAATTTTTTGCAAAGACGTTGCTAGAAGTAAACGATAAATTAAGTGTCTCTATTAAAAATAATAATAATTAGAAAGCTCTTAATGCGTTAAACGAAATTAATAAAAATTTAAATAATAATTTTAACTTTTAAAGAGTTTATAAGTATAAATTTCTTATTCTTAGATAATTTATTAATTATTATTAAGATATATTAAAAGACTTTTTCTTTATAGCAATATAACAACAAAGAAATAATAAAATCGCAAAATATATTTTATTAATAATAATTTAAAATAAACAAAGATTTTAGTAAATTATATTTATGTTTATGATATAATTTAACGTATTTATAAATCAAATAACTTTTAATATATTCTTTAACATTTAAATACAATGTAAATTAATAATAGTAATATTGTATTTTCTTAAAAATAATTGTTCGATTTAAGTGTTTAACGCTTAATAATTTATGCTAGAATCTAATTGCTTCGATTCGAAGAATATTATTTGTACTTCGAGATATATATATTTTGTCTTAAATAAATAAATGCTTAGTATTAATTATTAAATATTTAAATATTATATAATTTTTAAATTCTAGCTTAATTGTTTTGCGAAAAATAATTAGAATCTTTCGTTTATTAATTTCTTTAATTTAAATAATTTGTTTTATCTTTTTATTATATAAGTATGTTTTTAATATCTATTAAGCGAAAACTTTAAAATTAAGTTTTGTTTTAAATTTCTTCTCTTTTGTTAAATTAATTATAATAATAAACGAAAGTTAAATTATAAAAGAAATTGCAAATATAAATAGATAAATTATAGACAAAGCAAATGTATTAAAAAAAAATAGAATTAATAGTTAAAGATAACAAAACTATAGATTAAGAAATTATAAATACAACAATAATAAACAACGAAATTAAAAGAAGAAATTTAACGAAACAAAGTTTGCTTTATTAAAGTAATGCAAATATTATAAGCAATAAAAATATAAATAATTTTATATCTTCGTTAATTGTTAACAAGATTTAAGTAAACTTTTTATAAACTTTTGCGATTTTTTTGTTAACAATTAGTTTAAATTTGATAAAATTTCGAAATAAATAAATTAATTTTGTTATTAAATTGTAAATAACACTTAATAGTAGCAAGATCAATATAATAACTTTAATTATGCTTGATTTTAAATTGTGTTATTTAAGAATTATTTGTTGTTAAAATTAATTACGAAAGTTATTATTATTAGAGAACAAATTTTGCGATTATTTAATCAAATTGTTTAACTTCGCATTTAATATATTTAATTAATAAATAATTTTAAAGTTAAATTTAAATAAAAATTTAATTTAATAAACTTAATAACAATTAAGTTGTTTAATAGTTATAAAATGCTTTAGATTGCAATAATTAATAATAATTTTAATAAATTGTTTAATAAATATATTAATACACTTTAAGTATTACTTTTCGAAAGTGCGAACAATAATTAATAGCTTTTTGTTATAGATCTTATAATTACATTTTGCGAACAATATAATTTTAAATATATAAATTATTAAATAAAGCAATTTATTTAAGTTTATTTGTAATAACACAACGATAATTATGAAGTTAAAAACATCGCTTTCGATTTAAATCTTTAAATTGAAATCGAAATAATATAGAATAAACTAATTAATAAAAACTTTTTTAAAAGCTTAAAACGCAAAATCTTTAAAATTGTTAAATTATTATAAAAACTAAGATTTTTAATTTTAAATTTATTAAGCGCTAATAAAAATTTAATTAGATTCAAATAATTATAGATAAATTGTTAATAAAAGTTGACAAAATCTAGAAAGATTTATATATTGTATACGTAAATAGAAGCTTTTTACTTAAAAATGCATTTAACTTTCTCAAGATTTATTCGACTTAGGGTTAGGGTTAGGGTTAGGGTTAGGGTTAGGGTTAGGGTTAGGGTTAGGGTTAGGGTTAGGGTTAGGGTTAGGGTTAGGGTTAGGGTTAGGGTTAGGGTTAGG
>JAABUS010008945.1_pt1 | contig 10760 bp, 6 predicted proteins | sample 5560161 | NCBI WGS metagenome assembly JAABUS01 (sample SAMN10711885, study PRJNA513376) | rock metagenome | isolation source: Antarctica rocks | place: Antarctica: Victoria Land, Trio Nunatak nord | collected 2016-01-04
ACCATGGCTCAAGTCACACAGAATACGTGTGGCAGCGCTGATTTTTTATGGTAGAAGAGAGTATGTCAGGTGTTCATCTCTGGCCAACGCTTTGCTGCTTGTTGCTGCCGTTGTCTTGCTCATAACCAATCACCAGAGCTGCACAATTGTTGCAAGGTTGACAGTGACCATCTGTATCTCCCAGGATTCTCAACGGATACATCAAGCAGAATCTGCTGAAAAACGGTGGCGTGCTTGAAGAGGTAAACCTGCAGCTTCTTCTTGCCCAATACGAAACTATGGACTTCTGTCAAGTGGATCCTCTAATACCACATCTAACCATTCCTTCCTAACGTGTGCTGCATGCATGTCTTTGCTCAAACAAGCTGTGCTTGCAGGTCGTCTGGATTGTCCAAACTGACAATAAAAGGGACATAGCTTGGCTGAACAATGTATTGCTGCCAAGCGAGCCTGAATTCTACACAACTAAAACTGTTGCAGGTACAGAATAATGGTTGCATTGCTATGCAACCTCTTCTCAGAGGCATGAGGCGGCTGCTTTTGTGCATGAAATGTACACTGCAATTCTTGAAGTTGATCTCGATGTTGCAATTGTGTTGGAAGCTGCAAATGACAACTCACCTTATACTTTTATGACACATATGGTTCATGTGTGTGTCTCACGCTTGCAGGCAAGAATTACACTGAGCAATATCAGTCTCTAGATCCAGATGTATACTATGTCAAGCTAGATGATGATACAATGTATGTTGGGGAGCGAGCTATTGATATGATGTTACATGAAAAGCTCCGAGACCGCTTCTTTATTGTGTCTGCCAATGTCATCAATCACTCAGGTATCCACTGGCTTGTGCAGTACCTTTGCCTTGCCGCACATCATATGTCATGCTGCAGCACATCTGTGTTGATGAACAGCCTGCAATGCAAGATTGTGCATTACAACAGCACACTCTATGGATGCTTCCTTTGATTGGAGGCTGCATCACAAACAGGTTGTTGCTTGCACCAGTACTGGAACATGCGCCCTCGCTTCCTGTGCTTGACCACCTTGTCCAAAATCTCATCAATTTGCCAAGCACCTTGCTTGCCAAGTTTGCTTGGCTTCCTGACATGTATATGTATAGCCATCAGCACAAAGTATTTGAAGCCTGATGTGCATTGTCTTACGTATGACAAAGCAGCCTGATGTGGTGTTCATCTGAGATGCCATGCACTTGTTACGCTCCACATTGCAGCTCCAGCTTGACTGGATTCTCGTATGGGTCACAGCCCACATATTTGTGCGCTGTGCTGCAGTTTTGACCTGGATTCATGCGGGCATGGGTGCCATGCATACTCACAAGAACGATGGAGGAAGAGAGATCTTGGGCAACGACTATGATGACTTGCTCATGAGATATTTGGAAGTCAAGCCATTTGCCAACTTCACATATGGCCCGCTGGAGAAATGCTCACTGACCAGTCTGGAGTGTGCATCACTGTGTCATTTCTATTTCCTTCAGAATCAGGCAAACAAACAGCTGGAACGGTATAATTTCCACTTCTGGGATTTTCATGCTTTCTCCTACAACAGGTGGAGCATCAATGCCATCCTGTTCAAAGGAAGTGATCTCAATAATGAACTGATGGATCCCAACATCAGTGATGAGGTCTTGATTTCATGGACATTGCCTCAGAAGCTTGACAGGCACTGTGGGGCTGTTGGATCAGCCCTAGTTGTGCATCTGGCCTATGGAATGCAGCGCGATGCTGGCATTGGAGAGACTGGAATTGTGCAGCATTATGAGCATTTAGCAGCCAAGCTGACAGGGCGTTTGCTACCGCGGTAACTCCATGGGATGTGCTTCTGCCGTTTAAGTTTGTCTTCTGCATAATTTTCAACTCAGGGCATTACCTCAGGCTTGCTTGTTTAGGCAGATCGCAACCACCCCTGACAGTATCTGCAGTGGCCACAGAGCATGCAAGCGATGAGGATAACAGGCTCTTAATGAATCAAAGTGTGCATACAATTGCGCTTAAGCTCTGCCTCTCTACTACCCGTTGGAGGGATGTTTTAGCAGTCCACTAACTTGTTGAACATATAAGTTTGTGACCTTGAATGCAAACATAGACTTTCAGTACTGTGGTCATCCATTGTGCATCATATCTGGACTCAGACCAACAGTCTGCCACTGCCCACAGCATGATGAATTTGCCACCCAGACTGAGTGTACATTGAGTGTAGCAAGTATTTGAAGGAAGCCAGTCATTGTTTTGACTGGCTTCATGAAGTAGAATTTTGCTGAAGGGAACTAGAAGCAAGGAACTAAAAGACAGCTGGCTATGGTTTCATTTGTCAAGTCCTATGTAGATGAGCACAAGTGTGATGTTCCCAGAGCTTCAAAGGTGTGCAGGTGCACAGCACCACTGTCCACTCTTTACGTGATAGCAAGCTTGTTGTGGGAACAGTGATTTGCTAGTAGAGAGGATCTAAAGTCTGTCTGTAAGTAAGTCTTTATGCCTGTTGTCAATTGAATGGTCATGACCAGGCAATGAAATGACAACTTGGCGTTTCTAAATAATGCGATGGTTTTGCGAATCCAAGGAGAAACTTTGAAAGTTGCTGACCTTGCACTGACGAGCGAACCTGGTGAATTGAACGGATCAGTCGACCAGACAAGCGTCTCGACTGTCAGATACAATGTATCCAGCAAATGATGATTTGCTGGGTCTCACAAAAGCAGCGCTCCATTCTAGGAAGACTCCTTGAGTCTGGACTGGCTCACAGCAAGACGGAATGCCACAGACAGACGCCTGACCTACACCGTTCTGTAGACCACAAGAACTAGCTGTACTTGTGGTCTGAATGCATGTACCGCTGCTATGTGCCAAAGTCACAGCATAACATAATGTTTGCAAAGTCAACGGGGTATGCACACATTGTGGTGCTATGGCTGTTGCAGATGAATTGCACGTGATGTTTGATTGCAATTGTCCAGCTCTACAGCCGCTTATACCACCCATAGAATTGGGCAACTCAGCAACATTATGCTCCTTAAACTTGTACCACGAGGTCTGTCACACACCAGGATCGCATGCAAGTTTCAGGTTCGTCTACGTCGTCTTAGTTTCCTCTAGACTGACTTTTGTCTCCTGATCAGACTTGTTGGCTGGCTAAAGCATGTCTGACAGAGCAGAGGCACTATTGCTGCCGAGGGATGGCGTGTTGTGAAACAAATTTCAATTTTGCATCCGGTCTACACACTGCTCTCTGTGCAGCTTAACAGGTTGCGCTCACCCGCTGCTGAATAGACAGATGCGAGCAGCAGGGGTGCAACAAAACTCAAAAAGATGCGCTGCGTCGTAAGGTGTGCTGGCAGCTCTCCTGCTTGCTGAAGAGAATCCAGACTCAAGCTGTGCCTATTCAAAGCATCGACTTGAGTTGGGACCCTGCAGCCAGCGTTGGGGCACTTTTTTGTGTCCGCCCAAAGAACAAAAATGCTATGATCTTATTAGCTTTAGTCTGAGCTATCCCCCCGAGGACTGCAGTCCAGTACTGTCAAAGCTGATGGGAAGTGCAGAGACCCGACCTCACTCGAGCGGACGCTCAGCATCACACAGCAACAGCGGTGCTAAGCAAGCGTCCAGCATGTTCAGCCCAGTCCACAGAAGAGGTGTCACAGGCAACGCTCCTTCGACACCAAGCGGTATAGTTGTCACGGGAGGTCCCAAACGCCTTCAGAAAGTTGCAGAAGACGATGACAACGGTAAGCTCACAAAGCAACCACAATGTTTCATAAAGTTCTGTGATGTTGAGGGTTTCCTACCTTGGTCCTGTACAATTTGCTGCCCTAGCCCTCTGCATTCAGTGCCTGACAGAACACATACGACAACTTGACACCGATAGTGGCTGGCACCTGTTGTAGACAGCTTGAATGGCAGTTCAAACGAGAACGAAAGGATGCTGCGGCAGTACGACAGATGGAGTGTGGAGGAGGAGCAGATCTTCTTTCTGAAGCTACACACAAGCTCTGCCTTAAGCTTGCTGGTGTGCTTCAGATGCATAGCTGAACTCCTTCCTAACAAGGACTATAACCAGGTCAGACAGATATTTGGCCTTGTCATGCAGCAACGGTGCAGTGAGCTGTTCTTCACCCTGATCTCCCGCCCTTTTGCGCAAAGTGCTGCTGAGAGAGATCATTGCATCAGAATGAACCGCTGACTGAACATACCCATACTATGCAGTCCCCAAGTCTCCACTGACAGTGGTATGTTTTCATGACAGCTGATCAAACGTATTCTGCAGGTCCGGAACTACTACTACAAGCTGAAAGCCCAGTTCCAGAAGCACAACCCTGCCAGAGATGTGGACGACCTTACACAGAGGGAGACGTTCCAAGCAATGAACAGTATGTGGTCCTTGGTAAGTGCTGTATTGTCACCATAACCTTGCCATGGCTACGATCCCAAGATAGCATCCTCAAAAAAGCACATCGCCTAATGTTGGGTCTGTGTTGGACATACTCAGGAGCCTGTCTTTTGCATACTCTTTCTTGTGCCAGCAATCAGCTAGACTCCCTTTACTCCTGAGCTTGCTGGTCAAGATGCATCATCTGCACCACACTTGTCCTTGTCAGCATTCAGTCCGGTGATGCCTGGCATCTCTATGCATTAGTGTGAGCAGCAGGCTTGCATGGCGGTGCAACATGATTTCCATCTAAAATGCACAGCAGGTGAGTTGCGTTTCTCTCTGTAGTCAAACCAGTTTCTTACGTAAAGCATGCACATTCCTGAGCCTGCAGCTCTCAACTGATCCTGTTGTGCTGCAGTGGAGCCAGAACGCCAACAAAGGTGGTTCTAAGCCCCGGCTGTCACAGCGGAAACGGCTGCCTAGCAACTCATCAAAGCAGACTCGCTACATCCAGTCGTTACAAGAGGTAACCTTTGGTGTTGTCTGTGTCTTGATCAACATGTGCCACTCCTCCTCAAAAACATGCCTCAGGTCTTGCAGCTGCAGTTCTGTCTCTGACATGATGTGCGTTCCTCAATGGGCACCCTTTCCCAAGCTGCTGTTTGCATGTGGGTGTGCATGGTTTCAGCAGACAACTGGTAGCTAAGTCTTCTGCTGCCCTGCTTCAGAGTGTACAGCGGCAGAGGCTGCTACATTCAGAGGCTTCATATATCTTATTTGGGCCTTGCTTTGTGTTTGCACACCACACAATCTAGGCACAAACACCTGCATATGTAAAATTGACAGATATAAGGGCGTTTTACTGTTGTATGCAGAGCTTGGAGCAGGTCTTCAAGGTGAAGGATCGAAAGGCAGAGCTGCAAGCCCAGAAGGAGGCTGACAGGTTAGCCAAACAGAAGGCAGCCCAGAAGATTGCAAGGCAAGCAGCTGTCTTTGAAAGGCAGCAACAGCAAGAGGCTCCCAGGCTGAAACAACAGGAGGCAGACAGGAAGGAGCGACTGGCTCAGCAGAAGGCAGAGCAGAAAGCTGCCAAACAGGCCAAAAGGCAGCAGCAGTCAGAGCTTGAAAGCTTGCAGCAGCAGGCGAAGTCACAGCAGCAGTGCGATGATTCATCTCAGCAAGCTAATCACCTCACGCACCAACCAGACAGCAACAGCTTGCTCCAGCAGGAGGAGGGTGAAGAAGAGTGCGCCCAGGAGGAGGAGCAAGATCGATGGGCGCTTGATCAGCAGGCAGTTGAGAGGATGTGGCAGCTGGACATGGAGAGGTGGCGCCAGCGGGAAGCTGACCGGCGAGCTGAGCAGCTTCGCATCCAAGGCCTCAAGCAAACCCGTGATTCAGGTTTTGTTACTTCCCGACTCGAGAAGGCAAAAACCTTCACTCGCCTTCATGCACAGGCTGCTTTGATGCTCTTACATAAGACTCTGTGGCACATGTTTAGGCATGGGTACCAAACAGCAGCTGCTGACCCAAGCCCTTGAAAAATTTTGGTGCATTCAGCGCTCAAGGTGCTGATAAGCATATCACCTCAGAAATATCCCCAGCCTGGTGTTGACTGACACACACACCAGAAAGTTGCGTGCTGATCATTTCGGCATGCAACTAGACCTTGACAACAACACCACATCATGCCATCTTCAAAGAGACAAGCTGCACACCAGATTAATCATGGCAGCTGCTACTGCATGGTGCCTGGTGTTGCTGGCTGTTGGCCTCCCAGAGTGGTTATCCTTGACTTGAGGATGTGTTTGCCCATGCAGGCACATCCAAGGAGAACAGCAGTCTTGCCAGCAACGGCCAGACCAAGGGGCAGAAAGCGCAGGGCTGCTTGCAGCTGCCCTCTGCGACAGTGGTTGCCAAGCCAGCTGGCCGCAAGCAAGTGCCATCATACCAGGTGATTCCCAAATGCTGTCCTCCCAAACCCCAATTTCTAGCATTGTATTTAGGGTGAATTCAACCTGCTTGAATGTGAGATGTTCATGATGCTGATACTAAATATTATGCCACGCCCAACTTACGTAAGGTCATGAGGCACTGCCACAGCTTCCTTTTACATCAGAAGCTATCCTGCAAGAGCAGTTTGGATAAAGCTGGACACCAGACTCTATATGTCACACAAAGCTTGACACAGTGTCAGTCTGCTCCTGGGTTTGATCAGGACTTGTGTGGTGGCAGCACAGACAGGGCTGCTGCGTCCTTATGACATAAGCTGCAGTTGAAGACTCCAGTGTACAACCGTCACTTGTGTTGTTGCGCTTACACCTGCCACTCTGCTTGCAATGACGCCGGTATGTGTTATACTTGAACTGTGAGGGCTATCATCATGCGAAGTCCTGCGCTGACAGTGCCATACACACTTCAGAATGTCATTAGGCATGATGCACTGCAGGAGCAGCCCAGCAAACTGCAAGTGTTGGTCGCTGAGACAGCAGCAAGGCAGAGAGGTCACAAAGCCAAAGGACACAAATCAGTGGAGGCTGCTTCAGTCAAGCTCACAGCTACCGCCTCAGATGCTCAGCACTCAGATGCTCAGCACTCAAATGCTCAGAACTCAGATTTCCCTGGCTCAGAGTCCCAGAGCGCAGACTTGACTGATGAGGAGCCTGAGGAGTTGCAACAACCTGAGGAGATCGTGCTGACTCAGCAAGCAGAGCCGGATTTTGCAGACCCAGGTGCTGACTTGCATCAGCTTCAGGCCAAGGAGGTACAGCCTGGCCAGCAACAGCTTCCACAGCATGACCTTGGGACACAACAGCAAGCTGGCCTGCACCAGCAGCAGCAGGTGCCTATTGCTAGACAACGCTCACAGTCACAACCTGCTGATGCGATCATGCTGATGCAGCAGCAGCAGCAGCAGCAAAAACAGCAGCCGCAGAATCCTGTGGCATTGCTGCCTGGCTTCTTGGATGTGCTCAGGAAAGAGCCGATGTGCCTGAGAGTGCGGCCTCTTGATGCCCTGACCAAGCGCCTCATGCAGGCTTTGGGCTGCACAGCTCTACTGGAAATGCCAAACAACAAGTGAGTCATTGTGGTACCCTGTGCACTTGCTTCAGCAACGACTCTGTAAGTGAGTAGCTGTTTCACATACTCTGGGTTTCCTGGGCCTCTTGACAAGCTGAAGCATCCTGTTTGTCCTCCAATCAAAACCCATCCCACATCGGTATCACCATCTGTAGCAAACTCTGTTAGCTTGATGCGGAGACTTGTTGTCACATTCTGCTGAAATCATGTTGTTCTCATGAATTTGATGGGAGAATGTTTTGTTTTCAGGCCAAAGAAGGCTGTTGAGGGCTTACTCAGGCACCTGCACAAGAAGTGGCAGAAAGCTGTGTCACAGTTGGGGGACGCTTATGAGCTGCACCTGGTGGGGCTGCTGGCCAGCCAGCCAGACAGCTGTCTGTCTTGGAAGAGTCAAGGCATCAGCAGTGCTCTTACGGTATGCTTTCTGCTGTCACTATGTTTGGACGTTGCATGCAGGGCTACGCTCAAGACTGGCTTACAAAGGGCCAATGTGGCTTAGTGCTCTTGCTCATGTCCATCATGACATGCGCTTAAGTAGCTGTCTCTGAAGCTAAAGGGCTCACTGCAAACAATCGGTGTCCACTTCACCTGTGATCTGCTGGTGGACGCTTCTGTATGCTGCATGTGACACTGTGACTTTTGGGAGAAGCTTGATGAACACCAAGCTGACAGCAAATTGTGCTTGCAGCTGGGTCAGATGCAGCAGCAGCTGCAGCAATCTGGTCCTTTCCTGGAGCTGTCCTATGTTTGGTTGCCAGCGGAAGGTCAAGACAAAGCCATGCCAACTGTGCACGACAAGGCGGGTCTAGCAGCGAGGGCTGCCTCTGGCTACACGCTGGTAACGGGGACAGGTCAAGCAGTTTGTCAGGGCCAGCAGTCTTCGGAAGCTGCGCCGCGTCTACCGTTCGGCTCGCCACTTGGAGATGACTCGCAGCGCCAAGCAATGGCGTCGTCGTCGTCTTCATCGGCCCCGGTATTCAGCGAGGCATTCAGCAACCTTCAGTCCCAGGCCTCGGCACCCCTGTACATGGCGGCCGCTGCTAGCACAGGTCAGAGGAGTGGTGCTGGCGAGAATCAGACAGCTGCATTGCCGCTGGATGTGACCAGCTCGGTATCTGGCCTGGTAACGCCATGCAGAGCTCATCACAGTCTGCCACAAGGAGTTGGGCATGCAAAGCATGATGATACTCCTGGAAGCAAGCTCGAACACTCCGCAGCTGGCCAGGACTTGGCATGGGAAGGCCCGAAACTGCTTGGAGATGCTGACTTTGATATAGAGCCACGCCTCAGCCAGTCTCATCCAGACAGCACAGACCATGCCTTCAGCACAGCACAGGGTTCGTCAGACCCACTGTCAGCAGCTGCTGATGTGAATGCTTGGCCACAAGCAGAGGCTGACCCCTCAGCTTTTGGCTTTCAGCAAGCAGCAGTCGAGCAGTGCTCAGAGGCCAGTCTTCCTCACAACCACCCATCACAGCAGCCTGCACTGCTGATGCATGCCCCAGCATCCTTTCCAGAGCCCTCAATGCCACTGTCCTCTGGGTCTCTGTCAGAGCAGCCGTCAGGGTTCCTATCAAGGGAAGCATCAGTGTGGTCAGTGCAGCCTCCAGGAGCCCTGTCAGCAGAGCCCTCAGGCTGTTGGGATGACCTCCCACAGGTTGCCTTATCCCCAGAAGTCTTGGGCTGGTCCAATTTGCCTGATCAGCATGGACCCCAGCAGCTGCCTCAACAGCTGCCTGAGTCACCCAAACAGGCTTTTCAGGACTTAGGTGGACGACTTTACACAGAGGATGCCTATGTTGGTGGCTTCGAGATGCCTGAGGACATGGAGTTTGAGCTGCCACCTCTGGACTCACCAGAGCAAGGTGCCCTAGCGAGCTCAGTTGCCAAAGATGACCAGGCTGCAGATGTGCGTCAAGCACGGGCTGATGCTGGCTTTGATGACCTGGTGCCTGTGGAAACTGAACATGGTGCACATGGGCAGCAGTCCTTTGCACTGCTAGCAACACATGAGGTGAGCTGTCATCATCATTGCAAGTCATCTGACAGGACTGCTGGTATGCTATAAACACAACGACAACAGTCCTCAGCACGTCATGTTGCATGGTCTTGCTACACCAGGTGATGTCACTAGTTGCGGGAGTCTTAAGCAGCTCCACATGCTACCACCTTCTCATCCCCTTTTCCCCTTCCCCCTCCTCTGGGGTGCTGTTGCCATGGTACCGAGTAATTCATGCATCAGGCATGCACAGGTCGCCTACCTGCACATAGCTTGGTCAGTATAGGGGTCAACAGCATGACAATGAATCAAGTGCATCGTCCATATCAGTGGCAGCAGCACTGCTCAGCAAGCTATACCAGTGAGTGGACAAACAGTACAGTGCATGCCCACTGAGTATGTCAACACCCATTCAGGCGCTACTACACCAGCTTCCTGATCAGTATTGCTCACAGCCACCTGCTGGCGAGCCGTACAGCACAGCGTCAGAGGAGCCTGCCCGTGGTGTCCCCCTGCTGGGCACTGTTGTCATGGGATTACCTGTAAGTAAGCGCATCCGACAGACCAAGGCAGTCCGGCCTAGCAAGGCTAAGCAGGCCAAGCAGCCAAAGGCTCCCAAAGCAACCCAGAGAGACCTTGCATCAGCACCAGGGCAGGATTGGTCTCAGCAGGAAGGGGGTGTACCAGACCAACCCCAAGCTGTCATGCTCCAGCAGCCGAAAGCAAAGTCTAAGAAGAAAAGGCCAGCGCCAAAGGCAGAGAGCCCCTGTAGACTGCCTCCTATCTCCCCTGGGGCATTAAGCCTGCAGGAGGGGGTCAAGAGGCGCAGACTTGCTAGGCAGGCAGAAGCTCATGCAGAAGCCCAGGCAGCTGCGCTGGCAGCTGCCGCTGCAGGTTCAGACTGCACTCATCCAACTCAGCAAACAGAGGCACCACAGCTCACCGCTACAGATCAGTCATCAGAAGCAGCTGCAACAGAAGGTGTCATTCAGGCATCATCAGTTGCTGGTGATGCTGACCAGCAGCAGGCATGCCATGAAAATGGCAAGTGCCCACCGCTAGACACTGAAGTAGATCATGAGCCAGCCAGCACATCAGAGCCCTGCTTTGCAAGCCAGCAAGCTGACGACTCTGACCAGGCTCAGATCCGCACAAGCACCCGGCAGCAGCCAGGGCAGACGCTGTCCTTTGATGTGGGTGCCATGGAGCTGTTTCAGCAGCAGGATACCTGTGATGCCTTTGGGTCTTTCTGGCGCAGGACGAGTGGCGTTGGAACACAAAAGGCCTCTC
>JAABUS010008946.1_pt1 | contig 10759 bp, 9 predicted proteins | sample 5560161 | NCBI WGS metagenome assembly JAABUS01 (sample SAMN10711885, study PRJNA513376) | rock metagenome | isolation source: Antarctica rocks | place: Antarctica: Victoria Land, Trio Nunatak nord | collected 2016-01-04
AGGCCGGGGATTCCACGTCGCGGCTGTAGAATTCCTCCCCGTCATCCGAGGTCAGGGGAGGCACCTGATCGAACGAGTCTTCCCGGTGGAATTCGACCAACTGGCCGCCGATGCGAAATCGCATGCAGTCGACCAGCTCGACGGGTTCGGTGATGCGAAGGTACACGCCATTCAACGAGCCCAGGTCTTGCACGAGAAGTCTGGCGCGGTCATACGCGAATTTCAGGTGCCGGACGGCCATGCTTCCCAGCCCCGGGACGCTGGCGCTGTTCATGGAGCGGCCGACGTTGCGGCCATTGGCATGGATGGGTCCCAGGTCGGACCACTGGCCGCTCGTGTCGAGGATTTGCAGGGAGAACGCCGCCTTGGGGATGTTGAGCTTGCCGACGTCCACCCCGCCGATGAAGCGAGTCTGGCCATGATCATCATTTGAAGACCCGCCGCCCTGCACTTCGAACGCATGCCGAGACGCCTCGAAGACCGGGGAAGGGGGGGCCACCGGAGCCTGAGGGGCGAGAGAGGCGGGAGGCTGAGCGGGCCATGAGCTGGCGGCCGGAGGAGCCGGGAGAGGAGGAGCCGGCGGCTGTGGATAGCCTTGGGGAAGAGGTCCCTGGGGTGGATAACCCGGGTAGGCCACCTGGGGAGGATAATTCTGGGGCGAAGGGGGAGGTGCGGGAGCCCCGGGCTTCCCCCCGAGCATGCGGATCATCCACCCGCGGACTCCACTCGGGGCTCCTGGCGCGGAGGGGCCTGATCCCATCCCCCCGTCGAACGACGGAGGCAAGTCTGGCGACAACCCCGCGAAGGACGCCGGGCTCGCGTACTGCGGTGCCGCCCGCGGGGGGATGGGGATTGGAGGGCGTTCCGCGGCATGCTGCGGGGGAGCATTCCGGGGTGGCGAAGGGGGCCTGGCACGATCTGCCTTGTGCTTTGGAGAGGGAACGGGAGGCTCTCGACGGGACGCTCGTTCGTCCCGATCCTCCCGGTCCGAGCGCTTCGGGGGCCGCTCCTGGGAGGATTCCCTGCGTGGCACGCCGGGTCGTGGGCGTGCCGGCGGGATCGTCGGGCAGGGGTCGAGTCTCGTCTCACAACGCTCGCACAGGGTGGCGTCGTCGCCGACGGTCGCGCGGCAGTTCGGACAAACCTGAGCCATCAGAGTTCTCCCGCGCGTGGGGCCACGTCCGACCGGACGTCGATCGCCCGGATGGTGGGCGACTCGGAAGAGGGCGGGCGGCGCCCCGAAGGCTTTCAATATATGGGTTTGTACGCCGCCCGTCAAACTCCGTGACACGGCGGCCCGCGGCATCAACCGAAATATTTAGAGGTCTTGAAAAGATCCCCGAAGTCACACGAGATGCCGGGCACCGTTCCTCTCCTGGAGGCTCGCCGGAGACCCCGGGGACTACGACGGGGCCTTGATGGATGGCGTGACGTCATCGAGCATCCCGGACCAACCGGGGGCCCGGTCGTCGGGCGGTATCCCCTTGTGGTCGGGCGGCGGTTGCGCTGCAATACACGTATCACCCCGGCCCTCCCCGGGCGTGGCGCGGCGAAATGAAACAGCGACGCCCTGCGGCGGAGGAGGTCGGCGGCCATGGCGAGCTCGCGAAGACCAGGCCCGCTCGGCATCGGGGGGTCTCATGTCGAGATTCGTGACGGTACGCTCGTCCTCCAGGCGTCGCCCCGGCCCGGCCCGAGCAAGCAGATACCGCCCCACGCCGGCGGTCTCGCGCCATCCAGGCCGCAGAAGCTGAAGGCGGCCCAGCTCCCCGTGCTTCGGCACGGGAGCCGCGGACCCGACGTCAAGAAGCTCCAGCGACTGCTCAATGTCCGGCTGATGCCCGGCCCGGACCTGGACGTCGACGGGATCTTCGGGCCGAAGACCGGTGAGGCCGTCCGCGTCTTCCAGCGGGGCGCCAAGATTGCCGACGACCGGGTGGTCGGCAAGGTGACCTGGTATCATCTCCTCAAGGGCGACGCGGTCGCGGCGGCCCCCGGGCCGTCCCCTCCCCAGGCCATGCCTGCGCCCGCGAAGACGATCATCGCCAAGCCGTCGACGGCGGGGCCGAAGAAGTCGGCGATCTGGGAGTGGCCGCTGAGGAAGAAGCTCGAGGCCGCCGTCGCACGCGTGCCGGACCACTTGGCCGGGCGGGCCCTCCGAGATTGGCAGGCGATGACCACCCCGGAAAGCCTGGTGCTCGCGCTCCTGATCCTCGTCGGCTTCTGCCTGCTGAGCGGCGGGACCGCCTTCGTCCTCGGCCTCTTCCTCCTCGGGGCGGACGTCGGAATGTCGCTGGCCGGCGCCCTGATCACGGCCGCCAACGCCTCGTCCGAGCAAGACCTCGACGAGGCGGCCGACGAACTGGCCCACATCGTCATCTCGATCGGCGTCGGCGCCTTCCTCCACGGCGTGAACAAGGCCGTCAGCAAGGTCCGCAACCGGGGATCGTCGACGGAGTCGACGTCGCCCAAAGAGGGCACGCCACCGCCCAAGCCCGAGGGCCCGGTCAACGACCTCAAGAAGATAGCACCGGGGAAGTACGAGTCCGTCCCGGAGAAGCCCACACCCCCAAAGCCGCCGCCCGCCGAGCCAACACCATCGGCGATTCCTTCCACCCCCCCTCCTCCGAGCAAGAAGCCGCATTCGCGCTACGAGGATGGGACGATCGTCTACGAGGGGCAACAGCCCGGGAAAGTCAAAGGGCCTGCCACCGAAGGCGCCGAGCACTCGGTGCTCAAGTGGGATGAGGTCAATGGTAGGATTTACAAGGCACGAGAGTACGATGCCAACGGCCATCCGGTTCGGGATATCGACTTCACATCGCCGACCGACCCGAAGGGCAATTTCAGGAAAGACCATGCCCTCCCGCCACACCAGCACAAATACGAGGTGAACGATCCCAAGGCAGGTCCCAAATCCGGCTTCAAGCGCAAAGAGGGCGAGCCGCTCGAATAAGAAAAGTGGCGCAACGTCGAAAGGACTTACAAATGAAGGGATTATCAATAACCGATAAATCTCGGGGGTTCCTCACCTTCGACCTGATCGACATCCTCAAGCTCCTGGGTCCGGCGGGTCGGGAGTCCGAATGGAAAATCTCCGGCGTCGAATCCACGGGGGAAGCGGCCGACGAGCTGGAGTCACTCGCCGAGAAGGGCGGTGTTGTCAAGGGTTCAAAATTATTCGATCTGGCGTCGAGGATTGTCCAGGTGATCGACGGCGAGTTTGTCGCCACCAAGGACGGCGGAGGACGGCCGTGGATCGTCGTGAGGGGTGTCGACAGCTCCACTTTCGATGTCTTTACCGATGATGTGGGCATCCGCGCCGCGATCCGAGAGCGATTCCGGGAGGTCGCAGAACTGGATTTCGAGGAAACTTGACCTCCGGTCGAGGTGTGATCGGGAGCGATGCGAAGGTTCGGGGTTAACCGAAGTCTCGACTCGCACTTTGCCCCGGCCCTTGATGGCGTCGTAAGGTTGGGAGAAGTCCCCTCCCTTGAAATGCCGAACGACCGCGGCGGATGGGCCATCCACCAGCGGCGGTCTGTAGGATACGATTCCGAATGAAGAGTTCGCCTTGGTTGGGGGCGGTTGCTCCCTTGGTGGCATCCTCCAGGAGTCGCCTGCATGAACGCGAGAGAATTGCTCGAAGCGGGGAGGCTGACCGCGGCCATCGAGACGCTGAGCGGCGAGCTCAAGGCCAGGCCCAATGACCTGCCCGGTCGCACATTGTTGTTCGACTTGCTCTGCTATGCGGGCGACCTGACCCGCGCCGAGAAGCAACTCGACGTGATCGGCCACCAGGGAGGCGGGGCCGAGGCGGCGATCGGTGTTCGGTTCTATCAGAACCTGCTCGCGGCCGAGAGGGCGCGGACCCGCCTCTTCTCCGGAGGCGTGCGGCCGCGGTTCTTGCTGGAACCACCCCCCGCAGTGTCGCAGCACCTGGAGGCGCTGGACCGGCTTCGAGAGGGTCGACGGGACGAGGCAAGGGCCTTGCTGGAAGGGGCGGCGGCGACGCGGGCACCGATCCGCGGGCTCGTCGGGGGGACCGCCTTCGACGATTTCCGCGATGCCGACGACCTGCTGGCCCCCGTCCTGGAGGTCTTCACCGCGACCGGCTATTTCTGGGTCCCCTGGGAACAGGTCCAGTTCCTGGAGGTCCCCGCGCCCCGGACCCTGCGCGACCTGCTCTGGACGCCGGCGAATCTCTCGACGTTCGACGGGCAACTCGGCGAGGTGACCCTGCCGGGCCTCTATCCCGGCTCTTCGTCCTCCGCCGACGATGCGCTCCGGCTCGGCCGCAAGACCGAATGGAACGATCCGGACGGGGGACCGGTGCGGGGCCAGGGCCGGAAGCTCTTCCTCGTCGGCGACGAGGCCCGCACGCTGCTCGAGCTCGGCGAGGTCAAGTTCACGTTCGGAGGCGAAGGCACGTCCGCCGACCCGTCCGAAGGAACGCGACCGATGGAGGACCACGCGTAGCCATGGCCACCCCCCCCGTGCTCGATGTCGAGCCCCTGCTAGTCGCCATCGCGGGCGACAATCCCTCGGGACGCAACCTCTTCTACGAGCCCCAGTACGACGAGCTCCGCGAGGCGCGCCGCGTCGAGGACGATACCCTCCAGGGCGACTGGAAGCGCAAGGCCAAGTTGGCCGACTGGGACCGCGTCGTCGACCTCGGCTCGGACATCCTGAAACGCCTCTCCAAAGACCTCCAGGTCGCCGCCTGGATGACCGAGGCGCTCGCCAGGAGGCGGGGACTGCCGGGCCTGCGCGACGGGCTCGTCCTCGTCCGTGAGATCCAGGAGCGATTCTGGGACACCTACTACCCCAACATCGAGGACGGCGACGTCGAGTCCCGCTCAGGGCCATTCCTCTTCCTCAATCATGCCCTCCCCCTGGTCATCCGGGGCGTCCCGCTGACCGGCGGCGTGGGGGAGAGACTGTACTCGTACATCCACTGGCAGGAGGCGCGCACCACCGAGAACGTCGGCCTGCAAGACGCGGAGAAGATGGAGGAGTTGATCGCCGAGGGGAAGGCCACATCCAAGGAGTTCGACGACGCGGTGGCGCAGACGCCTCGACATTTCTACGAGAACCTCATCGAAGACCTGCAACAGGCGCGCGAGGCCTTCACGGCCCTCGACCAGTCCACCGACGAACGATTCGGCCGCGATGCGCCCAGCCTGACCGGCATCCGCAAGGCCCTGGACGATTGCCGACTCGTCATCGAACCGATCGTCCAGGCCAGGCGCGAGCTGGATTCGGGCGACGAGGACGAATCCGGGCCCGAGGACCAGACCGAGACCGAGGCCGAGCCCACCGACGCGGCCGGATCCTTCGAGCAAGAGGCACCGCGCAAGAGGCCGAAGGCCTCGAGGCCGCAACCCTCCGGCGGCCCGATCCAGGGCGTCGAAGACGCTCACGGCCGGATCGTCGAGGCGGTCGCCTACCTCCGTCAGAACGATCCGAGCAGCCCGGTCCCCTTCCTGGTCGTCCGGGCGCTCCGCATGGGCGAGGTCTATGCGACGTACCCGACCCTCGACCCTCTGCTGCTGGAGGCCCCGTCGAGTGAGGTCCGCCTGGCCCTCCGTCGGCTCGCCGGCGACGGGGAGTGGGCGGAGCTCCTCGAACAGTCGGAGCAGGCGCTCGCGCGCCCCGAGGGGCGCGGCTGGCTGGATCCCCATCGCTACGCGGTCACGGCGATGGGCTCCGCCGACCCCGATCGCTCCGGTGCCGCCGCGGCGGTCCGCGCCCTCTTGCGCGCCTTCCTCGCCGACAACCCCGACACTCCCGATGCCGAGCTGAATGACGGCACCCCCGCCGCCAACGCCGAGACCCGCGCCTGGCTCCGCGCCGAGGTCTTGCCGGCGCCCGATCCCGTCCCCGACGCCGAGTCGACCGCCGAGGACCTTCCCCCGTTCGAGCCGCCTCCTAGGCACGAGCGCCACGACCCTGCCGTCGACGCGCCCGACGTCTGGGAAGAAGCCCTCCAACTCGTGCGTTCCCGCAGGGCGACGGACGGAATCCAGCTCATCCGACGCGCCATGAACACCGCCGCGACCGGCCGAGACCGATTCCTCCGCAAGCTCCAGCTCGCCGAGCTCTGCCTGATGGCGAATCATCACCGGGTCGCGCTGCCGCTCTCGGAGGATCTGGCACGACAGGTGGACGAATATCGGTTGGAACAGTGGGAGGACGAGCAGCTGAGCGCCCGCGTATGGGGGGCGCTCTATCGCTGCCTGCGCGCCTCCGCGGCCGACACGGGCTCGCCGGAGCGTCTCCAGCAAGCCTTCACGCGCCTCTGCCGACTGGATATCAACCAGGCCATGATGCTCGGCGACGAGGGAGCCCAGGGCTAGTCGCCCCCGAAGCCCGGACCGATCGGATCAGTCGCCGTGGAACAGCAGAATATGATTGACACACCCCTTCGCAAGACGCATCCTTACAGCGATTGTCGGGGGTCCCGTGCACGTCCCGTCCTCTGCCAGCCCCGTGTCACATTCCGGAGTCGCCTGACATGCCGCCGAGCGAGAGCACGCAGCACAAGCTCGATCGCATCCGCAGCCCGCGCGTCCACATCACCTACGACGTGGAGATCGGCGGGGCCATCCAACTGAAGGAATTGCCGTTCGTCGTCGGCGTCCTGGCCGACCTCTCCGGGAAGCCGGACGAGCCGCTGCCCCGTCTGAAGGACCGGAATTTCGTCGAGATCGACCGCGACAACTTCAACAAGGTGCTGGCGGGGATGAAGCCTCGCCTGGCCTTCCAGGTGGATAATACGCTGCAGGACGACGGCAGCAAGATGAACGTCGAGCTCCGGTTCGGCGACATCACCGACTTCGAGCCCGAGCAGGTCGTCAAGCAGATCGACCCGCTCCGCAAGCTGCTCGAGGCGCGCGAGCGCCTCGCGAACCTCAAGAACAAGATGGACGGCAACGACAAGCTCGAGCAGTTGCTCCAGGACGTCGTGACCAACACCGACGCGCTGAAGCGTCTCAGCGGCGAGACCGGCCGGGGCGAGTCCCAACCCGAGGAGTCCTGAAATGAGCAGTGCCGCCGACCCGACCCGGCAGGACGCCACCCCCGAGGCACCCGCCCGGGAGGTGAGCCTCCTCGACCAGATCATCTCGCAGGGACGCCTGGCCCGCGACGACGAACAGCGGGAACTCGCCAAGGACCTGATCGGCGAGTTCGTCGGGCAGGTCATGGCCGGGACCATGACGGTCTCGAAAAATACCCTGTCCATGATCAACCAGCGGATCGGGCAGATCGACGCCCTGATCACCAAGCAGCTGAACGCGGTGCTCCACCACGAGGACTTCCAGAAGCTGGAGGCCGCCTGGCGCGGGCTGCACTACTTCGTGCACCAGAGCGAGACGAGCACGACGCTCAAGATCAAGGTGATGAACGCCTCGAAGAAGGACCTCAGCACCGACATGGAGCGCGCCCCCGAATTCGACCAGTCGGCGCTCTTCAAGAAGGTCTATACGGAGGAATTCGGCACGTTCGGCGGCGCGCCCTTCGGGGCCCTCGTGGGCGACTACGAATTCTCCCGACACCCCCAGGATATCGCCCTGCTGGAGAAGATCTCCAACGTCGCCGCCGCCGCCCACGCGCCGTTCCTGACCGCGGCGAGCGCGCAGCTCTTCAACTGGGAAGACTTCACGGAGATCTCCGGCCCGCGCGACCTGAGCAAGATCTTCGAGAGCAAGGATTACATCAAGTGGCAGTCCTTCCGCAACTCGGAAGACTCCAGATATGTCGGCCTGTGCCTCCCCCACATCCTGATGCGCCTGCCCTACGGGCGCGACACCACGCCGGTGGACGCCTTCAACTTCGAGGAGGAGGTCGACGGCCGGGACCATCACAAATACCTGTGGGGGAATGCCGCCTATGCGTTCGCCACCCGGCTGACCGAGTCGTTCGCGAAGAGCCAATGGTGCGCCGCGATCATCGGCGTGGAGGGGGGTGGCCTCGTCTCGGGACTCCCCGCGCACACATTCAAGACCGAGGAAGGGGGAGTGGCGCTCAAGTGCCCGACCGAGGTCTCCATCGACGACCGTCGCGAGAAGGAGCTCTCCGACCTCGGCTTCATCCCCCTGATCCACTGCCAGAACACCGACTACGCCGCCTTCTTCGACGCCCAGTCGGCCCAGAAGCCGCAGCTGTATAACACCCACGCCGCGAACGCCAACGCACGGCTCTCGACCCAGCTCCCCTACATCCTCTCGACGGCCCGGTTCGCGCACTACTTGAAGGCCATGATGCGCGACAAGGTGGGGAGCTCCATGAGCCGTGCCGATTGTCAGCGGTTCCTCAACACGTGGATTTCCGGGTACGTGACCGACGACGACGCGGCCTCGCCGGCGGTCAAGGCCCAGTTCCCGCTCCGCGAGGCGCGGATCGACGTGGTGGACGTCCCCGGCAAGCCCGGCGCGTACAAGGCGGTGGCCTTCCTCAAGCCCCACTATCAGCTCAAGGAGTTGACCGTCTCGCTCCGGCTCGTGGCCGAGTTGCCGCCACCGGCTCAGGGTTAAATGTCATGATTATGTCAATCTCTCGATGCTCACCGCGGGGGGGTTGAGGGGGAGGCGGCCGGCTCCGGGACGGGGTCGGGGCGGAAACCGCGGATCGCGGGCGAAAGCATGTCACCCCGGCGAAGTGGCCGCGTAATAAGGGTGAGTTCGACATGAGGGTTCAGTCGAACGGTCCGCAACGACGCAAACCTGATGAGGAGACGAGACGATGGCTGTTGATTACTTCCTGAAGATTGACGGGATCGATGGCGAGTCCAAGGATTCCAAGCACAGCAACGAGATCGACCTCGAGTCGTTCAGCTGGGGCGCGACGCAGACCGGTTCGCACAGCTTCGGCGGCGGCGGCGGCGCCGGCAAGGTGCAGATGCAGGACTTCCACTTCGTCATGAAGAACTGCAAGGCGTCTCCCAAGCTGATGCTGGCCTGTGCCGAGGGCGAGCACATCAAGAAGGGGGTCCTGGTCTGCCGCAAGGCGGGCAAGGAGCAGCAGGAGTTCCTCAAGGTCACCATGTCGGACCTGCTCATCTCGAGCTACCAGACCAGCGGCAGCTCGAACGGCGACGAGGTCCCGAACGATCAGGTGAGCTTGAACTTCTCCAAGATCGAGATCGAGTACAAGGACCAGAAGCCCGACGGCACCCTGGGCGGCACGACCAAGGTCGGCTACGACCTCAAGGCCATGAAGAAGGTCTGACCCGACGCCACGCGGACGACCGACCCCTCGCGAACGGGACCGAAGGCGACGCCGGCCTTCGGTCCCTCTCCGCGCCTCGGCCGCGTGCCGCCCCAGGCGCAAGCGGCCCCGGAGCCTCCTCGATGGCACGACCCGCGTCCCGTCAGAGACTGGTGGTCTCCATCCTCGATCGGCTGATCGACGGGGACCCCGGGGGGCCCCCCCCGCCGCCGGTCGATCCGTCGCGCGAGCTGGCGCAGCTCAAGGCCTCGGTCCAGCGCGACCTCGAGTGGCTGCTCAACAGCAGGCAGCCCCTGTTCGACCCGCCCGCCGACCTGCGCCACGTCCGACGGTCGTTGCTCACATTCGGGCTGCCCGACTTCACGGTGGCGAACCTGGACAGCGACAGGGACCAGGAGGTCTTGCGCCGTGCCATCGAGGAGACCCTCCGTCGGTTCGAGCCCCGCCTGGACAGGATCACGGTCCGACTCGAGGCGGGCCGCGAGTTCGACCGCTCGCTTCGGTTCCGGATCGACGGTATGCTCCAGGTCGATCCGGAGCCCGAGCCGGTCACCTTCGACTCGGTCCTGCAGCTGAACACCCGAGACTTCGTGGTCCAGGGCGAGTGAGCATGATCGACGAGCTCTTGACCTATTACAACAGCGAATTGGCCTTCCTCCGCGAGCAGGGCGCCGAGTTCGCCGAGAGGTATCCGAGGGTGGCCGCACGGCTCCTGATGGAGGCCGACAAGTGCGAGGACCCGCACGTCGAGCGCATCCTGGAGGGGGTCGCATTCCTCACGGCCCGGATCCGCCGCAAGATCGACGACGAGTTCCCCGAGATCACCGACTCGCTGCTGAGCATCCTCGACCCGCACTCGCAGCGCCCCATCCCCTCGATGACGATCGTCCAGCTGGTGCTCAACCGCGAGGGGGCGAAGCTGACGAGCGGCTTCACCGTCGCGCGCGGGAGCCGGCTCAACTCCAGGCCCGTGGCGGGCGTTCCCTGTCAGTTCCAGACGGCCTATCCCGTGACCCTCTGGCCGATCGAGGTCGAGGCGGCCCGGCTCGACCCCGACCGGGTCGTCTTCCCGGGCAAGCCCCCGGAGGCCGTCGCCCTCCTGCAGCTCTCGCTGCGCTGCTCGGCCGGGGCCACGTTCTCTCAGCTCCAGGTCGATCGCCTCCGCTTCCATCTCGACGGGGCCGGGCCGCTCCCCTACACCCTGTACGAGCTCTTGCTCAACAACGTCTGCGGCGTCCTGATCCGAGGACGGCCGGCGCCCGACCGCCCCCTCGAGACGGTCTCGCTCCCTCCGGGTTCGGTCGTCCCGGTCGGTTTCGACCGCGACGAGGGCATGCTCCCGGGGTCGAGCCGATCGTTCGTCGGCTATCGCCTGGTGCAGGAATACTTCGCACTGCCCGAGAAGTTCCTCTTCTTCGACCTCGTAGGATTGCGAGGGCTGGCCGGCCGCAGTTTCGGCGATTCGATCGACCTTCTATTCTTCCTCGACAGGTCACCCCGGCACGACCTGACTGTCCATCCGGAAAAC
>JAABUS010008948.1_pt1 | contig 10758 bp, 11 predicted proteins | sample 5560161 | NCBI WGS metagenome assembly JAABUS01 (sample SAMN10711885, study PRJNA513376) | rock metagenome | isolation source: Antarctica rocks | place: Antarctica: Victoria Land, Trio Nunatak nord | collected 2016-01-04
GCCGGGCGGGCGCGGGCGGCGTGATCGTCTGGGACCGCGGCGGCTACGAGCAGGGCGGGCGCGTGGCCTGGCCCGAGGCGCTCGCCCGCGGCCACGCGGTCTTCGTCCTCCACGGCGAGAAGCTCCGTGGGGGCTTCGCGTTCCAGCGCACCCGCCCGGGGGAGAAGCCCCAGTGGCTGCTCATCAAGCGGCGCGACGACGAGGCCCGGCCGGGCTCGGACGTCGTGGTCGAGCGCCCGGCGTCCGTGGTCAGCGGCCGCACCCTGGACGAGCTGCTGGGGCGGTGAGCGTCCCGGCGCCCGATGTCAGCGGGTCACGAGATCCTTCGCCTCGAAGCGCCAGCCCGACGCGCTGGGACCAGTACCAGCAGATCTCTCAGCACGCCATGGCCGAGGGACACCCCGCGGGGCTCCAGGTCCATTCCGCCGCCCCCGCTCGCCTGCTCCAGTGTGGTTACCACGACGTACGTCATCTCGGGCCTCCTGGTCTCGACGCTGGACCGAAGGCGAACCTACCACCCGGTCTCAGCCCTGTGCGGCCTCGGACTTCTCGCGCCACGGGCGGTTTTCGGCGGAGGAATCGGTCCTTGGCCGTAACCGCCGACGCACGGGCGTCAGGCGTCGACCTTCTCGAACGTGAACCGGAAGTGGTCCATGAGCTCGCGCTCGAAGCAGACGAGGTTCGAGGAGTCGCCGCCCGACGTGAACGCGAAGCGGAAGTCCGCGCTGGTGAGCCACTTGGGGATGAGGCGCAGCTTGAGCAGCGCGAGCCGGGGCGTCCACGCCTCGGTGCGCTGTCCCACTCCTTGATGGTCTCGATGTAGTCCAGGCGCTCGCTGACCTTCGACACCAGGCGGAAGTGCGGCTCGGCGCAGCGCTCGACCTGCTCGGAGCCGAACGGGAGCCAGGAGCCGGGGAAGGCCGCGCCCATCATCGCGAGGTACCAGGCGTCGGAGTCGCGAGGCGCGTGGCGGTCGATCTGCTCGACCGGAATCATGTTGCGCCCGAAGACCATGGTCTGGAGGTAGAACCGGCCGCGGTCGGGCAGCAGGTCGGCGACGTGCGCGAAGAGCTCGCGGTATATGTCCTCCTGGCGACCGGCCTCGTAGTCCTCGGGTTGGCAGAACTGCTCGAAGGCGCCGAGGCTCGCCACCGCGTCGAATGGGCCGAAGGTGTCGCGGGTGACCTTGCGGGCGTCCTGGAGGTGCACGTCGAGCCCGTGGCGGTGGCAGGACTCCATTTGCGCCGAGGACAGGGTGACGCCGACGCCGGTGGCCCCGGCGCGGCGGATGGAGTCGAGCAGCGCACCCCACCCGCAACCGAGGTCGAGCACGCGCCGGCCCGGCTCGAGCCCGATCTGCTCCGCCACGTACTCGTGCTTGCGCCGCTGGGCCTGCTCGAGGGTGAGCGAGAAGTCACCGTCGTACTTCGCTCCGCTGAAATCGGCGAGTTCGCCCAGGCTGAGCCGGATGACCTTGTCGGTCAGCGTGTAGCTGAAGTCGAGGTCCTTGCGCCCGGCCACGAGGCGAGACGCTAGGAGGGTCTAGCGAAACTCGCTAGACCCGTTGTGGTGGGGGTTTCTGGACGGCTGTTCACGCGACTTACCTCGCCCCGACGCCGATCGTACCCCAGCTAAAGCAACGGGGAGCACGAACGTTGCGAGTTGCGTTGCGTTCGGGTTGGAAGTCGCCTACACTCCCCGTCTATGAACTCCGTCGGCATCCGGGACGTTGATGAACTCGCAGCGCTGATCGACAGGGACGCCGCGGAACGGCAACTCACCGAATGGCAGAAGGACCGCGACACGCTCGACGCCAAGATCGCGCGCCAACAGGCGCTCTTGGACTTGCTTCCTGTGACGGCCATGCAAACCCTCGTGCAGCCCGAGCACACCGCGACCGAGAACGGGGCGGTCAAGATTCCGTCTCCTCGGCGGGCAGGCGCACACATTCGGGCGCTGATCCTGGACGCCATGAGTCGAGAGCCAGACCGTGAGTGGTCGACTGACGAGCTTCGGTCCATGCTCGCGGCTGCCGGAGTCCCCGTCGAAGACACGGGAACGCCGCTGCGCCGCTACCTGTATGACCTTCGCAAGCACGGGAAGATCGTGGCGGTGCGGATGGGCGTCCACCGCGCCAAACGGCCCGGAGAAGGGCCGCAGGAGCTTGGGGAGACGGTAATGGAGCCGTAGGACACGCGGCCCCGGCGAAAGCTTTTCCAGGCCTTGCCGGGGCCGCGCCCCATTACGGGGGTGTAGGAAAGGCCTACCGGTGCGCCCTTGAGAAGCTGCCGGTGCGGGTTCGAGCCCCGTCGCCTCCACCTACAACATTCGATGTTAGCCGCGAGCCGGGAGGAAGTCCAGTTCCCGCGGCGGCGCAAGGAGGCGTTGCGCGTTGCGTTTGTTCCGTCCGGCCGAACACTTAGAGTACCGGGACGCTCAGAAAGTGACCCCCGCGGAGTTGACGCTCCCGGGGGTCTGGACCACAGAGGGGTATCTCAGTGGCCGTTCCGAAGGTACCACCGCCGACGGCGGTGGGGCAACTCGCACAGATCCTCGACTCCCCGGAGATCGCGGCCCTTGCCTCCGAGCTGGAGGCGACGCGCTGGACCGGTCGCCCCGGCTACCCAATCCGCGCGATGGTCGGCATGGCGCTCGCCAAGTCGATCTACTCGATCCCGACGTGGACCCGCACCGTGGCGCTCGTGCGCGAGCACGCGGCGCTCCGATTTGCCGTCGCAGGCGACGGTGAGGCCCCCTCCGTGTACGCCTGCTACCGCTTCGCCACGAAGCTCCGCGCGTTCGGGCCACTGCTCGACGCCTGTATCGGCCGTGTGACCGCCGCGCTCCACGAGCGCCACCCGAACATGGGCGCGACGTGGCTATCGACGGTTCGGATCTTCCCGCCTACGCGAACGGGCAGCGCTACCTGTCGAAGAACGGCCCGGAGCGCGAGCGCTACTCCGACGCTGACGCCTCGTGGGGGCATCGCTCGGCCGTCTCCACGCGCAAGGGCGGTGGGTTCTACGGCTACAAGGTGCACGCCGCCGTGTGCGCGCTGACCGGCCTGCCGCTCGCGTGGACCGTCGAGACGGCCCGTGACGCCGAGCAGCACTTCGCCTTGCCGCTCATCGACGCCGCTCGCGAGCGGCGGTTCGACGTGCGGACCGCGATCATGGACAAGGGCTACGACTCCGGCCCGATCCACGACGGGTGCATGGACCGCGAAGTGTGTCCCGTCACCGCGCTCATCAAGACGAGTCGGGTCAAGCGCGGCGAACACCGGCCACCGGCCTGCGAGCACGGGACCTGGACGTTCGCCGGGGCTGACTTCAAGCGCCGGGCGACGAAATGGCGCTGCCCCACCGGGGAGTGCGCGCCGAAGTCCCGGTGGGTCAAGGCCGACCGGCTGCACCCCCTCATCCCGCGCGAGACGAAGCGCTCCCGCAAGCTCTACCGGTCGCGCGGTGCGGTCGAGCGCGAGTTCGGGCGGCTCAAGCACGAATGGGCGCTCCTGCCGCTCCGCGTCCGCGGGATCGAGCGGGTCCGGCTCCATGCCGACCTGACGATCCTCGCCAAGCTCGGCTGTGCTCTCGCCAAGGCACGGGCCATGCCGCTCGCAGCGTAGTCCGCCGAACCAAGATAGATAATGGGCGGGATGGCCGAGCCGCCCGGCAACATCCTCTACTACGGCGACAACCTCGACGTGCTGCGCCAGCACGTCCCGGATGAGTCCGTCGATCTGGTCTATCTCGACCCGCCGTTCAACAGCAACGCGACCTACAACGTGCTCTTTGCCGAGCAGTCGGGAGAGGGGTCGGCCTCTCAAATCAAAGCGTTCGAGGACACCTGGCGCTGGGACCAAGTGGCGGCAGCGGCTTACGCGCAGACGGTCGAGGCGGGCGGCGAAGCGTCCCGGATGATGCAAGCGTTCCGCACGATTCTGAGCACAAGCAACATGCTCGCGTACCTCGCGATGATGGCCCCGCGCCTCATCGAGCTACGGCGGGTGCTCAAGCCAACGGGCTCGCTCTACCTGCATTGCGACCCGACCGCCAGCCACTACCTCAAGCTGCTCATGGACTCCATCTTCGGTCCAGAGCACTTCCGAAACGAGATCATCTGGTTGCGCACGGCATCCAAGAGCCTCATGCGGGTCCGACTACCCAGCAACCACGACGTACTGCTCTCCTACCAGCGAAGCGACAAGGCGACGTGGAATGAGGATGCGATCTTCCAGCCCTATGACCCGGATGAACTCGATGACAAGACCTCTGGCAAATACTCCCTGCGCGACCCGGACGGTCGCCGGTACCAACTGACAAGCCTCATCAACCCGAACGCGGACCGCCCGAATCTGACATACGAGTTCCTGGGCGTGACGCGCGTCTGGCGCTGGACAAAGGAACGGATGCAGACGGCCTACGTGGCAGGTCTTGTCGTTCAGCCGAGTCCCGGTGCCGTTCCGCGAATCAAGCGTTACCTCGATGAGCAGCGCGGCCGACCACTTGGCGACGTGTGGACAAACATTCCCCCGATCAACGCTCGGGCCGCCGAACGGCTGGGCTATCCGACGCAGAAGCCGGAGGCGCTGCTCGACCGAATCGTCAAGATGTCCAGCAACGCCGGGGACATTGTGCTCGACCCGTTCTGCGGGTGTGGGACCACAATCGCATCCGCTCAGCGCCTTGGACGTCGATGGATCGGCATTGACGTGACCGCACTCGCGACGACGCTGATCAAGACACGGCTGCGAGACGCCTTCGGTGACGCGGCGCAGTTTCACACCGTTGGTGAGCCGATCACGGCCGATGATGCCGCCGAGCTTGCCGCAACCGATCCATACCAGTTTCAGTGGTGGGCTCTCGGCCTGGTTAGAGCGCGCCCCGTAGACGAGAAGAAAGGCGCTGACAAGGGCATTGACGGGCGGGTCTACTTTCACGACGAGGGGCAGGGCGGCAAGACGAAGCAGATCATCCTCTCCGTCAAGGCTGGCAAGGTGCAGGTCCAGCACCTTCGCGACCTGCGCGGCGTCATTGACCGCGAGGACGCCCAGATCGGCGTGCTCATCAGCCTGCAAACCCCGACGAAGCCGATGCGTGTCGAGGCTGCGAGCGCGGGGTTCTATGAGTCGCCGTGGGGTAAGCATCCCCGCCTACAATTGCTCACCGTCGAGGAGCTTCTGGACGATGCGACCATCGACATGCCTCCGCAGCAATCAAGCGTGACGTTCAAGCGAGCACCGAAAGCGAAGGCCAAGCGGGATGAATCCGACCCGCTATTTTGAGCCGAGTTTCGCTAGTCGTTTCGCTAGACCCTCCTAGTCCCCCGTCGGTCGGCGGGCGTGGAAGCGGAAGTGGTCGGGCTCGGTGGCGATCGCGATGTCCGCGAAGCCCGCGCCCGAGAGGCGGGCGGGAAGCGTCTCGGGGTCGATGACGACCCTCGTGTCCCCGACGTGGAGCAGCGCGAAGCCGACGCCCCGCCCCGCGGTGTCGGTACCGGCGAAGACCCCGCCGGGAATGAGGACGCGGAGGGCCTCCGCGAAGAGCCGGTCCTGGGCCTCCGGGGAGGGGACGTGATGGAGCATGGTGAAGCAGACCGCGCCGCTGAAGCGCCCGTCGGGAAACGGCATCGCCGTGCCGTCCCCGTCGACGATGTCGGCCCGCTCGCCGACCTGCCGCCGGAGCGGCCCCGCGAGCACCGGGTCGATCTCCAGCGCGGTCACGCGACCCGGCCGCCGCACGAGCACCTCGGTCGCCGGCCCGAACCCCGGCCCGACCTCGAGCACGTCCTCACCGAGGTCCAGTCCCGCGAGCGCCGGCGGGACGAGGTCATCGCGCACGTGGGCCTTCCACGCCTCGCCGTTGCAGTACCAGTGGTGGAGGCGGTTCACGGGAGGGGGGCGGCGCGTCCGGGCTCGGGGCGGATGCAGCTAGGCGCAGATCGACGCTACCGCCCGGCGAGGGGCTTGGCGAGACCGGCGGATTTCGGCTGAGGATTCAGTCGCCCGCCGAGGTCGGCGGTTGGCCACGCCGCCGCTTCCACGCGATAGCAGCGTCCCGCCCCTTCACAGTCTCCTCCGCGGCTTGGCACGGGGAGCCAGGAGGAGTGAGTCGTTTGCAACCGTCGGCGCTCCCGACGATCCGACCCACGGGGTGGCGCCGCTCACCGCGTCACCGCGGCATCCGCGGAGTGCCGCTGAATGAAACGGACAACCTGCTGGTCGCTGTAGCCGCTCCAGCCGTGAAAGTCCTGCGACATCCGACCAGCGTTGTACGCGATGTCGTTTAGCGCTCCCGCGAGGGCCTGATTGTCATGAGGAAATACCGCCGCGCGCAGCCCATCATCTTCGATCACACGAGCGACGATCGGGTCGACGCGAGCCGAGTAGAAGACGCCGAACTGAGCGAGGAAGGGATCCCGGTTAATCTCGCCAGCCGTGTCTAGAGCGACAAGACACGCGAGAAAGCTGAACTGACATAAGCTGGTGAGGATCTGCTCGTCCTCGGCGAGGAGGTCCGGCCTAAGCGCCGGCAGCGCCGCGATGTGCTCTTGAGCGAATAGCAAGGTGCTGCGGTAGGCCCCATTGCGCTGCGCATCATTGTGAAGTCCCGCTCGCGCGGCCATGACGTCGGCATGTACGAGCCAGTTGGTCCAGTAGTCCGCATCGTGCACACGAGGCTTGAAGGCAGCAAGGCGTCGAACCAGGGTCCACTTCTCCCGTCGAACAAGCAGCGCTCCGAGCGCGTAAGCCCGCGTTACCAGCTTGAGACGGATGGCGTCCGGAGAAACGAAAAGCCCTTGGCGGTCCAGCCCATGCTCATCCAAGAGCCGGTTATAGATGGCCCCAAGACCGTCGATGACGAAGGAAACCTCCTGATCGCGGTCGATCGTGACGAGTGTGCCGCCGAGACTTAGCAGTCGATCGAGGACTCCGTCGACATCGCCGTCAACCTTCGTCGCCTCTTCGAAAGCACGAGCCGGGGCTCCGTTGAGCAACAACTTGAGCGGGATGAGGTCTCCGATACGTACCTGCTCAATCACCGCGGCGGACAGGGTATCCGGGTCGAGATCAAGCGTGAGCGTGGCTGCCGGGCCCCTCGCGGTGGCTTGGGCGGCATTGCCCGCGGTCAGCAGAGTGGAGAAATGGTCGCTCAATTCCTTGCGAGCCTTGTCAGCTTCCTGGAGGCGGATGTCGGCCCGGATGGCATGCGCGTCTTGCTGGCTCCACCGCTCACTCGAGCTTCCGTGACGTGCGAATACGGCGCCGACACCGAACACCGTCTTGGTTCGGCCATTGGCGTCTGAGTACGCGCCCTCTCGCTCCATCACCGCCCACCCGTCGGGATGCGGAAGAACGCACACGACCGCGATCCACTTGCCGTCGAAGCGGAAGGTCTGGGTGTGGAAAGTCAGGCCCTTGACGTACTGCTCGACCTTCGGCCGGAGGGTCGCTTCATCGAATTGCTTGGCCTGCTGTTCGGTGAGCTCTCCGGTGGGGACGCCGTGCTCGTCTGCGCCGATAAGCAGGTAGCCGCCGTAGACGGCGAAGGCGGCTATGTCCTTGACGATCTCGACCAGCGCCTTACGGTTGCTCAGGTCGCACGTCGACTTGAAATCCAGAGACGAGCGCTCGGGCCCAGAGCTGAGCAGCGACTCGACGTTGGACGCGGTGAGCGCGAGAGGTTCGAACATCTCCGCTGGACCGTACTCCCAGCCCCGGTAGAGCCGCGACAGTGAGCGGCTCACGAATTGCCTCTCATCCCGCGGCGTCCGCTCTTGCTACTCGAGCAACCGCCCGGCAACGACTACCGCGTCGGACGAAGAGCAGCAGCGGCTGAGATCCTGCGGGCCCCCGCTCCGCGCGAAGAGCGGCGTCGAGCGCGCGCCCGAGGTCGTACAGCCTGCCCGCGCGCACTCGCGAGAGCGGGTGACCCAGCTCGCCGATCTCGTTCACTCCGACGACCACGGCTCGCGGAAGTCGGCGCAGACGGTCAGGCTCGCGCCGCGCGAAGATCGTCTGCCCCGTGACGTACGCCGCCTCGTCCCGAGGGGAGCGGGCGTGGCAGGGGGAGTGGCTCGGCTTTCGCCTCGGCTGAGCGGCGGGCGTGCCTCCTACGGTCGCACTCCTTGCCCGCGCGGGCTCGCGGCCGCTCACGCCTTCTCGAAGACCAGCCGGAAGTGGTCCACGAGCTCGCGCTCGAAGCAGACGAGGTTCGCGCTGACGCCCGAGGTGAAGGCGAAGCGGAAGTCCGAGCTCCTGAGCCACTTCGGGATGAGCCGGAGCTTGAGCAGCGCCATCCGCGGGCTCCATGCCCCCGTGCGCGCATTCCACTGACGGATGGTCTCGATGTAGTCGAGCCGCCCGCTCACCTCCGAGACCAGCCGGAAGTGCGGTTCGGCGCAGCGGATGACCTGCTCGGAGCCGAACGGCAGCCACGAGCCCGGGAACTGGGCGCCCATCAGCGCCAGGTACCAGGCGTCGGAGTCGCGCGGTGCGTCGCGGTCGATCGCGTCGACTCCGATCATGTTGCGTCCGAAGACCATCGTCTGGAGGTAGAACCGGCCGCGCTCGGGGAGCAGGCCGGCGACGTGCTCGAAGAGCCCGCGATAGATCTCCTCCTGGCGGCCGGCCTCGTAGTCGTCGGGGGAGCAGAAGTGCTCGAAGGCCCCGAGGCTCGCCACCGCCTCGAAGGGGCCGAACGTGTCCCGCGTCACCTCGCGCGCGTCGTGGAGGTGGACGTCGAGCCCGTGCCGCCGGCACGCCGCGGCCTGCGCGGAGGACAGGGTGACGCCGAACCCGGTCGCGCCCAGGCGGCGGATGCTGTCCAGCAGCGCGCCCCAACCGCAGCCGAGGTCGAGCACCCGCCGGCCCGGACCGATCCCGATCTGCTCGGCTACGTAGTCGTGCTTGCGCCGCTGGGCCTGCTCGAGGGTGAGCGAGAAGTCACCGTCGTACTTCGCGCCGCTGAAGTCCGCCTGCTCGCCGAGGGCGAGCCGGATCACGCGGTCGGTCAGCGTGTAGGTGAAGTCGATGTCCCTGCGCTCGGCCACCGCCGGAGCCTCAGGGGTCGAGCTCGCCCGCGAAGAGCGAGAACGCCGCGCCCTGCGGGTCCCGGATCGCGAGGAAGGCACCGCCCGGGACCGGCATGGGGCCCATGAGGACGGTGCCGCCGAGCTCCTCCACCTTCATCCTCGCGGCGTCGAGCGACTCGACGGCGAAGTAGGGCTGCCAGTGGGGCGGGACGTCCGGAGCGGGCAGCGGCATCATCCCGCCGTTGGCGCCCTCGGCGCCCTGGATCGTCCAGTAGCGCCCGCCGCTCTCGGGCACCTCCGTGACCGTCCAGCCGAAGAGCTCGGAGTAGAAGCGTGCGGCGGTCGCGACGTCGCTGGTCTGCAGGTCGTTCCACGTCATCGCGCCGGGCTCGTTGACCAGCCCGGCGCCCGGGTGCCGGCGCGGCTGCCAGGCGAGCAGCACGGCGCCCTGCGGATCGGCGAGGACGCACATGCGGCCCGCCTCCATGACCTCGAACGGCGCCTCGACCACCGTGCCGCCGAGCTCGGCCACGCGGGCCGCCGTGGCATCGGCGTCGTCGACCGTCACGTAGTTGAGCCAGACGGGCGGCCAGCCCTGCTCGCGCTGCTCGGGGGACTGCCCGTAGAGCGCCGCGACCGGGGCGCCCCCGACCCGGCAGATGGAGTAGACCGCCCCCTCGCCGGCGGGCATGTCCTCGACGTCCCAGCCGAAGAGACCGGTGTAGAAGTCCTTGGCCGCCGCCGGGTCCGACGTGGCGAGGTCGGCCCAGCAGAAGGTCCCGGGGGAGTAGCTCGTGCGCGTGCCCATGGACGCGACGCTAACCGAAACCACCACCAGGGTGCCTCCCGGTCGCGGTCGACGGTGCTACTCGAAGCGCATCGCGCGCGGCTTGCGGCGCATCCGGATGATCCGCGCCGGCACCCCCGCCGCCACGGCGTTGTCCGGGACGTCCTTCGTCACCACCGTGCTCGTCCCCAGCACGCAGTTGTCCCCCACCGTGACCCCGCGCAGGATGCACACCCCGTAGCCGATCCAGCAGTTGTGCCCTACGGCGACCTCGCGCTTGTAGATGCCCTGGAGGCGGACGGGTCGCTCGGTCTCCACGACCCCGTGGTCGAAGTCGATGAGCATCACGCGGTCGGCGATGACGCACTCGCGCCCGATCTCGATCCGGCGGAACGCCGAGATCGTGCACTCCTGCCCGAGGACGCTCTTGGCCCCGATGCGCACCTCGCCCTCGTGCACCCGGACCTTCGTGTCGTGCCCGAGCCACGACCAGCGGCCGAGGTGCAGCCGGGCGTCGCGACCGATCTCGATCTTGACCCCCGGGCAGATGAAGCAGATCCCGTCGGTGACGAGCCGCCCGCGGAAGCGCAGCTTGAGCCACGCCCAGCGCACCAGCAGCCACGCGTAGTTCGCCGAGAGCATCCGGTTGCGCTTCGCGAAGCGCCAGAAGGCGAGCGGGCCGCCGGCGAGCGGCGCCGGCTCGGCGCGTATCAGGGGAGGGTCGGAGGGGAGGCGGCGCGAGCGGCGCCGACGCCGGCCGGCTGGGGGCGAGGCCACCGGCTCCACGGGGTCGGGATGCTATCCATCGGCCCCGTGCCCGCCGCCGCCGAGTCCCTCGCCGAACGGCTCCTGGCCGGCGAGCAGCGCGCGCTGGCGCGGGGCATCTCGCTGGTCGAGGACGACGACCCCGCGGGGTGGGAGCTGGTCTCGGAGGTCTA
>JAABUS010008949.1_pt1 | contig 10758 bp, 7 predicted proteins | sample 5560161 | NCBI WGS metagenome assembly JAABUS01 (sample SAMN10711885, study PRJNA513376) | rock metagenome | isolation source: Antarctica rocks | place: Antarctica: Victoria Land, Trio Nunatak nord | collected 2016-01-04
ACAGAACAAAAAGCAAAATCACCCGCCTTCTCTCCGCTTCAATTCTTTTTTAATAAGTGAAAGTTCTCTTCCGGTTTGCCCGCTTACACTGCTGTTTTCCTGGGCACGGCGCATAAGATAGGGAATAACTTCTTTAAGCGGACCGAATGGTAGATACTTACTTACCCAAAAACCAGCTTTAGCGAGGTTGAAAGAGATATGGTCGCTCATGCCATAAAGTTGCGAAAAATGCAGGTGCGGATGATTCAAAGACAAGCCCTTTCTTTCCATTAATTCCACTGCGAATAAACAACTCGATTCGTTGTGAGTGGCAACTACGCAGGCAATGTTTTCGAGATTTTCGATACAAAAAGCAACTGCCGCGTTATAATCAGCATCGGTGCTTTGTTTATTGGGCTGTATAGGTGAGTGTACGCCTTTCTGCGCGGCTCTTGACCGCTCCTTTTCCATGTAAGCACCTCTTACCAGCTTAACAGCTAAAATAAAATTCTTTTGCCGTGCAATGCTGTAAGACAACTTCAGGAAGTGTAACCGGTCATGACGGTAAAGCTGAAGGGTATTATACACTACAGGCTTTTCCTTATTGAAGATTTCCATCATCTCGATTGTCAAGCGATCTACAGGGTCCTGTATCCAGCTTTCTTCCGCATCTACCAGTACGCCAACATTTCTTTCAGCAGCAACACTGCATATCCGGTACATTCTATCTCTTACCCGCTCCCATTCTTCTTCTTCAGCTTCGTTGTCATGAATACCAGAACGGAGACGGGGAGCTTCATGCAGTCTTTGAAGCAACTTAAATCTGGCAAAAGCCGTTATTTTTATACTAATAAAAGGAATATGGGGTTGTGTCGCGGCAAAATTGACAACCTTTATAAATTCTTCTTTAACAAGCTCAAAATTTTCTTCTCCTTCTTTGCCTTCAATACCATAATCAAGAATAACATCTGCACCATATTTTGCAAGAATGTTTCCGGCAGCGGCTGTTTCTTCAAGTGTTTCACCGCCTACAAATTGTTTGAAAATAGTATCACGTATCAGTCCTCCTACAGGCAATCCTGTTTTCATAGCAAAAGGAGTAAGGCGCACGCCGGCATCAACTATCCATTGATAATTCATCGAAGTAAAAAGAAACTTAGCTCCTTTCAGGTCTTTGTCTGATTTATAAGCAAATGCATTCTCAGTATTGTCAAAAGAAATGTTCATAAATAAAAAGGGAAATTCATTGCGAATATCGGTAGTTGATACAATACTAAAAAATATGCACGTTCAACAAGTTCAACTGCTTCTGTCCGTTCAGTTCTTCGTTTTGGCAATCGTTATATTTTTTTATTAAGTAAACAAACAATCTTCTGCAATTTGTGTTTTCAGTAAGCAAGAGTTTATTTATAATAAAAAGGCTGCATGTGATGAAAGCTGCTGCACTTATTTTCCCTCATCAGTTATTTAAAGAGCATCCTGCTGTTAACGCTGGCAGAAAAATATTTCTCGTAGAAGAATGGCTTTTTTTTCATCAATATACATTTATAAAACAAAAGCTGGTTCTTCATAGAGCGAGTATGCAATTTTATAAATCGTATCTGGACAAACAATTATTTGAAGTAGAGTACATTCCTGCAACAGAAGCAAAATGTGATATAAGAAAGCTTATTCCATTTCTTGCTGAACAAGGCATAACTGAAATACATTACGCGGATACGGCAGATAACTGGCTGGAGAAAAGAATAACAAAGTCCGCTGCTATTCATAACATTAATGCAATAAAATATGATACACCAAATTTTTTAAACCAGTTGACAGAGGTCGAAGATTTCTTCAACTTACAGAAAACATATTTTCAAACAGATTTTTATATTTGGCAAAGAAAAAAACGAAATATTCTTCTTACAGCGAATGGACAGGCTGAAGGCGGGAAGTGGTCTTTTGATCATGAAAACCGTAAAAAAATGGCTAAAGGAGAAAGAATACCTGCCATACAATTTCCTAAAGAAAATGAGTTTGTAAAAGAAGCCCGTACATATGTAAACACACACTTTGCAAAAAATTATGGAACTACAGTCTCTCACGTCGAAACAGAAAATGTCTTTTTCCCTGTCACCTTTGATGAGGCAGAAAACTGGCTTGAACAATTTTTACATGACCGTTTGCCAATGTTTGGTGTATATGAAGATGCAATGGTTGGCAATGAAAGTTTTCTGTATCACAGTTCATTAACTCCCATGCTCAATATAGGCCTGCTTAATTCTCAGGACATAATTAACAAAGCCATTGCCGCCGCAGTTCAAGAAAATATTCCGCTTAACTCACTTGAAGGTTTTATAAGACAAATTGTTGGGTGGCGTGAATATATACGCATAGTTTACGAACGTGAAGGCAGCAGGCAGCGCACAAAAAATTTCTGGGGATTTACCAGGAAAATTCCGAAAAGCTTTTGGACGGCAACAACTGGTATCGTTCCGGTTGACAAAGTAATAAGCCGCGTACTGAAAATAGGCTACAGTCATCATATCGAAAGATTAATGGTGCTGGGCAACTTTATGCTCCTTTGCGAATTTGATCCCGATGAGGTGTACAAATGGTTTATGGAAATGTATGTTGATGCGTACGATTGGGTGATGGTTCCGAATACCTATGGGATGACACAATTTGCAGATGGCGGTCTTATGAGCACCAAGCCTTATATAAGCGGCAGCAATTACATTATGAAAATGAGCGATTACAAAAAAGGTGACTGGCAACTCGCGTGGGATGGCTTATTCTGGCGGTTTATGCACGTTCACAGAGATTTCATTAGTAAAAATCACCGACTTGCAATGCTTATCGGCTCATTCGATAAAATGCCATCAGAAAAAAAGCAAACTCTTTTGTATGCCGCAGAGGAATTTCTGAATAAGTTAGATACTGCAGATTCATATTAATGATGAAAAGAAGTATTTTTCCATTCGTATCAATTTTCTAACTACATCTATTTATTTTGGGGGGCCAGGAGCCTTCCCGATAGCTATCGGGATGATGCTCCTTTTAACTGAAAATCTTTTGGCAACTTTTTCCACCGGGTATTATAATTCTTCATGTAAATGTTTCCAGAGGTACAACATATTTTTATTCAACTACCTTCGCAAAAATTTTCTTTGATGGAAGGAAGGAAAGCAAGTAATAGCTTTATTATAATGAATGAATTTGTCTTACCAAATGACACAAACACTTTTGGCAACCTGATGGGTGGTCGTCTTATGTACTGGATGGATATTGCGGCAAGTATGTCGGCAGCACGGCATTGTAACTTTCCATGTATGACAGCAAGTGTAGATAATTTGAGTTTTAAAAACGCAATTAAGCTTGGAAATGTGGTGCATATCGAAGCAAAAGTTTCGAGGGCATTTAATACATCTATGGAAGTTCATTTAAAAGTATGGGGCGAAGATATACTGCATCAGTACAAGTATGAAAGCAACGAAGCGTACTTTACTTTTGTAGCGCTGGATCCGGCAGGCAAACCAAGGCCTGTTCCACCAATTATCACTGAAACAGAGGAGGAAAAAATATTGTACGATGGCGCACTAAGAAGAAGACAGGTGAGACTGATACTTGGCGGAAAAATGATTGCCGATGATGCCAGTGAACTTAAGGCGCTGTTTGTAAAGAATTAGAATTAGGCGCTTAAAGCCAAAGACTAATTTTTAGAAACAGGTGAAAGTAGCTGAATAAATGATTTACAAGTTGAAGTGACTGACACTACTTGTCCCGCTTGGCGGAAACGATGCTGAATACCGTTATTTTGCTGATCCCCCAATAGCTCCTAACTCCTCAATTAAATTTAAGAACTTACTTTAGTAAAAAAATTAAACAGACTCGCTTTTATCAGATACCTTATTTTCCGCTGCTTTTAACCTGTGATGCCGGCCTTTGAGCATGAATTTTTTACTTTGCTCGATCGCATCCATGACTTGTTCAAGTATTGTATCAACCGGTTGGTTGTAATCAATTACCAGAGGTTCTTTTATCCGCACAGTTAATAATGTACCCTTCTTTTTAAATGCCAAACCTTTTTTATTAAAAGCTCTCCAAAAGCCATTGATAACTACCGGAACTACAATGGGCTGGTGATTTTTTATGACGTAGGCGGTACCTTTTCTTGCAGGTGCAAAAGGCTTGGTAGTTCCCTGTGGGAAAGTAATTATCCAGCTTGAATTTAAAGCCCGTTCTATTTTCCTGGTATCTGAGGGGTCAAGACCACGCCTTACTTCTGTACCTTCTGCCCGCCAGGTTCGTTTTACAGTAAGCGCACCGGCAAGTGTAAAAAAATTGCTTATCCAACTGCCTTTCATGGTTTCTTCCGCAGCCACATAATATACATTAGTGAAAGGATTTAATAAATAAACAGGGAAACCTAATTTATTGCGTCGATGCCACTTGACAGCGCAGAAAATATGCAGAAAGGTAATAACATCAGCAAAATACGTCTGGTGATTACTTACAAAAAGAACGTTTCTTTTAGGAAGGTCTTCTATATTTTCAGTTCCCTCTATTTTTAGTTTATTTACCATAGCAAGCATGGGGTACGATATGATACCTACAATGAAATACACTATAGCACGAATTATTTTAACATGTTTTAATTTTTCAACCAGTTGGCTCATATAGTTGATTTAGGCTTAGCAATCAGTTGGCGCAAAATAACGAATGTAAACGCAATGTTAAGAACAGAATGAATTAAAATTTATTTTGTGTAATTGCATCACTTATTCAATCATTAATTCTAAACTAAAGTTATGAAAAGAATTTTTACAGGCATAATTGTCTTTTTAAATTTATTGAGCTTATCTGCGATAAGCCAGGAACCAGTAAAGGAAACAATAAAGCAAAAAACAATCAATGTCTCCGGTCTTGCAGAAATGGAAGTAGTGCCAGATGAAATTTATGTACAGATAGAACTTAGGGAGTACGATAAAAAAGGTGGCGGGAAAACAGATATTGATGCAATAAAAAATGACTTTTTAAAAGCAGCTATAAGTATAGGTTTAAATGAAAACGACATAAGTGTGCAGGGCTACCAGGGTTGGGACGGAAATTTTTGGATATATAGAAAGAACAAAAAGAAAAATCCTGATCTGAAAGCAAGCATTACTTACGAGGTTAAGCTGGCATCGACAAAAAAGATGGATGAACTGGTGCAGAAGTTAGACGATGAGGCTACTCAGAATTTTTTCATTTCAAGGGTAAGTCACAGTAAAATACAGGAATTTAAAAAACAACTGAAAATACAGGCTGTAAAGGCTGCAAGAGAGAAAGCAAATTATCTTGCTGATGCGCTTAATGAAAAAGCCGGTGAAGCAATAACCATAAATGAACCCAATGAAATTAATCCTTTCCCTCAACCTATGTACGCAAACGCAAGGATGGAAGCAAAAGTTGCGATGGATGCCGGCAATGCACAAATGCCAAATATTGATTTTAAAAAAATGAAATTGCAGTATGAAGTAAATGTTGTTTTCGCACTGAAGTGAATACCGGATTAAATAAAAACTGTTATAATAAAAAACGTTTAATTTTTGCGAATGAAATTGTAATATAAGCTAAGGCTATCTTTGCGCGCCAATAAATATTTACATGGATCTTACTACAGTGATTTTTGATATGGATGGTTTGCTGATAGACAGCGAGCCCTTGTGGAGTGAAGCAGCAACAGAAGTTTTTGCATCTTATGGAAAGAAAATGAGTCTTGAAGATTTTGCATCAACAACAGGATTGAGGACAAGTGAATTTGTATCATGGTGGTTACAGGATTATAAATTTGATAACACTGAACTTGAAAAGGCAGCAGAAAAAATAGTTGAACTGGTAATAAAAATAATAAGGTTGCAAGGTAAAGCAATGCCAGGTGCTGAATATATTCTTGATTTCTTTCTTCAAAGAAGATATAAAATAGGAATAGCTACTTCTTCTCCAATGAGTGTTGCCGATGCTGTAATTAATCTTTTAGGCATAGAAAAATATATACAGGTAAAAACATCTGCTGAAAAATTAGAATATGGTAAGCCGCATCCGCAGGTATATCTTGATTGTGCAAAAGCTTTACAATCTTCACCTCTCGAATGTATTTGCTTTGAAGATTCAGTTAACGGAATGATTGCGGTAAAAGCAGCAAGAATGAAGTGTGTGGTTGTGCCTGAATACACCCAGCAGAAAGATGAGAAATGGAGTATTGCTGATCTGAAAATTTCATCATTAAAAAACTTTAGTTCGTTACATATTAACCTGCTTTAACCACTCTAGCTCCACCTATGGTCAATATCTTTAGTTAAGGTCTTGCTTTCATTTAAGTATTGAATATTGCGTATTGAATATTTTATTACGCTTTTAAAAATGTTCAATACTCAATGCTCAACAGTTTCAATTTTCAATTTAAATAATTTAAGAATATCCAAAAAGTAGCAGTTCTTTGCCCAACCCGGTGCTTCTGTGCGCTCTTTAGGTTCAAAAAACAGGTTTTCTACTTTACTCGTGCAAATCCTCTTTCCTTGTTATTAATTTCTGTGAAATAAAATTTCCTATTCTGTTTCCTTCTTTCATACCGTTTTTAATAGAAGGCATATAATGAATGCCACCATAAAAACGGCTGATAGCAGCTTCTTCCGCTGCACGTTTGAAGGATTTGAAATGTCTTACAGGCAGGTTAAATTCTACTTCAGTAGAATCAGCAAAAGAAAAATTATCTCCAAATAATTTGGTAAGCATTACAGCAGAGGCAGCAGATACAACACTATGACCGCTAGTATACTCAGGAAAAGGCGGAGTTTGGATCAACGGAGTCCAGTTAGGATCAATATACTGATTGATATAGGTTTCTGGTCTTATAACATTACTCCTGTATTTTTCATCCCAGCAACTTATAAAGCAATCAGCTAATGTAGTTGATACACAGGCATAAGCCTCTGCCGAATGTACTAAATCTGCGTTTGCAGCTTTACAGGCTAAGTGTGTTATATTAATCCAATGGCCGCCAGGAGATATTTTTTTTGTAGCAAACATAACATGCCCGTTAATATTCATTTTAAAAGGGTTACAATCCCAAAAATTAGCTAATTCAATTTGTTCAGGCGATGATTTTAAACCTGCGTCACGAACTTCTATGGCTTCTTTGTAAAAGAGACTTTTTTTATTTATAGAAAATGGGGTAGGAGGCACAGGTTTAAACTGTTGTGCGGATGCAATTAAAAAAGGTCTCAATTTATTCCAATTAGGTTCTATTGCCTTCATATAAGCGGGAGGCGTAGGCTTCCACGATGAAACATCATTACTTACTGAGTACCGCGGCATTGACTTAATTTCTTTATAATTATCTTTTGATGCCCACGCCAGGATATGGTCCGCTACCTGCTTTCCAAGCGAAACAGAATTTTCAAATACATCTTCCGGCATGCCGGTTTCTTTCAACTCCTGCAATGTATTTTTACGAAATTCTTCAACTTTTTCTTCTGAAATAACCATAGTCTTGCCCACTGTAAGAATTGCCTGAACAGCAGCCAAAGAATAACTATATTCTTTGGCTGATTTTGGTTTCGCCAGAGGTGTAAGGCCATGTAATTGAGCAGCAAGAGAAATGTATTTTGGATTACTAAATCTTGCTGCTTCATATCCTGCAACAGAAATATAAGCATAAATACGGCTTGCTACAGGTGGTGAGAAAATATCATGAACAATAACATCTGTTATCTCTTTTATGGATCGATGAATATATTCGGGGTTCTCAGAAGTACTCTTCCAATTTGTATTTGCTGACGAGTGGATACAAACAAGCAGAAAGATTGACAATAATAAAAGATACAAACTCTTCATATTTTATAAACTAATTAATTCCGGGTCAATACTATCACTTTATTCTTCTGGTAAAATATGGGTAATAAAGCAACATATTTTTTGTCTTATTTATTTAAAAATGTTTGACGATACCCGATATATCAGATAACTAAAAGTACACAAATTCATTTAATTTTTAATTCTATGCTAAAATAACAGACATAGCTTTAACAGGAGTGAATTTTTATTAATCTTTAACAAGATTTATGTTCACTTGCAGAAAATAAAGGCAAATTAAATGACAAGTTAATTATAATTTTAGCTGCTTAATTACATTACCGGTAAGATGATATTACGAGATGCAGTTTTACGAATTCCCCTTTTAGCCTTGCTCATATTGGTTTTGCTTGTTAGCTGGAAAAGAAATGCTGTTGCAGATGAAAGAAATGTACCTCAAACACCAAATACCGACACTGCGCTTTTCAAATTACTTCCTGCTTCGCAAACAGGTGTTGATTTTACAAATACTATTTATGAAAATGATGCCTTAAATATTTTAAAAGAAACCTACATCTACAATGGAGGAGGTGTAGGTATTGGTGATTTTAATAATGATGGATTAGAAGATATTTATTTTTCGGGTAATATGGTTTCTAACAAATTGTATCTAAATAAAGGCTCGTTACAATTTAAAGATATTACTGATGTGGCAGGTGTTGGAAGCGAAGGAAAATGGTGCAGCGGGGTGTCTGTTGTTGATATAAATGCAGACGGATGGCTGGACATATATGTAAGTTCTACGTTTCTTAAAGATCCTAATCTCAGAAAAAATTTATTGTTTATTAATCAAGGGCTTAATAGAGATGGTGTTCCTACCTTCAAAGAATCGGCTAAGGCTTATGGGATAGATGATGATGGCTATAGTACGCAGGGTGTTTTCTTTGATTATGACAATGATGGTGATCTTGATCTGTACATTGTAACAAATGTTATGGATAGAGGAACACCAGTAGCTTTCAGACCAAAAATAACAGATGGCTCGGCCCGCAATACTGACCGGCTTTACCGCAATAACGGAAACGGCACTTTCACCAATGTTTCCCGTGATGCAGGTATTTTAATCGAAGGCTGGGGACATGCAGTTTCTATAACAGATTTCAATCTCGACGGATATCCTGATATATATGTTAGTAATGACTTTGTCGCCAATGATATCTTATATATTAATAACAAAGACGGAACCTTTACCAATCACATTACCGATTATTTCAAACATACCGGTTGGTCAGTTATGGGCACTGATGTGGCAGATATAAATAATGATGGCCTTGTAGATCTGGTATCACTTGAGATGCTTCCCGAAAGCAATCTTCGAAAGAAAAGAATGCTGATGGGCGATAATTACATTTCGTATATTAATAGTAAAAAATTTGATTATCAGCACCAGTATATAAGAAATGTACTTCAGTTAAATTGCGGTATGACTAGTGAAGGTCATCCTGTCTTTAGTGAGGTTGGCTATATGGCAGGTATGTACGAGACCGACTGGAGCTGGGATCCGCTTGTCGCCGATTTTGACAATGATGGTTTTCGCGATATGATCATTACTAATGGTTATCCGCGGGATGTTACCGATCTTGATTATATTTCTTATGATAATGGCCAGGGTGGAGGCGCTGTAAACTCAACCCTTGCCAAGGTAGATGCCCTTCCTGTTGTTAAAATATCCAATTATGCTTTTAAAAACAAAGGTGGATTTATGTTTGACAACACCACAAAAGCATGGGGATTATATAAACCATCATTTTCAAATGGCGGCGCCTATGCCGACCTTGATAATGATGGTGACCTCGACCTGGTAATAAACAACATTAATGACCCGTCTTTTATTTATGAGAATACCTTGCAGAAAGGCAAGGAACATACCCTCACCATTGCTCTTGCCGGCAAGGGCATGAACATTGGTGGCATTGGTGCTTCCGTCCGTATTTATTATAATGGAAAGCAGCAGTTATATGAATTGCAACCCTGCCGGGGTTACTTATCTACCGTTGATGCGAGAGCTCACTTTGGTCTTGGTACAGCTACAACTATAGATTCAATGCGGGTAAGATGGCCTGACGGCAAGAGCCAATTGCTTACAAACATTAAAGCAGATCAGTCAATAACCATCTCCTATAAAGATGCGCCAGAAGGTAAAGCTGTATCTCCTCAAACTGCTGAAACACCTCTTTTTACATCAGCTTCGTCCCATTACGGAATAAAGTTTAAGCATGAGCAAAAAGATGTGGTTGACTTTAATATTCAGCCCACTCTTCCTCATAAATTCAGCCAGTATGGTCCCGGCATTGCTGTTGGTGATGTGGATAATAATGGGTTTGATGATTTTTATATCGGCGGTTCTCCCGGAAAACCAGGGGTATTTTTTATGCAGGACGCCAAGGGGCATTTCTCTATAGATGCTAAACGTTTTATTCAGAACGATATTCCCCGGTCACAGGAGTTAGGTGTACTCCTCTTTGATGCTGATAACGATAAAGACCTTGATCTGTATGTCGTCACCGGAAGTTATGAACTTCCTGCCGATGATCCCGCTAACCAGGACAGGCTGTATCTTAATAATGGAAAAGGAAAATTCATAAAGAGTACAACGGCTCTTCCCAAAATGCTTTCTGATGGCTCTTGTGTGCGGGCAGCAGACATTGATGGAGACGGAGATTTGGATCTGTTTGTAGGCGGACGGGTGGTATCGGGTGCATATCCTTTATCACCCAAAAGCTATATACTAAGGAACCAGAATGGAAAATTCACTGATGTTACACGACAGTATTCCCCCCAGTTACAAAGCATCGGAATGATCACTGATGCTTTATGGTCTGATTTTGATAATGACGGAAAACCTGACCTTGTACTGACAGGAGAGTGGATGCCGGTGACCTTTTTAAAGAATACAGGCCA
>JAABUS010008951.1_pt1 | contig 10755 bp, 10 predicted proteins | sample 5560161 | NCBI WGS metagenome assembly JAABUS01 (sample SAMN10711885, study PRJNA513376) | rock metagenome | isolation source: Antarctica rocks | place: Antarctica: Victoria Land, Trio Nunatak nord | collected 2016-01-04
CGTCCCGGGTCAACGCCCCTGCGGCCACCGCGGCTTCAATGTCGGATTCGGTATACATGCGCGGCTCCTTGCTCGCACGATCGCATAGCACGACTGTGTTGACCTGGCAATACACGCGATCTGTTCCCGTCATCCCGGCGTAGGCCGGGACCCAAGACCGGGATGTTGAAGAAGAGTCGTCGAGATCCGTGCGCGCTTCGACAAGCTCCGTGTTCTTGGGTCCCGGGCTACGCCGGGACGATGGCACTTTTCAGGTCGCGTCTTGGGCGAACACCCGCGCGAAGATCGTGTCGACATGCTTGAAGTGGTAATCGAGATCGAACAGCTCGGCCAAAGCGTTGTCGTCCAGCGTCACCTCCGCATCAGCCTTGAGCAGCTCGAGCAGCGATAGCGCCCCATCCGACTCCCACACCCGCATCGCATTGCGCTGCACCAGCCGGTAAGCGTCCTCCCGGCTGACTCCCGCCTGCGTCAGCGCGAGCAGCACGCGTTGAGAATGGACGAGCCCGCCCATCCGATCCAGGTTTTTGCGCATGCGGTCTGGGTAGATGAGCAGCTTGTCGATCACGCTCGTCAACCGCGCCAGCATGAAGTCGAGCGTAATCGTCGCATCCGGCCCGATCATGCGCTCTACTGACGAGTGGCTGATGTCGCGTTCGTGCCACAAGGCCACGTTCTCCGCCGCCGGCTGCGCATACGACCGCACCATGCGCGCAAGGCCGGTAAGGTTTTCGGTCAGCACCGGGTTGCGCTTGTGCGGCATCGCCGACGAACCCTTTTGGCCAGGCGCGAAATATTCCTCCGCTTCCAGGACTTCCGTCCGCTGCAGATGCCGGATCTCGACCGCGAGCCGTTCCACCGACGACGCGATCACCGCCAGCGTTGCAAAGAACATGGCGTGCCGGTCGCGCGGGATGACCTGCGTGGATACCGGCTCGACAGCCAAACCCATCCTGGCGGCGACATGCGCCTCGACGTGCGGATCGATATTGGCGAACGTACCCACCGCGCCCGAGATCGCGCACGTCGCGACTTCCGCCCGCGCCGCGACCAGCCGTTCGCGGTTCCGCGCGAACTCCGCGTAGGCCTGCGCGAGCTTGAGCCCGAACGTCACCGGCTCGGCATGGATGCCATGGCTGCGCCCGATCGTCGGCGTCATCTTGTGTTCGATCGCGCGGCGTTTCAACGCGGCCAGCAACGCGTCGATGTCGGCGATCAGGATGTCCGATGCGCGTGCCAGCTGCACCGCCAGCGCGGTGTCCAGCACGTCGGAACTCGTCATGCCTTGGTGCAGAAAGCGGGCCTCGTCGCCGACATGCTCGGCGACGTTGGTCAGGAACGCGATGACGTCGTGTTTCGTCTCCGCCTCGATCGCGTCGATGCGGTCGACCTCGAACTTGCCCCGCGTCCAAACCGCGTCCGCGGCTTCCTTCGGCACGGTCCCCAGCTCCGCCATCGCGTCCAGCGCATGCGCCTCGATCTCGAACCAGATGCGGAAACGGGTTTCCGCCGTCCAGATGGCGACCATGTCGGGGCGGGAATATCGTGCGATCATGAGCGGGCGGTAGAGTAGGGGGCGGAGTTAGAGCAACCCTTGCGCCCGCAGACTCACATGCCCGGCGGCCCCGATGATGACGTGGTCGTGCACCGCGATCTTGAGGTGCCGACCCGCTTCGACGATGTCGCGCGTCAGCTGGATGTCCTGTCGGCTGGGCGCGGGGTCGCCGCTCGGGTGGTTGTGGACCAGGATGATCGCGGTCGCGGTCAGCTCCAGCGCGCGGCGGATGACTTCCCGGATGTACACCGCGGCCTCATCGACCGATCCTTGCGAGAGCAATTCGTCGGCGATCAGCACGTTCTTGGAATTGAGGAACAGGACGCGCACGCGCTCCACGCCCAGATGCGCCATGTCGGCGCGCAGATAGTCGATCAGTGCCTGCCAGTTCGACAGCACGGGACGCCCGGTCACCTGCACTTTAAGAAGCCGCAGCGCGGACGCCTGCGCGATCTTGAGCGCGCCGACCGCGCCGTCGGACAGGCCGCTACGGGACAGCGCGCCCGCGTCCGCGGTCAGCAGCGCGGGCAGCCCGCCGAAATCGTGCAGCAGCTGCTTGGCCAGCGGCTTGGTATCGCGGCGCGGCAAAGCGAGGCCGAGCAGATACTCGACGAGCTCGTGATCGTGCAGAGCCTCGTGCCCGCCATCGATCAGCCGCTGGCGCAACCGCGCGCGGTGGCCCGTTCCATCCGTAATCGCGGGGCGGTCGGCGGATGCGGGACTGGCGGTTAAAGCCTCGGTCATGGTCGCAGACTAGGGGTGGCCACCGCGCCCGGCAACGGACTTACGCTTGGGGGCCGAACGCGGTAGCAACGCGCATGGGGAAAGGCCGGAACGATCGCTGACCAGCCATCTCCGATCGAAGACGAGATTGAGGTCCAGCGACCGCGAAGGCGCTGGCGACGGTGGACGCTGCTCGTCCTGCTGGTGCTCCTGGTCGCGATCCCCGCCAGTCTGTGGTTGCAACGCCGCCCGATCGCCGCCGACGCGCTGGACCGCGAGCTGGCCCGCCGCGGCGTGCAGGCGACGTACCGCGTCGTGCAAGTGGGGCCGAGCCTCCAGCGTCTGGAGGACATCGTCATCGGCGATCCGCGGCGGCCCGATCTGACCGCGAAGTGGGCCGAAATTCTGGTCACCACGCGCTGGTCGATCCTGCGGCCGACGCAGCCCGGCGTGACCGTGCGCAAGATTTCCGCGACCGGCGTCCGGCTGCGCGGGCAGCTCGTCGGCGGAAAGCTTCGGCTGGGGCAGATCGACCGTCTGCTTCCGCCGCCATCGGGCAAGCCGTTCGCGTTTCCGGGCTTCGAGGTCGATCTTGCGGACACGCAGATCCGGCTGGCCACGCCCGCGGGTCTGGTCGGGCTCGCCGTCGAAGGACGCGGCAAGCTGTCGGACGGCTTTCGCGGACGACTCGCCGCGTCCGCACCCCGCTTCGCTGCAGGTCCGTGCACAGCCACCGGCGTTCGCGCACGGTTCGCGCTCGCGATCGACGCGCGGTCGCCGCATGTCGTGGGGCCCTTGTCCGCTTCGCAAGTGAGTTGCCCCAGGAGCGCGGTGCGCGTCGTACGCCCGAACCTGCTGCTCGACGCACGCGTTCCGGAAAGTTTCGACGGATGGCGCGGCACGGCAGCGCTCGATGTCGTGACGGCCGACGTGGCGCGGGGAACGTTTGCGGGGGTGAGGGGACGCGTTGGCTTCTCGGGCAACGCGGACGTCACGCTCGGTGGACTCGCGCTGAACACGGGCACGGCGCGCTTCGCCGGACATGCAGGCCGCGCGCTCCGCTTCGATGGGCGCTACCGCGTGCAACCGCGCGCTGGACGCGTCGGCCTGCTCGGCGACGTCGGACTGCGCGATTTGGAGCTCGCTCCGGCTTTGCGCGCGTCCTTGGTACGGCCACTCGACGCGATCGCGCGAACGCCGCTCGCGCCTCTCGGTCAGGCGGCGTCCGTCGCGCTGATCCGCGCGTTGCGATCAATCGAAGTGACGGGCCAGCTCCGCCTAGTCCACGGACCCGCCGGCGGCGGCGCGCGCATGACCGCGATGCGCGCGGGCAGCGACAGCGGCGCGCGGCTCGGGATCGCGGGCGGGGAGGGCCTGTCCTACTACTGGCCCGCCGGCGTCTTACGCATCGATGGAGAAGCGGCGCTTGGCGGCGGCGGGCTCCCCACCGCGCGCCTCGCCTTCGATCAACCGCGCCCGGGTGCGCCCGTCAGCGGCGTGCTGCGGGTCGCGCCCTATGCGGCGGGCGGAACGCGCCTCGCTTTGGTGCCCGTGCGCTTCAGAAGCGCAGGCGGCAGGCGGACGCGGATCGACACGGTGGCGACGCTCGACGGCGCGTGGCGGGGCGGGCGGGTCGAAGGACTCGTCCTGCCGATCGCGGGGCACGTCGGGCCGGGCGGCGCATACACGTTCAACGAAGCCTGTTTTTCCGCACGTTGGCGCAGCTTGCGATACGGCAACCTCCTGCTCGGACCGACCGCGCTGCCTTTGTGTCCCGATGGACCGCTCGTTCGTAACGGCGGCAAGGGGTTTGCCGACAGCGCCACGATCGACCGGCCGCGTTTCGCTGGCCGCTTCAACGGACGTCCGTTTTCCGCGGCGGCATCGCGAAGTCGGGTCTCTCTCGGTAAATCCGCTGTGCGCGCCGACGACCTGCGCGTCGATTGGGGAGTCATCGGAGCGACCGCGCGCACGTTCGACGCGCGGATCGCCGGCCGCCGCTTCGCCGCGGGCGGCGTTGCCTTGCGCATCGGCGAGGAACCCTCGCAAACCAAGGTTGACCTGGAGTCGGTGAATGGCGGATGGCAGGGGAGCGACTTCGCAGGAACGTTCGGCTCGCAGGGTCGAGCGCGGATCGGGCAAGTTCCGCTTCTGCTGAGCGGCGCGGTCGGCCGATGGAGCTACCGCCGCAACGTTCTCGATATCCGTGGCGGGCTGGTCGTCGCCGATGCCGACCCGAACCCGCGCTTCTATCCGCTGAACGCCGATGATGCGCGCCTGACGCTCCGCGACAACCGTATCGTCGCGAGCGCGTTTCTGAAGGATCCCGAGACCGGAACCAAGGTCAGCGACGTCACGATCGCGCACGACCTGCGCGACGGCACGGGCAATGCGGTGCTGAACGTTCCCGGCATCACGTTTGGCCCGCGTTTCCAACCCGAGGCGTTGACCCGCCTCACCACGGGCGTCGTCGCGCTCGTCGACGGCACCGTGCGCGGGCGCGGCAATGTCCGCTGGAACCGCATGGGCGTGACCAGCGACGGCCGCTTCCGCACCGACGATCTCGACCTCGCCGCCGCTTTCGGACCCGTCAGCGGGCTCAAGGGAGAGATCGTTTTTTCCGATCTGCTCGGCCTCACCACCGCGCCCGGCCAGTCCGTCGACATCGCCCAAATAGAAGCGGGCATCCTCGTCGCCGACGGCCGGGTTCGCTACCAGCTCCTGCCCGGCCAGCGCGTGCGCGTCGAGCAGGGGCGCTGGCCCTATGCGGGAGGCGAACTCATCCTCGAAGAGACGGTCCTCGAACTCGGTCGCCCCGCACCCAAGAAGCTCGTCTTCCGCGTCGTCGGCATGGACGCGGCGCAGTTCGTCCAGCAGTTCGGGTTCGAAAACATCGCGACCACCGGCATTTTCGACGGGACGATCCCGATGGTGTTCGACGAAAGTGGCGGACGGATCGTGGGCGGGGCGCTGACTTCGCGCGCAGATGGGGGAACGCTCGCCTATGTCGGCGTGCTGTCCGACCAGGCGCTCGGTACGTACGGGAAGCTCGCCTTCGATGCGCTCAAGTCGTTGCGCTACAGCGGCATGAGCGTGTTTCTGGACGGCGATCTCGACGGCGAGTTCCTCAGCCGCTTCACGATCGCGGGCCGCAACCAGAACGAGAAGGCGACGGGCATTCTCAAGCAGATCACCGGCCTGCCGTTCAAGTTCAACATCGCGATCCGCGGCCAGTTTCGCGCGCTGCTCGCCACCGCGCGCTCGTTCAACGATCCCCGCGAACTCATCCGCCAGTCGCAACCACTGTCGATCGAACGCGTGCCGGGCACGGCCCCTGCCATCATTCAGCCGCCATCAAGCGAGAAGAGACCATGATCAAGCCCAAGTTGAGGATCGGTGTGCACTCTGTTAGGCAAGGCGTTGTAATTACTGGAGTGGCTTTGGGCTTATGCGGGTGCGTCAGCGTTGCGGCACCCGAGAAGCCGATCGAGATCAATCTGAACATCAACATACGCCAAGAGGTTCTGGTAAAGCTCGAACGCGACGTCCAGAACCTGATCGACAAGAACCCGGGAGTTTTTTGACATGACACGTACCGCAAGGATCATGGTGGCGATGGGCCTCGGCGTCGCGGTGCTCGCTGCGGGCACGGCGTGGGCGCAGGCTGACGAGAGCGCGTCGCTGCGCGCGTCGGGCAGCGTCGGCGAACAGTCGGACGGCTATCTGGGCGTCGTCGGACAAGGTTCGTCCGGGGTGCGCGATCAGGTCAACGCGATCAACATCAAAAGGCGCGCTCTCTACACCGATCTCGCACGCCAGCGCGGCGTCACGATCCAGGAAGTCGGCGTTGCGATCGGTTGCAAACTGCTTGCCAACAAGGTCGGGCAGGGCGAGAGCTATCGTCTGCCTGACGGCGAATGGCGCAAGCGTCAGGGCGCGATCGCCTTGCCCTCCTATTGCGGCTAGTCGTACGGCTGACGGCCGGCGGTTGACTCGTTCCCGCCTGCTTCATAAAGGGACGGCGTTCGCGTAGAGGCTCTCTCGCGCGGCTCCCGCCCCGCTTCGGAACTTCGCGCTTCGGCCTGCGGTGCTTCGTAACACAGGACACGCGCCTTGGCTGACGATCGTCGATCCGGATCGGACGACCTTGATCATCGCATTGCAGACGCCAAGGCGGAGCAGGGTCACGGAATCACACGCGCGCAGGGTGCGGCCGAAAGCCGTGGCTGGGCCGTGGGGATCGAGTTCGTTGGAACCGTTCTGATCTCGACCTTCATCGGCTGGCTGATCGATCGCTACGCGGGCACCGGCCCCTGGGCGATGATCGTGCTCTTGCTCCTGGGCTTCGCGGCGGGCACACGGCGCGCGATGAAGACGTCCAAGCAGTTCGATGCGGCTCCAGACGATGACGGCACGCGCTGATGGCTGGCCCGATGGATCAGTTCAAGATCGTCAACCTGCGGCCGCTCGAGGCGGCGGGGTACGACGTGTCGTTCACGAATTCCTCGTTGTGGATGCTCGTCGCGTTGAGTGCGGTCGCGGCATTCCTGTTCGTAGGCACCGCGCGTCCGCAACTCGTCCCCGGGCGCTGGCAGGCGGCGGTCGAATATCTGTACGACTTCGTGCGCAAGATGCTCGACGACAATGTCGGGCCGGAGGGACGTCGCTACACCAACCTCATCTTCTCGCTCTTCATCTTCGTTCTGGCATGCAACCTGTTGGGATTGCTGCCTTGGATCGGTGCGTTCACACCCACCAGTCACATCGCGGTGACGCTGGGTCTCGCGGTGATCGTCTTCGTCACCGTGTGCATCGTTGGCTTCGCGCGGCACGGTCTCCATTTCTTCACGCTGTTCTGGCCCAAGGACACGAACATCCTCCTGGGCGCGTTCGTTGCGTTGATCGAGTTCCTGTCGTTCCTGTCGCGCCCGTTCACCCTGGCCATCCGGCTGTTCGCTAACATGACTGCGGGGCACGTCCTGCTAAAAGTGTTCGGCAGTTTCGTTGTCAGCCTGGGCGTGTTCGGCATCCTGCCGCTGGGCGTCAACGTCGCGCTGTCCGCGCTCGAAGTGCTGATCGCGGTGGTGCAGGCCTATGTCTTCGCGCTGCTCGCGTCGATCTATCTGAACGACGCGGTCAACCTCCACTAAACTCTCACTACATCACGCTAAGGTAAGGAAATCAAAATGGATTTGGCTTCGGCAAAGGTTATTGGCGCAGGTCTCGCGGCGATCGGTGCGGGTCTCGCGGCCATCGGCGTCGGCCAGATCTTCGGCCAGTATCTCAACGGCGCGCTGCGCAATCCGTCGGCCGACGCGCAGATGGGCGGCCGCCTGATCTTCGGCTTCGCGGTGACGGAGGCGCTCGGCCTCATCGCCGCCGTCGTCGCGCTCGCGCTCGCGTTCAGCAACTAAGCACCGCCCCCACGCCGTGCCGCAGTTCGATCTCGCCAACTTCGTTCCACAGCTCGCCTGGCTGGCGCTGTTCTTCACGATCCTGTATTTCGGGATCGTCAGGACGACGCTCCCCAAGGTCGCGAACGTCGTGACCGCACGCGAGACGATGGTGGCGCAGGACATCGCAGCCGCGGAAACCGCGAAGGCGTCCGCGGACGCGTTGCGGATCGGCTACGATGCGGACGTAGCCAGGGCGCATTCCGACGCGCAGGTCGCGACGGCAGCCGCAAAAGCGCGGTCTGCCGCTTCGACGCAAGCGGCGCTCGCCAGGGCGGACGCGGAGATCGAAGTGCGGCTCGGCGCGTCCGAGATCGAGCTCGACAAGGCGCGTAACCGTGCCTTGGGCGAAATCGATCGCATTTCCGCCGATGCCGCGGCGGATATCGTTCATCGGATCACCGGGCAACGCCCCGATCCGGGTGCCGCGCTGACCGCGGTGGTCGCGACGCGATGAACGAACCCGCGCTTCCGACCGGCCACGTGACCACCGCGTCCACCGAGGCGCATGGACCGACGGGAGGACCCTTCCTCGATCTGTCCGCGGAAGGCTGGGTGTATGTCGGGCTGACCATATTCATTCTGCTCGCGATCTTCGTAGGTAAGGCTCCGCAACGCATCGCGGCACTGCTCGATGCGCGCATTGCCGATACGCGTCGCCAGCTCGACGAAGCCAAGGCAATCCGCGGCGAGGCCGAAGCGATGCTGGCGGATGCCAACCGATTGCGTGCGGACGCGGCGAACGATTCGGCTGCGATCTTGAAAGGTGCCGAAACCGAGGCGGCGGCCATCGTCATGAAGGCTGAAGCCGATTCGCAGCAGCTCATTGCCCGCCGGACGCGCATGGCCGAAGACAAGATCGGCGCGGCCGAACGTACGGCGGTCGCCGAGGTTCGCCAGCGCGCGGTGACGGCGGCGACGCGTGCCGCGACGACGCTGATCGCGGAACGTCACGACGCGGCAGCAGACAAAGCGCTGACGGATCGCGCCATCGCAGGATTGGCGCGGTTGAACTAACCCGTCATTCTCGCGAAAGCGGGAACCTCGATGGTATATATCTGCCGTGGTTTCGACTCATCGGGGTCCCCGCCTTCGCGGGGAAGACGGCCGTTGGGCTAGCACTCCTCGCCACCGACTCCTAGATCGTTACCGTGACCACGACCGACCGTTTCGCCGAAGGTGCTGCTGCGTATACCGTGCGCGGTTCCGGTTCGGCTCCCGATCTCGAAGCCGGCTGCGCGGCGATCCGCAACGTCCTGAAAACGCTTCCCGTCCGCCCCGGCGTGTACCGCATGCAGGATGCGGCAGGAGACGTGCTCTACGTCGGCAAGGCGCGGGCTTTGAAAGCCCGCGTAGCCAATTACGTCCAGGTCTCGCGTTTGTCCAAGCGGCTCCAGCGCATGGTCGCGCAAACGCGGTCGATGACGATCGTCACGACGCAGACGGAGGCCGAAGCGCTGCTTCTCGAAGCGCAGCTGATCAAGCGCTTCCGCCCACCCTACAACGTGCTGCTGCGCGACGACAAAAGCTTTCCCTTCATCCTGCTGCGCGACGACCATCCGTTTCCACGCGTCCAGAAGCATCGCGGCGCACGGCGGGCCAAGGGCCAGTATTTCGGTCCATTCGCGTCCGCAGGATCGGTGCACAGCACGTTGAACGCATTGCAGAAACTGTTTCTGTTGCGATCGTGCAACGACAGCTTCTTCGCCAATCGTTCGCGGCCGTGCCTGCTTCACCAGATCCGCCGCTGCTCCGCGCCCTGCGTCGGACGCATCGGCATCGACGATTATGCCGAGCTCGTCGGGGACGCCAAAGCCTTTCTCGGCGGTAAGTCGACGCAGGTGCAGGCCAAGCTCGGCGCGTCGATGGAGGCCGCTGCCGAAACACAGGATTTCGAACTCGCCGCCGTCTACCGCGACCGCCTGCGCGCGCTGACCTACATTCAGGGGACGCAGAGCGTGCACGCCGAAGGGTTGGGCGACGCGGATATCTTCGCGCTCGCCTGCCGCGAAGGCGGGATGTGCATCCAGGCCTTCTTCATCCGCGGCGGGCAGAACTGGGGCCACCGTGCCTTCTTCCCGTCGCATACCAACGACGTCCCCGAAGACGAGGTTTTCGCGAGTTTTCTCGTTCAGTTCTACGAGGACGTGCCGCCGCCCAAGCAGATCCTGCTCGATCGGGACCTGATCGAAGGCGAACTGCTGGGCGAGGCTTTGTCTGAGGCCGCGGGCAGAAAAATTATCCTGCGTCAGCCGCAACGCGGCGACCAGGTCAAGATGATCCGCCACGCCAAGCGCAACGCGGAGGAAGCTCTCGAACGCCGCCTTGCCGAAGGCACGACGCAAACGAAGAATCTGCTCGCGATCGCCGAACTGTTCGACCTCGCGACCCCGCCCGAACGCATCGAGGTGTACGACAACAGCCACATCATGGGTACGGACATGGTCGGCGCGATGATCGTCGCGGGGCCGACGGGAATGCTCAAGAACCAGTACCGCAAATTCAACATCAAGCGTCCGGAAACCGCCCCGGGAGACGACTTCGCCATGATGCGCGAAGTCCTCGAACGCCGCTTCGTCCGGCTGGAAAAGGAAGATCCGGATCGTACGAGTGGCGAGTGGCCCGACCTTATCCTGATCGACGGGGGCAAGGGCCAGCTCTCGGCCGTCCGCGGGGTCATGGAGGAACTGGGCGTTCACGACGTGCCGCTGGTCGGCGTCGCCAAGGGTCCGGATCGCAATGCCGGTCGCGAAACCTTTCATCTGCCCGGCGGGCGCGAGGTCACGCTGCCGATGAATTCGCCGACTTTGTTCTACCTCCAGCGCTTGCGCGACGAAGCGCACCGCTTCGCGATCGGCGCGCACCGGGCCAAGCGCGCCAAGAACCTGACCACGACGACGCTTGACGACGTGCCCGGCATCGGCCCGTCCCGCAAACGCGCGCTGCTCATGCACTTCGGCACCGCCCGCGCGGTCAAGGGCGCGGCGCTCGAGGATCTGGAGAAAGCGCCCGGCATCTCGTCGG
>JAABUS010008953.1_pt1 | contig 10754 bp, 9 predicted proteins | sample 5560161 | NCBI WGS metagenome assembly JAABUS01 (sample SAMN10711885, study PRJNA513376) | rock metagenome | isolation source: Antarctica rocks | place: Antarctica: Victoria Land, Trio Nunatak nord | collected 2016-01-04
GCCCCTGCCGGCAACCCGGCCCACACGTCACGGCTGCGGCTCTCGCTGCCGGGACGGGCGTCAATGCGCCCAAACCGCAACAACAAAGGAGTACAACCATGTCCGCAACCCCCGTTACGCACCTCAACTTCCGCGGTGAGGCCCGTGCCGCCCTCGAGTACTACGCGGGCGCCTTCGGCGGCCAGGCGGTCGTGCGCACCTACGGCGACGTCGGAATGCCCGCCGGCCTTCCCGACACCGACAAGGTCGTCTTCGGGCAGGTCTTCGCCGACAACGGCTTCACCCTGATGGCGTATGACGTGCCCGGCGGCGGCCGGAGCCTGCACGACAACGAGACCCGACGGGAGAACGGCACGACCATCACCGACGAACCGTTCTTCCTTGCCCTGCAGGCCGGGTCCCTCGACGAGGCGACGGAGTGCTGGGAGGCACTGGCCGGGCAGTCGACCGTGATCGAGCCGCTGGCCGCCTCCGCGTGGTCCGCCGGGTTCGGCATGCTCACCGACCGCTTCGGCATCACCTGGTCCATCAGCGTCGTCGACCGCCAGCAGGACTGACAGCTGCGGCAACGGGTGGGCGAACGCCCGGCGGCGTCGGCCCACCCGTCTTGTCGCTCCATGCCGTGACCCGAGCAACCAGAAGTGTGGGCCCCGGACCTGCCTATCGGGCGACCATGCCGGCTGAGAGGTCGATGTCGGCTCCGCACAGCCCAGGCATATTGAGCATGGCGACGAGAGCGGCCGCCACCTCAGACTCGGTGACCATTCGGCGCAGCGCCGACCGAGCGACGAACGTCTCCTCCGCCTCCAGGGCGCTGGTCCCGGAGCGTTCCGCCTCGAGCGCGAAGTTGCGCTGCATACGTGGGCCGTCGACCGGACCAGGCGACAGGGTATTGACCATGACCCCGGCCGGCCCGACCTCGTAGGCCAGCGTCGTCGTCAGTCCGATCACGGCCATCTTCGAGGCCGTGTAGGGGGTACGTCGAGCGAGCGGTCGCTTGCCGCTCACCGAGGCGACGTTGACGATGTCGCCACGGCCCCGGGCCACCATGGCGGGAAGGAACTGACGGCACATCAGGAAGACGCCGCGCACGTTGACCGCAAAAACCTCGTCCCATTCGTCGACCTCGATGTCGGTCAGCGACGCCACTGGACCAGCGATCCCGGCGTTGTTGACGAGGATCGAGACCTCCTCGTTGGACAGCTCGCCCCCGAGTGCCGCCACCTGTTCGGGGCTCGACGTGTCGCAGACCGCGACGCGCGACGGACCGTCGGCCTCGACCGCGACGGCTGACAGCCGCTCCGCCGTTCGGCCCACGAGGATGACTCGGGCGCCTCTAGCGGCAAGGGCCAAGGCCATTGCTCGGCCCAGGCCGTTGCCGGCGCCGGTGACCAGCGCGGTACGCCCCCCGATGGCGTCGGCGGTCAGGGACCCGTCGCTCATACGCCGGAGGGGGCCCAGTCAAGACGGTCGCCGCCATACTTCCAAGCGCGGACGTCGCCGGAGCGGGCGTGGCCCTCGAACAGCTCGACGCGAGCGGCGCGTCCGCACAGCCGGCCCAGCTCGGCGCTGGCCTGCGGGTCGCGGACCTCCTGGTAGGTGACGGTCTTGAGGTACTTGCCGACCCACAGGCCCCCGGTGTAGTTGGCGGCCCCCCGCGTCGGCAGCGTGTGGTTCGTCCCAATGACCTTGTCACCGTAGGACACGCAGGTGCCCTCACCGAGGAAGAGAGCACCGTAGTTGCGCATCACCTCAAGAGCCTCGCGGGGGTTCTCGGTGAGCACCTGGACGTGCTCCGACGCATACTCGTCGGCCAGCCGGTATGCGGCGCCCAGGTCATCGACGACGGCCACCTCACCGTGGTCCCGCCAGGCCGGCTCCGCGAAGTCACGAGTCGGCATATCCGGCAGGATCTTCTCGATGAGCTCGATCACCCGAAGGCCCAGGGCCTCCGAGTCGGTAATGAGGATCGCGGGCGAGTCGGGGCCGTGCTCCGCCTGGCTCAGCAGGTCAACGGCCACCACGAACGGGTCGGCTTTCCCATCGGCGATGACGAGAATCTCGGTCGGCCCCGCCAGCAGGTCGATCCCCACCTCCCCGAACAGCTGACGCTTCGCCTCGGCAACGTACGCGTTGCCCGGCCCGGCCAGCAGGTCGACCTTGCCGATGGTCTCGGTGCCGAGTGACATCGCGGCGACGGCCTGCGTGCCGCCGAGGAGGAAGATCTCGTCCGCCCCCGCCAGGTGTAATGCCGCCACGGTCGCGGCCGGGATCTCGCCACGGATCGGCGGGGTGCAGGCGCGGACGTTCTCCACTCCGGCAACCTTCGCCGTGACGACGGTCATGTGCGCCGACGCGACGAGCGGGTAACGCCCGCCGGGCACATAGGCGCCGGCCGCCGACACGGGAATGCTCTTCTGGCCGAGGAATACACCCGGCTCGGTCTCCGCCTCGAAGTCCAGGAGGGAGTCGCGCTGCCGCTGGGCGAAGTCGCGAACGCGGGCCTGCACGGTGCGGATGTCGTCAACCGCCTGCTGCGGCACCGTCGCGACGATCTGCTCGATCTCGTCACCGCCCAGTAGGAACGACTCCGGCGACCAGCGGTCGAACTTCTGCGAGTATTCCCGAACGGCCGCATCACCGCGTGTTCGGACATCAGCGATCACCTGGGTCACCGTCTCCTGAACGCTGACCGACCGTTCACGGTCCTCGGCGGTCTGAGGTGCGGACTTCAGGTACGTGGTCATCGGATCCTCCTGAGGAACAGCGACTGTGCGCTGACGAGCGTATGGTCCTCTCACCTTGGGTTGTATACGTATACACGTCAACCCCCATCCTGCAGTCACCATCAGCGGAGGGCACATGACCAAGCGCGTCACCGGCCACGACGTCGCCCGCGTCGCCGGGGTGACGCAGGCGACCGTGTCGCGGGCCCTCCGCAACCTGCCGGGAACGGCGCCGGAGACGCGCAACCGGGTACTTCAGGCCGCGGCGAAGCTGGCCTACATCCCCAGCGACAACGCCCGGTCACTGTCGAACGCCCGCACCCGTCGGGTCGCCGTCGTGTCTGATGCGCTGACGAACCCGTACTATCCGCAGCTCGTCGAGCCGATCCGCCGACACCTCGCCGAGCACGCCCTGCAGATGGTCCTCGTCACCGAGACCGGCGACGCGGACGGCGGGCGGGTCGGTCTCGAGGCATTGGCCGACGGCTCCTACGACGGCGTGATCCTCACCACGACGACGCGTCGTTCGACTCTCCCCCGCGACCTGACCGAGCGAGCCATCCCGCACGTCCTTGTCAACCGGGTGCTTGACGTCCCGGAGTCCCCCGGGTGCACCGTCGACAACGCCGGCGGGATGGCACAGGTGGCGGACTTGCTGGGCCGACTTGGACACCAACGCGTCGCAGCCGTGCACGGCCCGACCGATACGTCTACCGGACGGGAACGCGCAGTCTCCCTTCGCGCCGGGTTGCGCCGTCACGGGTTGGCCCTCCCCCGGGCCATGCTGCGGCAGAGCGCTTTCGACCATGACTCCGCGATGGCCGCCGCCGCATCTCTACTGAAGGAACGGGACCGCCCAACCGTCATCGTCGGCGCGAACGACGTCATCGGTCTCGGCATCCTTTCCGCGGCTCGGGCGGCCCGGATTCGCGTCCCCCATGACCTGACGGTGACCGGGTTCGACGACATCCCCATGGCCGGGTGGCCGCTGGTCGGGCTCACGACGGTTCGCTGCGACCTGAACGAGCTGGCCCGCAGGTCGGTCGTGCTCCTCACCCGGCAGATCGCCAGAGAACCGGTGCAAGCGGCAACCCTCAGGATCCCGGTGTCACTCGTGGAGCGCGGCACTCACGGCCCGGTGTTGGGCTAGAGGAGCAGCTGTGCCTAGTCGGGTATTGGACCGAAAGATCCTAATGTCCGGACATTTGCTTGACAGTCTCTCGTCCGGGTTGCCACCATCATGGCTGACGGGCCGGCACCACCGGTCCTGCCCACTGCAGCCTGGTGCTGCACCGTCGCCAGGAGCAGCATGCGCATCGGATTGGCCGGCGTCGGCCGCATCGGCGCGTTCCACGCCGAGACCCTGCGGGATCTCGCGGGGGTGGACGAGGTGGTCGTCAGTGACCTCGACACCGGCGCGGCCCGAGCCGCGGCCGACCGCCTGGGCGTCGGGTACGCCGCCTCCCCCGCCGAGCTGCTGACGTCGGGGATCGACGGATTCGTCATCGCCGTCGCCACGCCTGGGCACGCGCCGCTGATCCGAGAAGGCATCCACGCAGGCCTTCCGACCTTCTGCGAGAAGCCACTGGCCGGCACCCTCGACGAGGGCATCGTCCTGGCCAAGGAGGTCCGGGCCTCCGACGTCCCGGTGCACATCGGCTTCCAACGGCGCTTCGACCTCGGCTACCGCCGGGTGGCCCAGGCGGTCGCCGGCGGCGAGCTGGGGTTCGTCCACTCGGTCCGGGCCAGCACCCACGACCAGGCGCCACCGCTGGCGGCCTACATCCCGACCAGCGGAGGGCTGTTCCGCGACTGCTCGATCCACGACTGCGACATCGTCCGGTTCGTCACCGGCCACGAGGTCGAGACCGTCTTCGCGACGGGTGCCAACAAGGGCGCCGCCTTCTTCGCCGACGCCGGCGACGTCGACACCGCTGCAGCGCTGCTGACACTCGACGACGGCACCCTGGTCACCCTGACCGCCACCCGCTACCACGGTGCCGGGCACGACGTCCGCATGGAGGTCGCAGGCAGCGACGGCACCCTCGGCGTGGGCTACGACGACTCCCTCGCCGTGACGTCGGCGGAGGCCGGCGCGACCAACCCCGCCGGCCCCCGCCATCGATCGTTCATGGACCGGTTCCGCCCCGCCTATCAGGCCGAGCTGACCGCCTTCGTCGAGGTCGCCAAAGGCACCAGGCCGTCGCCCTGCACCGTGGCGGACGCTGTGCAGGCGTCCCGCATCGCCGAGGCCTGCGAGCTGTCCCGTCACGAGGGCCGGGTCGTCCGCATGGAGGAGATCCCCACCCTATGAGCACTGCCGAGGCCCCTTATGAGGTCATCACCATCGGTCGCACGGGGGTCGACCTCTATCCCCTCGACCACGGCGTGGGGCTGGCGGAGGTGCGCACCTTCGAGAAGTTCCTCGGCGGCAGCGCCACCAACGTGGCGGTGGCCTCGGCTCGCCACGGTCATCGAGCCGCCATCATCACGCGGGTGGGGCACGACCCGTTCGGGACGTACGTGGCCTCGCAGCTGCGCGCCCTCGGTGTCGATGACGCCTTCGTCGAGCCCGTCGACGGTCCCCCCACGCCGGTGACGTTCTGCGAGATCTTCCCGCCGGACAGCTTTCCCCTCTACTTCTACCGCTACCCCACTGCGCCCGACCTGCTCATCGACCCGGAAACCCTTCCCCTGCAGGCGATTCAGGACGCCGCGGTCTACTGGTCCACCGTCACCGGTCTCTCCCAGGAACCCAGCCGGACCGCCCACTTCCGAGCGTGGGCGGCGCGAGCCCGGCGCGCGCACACGGTGCTCGACCTCGACTGGCGGCCGATGTTCTGGCCCGACGCCAACGAGGCTCGCACCGTCGTCTCGGACGCGCTCGACCACGTGACCATCGCCGTCGGCAACCGCGAGGAGTGCGAGGTCGCCGTCGGCGAGACCGACCCGGCGCGGGCCGCCGCCGCCCTGCTCGACCGCGGGCTGGAGCTGGCCATCGTCAAGCAGGGACCCAAGGGCGTCCTGGCCGCCACCCGCGCCGAGCAGGTGGAGGTGCCCACCTTTCCGGTGCAGGTCGTCAACGGGCTCGGGGCCGGTGACGCCTTCGGCGGCGCGCTGGTGCACGGCCTGCTGCAGGAGTGGCCGCTGAGACGGACCCTCGAGTTCGCCAACGTGGCCGGCGCCATCGTCGCCTCCCGGCTGGAGTGCTCGACAGCCATGCCCACGTCGGCCGAGGTGGAGTCAGCGCTCGACCACGGGTCACTCGAGGGCCTGGCCACCACCGCGGACAAACGATGACGACCCAGACGACGCGGGTGCAGGTCACCGACCTCACCGAGATCCGGGTCCGCGAGCCGGAGCGGATCGAGGCGGGTTGGGCCACCCGGCAGCGCCGGTCGGTCGCGGGCACCGACGGTCGTCTGCTCATCGTCGCCGCCGACCACCCCGCCCGCGGGTCGCTCGGTGTGCGCTCCGACGGCATGGCCATGGCCGACCGCGGCGACCTGCTCGGCCGGCTGGCGACCGCGGTGTCACGCCCGGGGGTCGACGGGGTGCTGGGCACCCCCGACATCCTCGACGACCTGCTGCTCATGGGGGCGTTGGAGGGCAAGCTGGCCATCGGGTCGATGAACCGCGGTGGACTGCAAGGGGCGTCGTTCGAGCTCGATGACCGCTTCACCGCCTACCGCGCGGATGACATCGACCGCTTCGGTCTCGACGGCGGCAAGATGCTGACCCGCATCTGCCTCGACGACCCTGGGACGGCCGCCACCCTGGCCGCGAGCGCCGATGCCGTCACGGCGCTCTGTGAGCGGCGGCTCATGGCCATGGTCGAGCCCTTCCTGTCGGTGCGCCGCGATGGCCGGGTGGTCAACCTCCTCGACGCCGAGTCGACGATCCGGTCGGTCGCCATCGCGTCCGGTCTCGGTGCGTCGAGCGCCTACACCTGGCTCAAGCTGCCCGTTGTCGACGACCTGGACCGGGTCATGGAGGCCACGACCCTGCCCACGCTGCTGCTTGGCGGCGACCCGCAGGGCGACCCCGCGGACACGTATACGGCCTGGGGCCGGGCCGTCGAGCTCCCCTCCGTGCGGGGCCTGGTGGTCGGGCGCGCCCTGCTCTACCCGCCCGACGGTGACGTGGCGGCGGCCGTCGACATCGCCGCTGACCTCGTGCACGGGTCGTCCCGATGACGTCTCGGTGGGTCCTCCCCTACGGATCGGCCGAATCCTCGGAGTGGGACGCCGTCGTCGACGACCGCGTCGACGGCTGGTCGCACACCGGCCTGTATGCCGGGCGGCTGGGTGCCGGCGACCGTCGCACCCTCGACACGGGCGCGCGGGAAGTCGTCGTGGTCCCGCTCTCCGGGGCTGTTCGGGTCACCTGCACGGACGACGCGGGTACGACGCACACGGCCGACCTCGCCGGACGCCCCTCGGTCTTCGCCGGGCCGACCGACGTGGCCTACGTACCGCGCGGCTCGTCCCTGGTCCTGGAGGCGGACGCCGAGTGTCGCGTGGCCCTGGCCGTCGCGGCGCTCCCCGAGGCGGCACCGGCCGAGCGCCCGGGGTTCCGGCATCTCCCGGCCGCCGACGTCCGCACCGAGCTGCGGGGGGCCGGCCAGTCGTCGCGCGAGGTGCGCAACTTCGGGGTCCCCGGCGTGCTCGACGCCGAGCGGATCATCGCCTGCGAGGTCGTGACCCCGGCGGGCAACTGGAGCTCCTACCCGCCCCACAAACACGACGAGCACCGACCGGGCGTCGAGTCCGAGCTCGAGGAGATCTACTACGTCGAGGTGCAGCCGGAGTCCGGCGCGCCCGCCTCACCCGAGGCCGACCCGCTCGGCTACCTGCGCGTCTACGGTGCGGGAAACCGCGAGATCGACGTCCTGGCCGAGGTGCGCACCGGAGACGTCGTCCTCGTGCCGTACGGATGGCATGGACCGGCGATGGCCGCGCCGGGTTACCACCTCTACTACCTCAACGTCATGGCCGGGCCTGGCCCCGAGCGGGCGTGGCTGATCACCGACGACCCGGCGCACAGCTGGGTGCGCGAGACGTGGGCGACGAAGGCCGTCGACCCGCGACTGCCCCTGGGGAGGACCCGATGACGCCGTCCCAAAAGGCCGACGAGCCCACCGTCCGCCTGACCGTGGCCCAGGCTCTGGTGCGCTTCCTCGCGGCCCAGTGGACGGAACGAGACGGTCAGCGGCAGAAGCTCTTTGCCGGCTGCCTGGGGATCTTCGGCCACGGCAACGTCGCCGGTATAGGGCAGGCCCTCCTGGAGAACGAGCTCCATGCCGAGGGTGACAACCGGCTCCCCTACGTGCTGGCCCGCAACGAGCAGGCCATGGTGCACACCGCCGTCGGCTACGCGCGACAGAAGGACCGCCTGCAGACGTGGGTCTGCACCGCGTCCGTCGGGCCCGGTTCGACCAACATGCTGACGGGCGCGGCGCTGGCCACCATCAACCGGATTCCCGTGCTGCTGCTTCCCTCCGGCACCTTCGCGACCCGGGTCTCGGGCCCGGTTCTCCAAGAGCTCGAGCAGCCGTATGCCGGTGACGTCACCGTCAACGACGCGTTCCGCCCGCTCTCCCGCTTCTTCGACCGGGTGAGCCGGCCCGAGCAGCTGCCCTCCGCGCTCCTCGGCGCAATGCGGGTGCTCACCGACCCGGCCGAGACCGGGGCGGTCACCCTCGCCCTGCCGCAGGACGTGCAGGCCGAGGCGTTCGACTGGCCCGAGGCGCTGTTCGCACCCCGCGTGTGGCGTATCGCCCGGCCCGTGCCCGAGACCGTCGACATCGCCGACGCGGCCACGCTGATCCGGTCGGCCCGGCGGCCGCTGGTCGTCGCCGGTGGCGGCGTCCACTACTCCGGAGCGGAGGACGCCCTGCAGGCGTTATGCGACGCGACGGGAATCCCTGTAGGCGAGACCCAGGCGGGCAAGGGGTCGCTCGTCCACGGCCATCCACAGCTCATGGGCGCGGTCGGGTCGACCGGTACGACCGCCGCCAACGCCCTGGCCACCGAGGCCGACGTCGTCATCGGCATCGGCACGCGGTGGAGCGACTTCACCACCGCGTCCCGAACCGCGTTCCAGGCCAGAGATGTTCGCTTCGTCAACGTCAACGTCGCCCGGTTCGACGCCGGCAAGCACTCCGGTCTGGCGGTCGTCGCCGATGCCCGGGAGACCCTCACCGCGCTGACCGCCGCCCTCGACGGGTATGCCGTCGGAGCGGCGTACCAGGAGCGCCAGGCCGCCCTGTGGTCGGCCTGGGACGAGCAGGTCGAGGCGGCCTATCACCCGTCGGTCGAGGTGACCGACGCGCTCCCCGAAGGGCTGCTCACGCAGAGCCAGGTCATCGGCGCGGTCAACGAGCTCAGCGACCCCCGTGACGTCGTGCTCTGCGCCGCCGGGTCGATGCCGGGCGACCTGCACAAGCTGTGGCGGGTGCGCGACCGGAGGGGCTACCACGTCGAGTACGGCTACTCCTGCATGGGCTACGAGGTGCCCGCCGCCATCGGCATCCGGCTGGCCGACCCCGACCGCGACGTGTTCGCGATGGTCGGCGACGGCGGCTACCTCATGATGCCGACCGAGCTGGTCACCGCCGTACAGGAGCGGGTCAAGGTCATTGTCGTCCTGGTGCAGAACCACGGCTTCCACTCGATCGGGTCGCTCTCGGAGGAACTGGGGTCACAGCGCTTCGGCACCCGCTACCGCTTCCGCGGGGCGGGCAGCGGGCGTCTCGACGGGGAACTGATTCCGGTCGACCTGGCTGCCAACGCGCGCAGCCTCGGCACCCACGTCATGGAGGTGCACTCGGCCGGCGAGCTAGAGCAGGCGGTCAAGGACGCGAAGGCCTGGCCAGCCGACGGTGGTCCTGTCGTCATCCACGTCGAGACCGACCCGTTCGTCTTCGCCCCCGACAACGGGGCATGGTGGGACGTGCCGGTCAGCCAGGTGTCGGAGCTCGGGAGCACCCAGTCCGCCTACGCGGCATATCGGGAGCACAAGCGCGACCAGCGCGCCCTGGTCACCCCGTGGGACACCGTGGACCGCGGATGACCGACCTCAGGGTGGGCCTGCTCGGCGTCGGCATGATGGGCGCCGACCACGCGAAGCGCCTGGCCTACCGCACGTCCGGCGCGCACCTCGTCGCGGTCTCAGACCCGGCAACCGACCGGGCCCAGCGGTTGGCGGCCGGCATCGACGGAGTGTCGTTCCTGCCCGACGCGGCTGAGCTGGTGGCCTCCGACGAGGTCGATGCCGTCGTCATCGCCTCACCCGGCTTCGCCCACGAGGAGCAGGTGCTCGCCTGCCTCGAGCACGGCAAGCCGGTGCTCTGCGAGAAGCCGTTGACCATGGATGCCACCTCCTCCTACCGGCTCGTGGAGGCCGAGGCCAGGGGCGGCCGGTCGCTCGTGCAGGTGGGCTTTATGCGCCGGTTCGACCCCGAGTACGCCGCGCTCAAGGCACTGCTCGACTCCGGCGACCACGGGCGCACCCTGCTGCTGCACCACGTGCACCGCAACAAGTCGGTGGCCGGGGACTTCCGCTCCGAGATGATCGTGCGTGACTCGCTCGTACACGAGGTCGACGTCTCCCGGTGGCTGTTCGGCGCGGAGATCGAGGAGGTCACCATCCTTGCGCCGACCCCGACGTCGGCCGTCGAGGACGGCGTCCTCGACCCCCAGCTCGCCGTGTTCCGGATGGCGGGGGGCGCCATAGCGACGGCGGAGGTCTTCGTCAACAGCCAGATCGGCTACGAAGTGCGCTGCGAGGCGGTGGGCGAGCACGGCACGGCCACCGTCGGGCGCGGCCAAGGCCTGGTCATTCGGCGGGACAACCGCCTTGGCGAGGCGATCCCGGACGACTTCCGCACCCGCTTCGCCCGGGCCTACGATCTCGAGGTCCAGGCATGGGTCGACGCGACGCGGCGGGGGGAGGTCGTCGGGCCCACCACCTGGGACGGGTATGCCGCCTCGGCCGTCTGCGAGGCGGGCCTGGAGTCCCTCGCCT
>JAABUS010008954.1_pt1 | contig 10754 bp, 5 predicted proteins | sample 5560161 | NCBI WGS metagenome assembly JAABUS01 (sample SAMN10711885, study PRJNA513376) | rock metagenome | isolation source: Antarctica rocks | place: Antarctica: Victoria Land, Trio Nunatak nord | collected 2016-01-04
AGCGCGTGCCAGAGCAGCGGTTTGCCGGCGATCGGGTGCAGCACCTTGGGCGTGGTCGATCTCATCCGGGTGCCCGCTCCGGCCGCCAGCACGATCGCGGCGCTCACGGCTGCTGCGGCGGTATCGGCTGGTCCTGCGGCCCCGGCCGGCACGGCGGCACCGGCTGATACGGCGCTGGGGTCGGTGAGATCTCGGGACAATCGACTCTCCGTCACCTTCGGGCAGCTGGGTGTGGGCCGCGCCAAGGACCCGGGAGATCCTATCCCCGGACACTCCCCGCGCCGGCCCGGCCACCGGCTGGATGGTTGCTGGGCCACCCGTTCGGATTACTGGGAAGCGAATAGTGATACCGCTCACACTCGATCGAGTATTTACGCTGCGCGGGTTCGAGCGATCGTTTGTATTCAAAACGAGGAATACCTCCACATAGTGTCAATACGTAGACCACGATTGCCGGGATCTGCACGGTCGGTCATCAGCGTCTGCCCGTGGCCGTCGTACTAGCCACCGCGGGGAGGCGGATCTTCGCTTCGAAGATGCTCCCCGCTGCTCTCAGTGTTTGCGACAAATGACCCGAAACTCGGAATTTGCTCATAGCGGAGAGTGATCATGCCAGGTAGGAGGTCCTGGGGGGTTGTTGGCTCTCGGCAGTGCGCCCTATGTTCCACCTCAGGACACGACGGCGCGCTGCCGCCGTTCGATGTAGAACCGAGCACACTGAAGGAGAACGTCATGCCAGCACGTCATGCGATTGCCGCCCGGCCGGCACGACGATGGACGGCGGGCACGGTGGTTGCCCTGGTGGCGATCGCGGCGCTCGCCGGCGGCGGATCTCCGGGCAGGTCCGAAGCGGCGACGACAACCCTGACAACGCTGGTTGCCGACGACTTCGTCAGAACCACAGCCAACGGATGGGGAACGGCCCCCACCGGCGGCTCCTACACCGTCAGCAACAGTCCGGCCTCCTTCTTCTCGGTGACCGGATCGGTGGGCCGGGTGACGGCGCTGGCGCCGGGTCGATCGGCAGGGGCCCAGGTCGGTCCGGCCGTACAAGAGGTCATGTCCCAGGTTGCTATCACGGTGCCAGGCGTTGATGCGGCCCGATTGGGCACCTACACCGCCCTGGAATCGCGCCGGCAGGCCGATGGAACCGCGTACCGGGCCAAACTCATCATCGGGCGATCCGGAACCGCAAGACTTGCTGTGAGCCGGACCGCGAAGCAGGTGGAATCATTCATCGGGACCTCGGTATCAGTGCCGACGGCCTTCGCCGGTCAACGCCTGATGCTGCAGTCGCAGGTGACCGGTACCAGCCCGGTAGTCATCAGGGTCCGGGTGTTCCCGTTCGGTTCGCCGACTCCCAGTGCCTGGCAGCTCTCCGTCAGCGATTCCTCCGCAAGCAGGATCGCGATTGCCGGGCGTAGCGGAATGTGGACCTACATCTCTTCCGCCTCAGTACCGACCACCATCGACTTCGATGCACTCACGGTATGGGGAATGACGACCGGAACGCCGCCACCACCCGTGCCGCCCCCGGCCGCGCCGAGCAAAGGATCGTTGCCCGTCGGGTCCGCCGCCTATCCGATACCGGCCGGCGCGATCTTCGTGAATCCCTCGATCGGGAACGACGCCGCAGCGGGCACCATGGGCGCGCCGTTGCGGACGGTTGTCCAGGCGGTAGCCAGGGCGGTAGCCGGACAGACCGTGGTGTTGCGGGGCGGGAGCTATCACGAGCGGGTGATCGTCTCCCGGAGCCTCACTATTCAGGCGTATCCCGGGGAAGCGGTGTGGTTCGAAGGAACAGTCCCGGTGACCAGCTGGGCGAAGAGCGGTTCGGCGTGGGTGCACACCGGCTGGACCACCGAATTCGACAGCTCCCTGGGTTTCAAGATCGGGTCGAACGACAGCAGATTCCTGCAGCCGGGCTACCCGTTGGCCAATAGACCGGATCAGGTGTTCCTCAACGATGTGCCACTGCGTCAGGTTGCTGGTGCATCCGTCGTGACCGCGGGAACATTCGCCGTCGACTATGCGACCGACACCTTGACGGTCGGCTCCGACCCCACCGGCAACCTGGTCAGGGCGTCCGATCTGACCCAGGCCATTCGGGTCGACGTACCAGGGGTGACGTTGCGGGGGTTCGGTGTCCGGCGATTCGGGACGCCCATCTCCACCATCGGATCGATCCGGTTCAACGAGGCCGGCAGCGTACAGAACGTCTACATCGACAAGTCGGCCACCGTCGGCCTGAGTTTCAGCGGCACCGGCGCCGTCGCCGACCATGTCACCGTCACCGACTCCGGAATGATGGGTATCCATGCGAACCTGGCGAACGAGTTGTCGATCCAGAACTCGGTGATCTTGCGTAACAACCTCGAGCACTTCAATCCATGGACCGCTGCCGGTGGCATCAAGGTCACGAAATCGCGGCCGGTGACGGTGAAGAACAACAACATCAGCGACAACTACGGCACCGGTGTGTGGTTCGACGAATCCAGTGTAGGAATCGTCGTCGCGAAGAACTCGGTCCAGAACAACAGCGAAGCGGGCATCGAGGTCGAACTCTCGGACACGGCGATCATCGCCGACAACACCGTGACGGGCGGGCTCAGCGGAATCTACGTATTCAACTCGGGCAATGTCCGGATCTACAACAACGCCGTCGGTGGGCAGGTCAATCAGTCGATCTGGCTCTCGCAGAATGCGCGCCGCCAGGCGAACGCATCCGAGCCGGGACACGATCCCCGGTATCCGATCCCGGATCCTGCTGTGCCGTGGATCCTGCGCAGTGTGACGATCGCCAACAATGTTCTCGGCGGCAGCGCGCGCGACCGGATCTACGTACTCGACAAAGAGACGAACGTCGACGCGGATGCGATGAACATCTTGATCGTCGGGAATCTGTTCGCCAAGACGGGCAATCTGCTCGCCTGGGGCGGTTCGCAGAACTACATCGACGCCAGATACACCAGTGTGGCAGCAATGCAGGCGAAGAACGCCGCCTGGCGCAATGTGGAGGATGCGTCGGCCCTTGCTCTCTCCCAGCTTCTGGCAGTGGCGTCCGGGTACGCGGCTGCTGCGGTCGACCTGCCCGCCGATGTAGCCGCGGCGATCGGTGTGGCAGCGGGGAGCAGGAAGATCGGGCCGTTCGGCTGAGGCACTCCGGAACCTGCGCGGCAGTCAGGTCTTCCGGTGGAAACCCTGCTCCGCCGCCAGGATTCGAACCTGAACCATCTGAACCAAAATCAGAGGTGCTGCCTTTACACCACGGCGGATCGCGACCCACGGTGCATCATCCCACGCCGCCCGGCAATGTCGGCAGCAGCGGCCCCGCTGCGGCAGCGGCGACTGTCCGTATGACCTTGCGGCGTTGCGCCGGTGCCGGCGCCGGCGACCGGTGGTTCGCCGTAGGCTTCCAGCGGCGGAACGACGGCAGGGGCGGCGAGACCCCAGCTTGAACTCGGTCCGGCGAGCCGGGGACGGAGCTGCTTACCCAGTGACCATCGTCAAGGTGACCGTGGCGATACTGACCTATCTCCGTCCCGACGAGCTCAGAGCACACCTGCCGCCGGTCCTCGCTCAGGCCGAAGCGATCAACGCGACCGATCAGCGATTCCAAGTCGATGTGGTGGTCATCGACAACGATCCCGAGGGGAGCGCCTGCGCAACGGTCGGCGCTATCGGGTCCGCGCTGGTCCGGTATGTGGTGGAGCCCAGGCCCGGGATCTCGGCGGCCCGCAATCGGGCTCTCGACGAAGCGGTCGGATCAGGATCAAGGCTCCTGGTCTTCATCGATGACGACGAGCGGCCGGAGCCCGAGTGGCTGATCAGCCTTCTCGAGGTCTGGAGCGATCGCGGCCGGCCCGCGGTGGTATCCGGAAGGGTGGTGCCCGAGTACGCATCGCCGCCGGATCCGTGGATCGAGGCCGGCCGGTTCTTCCGTCGCAGAAGCCTGCCCACCGGCACCGCGTTGGACGTCGCCGCCAGCAACAATCTCCTGCTGGACCTGGACCAGATCCGTGCACACGGGGTGCGATTCGAGGACCGCTACGGTCTGGCCGGCGGCGAGGACACGCTGTTCACCCGGCAGCTGCATGCAGCGGGGGCGCCCATGCTCTGGTGTGACGAGTCCGTCGTGGTGGACAAGGTGCCCACCCAACGCATGGCCAAGGGATGGATCCTCCGCCGGGCGTTCAGCCACGGTAATTCGACGGGCCTCATCTCCATCGAACTCGCCGGGCCCGGATGGCAGCGGATCGCCACCCGGGTGCGGGTGGGTGCCGGCGGGGCAGCGCGCGTGTTCCTCGGCGCCCTGCGGTGGCTGCTCGGCCGGCTGAACGGCTCCCTGGTGCACCAGGCACGTGGCTCCCGGATGATGTGGCGAGGCTGTGGCGTGCTGTCCGCCGCACTCGGCACCGTGTACCAGGAGTACCGGCGGGACTGAATTCTTGCAGCGGCTCCCTGAGATGCCGCGCTCCCGACGTGAAGTGGTGTACCCGCCGCTCCGGGTCGCCGCTTCACGCCCGACGGCATCCTGGGCGTTTGGGCGGCCGAAGCGGGAGTGCCGCAGCCCGCGCAGTTCTGATCTGCTCGCCAGCCGGGTACCTTCAAGCTGGTAACCCGCCGCGTGAGAATCCGAGAGAGCCCGATGACGCCTCCCCCTTCGCTAGCCACCGCGACCGACGCACCAGCTGCCACCGCCACCGCCGTCGGGCACGATGTCGACGCCCGCGCTCGCCAGGCCGCCGGTCGAGTGCCCACGCCGATCACCGACGGCAGGCGGGGGATCGCCGCCCAGATCGCCGTGTACGGGTTCACCCTCATCCCGCTGATCGCGGTGATCATCGCCGTTCCGTTCGCCTGGGGCTGGGGGCTCGGCTGGACCGACGTCATCATCGGGACCTTCTTCTACTTCTTCACCGGTATGGGCGTCACCGTCGGGTTCCATCGGTACTTCACCCACGGCTCGTTCAAGGCCAACCGGGGCCTGCGCAACGCGCTGGCCGTCGTGGGGCAGATGGCGGTGCAGGGACCGGTGATCATCTGGGTGGCCGATCATCGCCGGCACCACGCGTTCTCGGATCGGGAGGGCGACCCGCACTCACCGTGGCTCTTCGGCACCTCCATCGCAGCGCTTGCACGCGGTTTCTGGCACGCGCACATGGGCTGGCTGTTCAATCGTGACAACACCAACCAGAAGCGGTTCGCGCCGGACCTGCTGGCGGACAAGGACATCGTCCGGATCGACAAGTATTTCTGGGTCTGGACGATCGTGTCCATCTTCGCTCCCGGCGTCATCGGCGGCTTGGTGACCTGGAGCTGGCACGGTGCGCTCACGGCATTCTTCTGGGCCGGCCTGGTGCGCATCGCGCTGTTGCACCACGTCACCTGGTCGGTGAACTCGATTTGTCACATGATCGGTGAGCGGCCGTTTGCGGCCCGGGACAAGTCGGCGAACTTCTGGCCGTTGGCGATCCTGAGCTTCGGCGAGTCCTGGCACAACCTGCACCACGCGGACCCGACCTGCGCCCGGCACGGCGTGCTGCGCGGGCAGATCGACATGTCGGCCAGGGAGATCTGGCTCTTCGAGAAGCTGGGCTGGGCGACCAACGTGCGCTGGCCCTCGGTGCAGCGGTTGGCCCGAATCCAGGCGACGGCTCACGAGATGGGTCACTGACGGCAGCGACGGCCCACCCGCTCCGGCCTGTCGGAGTGCACGGGTAGCCTTGGCACGACCCCCCTCCACCAAAGGAACGGGGGTTTGTGCCGTGCGCCAGCCGGGTCGGCGCGGCCCGCCGTCGAACGAGGTAGGTACCTGTTGTCCTCCGCTCCACTGGCCGGATTGACCGACACCGTTCTGTCCGACCCGTTCTTCGCCGACCTGGTTTCGGCCACCGATGGCCCCGGTAACCGGCTGGTCGGCCCGACCGGGATCAGGCCGTTCGTGGCTGCCGCGCTCGCCGCCTCCGGCCGGCCGGTGCTGTTGGTGACGGCGGCCGGCCGGGAGGCCGAGATCGCCACCGACGCGCTCACCGATCTGCTGGGCGCCGACGCGGCCATGCTCTTTCCCAGCTGGGAAACGCTTCCTCACGAACGACTCTCGCCGCGGGCGGACACCGTCGGTCGCCGGCTCGCGCTGTTGCGCCGGCTGGCGCATCCCCAGGACGATCGTGGCGATTCGCCGAACACCACCCAGCGCCAGCGGCGGGCAGCCAACCCGTTGCGGGTGGTGGTCACCACGGTGCGGTCCCTGATCCAGCCGATGGCGCCGGACCTCGGGGACATCGAAGCGGTACGGCTGGCCGTCGGTGACCAGACGGACCTGACTCATCTGGTGGCCCGGCTGGTGGATCTCGCGTACACCAGGGTCGACATGGTCGAGAAGCGCGGCGAGCTGGCCGTCCGCGGCGGCATCCTCGATGTCTTTCCACCCATTGCCAAACATCCGGTGCGGGTGGAGTTCTGGGGCGATGAGGTGACGGACCTGCGCGAGTTCGCCGTCACCGATCAGCGTTCCCTGGGTCCCGTCGAGTTGCTGGAAGCCGGAGCGTGCCGGGAGATCCTGCTCACCGAGGACGTCCGCCGGCATGCGGGTGCCCTGTCGTCATCCGCCACCGGCGACCCGACGCTGGCCGAGATGCTGGCCAAGATCGCCTCCGGGGTCGGGGTGGAGGGCATGGAGTCGCTGCTGCCCGCACTGATGCCCGGCCGGCTGGCGCTGCTCGCCGAGCTGATGCCGTCCGGCACCCAGGTGCTGCTGGCCGATCCGGAGCGGATCCGGTCCAGGGCAGAGGATCTGCTGCGCACCGGCCAGGAATTCCTGGCGGCGTCCTGGATGGCGGCGGCCACCGGCGGGAAGGCGCCGATAGACCTGGGTGAGTCCGCCTATCGCCACCTGGACACCGTGATCGATCGGATCCTGGATGCCGGCATGCCGCTGTGGCGGCTGTCCCCGTTCGGCACCGAGGATGTCCCGTCGCATGCGATGGTGACGGCCGCCCCCGCCTACCGCGGCGACGTCAGGGCAGCGGTGCGGGACGCCACCGAACGGCAGTCCCGCGGTGGCCGCACGGTACTGGTGCTGCCCGCTGCCGGCACCGCACAGCGGGCGGCCGAGCGGCTTGCGGAGTCGGATCTCGGAGTGGTGTTGGCCGGCGCTCCGATGACCGATCAGCCGCGCCCGGACGTGGTGACGGTCACCGTCGGCCGGCTCGAGGACGGGTTCGTTCTCGCCGGTTCGAACATCGCCGTCATCACCGAGACCGACCTCACCGGAAACCGCGGCGTCTCTCCGGACGCGGTGAAGATGCCGTCCCGGCGGCGCAACGCCATCGACCCGGTGGCGCTGATGCCCGGCGATCACGTGGTGCACGCCCAGCACGGAATCGGCAAGTTCGTGCAGATGGTGTCGCGGAACACCGGCGGGGCGCAGCGGGAGTACCTGGTGGTGGAGTACGCGCCGAGCAAGCGCAACCATCCGGGGGACCGGCTGTTCGTGCCTACCGACGCCGTCGACCAGCTGTCGAAGTATGTCGGCGGCGAGACGCCGACCCTGAACAAACTCGGCGGCGCCGACTGGGCGAAGACCAAGGGCCGGGCCCGTAAGGCGGTGCGTCAGATCGCCGCCACACTCGTCCAGGTCTATGCGGCCAGGGCGTCCGCTCCCGGTCACCCGTTCGCGCCGGACACGCCGTGGCAGCGCGAACTCGAGGACGCTTTCCCGTTCACCGAGACGCCGGATCAGATGGCCGCCATCGACGAGGTGAAGGCCGACATGGAGAAAGCAGCACCGATGGATCGGGTGATCTCCGGCGACGTCGGCTACGGCAAGACCGAGATCGCCGTCCGGGCCGCGTTCAAGGCCGTGCAGGACGGCAAGCAGGTGGTGGTCTTGGTGCCGACGACACTGCTGGCCCAGCAACATCTCGGAACCTTCACCGAACGGATGTCGGCGTTCCCGGTGACGGTCCGCGGGCTGTCCCGGTTCAGCGACGAGCTGGAGGCGAAGAAGACCGTGGAGGGTCTTGCCGATGGCAGCATCGACATCGTGATCGGCACCCATCGACTGCTCCAGCCGAACATCCGCTACAAGGACCTTGGCCTGGTGGTGGTGGACGAGGAGCAGCGGTTCGGCGTCGAGCACAAGGAACACATCACAGCGCTCCGGGCACACGTCGACATGCTCACCATGTCCGCGACACCGATCCCGCGCACACTGGAGATGACGCTCGCCGGGATCAGGGAGATGTCCACCATCACCACCCCGCCGGAGGAACGGCACCCGATCCTGACCTACGTCGGCGCCTACGACGACGCCCTGGTCGCGGCCGCCATCCGGCGTGAGCTGCTGCGGGAGGGCCAGGTGTTCTTCGTCCACAACCGGGTGGCCGACATCGACGCGGTGGCAAGGCGCATACGGGCGGCCGTGCCGGAGGCCAGGGTCGCGGTTGGCCATGGCCAGATGAACGAGGACGCACTGGAGAAGGTGATCAACGGATTCTGGGACCGGGAGTTCGACGTGCTGGTCTGCACCACCATCGTGGAGACCGGCCTGGACATCTCCAATGCCAACACCCTGATCGTCGACCACGCCGAGGCGCTGGGTCTGTCGCAGATGCACCAGCTGCGCGGCCGGGTCGGCCGGAGCCGGGAGCGCGGCTACGCCTATTTCCTCTATCCGGGGGAGAAGGCGCTCACCGAGACCGCCCACGATCGGCTCGCCACCATCGCGCAAAACTCCGACCTCGGGGCCGGGATGGCGGTGGCCATGCGGGATCTGGAGATCCGCGGCGCCGGTTCGATCCTGGGGGCCGAACAGAGTGGGCACATCGCCGGCGTCGGGTTCGACCTGTACGTGCGACTGGTCGGTGAGGCGGTGACGGCCTTCAAGAAGGCAACGGGCGCCGGCGGCAGCTCCGGTGAGGAGATCGAACCGGAGCCGGCCGAGGTGCGGATCGAGCTGCCGGTCGACGCCAGCATCCCGCACGATTACGTCCCCACCGAGCGGCTTCGGCTGGACGCCTACCGGAAGATCGCCGCCGCATCCGGCAAGGACGATCTGGCCGCGGTCCGGGCCGAGCTGGCCGACCGGTACGGGCCGTTCGGCGCCGAGGTGCAGAACCTGTTCGCGGTCGCCGAGCTCCGGCAGGTGTGCCGGACAGCCGGGTTGACGGAAGTGATGCTAGGCCCGCAGGGGCTGCGGATCGGACCGGTCGAGCTGGCCGAATCCGCCGAGCTGCGGCTGGCACGGTTGTATCCCGGAGCGAGGTACAAGGCATCGAACAAGGTGGTCACGCTCAAGCCGCCGATCCAGGGCACCGGAATGGCTGCTCCGGTGCTCCGGGACACTGAGCTGCTCGAATTCTGCGAACGGGTGATCGCCGGCCTCGTGCCGACGACTTCTACCCTGGTGCCGATGTCGGGTTGACCGCTTCGCGGAAACCGGCTTTCGACAACTTGAATACAACATGAACAGCAGGCGCGGCTGCACCGTTGTCGGAAGCTGCAGAATGTGTACCTCACCGGATAGTGGCGAAAGGGGGCCGCCCAGAGCAGGCTGCGCAGGCACTCTTCCGCCCGTACGGGTGGCGTCCGCTCCACGATCGGGTGGAATCTGCGTCGGGTGGCTGCAACGAGTAGGCATCTTCGCAGCGTGATGTTAGGTTGAACCCGACTAGACCATAGGCGCGATCCTCGGCCACGCTGAGTGATGTACCACCGCATCTTCCCCTCCCTGCGACGCGAATGGCGTCGATCTGTCAGTAAGGACCGGTGAACTCACGTGACTGGCGATCTCCTGCGCGGCTCCCGTGCGATTCATCGTCTCGCTGCGGGCTCGGTGGCCCTGGTGACGGCCGCCGTGATGGCGTTGCTGTCCATGTTGCCGGCGTCGGCGGACGTCCCGGCTTCGGTGGCAACGCCGAACGCCGAACCCGGTGGGATCGGCTTCGCTTCGGCGACTCCCGCCCTCGTCTGGGCCGTGCTCGGTTTTGGTGCGCTGCTCATCGGCCTGATCGCCGCCGGGCGCAGCACTTTCAGCGAAGCGCAGGGCTCGCCTGGTCACGTACTGTCGCCCAGCGCCTCCGAACGGATCGGCACCGCATGACGAGCGTCGATGCGTTCACCCCGCTGTCCATCGCGATGGTGGGCACTCGGGGAGTGCCCGCGCGCTACGGCGGATTCGAGACGTGCGTCGAGGAGGTCGGCCGGCGGCTGGCCGACCGCGGGCACCGTGTCCTCGTCTACTGCCGGGCCGATGATCCGGCGAGTGTTCCGGACTCGTATCTCGGCATGCAGCTGGTGCACCGGAAGGCCATGCACAAGCGGAGCTTGGAAACGCTCAGCCATACCGCGCTTTCCACGGCGCACCTGGTTCGTCATCGCACCGATGTCGCGTTGGTGTTCAACGCCGCCAACGCGCCGTTCCTGCCAGCGATCCGAGCGGCCCGCATCCCGGTGGCCACTCACGTCGACGGCCTGGAATGGAAACGTGCGAAGTGGAGTGGCCTGGGCCAGCGGTACTACGAGTTGGTCGAGCGGCTGTCGGTCTGGTGGTCGAACGCGCTGATCGCCGACGCAGGGGGGATTGCCGACCACTATCGTGACAAGTTCGGCGCCGCAACGGATCTGATCTCCTACGGTGCCCCGGACATCGCCGGCATCGGCAGTCATCGACTGGTCGAGCTCGGCCTGGAACCGGATCGGTTCCACCTGGTGGTTGCTCGGTTCGAACCCGAGAACCACGTCCTGGAGAT
>JAABUS010008957.1_pt1 | contig 10747 bp, 14 predicted proteins | sample 5560161 | NCBI WGS metagenome assembly JAABUS01 (sample SAMN10711885, study PRJNA513376) | rock metagenome | isolation source: Antarctica rocks | place: Antarctica: Victoria Land, Trio Nunatak nord | collected 2016-01-04
CACACGCAGCCATTGACTATGCTTAAGACCAGGTTGGGCCATCATAACAGCCATTGTCTTTCACAATGCCTAGTAGGCCAAACGACCTCTTATCATATCAATGTGGATATATGCATAGGTTTTGTCACCTGCTTCAATTTTCAATCTGAGTTGCTTGTGCTGAACAGAGCGTCCGCTGACAACCTCAACTGTGTAAAGCATCGTTCTCAGCAAAGCTTGTTCCTGTGAGGACTGGAGCATGATCTCAGTAGAACCAATTGATACCTTCAACTCATGCTGTGCCTGAAATGCTGAGTCAATGAGTGAAGGACAAAGGACGATAGTGAAGCAAAATCTCGGGTTATCTCAAAACTCCTCATTTGATGTACACTTTTTGTGACACAATCATCAGCTTGGAGGCCAACACTGGCCTGAATATTGCCCTGAGAATCTTGCTAGATGGCGTGCATAGAGTTGCCCTGACAGTGCATGCAGAGGACACAGTATTGGGCATACCTTCATCTGCATTACATCCCTTTCTACACCACGTAGAGATGAGATTCCGTGGGAAGTTTGATGCGCATGGCACATGCTTGTTCGCGGTAGATGCTGATTGGTTCAAAAAAGTGAGAACTCTGATTATTCAGCATGCTGTCATGAAACTGATTATGCCCAAGAACATGTCCCCTGTGACGTTCTTACCTAGGCTCAAAAAGGTGGAACTTCTTCTGACTGATGGAGACATACAGGCTGTATTAGATTTAGGAGTTTCAGCCAAGCTGCAGGTTGCAGATCCTATGGTTTAGGAGACATCTCTTGTGGTGAATCACCCAACAAGACATGTCTGTAGATACAGTAAGCAAGCTGCACAAGCTGCAAATCAGAGGTCCTCTGGGTCGGGTGACTGGGGAGGTTTCCTTGACAGTGCACAAGTCCAAAATCATGTGCTTGTGCTACAACATGGCATGAAACACAGCCTAGACTCAAACACTTCTCCTAATCCTTTTGTTATGCCTTAGGCTCTTACATTTGCATCCTTACTAGTCTGCGTTACTGGTCTGCCAGCTGGCAGTGTGGCATTTTGGTTGCAACAGGCTAGCAACGCATATGACTTTGTGAGTGCAAAGCTTTTGATTTGTTCTGCTCCTTGACCAAGGTCTTGACATGTGTTCCATCTTTTGCTGCCCTTACACTGTGTAAATTCTCTGGCAAACCGTTTAAATATCCTGCTGTGCATGTACTATAAGAAATGTTTGGTTGGACCCAGGAGCAAGTTCTTCCTCTCGCTTCTTGACGACGTCTTGGCTGATGTTGAAAGTGTGAGCACATATCAACATTTGATCGCACATGCAGAGCCACAGGCAGGACCAACTAAACTCACCTCGACAGTGCTTGCTTGCATGCATTTGAGACGTCAGACAGATGATACAGACAGTGACGGTGGCTGTGCACTTAGCTATGAGTGCTGGCAAGTCAGCGCACCGACGAATGGTGATATTTGAAAGATGGAAAAAGAGATTAGAATATCCGGCTAACCGGTTTTACCTGCCAACGCATCTGGTTTCGGAGCTGTGATGCACATTTCGCCTAGCTTGTGCTAGAGGTCCTATCCAGCGCTGCATGGCCCCAACGACGCATATGTGCGCTGTCTCAAGTTCAACTGGGGACACCTGCAAGTCTTTGGCAACACTGCCAGCCAAGTACAGTGTCAGGACTGTTGTAAGGGGGCAAAGGCTTCCGCTGACCGTAGCGGCGTTATTGGGTGCACGTTGGCACTCTAACTCGTCTTGCAAATCCCGGAGTCATATTCAGAAACGTCTTGTCACGCGAAGGTCGTCTGACCGAGACTCTGGTAGGACGTGTCAGCCTCACAGTGTCCTTAGTGTTGTACCCTTCCACGCTACATGATAGGTGCTATGAATCTATTTCGCTGATGATGTAGACTTGGTTGACACGTTGAAGGATGATCTTGAAAGACTACAGAACAAGCAGCAAGCCAGACTCAAGGACTTAGGCAAGCAGTTACCAAAGGTGATTTTTGGGTGAACGGTCACAGCACCTGCTGGACAGGTCCCAAGCACCTTCGGGGTGGCAACAAGCTGCATGCGTACATGTTTGCTCAGACTAATGACATGTTGCAGGCAAACGTTGAGTCTAACGATGGCTTCATAAGCAGCCTGAAACAGACTGTTGACAAGGTACAGAGTGTGGGTGAAGCATTTGGACTGCCCACTGACTTTGCTGCTGGAGCTGCAACTTGGCAGACATCTTGCAAAACATACAATGGGATGGCCTGAATCTGAACCTGCTGCATATCACCAACAAGTGCTTTAGTGCAGGTACTTATAGCTGACTTTTTCTTTGTTCTTCTAGCACTGGTTTGGCTCGCAGCTGGTGTTGGTGAGAAGTCAACTCTCAACTCCACGGTACGCAACACTGCTGCCTGTCTGCTTTCAGCTGGTGTGCATCTAGACAAGGCATGTAGGATTTCAGCTATGCAGCATCTTTGACACAGCTGTGTTGGCCAGTTCTCGAAAGAGGCTCTGCCTGGCACATGCTCACCCCCTTGAGGCAGTGCACATGTTGTTGAGCACATCTATGTCTATGCATCAATCGTTTGTGCCTTCTCCTTGATCAGACTGCAATACCTGCGGTGTCACTTGGTGCAGAAGCTGCTGGATGCATGGTACCCCCTATGGATGCTTGTTTTCCAGCCAGCCATCGGCGTGCTGATGTTGGGAGCGGTATGCTGCGCGAGTGTCAGCATGTTTTATGTCTCTTGCTGATGTCAATGTCTGCATACCATGCATGATGTCTTGAGTGAGCAGGTGCATGACTGCAGCAGCTCTGGTATCATATATACAATGTTGCCATTGCATCCAATTGCCCTAAATGACAATGTTCAGCAAATCTGCTCAACCTGGATTGCAAAGCCATGTGGAAGCCAGCTGTCATGAGACTGAGTGTCCAGGCAAGTGAGTCGACATTCATTACTGACGCGCACCCTGGTATGCAGCTTGTCTCTGGGGCAGCTGGATGGCTCAAGAACAAATCATCTGCTTGAGACGTGCAGCGTCTGATGCATGAATGCAATGCCCATGGATGCGGCCAAACATGTTGCTTGGTAATGCTGTGATTACCGTGTATCAATGGTCTGATGTCATGGAAGCCAATCAAATCAGATGCTGTACAAGCTGATCGTCATGCACTCGTACCTGAGACTGCATGGCTAGACAGGGGCAACTCAACCATTCAGCTATCGACTCTGCCCAGAATGAAGGCTTGTACAGACTCTGATTCAGCATTGCACTGCCACGACGAAACACCACTGTACAAACTACATCTGTATGTTACAAACATGAAGTAATGGCTGAAATATGAGTTGCGATGAAATCTACTGCCCGCATGAGGGGGCACAGCGCATGCGCTCAGCACGTGATTTAGGCCTAACTGGCGAACATTGTATACAAGCATGGCATGTACAGGCCTGGGCTACATAAGAAAGCCTGGCAAGATTGTCTAAAGTTGTATACAGGGATTTAGCTGATCCAGCCGCATCTCATATGTGCCTTCACCAAGACCAAGTCCTTGATGGCCATGCTCTGATGAATATGACACTGACGGCAATGGAAACTTCAATGCCCCATGGACCTGCACTTGCAGCAGATTGTATGTTTGTAATCTCACAAACACTACCTGAAGGTGGGGAACAACAAGTGGGAAAACAATGTATGCTGCAGTCCAAGAGGTACAACAACCACTGGAAGTCGGGGGCAGTGTGTGCAGCAATCACACTCATACAATGCCCACCTCAAAAGGCAGTTGATATGTATGATAGGCAGAGCTCACATGACTGTAGTAAGACCCACCCTTACCTCAAATGCAACATTTCTGGTAACAGGTACTTCCTGTCTGAATGCAATTTCATCACCAGACCAGGTGGCAGCACCACGTCCCATTTCCACATGAATATTGAATGAAGGTTGCAGCTTTGGGTGACCCTCTATCATGCCTGCATTTCACCTGTTTGGCTATCTGACATAACAAGGGTCTAGCTCAAGTGACGTAACATCCAAGACAATTGCTTGATTTTATGAGGTGACTGTGCAGATTACATGCAATGAAAGGCCACACTGATACACCATCTGCACCTTTAGGCCATTGCCAAGTACAGCGCTAAGCAAACATTCAGCATGGCTTACCCAAATATCTGCAGCGGCCATTGACAACAAGGTTGCTGATTGGACCCACAGTAATCTCTTTGCTGCAACATGCTGTTGCGGCATTAGTATGTGAGCCAAGAGAGCAATGCAGGCAAAGGTGCTCCTGAACAGATAGCATTGCATACTTTGGCAATGTAAGCTGTGCTTACGTGTATTCAACGGCTCTGCCTGCTAGATCAAGGTGCAGTCCGCCTCCAAGTAGAGCATCCTGAAGCATTTGGTTTGACTGAAAGCTGCATCTGCTGTGTTAAGCCAGCGAAGAGGGTGGGCCAGGACCCTGACATAGTCTGTACCAGACAAGAACAACCATACTGGAATCCTTTGTCAACCTCAGCTCTGCTATAATCCAACCTTGCATCAAAGTTGAAAGGCCAAACGCTGACCTGTAGTAATACAGCGTGCAAAACAATCAGTGGCACAGCTCGAGCTGACAGGTTCCAGTCCTTTCTTGAAGTGTACCGACATGAGTCAGGAGCAGAAGCTGACATCGGTCTTGCTAGCCTCAGGCATTACCCTCTTGCGAAATTTAATTCTGTGCGGGAACCCACTTGCGCAGCTGAGCACCACGTGCGGAGACTCTTTGATTGTCAGCGTGCGGTGGCGCGGCCGTGCAGCTTCAGCTTCGTTATCCAATACGTTGTCACGAGGCATGTATGGGTTTTCTCGTCTGCTGACGGGAGAATGGCTCATATTGCGAGTTCCGTGTCAATCGGCCGGTGAGTGATCGGGACAAGCAATCAAGAGGCGTCCTCACTCTGGCGCTTGTGATCCATATAAAAGACAATGCCGATGCCGTCGCTGCGACGATTTGGGGTCGTAATTTCAAGCGGCTTCAGCTTGAAGGGTACGATCAGATGATGTGTGCACAAAGGACTAGGAGTCGGCCGGTGCGCAGGCCCCGATGCTAGGCCTGCCGCAGTGCAGCTGGGTAAGCACCGTACATTGACTTGTGTACTCGTACCGTAACTAAGAAAAAGCTTGTGGCCCAGTCTGCGAGTGGTTCCGGAGCACTGCATTTTGGTTGCTTGTGGTTCGACGCGGAGCACTGTGTAGTTTGCATCCAAGTTCAGTACCACAGATCGTGGCTAATAGACCACTGCATCACATGCTCGCGCTTGACAGTATGCCACATGTCAGCTGCTTGCGAACTGTCGGCGTCAATCCCGCATTGGTCCGTTCCGGCGCAGTTGCGCACGCTTTAGGTCTGAGCATTGCTTATTTATCGCAAGCTGCGAAATCTAGCTGCCATTGGCGATAGGTATTGAGTTAAAGAAATCTATCTCGACTAAACTGCAGATCACGTGCCTATACAAAGACGTACACATTCTGGCGCATTTACGGGTCCCACGCTTCCGACGCTGCGGGTGAGGATTGGATAATCTGTGATCAACTCTCTATCACTCCTGTCCTCCTAAGTGTCTTGCAGCTGCAGACAAAGCACGGGCGTCAGGGTGTAGCTTGCAATAGTTCATCAGACCTCAAGCGAAGGTGGATACAAGGGGCAGTGGACTACAGGGACAGATCAGCAGAAGGCATAATGCGCTGTAAGCTCACCTTGTTGTCACAACACAATCACACGCAAGCAATTGTCCCTCTTGCAAGCATAGCCTCCTGGCTTGTCTGCAGACTCACATGTCCTTCTGGAATAGCCAATGGTGTGTTGATCACCCCCATCAGCAATGTCACCCAGTACTACCTGAGGTTTGCTAGCAGCATGTTTGCCTACAGTTTTTTGATCTGAACATGACGCATGGCTGACATGCTGGTTGGTGAATGCTTTGCCAAAAGACCATTGTGCATTGGAGCAAAAGGCTATGCATCAGCAGCCGACAATCGCATATGCAATGGCTCTATTTGCTGTGCCAGAATACACAATTTCACTCATTCTAGAACTGTTACAGCTGCTTTGTAATCAAGAGGCTTGCGCTGATCGGCAGTGGCAGAAGGAGGAGCTTATGGAGAGAGGGAAGCTGGAGGCAACTCTTTTTCGTATTGGTTTCTGGCAGTCGTGTTTGCTGGTGCTGCCGCCCTTGCAGCTGCAGCTCCTCACGTTGTAAGCACGTTCACCTTGCAATGCACTACATCGTAGCTGTCTAGTAGTATGCACGTCATCCTTGGAACCCAAGTTGTCATACAGCCTTGCTGTGCTGTGTGGTGCAAGCTCACGACCGGCAGCGCTCAACTCAAATGTAGCGTCCAGACTCGGCTTCTGTTGCACACTCTAGCTCAGCTTGGCTCAGACAATCACACAGCAGGCGCAAGTCAACACTTTGCATTGAGCCTTACGGCTGGGAAACTCAGGAAGCTAAAACCCAGGCTGTCTTCACCACATGCTCATGAGTTTCTGCTGCACACCTCATGATCATTGACATGCAATTCGGCATAGCAACTTGAGGTGTACACACTGCTCTGCTTGAGCTGCGTGAGATCCATCGCAGACAGCACAGCAGCGGTTGCAGGTCAATGGCACTGGTAGCAATGTTCACAACAACAAGCTGAGCTGTGTGCTACAGGCAGCTGAGCTGCTGTTTGGACCTGCTGGGCGCCCACATGATTATCTGCAAGAAGCACTTTTCAGACTGCTAGCTGTTGGCTTTGTTGGCGCGGCATCACAGAACTGGATACTCAAGGTGCAACATGTTGTGTCGGACTGGCACCTTGCCGCATCTCACACACTTGAAAATGTCATGTCTGCAGTCACCCCTTCTGGTCCTGAGTCAGGACAAACTTTACCTGGCAAACAGCCCAACTTGTCACACATGCACCTGTCCGTTTCCAAAGCTTCACTTTGCATAACGCCTGAGCAACTGTTACTGTGTGCCTCAAGGCATGTCTTAGTACACGTGTTAAGTAGTATACAGCTCATCACACCCACCACAGCTCTTGCATACTATTGCACAATGCCCAGGCAACCTAGGTATGCACTTGCATGCAGCGACTGTGTTCCCTGCAAGCACAATGTTTGCACTTCAGGATGCTGCGCGGGATGGCTTCTTGGATGAGGCCATCTTCAGGCGTGCAAACATCTCCCTAGCAATGCTGGCTGGCACCAACCTCTTCTTCTTAGCCAGCACCTTCATCCCTAACCCCATCTACCCCTCTTCACCTCTGTTGCCTACAGCAGCCCTGGCGCTGGGTGCCATAAACACAAACCAGCTGTGGGTGTCAGGCATCAACTTTGTGAAGTACAGTCCAGAGGGCTTTAACACCCTCAAGATCTTCAAGGTCAGGTTTGAGGCATGAACCCAAATGCAACTCTACTGCACAGCTGCTGTGCACTGCTGCCGTTGGCCATGGTCACCTGCCACATTGCACAGGTATCCACATGTCCATCACCAACAGTCAGCCGGCCTGTACAGCTTTGTATTCAGACTGTACCTCTACCGATGGATATATTGCATGCAACAAAAGCATGCCAGGGAAATTGTTTTGATTGCATGCAGAGCTTCTTGGTAGACTTGAAGAGGTTGAGCAATGTGAGTGGCCTGAACAGCAGCATCTACTCAGCCTTGACGGCCAGCTTTGTGCTGGCTGGGCTGACCTACATCGGACTGCCCAGTCAGACGTTGACAGCAATCTTTGGCTCTGCTGCTGAGAAGGGGCTGGAGGACATCTTTCTGTGGCAGCTTATAGGGACTGCGGTGTCCATGGCTGTGGCTCCCATAGCCTTTACTCAGCAGGTGAGATGGTCGTCCAAATGTATAAGCAAAGCACCTGTAACATGCGAGCACTGCAATAAGATGCGAGCAATGCAACGTCACTGCAATAATGCAGAATATGCATCAGCCATAGTGCAGCAGTCAACTTCGCTCACACATCGTGCGCTGATAGGAGAGGATGATCTGTAATGCAGGAGGCAGCCAATCAGAACAATTTTTCAGATCCTTCGAAGAGGACGCTAATGACTGGTTTGGCAGCAGCCTCAGCAGCACATGTTGCTGTGTTCTTGCCTCTGTTGGGTACAAGCCAGTCTGGACCTCTCTTGTTTCCTGTTGGTTTTATCTGGGGTGTGTCTGCTGTGGCAAGTGGCTTGATTGCAATCAAGCCAAAAGAGTGAATGCAACCGAGCATGTTCAGCTTCAGCTCTTCCCGTGCTTGGCACAATGCTGACAGCATTTGCAAGTGCTTGCAGTGCTGCAAGATGAGACAGACCATATATGCTGGCGTCGCAAGCACTTTCATGCATGTGATAGGCTGCGGCTATTGTCTCCCAACACCTACATTGGCCTAAGGATTTCGCTGTTGCAAATGAAAGCTATTTAGCAATAATAGCAATACAATATATGCCATACAAGACCTGCTTACAATGTGACCACTTTCCTGGACACTTACTGACTCACAGACAACAAGATGCTGTTGCCGACAGACACATCAGAAAACCAAACAGGGGCAGTTTATTCTGTGCTTACTTTAACATACTGACAAAGCAGCCGCATTGTGTACACATAGTCACTGATCAGCTGAACTTGAACAAGATAGGTAGACTGCTGCAGTCAATCATGCACGACATGGGTAGCGCTTGAGAACAACTTTGCAACAAACGGTCAGTCAAAGCTGCTTTACTTTAGACTTGTCTAGTAGCATAGTCGCTACAGTCCCTACAGCATCAGTATGACTCTTCTGAGATACAGCAACATGCACACTACAGCTTGTCCTGCACCGCTTGCAAGTTGCCATAAACTGAATTCAGAATTGGTGCCGTATCTTCAGTAGGAGCCGCGCCAACAGAAGCAAATGGCGAATGCAAAACTGGCAGAGGACTGGACTTTTCTGTCATGCCATAGTGCACAGCCTTAGGCGAATTCCGCTTTCCTGAGCCTTGACTGGACCCACTAGTCCGTTTTAGCCCTGCAGGTATGGAAATTGCAGCCGTAGTGCCAGTAGGGCCACGAGGGGCAGGTTGTGCTGGAGGTGATTCTGCCATGGTGTCAGATGGCTCTTCTTCCCTGACTGACATCAGTGTCTGTAGGGCTGTATTGCGCATGGGCTTAGCCCCGCCGTCTGCAGCATTGGCATTGGTGCGAGATGTAGCAGTTCCAGCCTGTGCTTGGTTGTCTTGCTGTGCCAAGCGCTTGTGCTGCTCTGTAAATGACTGGGATGATGCTCTATTCATCGCCTCCTGAATCCTTGAGGACCTCTGTCGGCTGAAAGACCTCCGTATCGAGGCTGCTTGGGTTTTACGCCTACAGTTCAGCAGACTGCTCAGAAAATTTACCATTCTGGCAAGCTCGTGAACCACATGCTTGCTGACAGTCGCCACCATCACACATGTACCAAGCAGTACAAAGTTGCGCATGCCTATTGGGCAGCCTGTCAGACTACTGGCTGCAACTGGTCAGATGCAAAATGATTTGCAGGTGGCAGCAGCATCAGCAGCAACTCTCATGAGACACTCACCTGACAGCATTGTAGTGGATGGGAGCAATGTATGTCACAAAAACCTCCACGTTTTTCTTTGGCTGAACTTCAGGCTCATACCGCATGAACCAATGCTGCTGATCGCTGGTGATGACATTGATGACAATGCCGTAGGCCTCACAAATAGCTCGCTGCACCACAGGAAAACACTGAAACTTGAGGCACACCTTGCGACAGCCTATTGTGTATGTGCACGTGACAGTACTCAACAAGCTGTGATGCAAGTATCCAACTGCAGTGAGAGTTTGTCTGCTGTCATAGCCTTGTTGCATGTTTGCAGCTTGAAGAGTTGTACCATGGCAACACCAAGGCACAGCAGGCCACTCTGCTGAAAGGCAAGGCAGTTTGTACACACAATCATGCTTGTTGCTGCTGCGCACGCGATGTCTTGCGGCATCACAGACACGAGCAAGCAAGACGTAGCATAACAACACTCACCAGTGTCAGTTCATCTCCCCAGCTGTCATGTTGTGACATCTCCTTCACCCAACTGTCATAGTCATCCCCCAAAAAGGCCTCAAAATCTGATCTGTGCTCCCTCAGGTAGAGAATGGCCTTTCGCCTGATAGCCTTGTGATATGCCTCAGTGCCAAAGAGCCCATAGGATATGGAGCGGAACTGCAGCAGGCACCATCCATGTTTGGTACAGGCCCTGCTAGACAAGCCTCTGCCCTCTTGTGGCAAAAGGCTTATGGTGTGAAGGCCATGCTGACTGTGTTTGCTGTCATCATACATTGTGCTGAATGGACAGGGTGCTGACATTCAGACAAGCACAGTACCGCAGCTATACAGTGGCTACTGAGATGAACCACAACAGCCACTGGCATGGCTAAGTAAAAACAATTGATTGATTTTGCATATTACATGCCTCCATCTGCCTGAGTATGCCATATGAACAGCATGCAACTACAGAATGCAACTACAGAATGCAACTCCAGAATGCAGCTAAAAAATGCAGGACAGGGTGCAGGAGCCTGCGGGGCAGATGACACACCTGACATGCTCCATCAGAGCCCATGCTAACTTCAGCTTGTCAAGCCGCTGGTCCAACCGCTGCTCATGACTAAGCAAGTCTGAGTCCCAATTGTGCCCAGTGTTCTCCTTCTCTTCTTCTATAGCTTCTTCTA
>JAABUS010008959.1_pt1 | contig 10747 bp, 12 predicted proteins | sample 5560161 | NCBI WGS metagenome assembly JAABUS01 (sample SAMN10711885, study PRJNA513376) | rock metagenome | isolation source: Antarctica rocks | place: Antarctica: Victoria Land, Trio Nunatak nord | collected 2016-01-04
CGGCGTCAGTTGTCCGCCGCCGCGGACCGAGCGCCCGAACCGCCCGCGTTGCCGTCGATCACCACCCTGCGCGGGTATGGCTACCGCCTGGACCGTGTGGACACGCCTTGAGTCCGCAGCCGGCGAGACCAGGCGTCACACCCTCGGCAGCGACAGGACGGCGTGCACGCCGTCTCCTCCACCCGCCAGCGTGACGTCGCCGCCCAGGCTGCGCGCGATGCGGCGGGACAGGGCCAGCCCGAGCCCGCCACCGGCGCCTGAGCCCAACCGACGGCCCGGCTCGAACAGTTGATCCGGATCCGTGGCCCCGATGCCGGCGCCGCCGTTGCGCACGTGTATCTCACCGGTCCCCTCGGTCATGTCGAGAGCCACCTCGACCCGGCCGTCCCCGTGCCGCCACGCGTTGTCCAGCAACGGCACGACTGCGCGCACTGCGAGGTCCAACGGTGCGGACACGGCCACCGCCTCGGTCGTCTCGTCCCGTCCACGGGCGAGGTCCCCGCCGGGGTCGGCGGGTCTGGCCGCCAGCGCACCGTCCAGCACGGCACCCAGAGCGACGGCGCCACCTGGCGTCGCTGCCTCGCGGGCCATCTGCATCAGGGCGGTCACCGCGCTGCTCATCGTTTCGGCGGCCGACAGCACACGTGCCCAGCGCTCCCGGTCGACCGACGCGTCGTCGGCTGACCGCAGCGCCAGCTCCGCCTCGGCACTCACAGCGGTCAGCGGGGTTCGCAGTTCATGCGCCATCTCGTTGGAGAGCCTTTGCTCGGCCCGCAGTGCGGTCGCGACCCGTCCGAGCAGGCTGTCGAGGGTCTCTGCCAGCGTCGTGATCTCGTCGCGAGGCGGGCCGAGCCCGAAGCGACGGTCGAGATCGTGCTCGCTCCACCCGCTGGCTGCCCGGGCCATCTGGTCGACGGGCCGCAGGGAGCGGCGGACCGTCCACCAGGCCACGGCCGTCGTGCCGAGCACGACGAAGACCCCCAGCACGATGCTGATGACCAGCGCGTACGTCTCGATCCGCTCGAACGGTCGTAGGTCGACGCCTACGACCACGGTGCCCGCGGGTGTTCCTGCTTGCCTGACGCGGGTTGGCAGCGCCAGCAGCCGCGTCGACTCGCCGACATCGACGATCCGCTGGATGTCCGTGCCCGCGAGTGCGCGCGCCGCCGAGGCGGTGTCGTCGTCTCGCAGCGTCCCCTCGACCACTCGGCCCGAGCGGTCGATGACCCACGCGTTCTGGTCGAGGATCCCGACTTGTCCGCCAAGAGAGACCAGCCGACCGTTCCGCACAGCGAGCGTGTCCTGGGCGGCCTGGGCTCGAGAAACCAGGGTCAGGCGCACCTGACCGGACACGGCTGCGGAGAGGAGGAGCTGCATGAGCGTGCTGAGCACCAGCATGGCCAGCAGCGTGCCGGCTGCGGTGGTGGCGACAATCCGTGGTCGCAGCCGGACGGGCAGTCTCAACCGACCGGTGTTGGAGGTCATCGCAGCGAGAAGCCCACGCCGCGGACCGTCTCGATCCGAACGGGTACGTCGAGCTCCTCGAGCTTGACCCGCAGCCGGCGGATGTAGGAGTCGACCGTGTTCTCACTGACCTGCGCGCCCTCGGGCCAGGCGGCGCTGACGACTGCCCGGCGGCGAACGACCTCCCCGGGACGCGAGGTGAGTGCGGCGAACATGCGGTACTCGGTCGGGGTGAACGAGACGGTACGACCTCCGGCTATCGCTGCATGCAGGACGGGGTCGAGGCGCAGCCCGTGCGCGTGGTCGACCGGGCGAGCCGGTGCACGTCGGGCCAGGGCCTGCACGCGTACGACGAGCTCGCTGACGGCGAAGGGCTTGCCCAAGTAGTCGTCGCCACCGGCGTGGAACCCGGCCACCCGCTCGTGCACGGCGTCGAGGGCGGTGAGGAACAGCACCGGGGCGTGCTGACCGGCCGACCGCAGCGCCTGGCAGACGTCGCGGCCGTCGGAGTCCGGCAGGCCGATGTCGAGCACCAGCACGTCAACGGAGCTCTCGGGACCCAGCATGCGCAGCGCCTCCGCACCGGTTCGGGTCAGCACCACGTCGTGGCCCTCGGCCGTCAAGGCATCGAGGAGGACGCGACGGACCGACGCGTCGTCCTCGCACAGCCCGACCCGCACTACCTCACCCTTCGACCACCGCAACGTCGCGTCGGGACCTGGCGAGGTAGATGACGAGCGCCAGGATCGTCACCAGGAAGATACCGCTCGTGCCCGTCGTACCCAGGCCCAGACCACCGAGGTTGCGTGGTTGCGAGAGCAGGTCGCCCAGCGACGCCCCGAGCGGCCGGGTGAGGATGTAGGCGAGCCAGAACGCGAGCACGGCATTGGCGCGGAAGCCGTAGAAGGCCAGCGCGACCAAGGCGATCAAGCCGCCGAACAGCACCGCAGACAGGCCATAACCCAGGCCGAAGCTCTCACCGACGAGGTCACCCGCCGCCGTTCCCAGCGCGAAGGTGAACAAGATGGCCAACCAGTAGAAGGCCTCACGCCGCGTCGTGACGATCGTGTGGATGGACAGCGTCCGCTCTGCGGCGTACCACGCAGCGAAGGTGAGGGGCAGGACCGCCGCGAAGAACGCGGTCGTCACCTGCAACGGGACACCGAGGTTGTCCACCAGGTTGTCGGTGATCAGCGTGCCGACGACGCTGATGAGGACGACCGAGAGCCAGTAGATCGATGGTACGTAGCGCCTGGAGCGGAACTGCGCCACCAGTGCCACTGCGAGGACTCCGCTCATCACGACGGTCGTGAGCGAGAGACCGAGGCTGAGCGTGACCGACAAGAAGTCGGCCGCCGTCTCGCCCACGGTGGTGGCAAGGATCTTGATGACCCAGAAGAAGATGGTGATCTCCGGCACCTTGTTCAGCATGCGCCGAGCAGTTGGCCGGCTCTGTGTCGCCACGTTCATCGCGTGGGGCTCCTCTGGTCTCTGGGTTGGTGTTCCTGGGCGCCATCGTGGGTCGATCGACCTGCCAATGACCTGACTGCGACGGTCGGGGCTGCGAGATCGAGGTCAGGCAACGGGAAGCAGCACGGTCACGGTGGTCTGCTCGCCGTGCGTGCAAGGCGCCGGCAGGGGCTTGCCGAAGGACTCGTGGTGGCCGCGGGAGCACAGCCGCAGCTCACCACCGACCTCCTCGACGGTGCCGGCCACCAGCGACAGCCCGAGCCCGGCGCCTGGGCGGGCCCGTGCCTCCGTCGCCCGGGCGAAGCGCTGGGGGGCGGTGGCCAGCGTGTCGCGGTCCATGCCGTCCCCGGCGTCGGTGACCGTCAGCCGGGCCACCGCGTCGGCCCGTCCGACCGCCACCGTGACCGGAGGACGACCGTGCAGCGCGGCGTTGTCCAGCAGGTTGCTGAGCACCTGCTCGAGCGCGAAAGCGCCCGGCGCCACCGGCAGCGGGCCGGATGCCTCGACCCGGAGGACCCCTGCTTCGGCGTACGGGCTGCCCAGCGGTGCCAGCGTGCGCCGCCGCTCGACGACGCTGAGGGCGACCTCGGCCAGGTCGGCGCCCATGTCGTCGGCTGCCTGGCCATGGTGCGTCCCGCCGACCGCGAGCAGTTGGTCGGCGAGGCGCGCGAGGCGGTCGACGTCGGTGTCGACCTCGGCGAGCACCGCTTCGTACTCGGTCGCGGTGCGTGGTCGGCGCAACGCCAGCTGCACCCGCGTCCGCAGCAACGTGAGCGGGGTGCGGAGCTCGTGGCTGGCGTCGTTGACGAAGCGGCGTTCGTGGTCGAGCGCGGTCTCGAGCGCGGTGAGGACGTCGTTGAGCGTGTGACCCAGCCGGGTGATCTCGTCGTCGCGGGCAGGCGGGACCTCGAGACGCACACCGGTGGCCCCTGCCGCGATGTCCGCGGCCTGGGCCCGGTAGCGCTCCACCGGACGCAGCGACGCGCGCGCGAGCCGGTCGCCCACCACGGCGGTGACGACCAGGGCCCCGAGCCCGGCTGCGAGCAGCTGGCCGAGCAGCTCGCGCAGGGCCTCGTCGCGCTGGTCGCGGCGGACCGCGACGACGAGCACGGCGGCCGGGCCGGACTGGTCCGCGGGCAGCGCTTCCGCGTACAGACGCAGCGGACGAGCGCTCGCCGGCAGCACGTCGCCCACGTCGAGGTACACCGGCTCGACCAGGGCCGTCTCGGTGGTCGACGGGGCCAGCAGGGGCGTCGCCCCGAGGGCCGGGTCGTAGCGCAGGACGCGCCCCGAGGCGTCGAGGACCTGGTAGCCCTCGCTGGGGGCGAGGAAGGTCGACGGGTCCTGGGACAAGCGGCCCGCCGGCGTCACCAGCGGCGCCAGGGCCGAGGCAGTGGCCACCAGGTCGGCGTCCAGGCGGGCGTCCAGCGCGATCAGGACTCGCCAGTACACGAACCCGCCGGCTGCGGAGAGCACGACCAGCATCGCCGCAGAGAAGCCGGCGACCAGTCGTACCCGAAGGGGCAGTCGCGACAGGCGGTTCCTGCCGAGCTGCCCTGGGCTCACTGCGGATCCGGCTCGACGCGGTAGCCGGCTCCGCGCAGGGTGGTGATCGTCTGGGTGCCGAACGGTCGGTCGATCTTGGCTCGCAGACTGGCGACGTGGACGTCGATGACGTTGCTGCGAAGGTCGGTCTCCCCGTCCCACACCTCGTCGAGGATGGCGAACCGGGTGACGCACTGGCCGGCCCGAGTGGTGAGCAGGTGCAAGATGTCGAACTCCCGCGCGGACAGGTCGATCGCGTGCCCCTCGCGGGTGGCGCGGCGCGCGAGCGGGTCCACCTCGAGCGTGCCGATGCGCACCGGCCCCTGCGTGTCGTCGGCGGTCGCCCTGCGGTGCAGGGCGCGCACGCGGGCCAGCAGCTCGTCGAGGTCGAACGGCTTGGCCAGGTAGTCGTCGGCCCCCGAGTCCAGCCCGGACACCCGGTCTGCCACCGCAGAACGCGCGGTGAGGACGATGACAGGCGTCCGGACCCCGATCGCACGCAGGCGGCGGCACACGGTCATCCCGTCGAGACCCGGCAGCATCCAGTCGAGCAGCAGCACGTCGGCGTCACCGCTGGGCCCACCGGGCATCGCCGCGGCGAAGGCGCTGAGACCGTCGTGGTGGACGTCGACCTCCCAGCCCGCCTCGGCGAGGGACTGGGAGAGCAGGGCGGCAAGCCGGAGGTCGTCCTCGGCCACCAGGACCCGCATGTGTTGCCTCCTCCGCCCCCGCCGACCGGTCGCATGACTGCGCCGGCTCGGTGAATCCGACGGTACCGAGCCGTCGGTGAAGAGGCGGTGAAGAGTCCGGCTTCATCGCGCCTTCACCCGGGGTTCCTACCGTCACTGGAGGAAGGGACGGCGCCACTGGTGCCGGCCGTCAGCCCCAGAAGGGACGCGAGCCGTGACGGTTCTCGCTGTCGGTTCCGCCCTCGGGGCGGCAGCCGGTTTCGCGGTGTCCACCTCGCTCCAGCAGCGCGCGGCGCACGCTGCACCCGCCTCGGCCCACCTGCTCGCCCACCTGGTCCGCCGACCGGCCTGGCTGCTGGGCATGCTGGCCGGCGGGGCTGCCTTCGCGCTGCACGCGGTCGCCGTACGCGCTGGTGCCCTCGCCCTGGTGCAGCCCCTGATGGTCAGCGGGATCGTGTTCGCGCTGCCGGTACGGGCTGCACTCGACCGTCGCATTCCCTCGGCCGCCCAGCTGGCCTGGGCGGGGGTGACGGCGCTCGGCCTGGCTCTGCTCGTGGTCGCGGCGGACCCGGTGGCGGGCCAGGGCACTCCCCGGATCGCGCCGGCGCTGGGGCTTGTCGCCCTCGGGGGCATCCTCGCCCTGATCGTCGCTCGCATCACCCCCGCGTCGGCGGGCCGGACCGGCAGGGGCCTGCTGCTTGGAGCCGCCGCGGGGGTCCTGTTCGGCTTGGTGGCCGGCATGCTCAAGGTGACCGTGCTCGCCTCCGGCGGTGTCCTCGGCGCGGTGGCCTCGTGGCCGGGGTGGGTCCTGCTGGCGCTCGGGATCAGCGGTCTCGCCCTGAACCAGCGGGCCTACCATCTCGCTGCGCTGTCGGTGACGATGCCGGTCCTCAACGTGGTGGCGCCCCTCGTGGCGATCGCCTTCGGTTATCTCGTCCTCGACGAGCGACCGGCCACGACGGTCCCCGCCCTCCTGGCCGAGGGCGCCGGTCTCGCGCTGATGGCGCTGGGGGTGTTCCGGCTCGCCCGGTTCGAGCCACCAGGACCCGAGTCCCCAGGACCGGCGCGCATCCCCGCTGTCTCGGGAGTGCAGACGCCGTACCTCACCACCACACCGGCCAGGAGACACCCATGAGCATGGGTTCCGCGCTCGCACTCGGCGCACTGGTCGGTCTGCACGTCGCGACCTGGGGCGCCTACAAGGACGCACCCTTCGAGGGGTTTCGTCCGCGCAGCAACCTGCGCAGCCTCGTCCTGGCGACGGTGGTCGCGGCCGTCGCCACAGTTGCGCTGCGCGGACCACACGCGCCGGGAGTGGTGGTGGGCGTCGGGCTCGTCTACGCGGTCGAGCGCCTGGCCACGGAGTGGTGGAAGGCGATCCTTCGTGAGGACGACCAGTCGGCCTACACGATCCCGATGCGGCTCGGCTGCTGCGGGCGGCCGGTGGACCGGCGCGCCGCGAGGTACGCCGTGGGGTTTCTCGTCGCCAGCGGTGTCGCGCTGGCGGGCATGGCAGTCACCCTCGCCCAGCGGGCGTTCCCCGGCGCACCGCCGTGGCTGGTCGTCGCCACAGCGGGCGGAGCCGGCGGCTGGGCGACCGCAGTCGGCGGGGCGTGGAAGGACGCGCCGGTCGAGGGGTTCAGCGGCTGGAAGTTCCTGCGCAGCCCTGCGGTGGCCACGGCATGGGCGGTGCCGCTGTCGTTGCTGACCACCGACTGGTTCGTGCTCCTGCTCGCTGCCGCCGGGTTCGCGGTCGCCAGCATCGAGACGTACAAGACGTTCCTGACCGGTGGCAGGCCGCCCGGCAAGTTCGCCGGGCAGTCGGTGCGGCACCGTCAGCCGGTCCTGCGCCAGTGGCTGGCGATGGCCCACGCGGCCTTGTGGGCCGTCATGGCCCTGACGCTGGTGGCGACCCTGGCCCATCCCGTCGCAGGGCTCACCGCCCACGACGTCCGGGCGGTGGCGGTGCAGCTGCCCGCGGCGCTGCTCGACCTGGTCGCCATGGCCGCAGGCGCCCTCGCACTCCTGGTGACCGGGTCCAGCACCCGGCTGAGCGTCCGCGCGGCCGGCGCGTGAACGGGCTGGTGCAGCACCTACTGACCGTGCCCGCGCCCGTGGCGTACGTGGTGATCGCCGCCCTCGTCTTCGCCGAGGCCGCGGTGTTCATCGGTTTCGTGCTGCCGGGCGAGACCGTGGTGCTGCTCGGTGGCGTGCTCGCCTCCACCGGCCGGATCTCGCTGCCGGTCCTGCTCCTCGTCGTGGTCCTCGCGGCCATCATCGGCGACTCGGTGGGCTACGAGGTTGGTCGCCGCCTCGGGACCCGCGTGCTCGGCCTGCGTCTGCTGCGAAAGCACCAGACCCGCATCGACAGCGCACAGGCGTTCCTGCGAGAACGGGGTGGCTGGGCAGTCTTCATCGGCCGGTCCACCGCCTTCCTGCGTGCGGTCATGCCCGGGCTGGCCGGGGTGAGCCGGATGCCCTACCCGCGGTTCCTGACCTTCAACGCCGCCGGCGGGCTGGTCTGGGGGGTGGGGGTCGTGCTCGCGGGCTACTTCGCCGGCAACTCCTATGCCCGGGTCGAGCAGTTGCTGGGCCGTTCCAGTGCCGTCCTGGCCGCCCTCGTGGTGCTGGCAGGGCTCGGCTTCTGGCTGCGGCGTCGGCACCGCTCTCGAGGCGCCCTCGGTTCTAGGGGAGGCACCGACGTCAGTGCGCCCGCACGTAACCGCCGTCGCAGCGCACCTGGGCGCCCGTGACGTACGCAGCAGGTGACCCGGCCAAGAAGGTGACGACGGCCGCGAACTCCTCCGCAGTGCCGTGGGGCTGTACCAGCTGGCGCACTGCGGCCTCCGCCCCGTCGGGGCCGAGCTCTCAGCGGCGGGCGCGCTGAACGGTCTCGAGCGCCAGCACCTGCGCGGGATCGACGACGTGCTGCGGCACGTCGAGGTCCGCGAGCAGCACGGAGATCTCCGTACAACCGGCGATTACGGTCGAGACGCCGACGCGCTCGAGCTCGGTGAGCAACGCGATGAGCTCGAGTCGCTCGAGTGGACCGGCCCCGCCCGCCTTGACGGCGCGGATCAGTCGCATCAACCTGCGCTGTGACGACGGCGGGGGCACGACGGGCTTCAGATCCGCCGCTTCCAGGGCGGACTGGTAGATCCCGGCCGCCAGGGCTCCGTCGGTCGCGAAGAGGCCGACCCTGCCGGTCGAGTCGGCCCTGGTGACAGCGTCGATCGTCACGTCGACCATGCTGATGAACTCCAGGCCCGTGCCCTCGACGACGGCTGGCAGGTAGGCATGGATCGCGTTGCAGGGGGCCACCAGGATCTCGGCCCCGCAGCGCACGAGGTGCTGGACGCCGGCTTCCAGCCAGGGGGTGGGGTCCTCGCCGCCCGCCAGCAGGGCCACCTGTCGGTCCGGCACCGTCGGGTCCGCCCAGATGACGACCCGAAGGTGCTCCTGGTCGCGCCCGACCGGCGTCGCGCGCACCAGCTTGTCGTAGAAGTCGACGGTGGCGGCGGGACCCATGCCGCCCAGGACCCCCACGATCCGCGACGGGCCGGTGTGGTCAGGCATCCGACTGTGCGAGGACGTCGTCGGGGTAGGCATATATCGCCGGGGAGCCTCCGGTGTGCACGAACAGCACGGTGCTGTCCGCCCCGAAGGTCTCCTCGCGGATCAAGGCGATGAGCCCGGCGGCGGCCTTGGCGGTGTAGACGGGGTCGAGCAGGAGCCCCTCGACGCGGGCGAAGGTCTGGATCGCGGCGGTCGTCTCGGGGGTGGGCAGCGAGTAGCCCGGCCCGACGAACTCGTCCCTGACCTCGATCTCCTCCGGGGGAACGGACAGGGTGGCGCCGGCCAGTCGTGACGTGGCGTTGGCGAGTGCGAGCACCCACTGTTCCTGGGCAGCCTTCTCGGCGCTGACGCTGATGCCGGTGACGGGGATCCCGCTCTGGGTGCCGAACATCCCGGCGACGAGACCCGCGTGCGTACCTCCGGAGCCGCTCGCGCACACGACGTGGTCGATCGGCAGCGACATCTCGAAGGACTGCATCAGGATCTCCTGCGCGCAGGCCACGTAGCCGAGCGCCCCCAGTGCGTTGGATCCGCCGCCCGGGATGACGTACGGCCTGCCGCCGGCGGCCGTCACCTCCGCCGCCATCTCAGCCATCTCCTGCTCAAGATCGGTGCCCGCCGGGACGACGGAGATCTGCTCGGCGCCGAGCAGTTGGTACAGCAGGTTGTTGCCGCTCGCCTCCGGCCGGTACGACCCCTCGACCCGTTCCTCGAGGACCAGCCGGCACCGCAGGCCCTCCGTGACCGCGGCGGCCAGCGCGAGCCGACAGTGATTGGACTGGACTGCTCCGGTGGTGATGACGGTGTCGGCACCCTGCGCGAGGGCGTCGGCCAGCAGGAACTCGAGCTTGCGGGTCTTGTTGCCGCCGGCGGCCAGGCCGAGGAGGTCGTCGCGCTTGACGTAGATCCGGGGACCACGCAGGTGCTCTGTCAGCCGGGGCAGGTACTCCAGCGGCGTGGGTGCGGGCGTGTAACGGCGCCGGGGGATCCGGGCAAGGTGCATGACTTCCTTCCGTCGGGGAGGGCGCTGTCGTCAGCTCGGCTCACTCGGCGACCAGGATCACGTGCAGGCGTCGAGGGCCGTGCACCCCCTCGACGCGGTTGAGCTCGATGTCGCTGGTGGCGCTCGGTCCGCTGATCCAGGTCTGCGGCCGGCCGGGGTCGAGCACCGCAACCGCTGCGGGGACGTCCGGGACGACCTGGCTCTCGCGCACGACGCAGACGTGCAGGTCGGGGACCAGGCTCAGCGCCCGACGGCCCTGCCCGGGACCGTGCTCGAGCACGATCGTCCCCGTCGCGGCGATGCCCACCGACGCCTCGGTCACCACGCCGTCCACCCGGTCCAGTTCCGCTGCGCTCCGTCCGGTGTCGCGCAGAGCGCCGGGGACCGGGTAGGAGAAGCCGGCGGGCACGACCACGACGTACGAGGCGCCCAGAGCCTGAATGATGTGGTCGCAGACCGCGGCCGCAGAGCATCGGCTCACGACCGCGCGGTAGTCCGCGACCCGTTGGGCGAACAGGCCAGCGACGTCGACGGGAGCCGGTGCAGACCGGTAGTCGCGGGGGACCGGGACGGCGGTGCGGTCGGCCGTGGCGAGCGCCCGGCGTACCGAGGCCAGGATGTCCGTACGGGCGCTCATCGGCGGCCTCCGGTCCGCTTCCACCACGACCGGAACGACTCCGCGGGAGGAACGGGCAGGTCGCGAGCGTCGCTCCACAGCGAACCGGGCCACGGCAGCCGGCTCAGCGCTCGACGCCCGCCGGGGAACCTCCGGCGGCCGAGGCTGCGCGCCGGGCCCCCCAGCCGGCCCGATGCCCGTTCGAGCAGGTCCAGGCGGCCCGCGGAGCTGAACGCCCACGCGGTGACCTTCATCGCGACGGACTCTGCGGTGGGCCGGCCGCCACGGTGCGCATCCACCACCTTGGACCGCAGGTGCACGAGCACCTCCGGGATGTCGATGCGGACCGGACATGCCTCGAAGCACGCGCCGCACAGACTGGAG
>JAABUS010008960.1_pt1 | contig 10746 bp, 13 predicted proteins | sample 5560161 | NCBI WGS metagenome assembly JAABUS01 (sample SAMN10711885, study PRJNA513376) | rock metagenome | isolation source: Antarctica rocks | place: Antarctica: Victoria Land, Trio Nunatak nord | collected 2016-01-04
CTACTGGCTGGATCACCCGCCCGAGATCCGGGTCGTCCCCGTGCCGTTGATTGGTGATAGGTGACGGAAGGCCCTTCCTACGACCTGCCCATCGCGCTCGGTATCCTGCTCGCCTCCCTGCAAATCGACATCCCGGAGGCGGCAACCGCCGGTTCGCTCGTCGTCGGGGAACTATCACTCGACGGCAGCGTGCGGCAGCGCGTCGAGGCGGCCCGCGCGGCGCAACAGGCGCGGTTCGCGGGCACGGGCGTCATCACGAACGCGGATATGGGCCCCGGCGATGTGCGCCAGCAGTGCCCGCTCGACGCGGCGGGCGAGCAACTGATGCGCGCCGCCTCCCGCCAGATGCACCTCTCCGCTCGCTCCCACCACCGCATTATCAAACTCGCCCGCACCATCGCCGACCTCGCCGCCGCCGAGCAGATCAGCGCCGCCCACATCGCGGAGGCGTTGCAGTACCGCCCGCGCAACTTGGCGGTATGATTCGCCTTGCCTGAAAGGAGGTTCGTGATGGTACGTCGGGTGAAGGTGAACAATAAACATCAAATCGCCGTTCCCGCTGCGGTACGCAAGGAACTCCACATCGAAAGTGGAGACCATCTCCTTATGGAAGTTCGCAACGGTTATATCGTCCTCATGCCTGAACCGCGCGCCTACAGTCAGCACTTGCGTGGTTTGCATCGCGAAATCTGGGAAGGAATCGAACCGCAGGAATACGTGCAGCGGGAGCGCGAGGATTGGGCGACAGAGCACCTGCGTGATCCAAGCGTCTTGTGAAATTGTAACGCTACCTATTGGTTGTCTCTACGTGGATGTCGCGCTCGCCAGCCTGCGATGTACCTCTCTCGCCGCGCGAGATAGCCGGGTTTGCTTCACTTCTCGATGTTCGAGATATCGCCGTCCCCGTTCCTCAAACCATGCACGGTCGCTGAATCGCTTGTCATATTCCTTTCGCAGCATTCTTTCTGCGTCGAGAACATCACGCCATAGTATCTCAGATGTAGCTTCACCTGGTTCATTCTCTATCGCATCGAAGATCGTAATAAGCCCGCGTTTCGCGTCCTTCACAACATGATTGTCGTCATCACAAAAGGGATCATCTTCATCGTACATGTTCAAGTGATCGACGAAATTGCGGTGCGCGTGTGGTAACGAATACCAGAGATTCGGCCCACCCCAGACTTCATCCGCGTGCGGGTCATTAGCGCCATCGTCTTCCCAATTGCACAATTCGCAATGGCTGAACTGACCCCGATCTTTGAGCGTCGGATATTGGCAACACGGACAGCGATACCGGACGTTCGGCTGTACTTCCGCAGAGACCCACATATGACGTTCGTCGTTCTGAGGACTTCCTATTCTCATTCTTCACCTTTTTATCGTGCCTTGCTGGGCCTCCGATCATCGACCATATGTGCAAGTTGAAAGTGAAGACCATTTCGTGGCAGGATAGCATGAATCAGACATGACTCCGCGAACAATACGAAGGGATACGAAGCCTATGCCCGTCTCGGTGAAGAACTCGCAGGTGATCTATGACGCGCTGCGGGCGTGCGATGTGCGGATGATGTCGGCGCTGCCGGAGACGTGGCTGGTGCATCTCATTCGCATGGCGGAAGACGACCCGGAGGTGACGCTCGTCCGCCTGGCGAAAGAGGAGGAGGGGGTCGGCATCTCGGCGGGGGCGCACCTCGCGGGGGTGAAGTCCGCGATGCTGTGCCAGAATCACGGCTTCCTTCAGAGCATCAACGGCATCGTCTCGCTCGCGCACCTTTACAAGATTCCGCTCCTGCTGCTCATCTCCTACCGGGGCGAGTTCGGGGAGCGCGACCCGTGGCAAACGCAGGGCGGCGGCGTGACGGAGGTGCTGCTGCGCGACCTCGGCATCCCGTACCAGATGCTCGACCACCCGGACCACGTCGCCTCGCGCATCCGCAAGGGGCAGGCGCTCGCCGAGTCCGCGCTGAAGCCCGTCGCGCTCCTCTTGTGCCGCGACCTGATGTGGGAGGAATAGACGCCATGCTCCGTGTCGACGCGATCCGGGCGATCTACCCGCAACTGGAAGAGTGCATCGTCGTGACGATCATGGGCGCGGTCGCCGCCGAGGTGCAGTCCGTCGGCCACCGCCCGAACTTCTTCTACCTCCAGCACGCGATGGGCCTCGCCTCCTCACTGGGGCTGGGCATCGCGCTGAGCAGGCCGGAGTTGTCCGTCGTTGTGCTCGACGGCGACGGCTCGATTCTGATGAACCTTGGCAGCCTGACGACAATGGCGCGCTACCACCCGCGTAACCTCGTCCACGTCGTCTTTGACAACGAGAGCCTCCTGAGCGTCGGCGGCTTCCCCACCGCGACCGCGACGGGGAGCGACATCGCGGGGATGGCAAAGGCGGCGGGCATCGCGCGCGCCGCGACCGTTCGCACCATCGACGAGTTCGCGGAGACTTTCACCGCCGCCCGTGCTTCCCACGAGATGACGACCATCGTCGCGAAGGTCAAGGCCATCGGCCCGAAAGCGTTCGTTACCGACCTGCCGCTGCTGGAGAACCGCTTCCAGTTCGCGCGGCATCTACGGAGAAGGACTGAGGACTGAGCGGGAGCAAGAACAACAAGTTATGCCACCTTCTGCGGCGTAGTGTAATCCCACGATTCTCGATAGGGAATTCCTTCTCCCCTCCCCCTTCCCCACGGGGAAGGAGCCGGGGGGTTAGGCAATCCCGCCGCATTGCTCCCGTGCCCGCCACCTGCTACGCTTCTTAGACACGGCAGAACCCTCGCATGAGCGACAACGGAGGCAGGAGTGGCAACCCCAACGACGACACGCCCCGACGCCGCGCCGGACGCCGAGCGCAACGACATGCTGACTGGGGCGCAGTATCTGGAGAGCCTGCGCGACGACCGCGAGGTTTACATCTACGGCGAGCGCGTGCGGGATGTGACGACCCACCCATCGTTCCAGAATTCCGCCCGCTCCGTCGCGCGGCTCTACGATACGCTGCACGACCCCGCGCGGCGCGACCTGCTGACGACGGTGGACGACTACGGCATCCGCACGCACACGTTCTTCGCGCCGAGCAAGACGGCGCAGGAGTTGTTGGCGGCGCGGGACGCCATCGCGGCGTGGGCGCGGATGAGTTACGGCTTCATGGGACGCACGCCGGACTACAAAGCGGCGTTCATGGCGAGCCTCGGCGCGAACCCGGAGTTTTACGCGCCCTTCGCGGACAATGCGCTCAACTGGTACAAGAGATTCGCCTCCCGCGCCCTCTATCTGAACCATGTACTCGTCAACCCGCCGGTGGACCGGAAGAAGCCGATCCACGAGGTCGCAGACGTCTTCGTCCACGTCATCGAGGAGCGGGATGACGGCATCATCGTCAGCGGCGCGAAGATGCTCGCGACGGGTTCCGCGATCACGCATGGCACGTTCGTCGCGCAGAACAGCTCCGCGAACCTCGAAAAGGGCAAGGCGGAGGATTTCGCGCTCGTTTTCATCGCGGACATGGACACGAAGGGCGCGAAGTTACTCTGCCGAAACTCGTACGAGGACAAGGCGATCAGCCCCTTCGACAACCCGCTTTCCAGTCGCTTCGACGAGAACGACGCGGTACTCCTCTTCGACCGCGCCTTCATCCCGTGGGAGAATGTGCTCGTCTACCGCGATGTCGAGAAGGCGAACGCCTTCTATCGCGCCTCGGGCTTTTTCAGCCGCTACAACCTGCAATCCGGCACGCGCCTCGGCGTCAAGCTCGACTTCATGGCCGGGCTGTTCGCGAAGGGGATCGCCGCCAATGGGACGGACGATTTTCGCGGCGTGCAGGTCGCGCTCGGCGAGGTGATCGGCTGGCGCAACCTCATCTGGGCGCTGACGACGACCCTCTGCGTCGACCCGCAACCCGGCCCCGGCGACAGCGTCATCCCAAAAACAGAGAACGCCGCGACGCTGCGCCTCTTCTCGCACCAGTGCTGGACGGAGATCCACTCGCTCTTCGAGACCTATCTCGGTGGCAGTCCGCTCGTCGCGCCATCGAGCTACAAAGATTTGCTCAACGCCGACCTGCGCCCGATTATCGACAAGTATTATCGGGGGTCAGAGAGCAGCGCGGAGGAGCGCGTCAAGCTCTTCAAGTTGATCTGGGACGCGATCGGCACGGAATTCGGCGCGCGGCATGAGTTGTACGAGCGCAATTACTCCGGCAACAACGAGCAAATCCGCCTCGACGTGCTGAACTTCGCGCGCGGTAAGGGGCACTTGGACGGATTCAAAGCACTCGCCGATCAATGCATGAGCGACTACGACCTGAACGGCTGGACCGTCCCGCCGTGGACGTGGGAAGGCGAAGTAGCGAGTAACGAGTAGCGAGTAACGAGAGGGAACGAACCACTCGTTACTTTCGACTTGTTACTCAAGGAGCGCAGCGACGATGAATCCGTTCCCTGACCGGCAACTGGACGACGCGCAGGTGGACGAGTACCGCGACTTCTACACCGAGTTGATCGGCTTCGTGCCGCCGCGCATTCAGGCGCGCACCGATCTCTTGTCACGGCTCGACCCCGAACTGCTCAAGATGCAGGAGGAGATGCGGGCACGGGCGATGTACCCAGCGTGCTTCGATGTGAAGACCTCGCAACTGATGCTCTTCGGCATCCTGCTCGGCCTGCTATCGGACGCGACGCGCCTCCACGCTATCGCCGCCCGCCGCGCCGGTGCGACGTGGGAGGAGATGGGCGCGGTCGTCAACCTCGCCTTCCTCTTCCGTGGCCTGCCCGCCGCCAACCTCGGCGCGCAGATCATCCAGGAGATCGCCCAAAGCGAAAGGGAAGTAGCGAGTAACAAGTAACAGTACCAGAGGAGATGCAGTGACCGAAGCCATCCGCGACATCGCACACCTCGGGCACGTCGAGTTGCTGACGCCGAAGCCGGAGGAGAGCCTCGGCTTCTTTCGGGACGTGCTCGGCATGACGGAGACGGCGCGCGCGGGGCAGTCGGTCTATCTGCGCGGCTGGGGCGACTTCGAGCGGCACACACTGAAGCTGACCGAGGCGGCGCATGGCGGCGTCGGGCATACCGCGTGGCGCACCGTCGGCCCCGACGCCCTGCAACAGCGGGCACAAATACTCGAAGCGTGCGGATGCGGGCGCGGCTGGATCGACGGCGACCTCGGCCACGGCGCGGCGTACCGGTTCACCGACCCGGACGGTCACTTGATGGAACTCTACTACGACGCGGAGAAGTATCGGCCGCCCGAAGCCCTCCGCCCCGCGCTGAAGAACCAGCCGCAGCGGTACACGGGCATCGGCGTCGGCGTGCGTCGTCTCGACCACATCAACGCCCTCTGCGCGGACGTGACACCGAATCGGGAGTTCATGGCGGACCAACTCGGCTTCAAGGTGCGCGAGCAGGTGATCCTGGACGACGGGACGGAGGCGGGCGCGTGGATTTCGGTCACGCCGCTCGTCCACGACATCGCCTACACGCTCGATGCGACGCGGGCGCGCGGTCGGTTGCACCACATCGCCTACTGGGTCGATAACCGCGAGGATGTGCTGCGCGCGGCGGACCTCTTCCTGGAGCACGGCGTCACCATCGAGACCGGCCCATCGAAGCACGCAGTGACGCACGGATTCTTCCTCTACTGCTTCGAGCCGGGCGGGAACCGCGTTGAGGTCTTCTCCGGTGGCTACCTCATCTTCGCCCCGGACTGGGAGCCGGTCGTCTGGACGCAGGCGGAGCGCTCGAAGGGTCAGGCGTGGGGCCTCCGCCTGCCGGAGAGTTTCCATTCCTACGGCACGCCCGATGTGGCGATGGAGGAGTCTGAAATGCGCCATGTCCCGGTCTTCGACCCGCTGTAGGGCAATGGTAGCGTCGGCTTTCAGCCTGCGTCCCCGGAGTGCCGAATCAACCAGGTAATGTTCATCAGCCCGCGCTGCGATGATGAAGCACAAAAACGACGCCCCCGATACTCGTGGGGCGTCGTCGTGGTGAGAAAGGGGAGGGTATCGATATTCGTGGATGGCCGGGCCATCGTCTGCGCGTGTCGCTCCCGCCAACCGACGTTCGATACCGTGAATCCCTCCGTAATTGCGCTCGTATCCCTTATGAGCGGCGGAAGGCGCGGCGTGTGCGCCGCTTCTCGGAGAGGACGCGCTCGCGCTTCGCTGCCGCCAAACGGTCGGCGTCGAGTGCCTTGCCGAGCATCATCACCACCGCTGCCTCGTAGCCAAACATCGTTTTCTCCGTTCATTCCTGTCGTTTGCCGCACCACACTTCATCACTGGTGGCAGTATGCGGCACGGCGCGATGTGGCACATCGGCCCAAAGGACAGCAAACGCACTGTCCTTTCGGAGAGGTTTCTCGCTATCCGATGAATGGTTACGGGCGCGTGCCGGCCCGGTGGTTCAGGGCATCCGGGTTGAGGGGGAACGGGACGGGGCGATCATCGAGGTACGCGAGGATGTTCTCGACCACGCCGTCGATGAAGACGGCGTAACTCGCCTCCGCGACCCAGCCGATGTGCGGCGTCAGCACGACATTCGGGAGCGCAACGAGCGGGTGGTTCGGCGGTGGCGGCTCCTCCGCGTAGACATCGAGCGCCGCGCCCCAGAGTCGCCCCGCCTGGAGCATCTCGACCAGCGCGCCCTCGTCGACCAGCGCGGCGCGGGCGGTGTTGACGAACAACGCCTCCGGCTTCATCCGGTACAACCGCTCTCGGTCGAGGATGCCCTGGCTCGTCGGCGCGAGGCGCAGGTGGACGGTGACGACGTCCGCCTCCGCGAGCAGATCATCCAGGGGACGGTAGTCCACCCCGGCGTCCGCCGCACGCTCCGGCGTGAGCGACGGACTCCACGCGCTGACCGCCATACCGAGCGCCGCGCACGCCCGCGCGACGCCGCCCCCGATGCGTCCGAGGCCGACGACGCCGAGCCGCTTCCCCGCGAGGTTGCGCCCGACGAACTGCGACCACCGCCCGGCGCGCAGTTCCGCGTCGCCGTACGGGATGCGTCGCATCGCCGCGAGGATCAGCCCGACGGTCAGTTCCACCGTAGGCGCGGTTGCCCCGGCGGTGCCCGTGACGAGGATACCGCGCTCCGTCGCCGCCGCGAGGTCGAGGTGGCTGCCGCCGCCCGCCGTCTGCGCGATCATTTCGAGGCGGGGCAAGCGGTCGAGCAGCGCCATTCCCAAGGGGATGCGCTCGCGATTCGCGACGATAATCTCCGTGTCCGCGAGCCGTTCGACCCATTCACCGAGCGATTGCGGCATGGTGGTGTGCACGTCAACCACCGCGCGGTCGCGCAGCAGCCGCATCGCGGGCGCGGCAGCGTAGACCGCGTTGTAGTCATCGGGCACGACGATCCGCACCGGGCCACCGCTCCGCATCGCATGCCTCCCTATGTGGATTGCCCCTTCTCCTCGCGGTACGCGCCGTGAAAGGAGCGGTCGGGGATGAAGCCCGCCGCACTCGCGACGCGGTTGTTGAAATTGTAGATCGCCGCTGTGTTGATCACATCATAGACATCCTCGGTGCTCACGTCGTGTCCACGTAGCGCCTCGATATCGGCCTCGCTGCACTCGACGGGCGTGCGCGTGATCTTGATAACATAATCGCAGATGGCACGCTCGCGCGGGGCAAGACCCGCCCGGCGGTAATCCTGCGCGATGCGCTCGACTTTCACGGGATCACCGGTCAGGCGCCGCAACTCGGCGCCGTGATTGGTCAGTCACAACATGCAGCGGTTCTCGGCGGAGACGACCACGCCAATCATCTCGCGGTCGATCCGGCTCAGGCCGGATGGCCCCCGATTGATGTGGTCATACAGCGCGAGCCAGCGCAGCATCGCCTCCGGTCGCCACGAGTGGACGCGGACGACATTGTTCGGCGCGCCGAGTTTCTCGCGCTGCCGCCGGACGAGGTCCGCGATGCGCGGGTCGAGGTCCCGCTCCTCCGGGATGGGGAACCAACTGATCCGCTCCGTCGGCATCCAATCCGAGGCGGGTGCGCCCTCGGTCTCGGCTGATGCGTCCTGACCCCTATCGCGGGCCGATTGCTCCGCGTCCATTTTGCGTGCTCCCTTCCGGTGGTATCGGTGCGACTGCCATGTATCATGGCGATTGGAGCGTATCACAGGCGCAGCATGGCTGAAACACCCGCCAAACACCAAGCATCGCCGACCATGGGGAGCCAGGGCTGTTGCAAAGTCGGGCAGCGGTGAGTACGTTGAATGCGTGATCGGGGAATTCGGATGTCCTGCGCGCTGCAGGAGCACCATCATCGGTCATTGAGCGTCGTCAACACCTGTGGCCCGTTTCCCCGCCGCAGCGAACTGCGATCTTCCCCGCAGCAACGTCGGCGCGCGGTGCGGTGAAGCGGTGGAGGGGGCAGGGGACGGGCATCCCCTGTGGAATACCGCAGCCACGAGAGGGGCACGGCGCATGATCGACACGACACTGCCGCCCTACCCGCGAGCAATGGACGCCGCGCAGCCGCCCGCCGATCCCTACAGCGCGTACGCCGCCGTCTACGATGTGCAGGGCCAAAGCCGGTGGAGCGAGCGGATGGTTGCGTTCGTCGGCGATCTTCTGCCGTGCTACGACTGCTCGCCCCGCACCGTGCTCGACCTCGCGTGCGGGACGGGAACCGCCGCGCTCCGGTTCGCCGCGCGGGGATACGCGGTTGTTGGCATCGATGGTTCGGCACGGATGCTCGACGTGGCGCGGCAAAAGGCGACCGACGCGAATGCGCCCGTGCGGTTCATCCAGCAGGACATGCGCACCTTCGTCGCCCCCGCGCCCGTTGATCTGCTCACCTGCTTCTACGACAGCCTCAATTACCTGACGGACTCCGACGATCTCGCGCGGGCGTTCGCGTGTATGCGCGCCGCCCTCGCGCCCGGTGGGCTGGTCATTTTCGACATGAACACCCGCGCCGGTCTCGCCGCCGACTGGAACGACCGCTGCTGGGTGCAGGAGATTGACGACACCTACTTCATCCAGCAGGCGGACTGGGACGCGCAGACCGCTATCGGGACGTTGACTCTCACCTGCTTCGCCCGGCTCGGCGGGGGTTATCGCCGCTTCGAGGAGGTGCACCGCGAGCGCGGCTACACCCTCGATGAGATTGTGGGGGCGCTGGAGTCGGCGGGGCTGACGCCATTGGACGCCTTCGCCTGCCTGCCGCGCATCGGCCCGACCCTCGAGCCGCCCGGCGACGCGACCGGCCGCGTCGTGCTTGTCGCGAGAAGGATTGAGGACTGACGACTGAGGACTGGGGATTGGAGTCTTTCAGATAGCAGTGTATCCTGATGCGCGCCACTGTCGCGGACTCATCGGGCCGCTCAGTGCACGATGCGATTGAAACGGCTTACGGTTCTGCCGCATACTCAGCACTCAACACTCAGCACTTAGCGCTTGGAGGAACCATGGCGACACAGACCTACCGCTTCGCTGAACGAATGCACATCATGAAGCCGTCGCCCACGCTCGCGGTCTCCGACGCGGCGCGGCAGTTGACGCTCGCGGGGCATGATGTCGTCGATCTCGGCGGCGGCGACCCCGACTTCGCCACGCCGGGGCACATCGTGCAGGCGGCGACGAAGGCGCTCCACGAGGGGTTCACACACTATGTCGCGTCCAGCGGCATCCCACCGCTCCGCAAGGCAATCGCGGCGAAGTTGCAGCGCGACAACGGCGTCGCGTACGACCCGAATAGCGAGATCATCGTCACACCGGGGGGAAAGGCGGCCCTCGCGATCAGCCTGCTCGCGCTCGTCGACGGCGGCGACGAGGCGCTGATCATCGACCCCGGCTGGGTCTCGTACGCCCCCGCGACCCAACTGACCGGCGCCACGCCCGTGCAGGTCCCCCTCTCGCCGGACGACAACTGGACGATCACCGCCGATCTCCTGCGGCGGTACGTCACGCTGCGCAGCCGTGTCCTTGTCTTCAACTCGCCGAACAACCCGACCGGGCGCATCGCGACGCAGGCGGAGTTGCAGGCCGTCGCGGACGTGGCGCGCGAGAACGACTTGATCGTCATTTCGGACGAGATTTACGAGAAACTCGTCTACGACGGGCGCACGCACACGAGCATCGCCTCCCTGCCGGGGATGCGCGAGCGCACGATCATCGTCAACGGCTTCTCGAAGCCGTACGCAATGACGGGCTGGCGGCTCGGCTACGTTGCCGCACCGCGCGAACTCGTCACGCAGATCGCCACGATCCACAGCCACACCGCGACCTGCGCCACCTCGTTCGCGCAGGTCGGCGGCGTGGCGGCGTACGACGGCCCGCAGGAGTGCATCGCGACGATGAACGCGGCGTACGACCGTCGCCGCCGCCTCGTCGCCGAGGGGTTGTCCGCGCTGCCGGGGATCACCTGCCCACTGCCAGAGGGCGCATTCTACGCCTTCGCGGATATCCGGGGCACCAGCCTCTCCGCGACGGACTTCGCGACGCAACTGCTGCAGGCGCAATATGTCGCCGTCACCCCCGGCGACGCCTTCGGCCCGGCGGGCGCGGGCTACGTCCGCCTCTCCGTCGCCAACAGTGACGAGATGCTCCAGAAGGCCGTTGACCGCATCGGCGCATTCGTCCGAGCACTTTAACCGCGAAGGCGCGAAGGGGCTGTGTCCAGAAACTTCTGTAGTTTGAAGATGGCTCGTCAAGGCGGCCATCGTCCTCCACGATCGGTAGTGGCAACAAACCGAATCGAAGGAGGAAGACGATGGCCTACAGACAGCCTACTGGCA
>JAABUS010008961.1_pt1 | contig 10745 bp, 10 predicted proteins | sample 5560161 | NCBI WGS metagenome assembly JAABUS01 (sample SAMN10711885, study PRJNA513376) | rock metagenome | isolation source: Antarctica rocks | place: Antarctica: Victoria Land, Trio Nunatak nord | collected 2016-01-04
AGCTCTTCGCATCGTTTCTTCAAAGCTTTCATAGTCATAGAAGATGTTATGATTTCAGCGAATGAGTCGTTATCTTTGACAATGAAGAATGAAGCTTCGAAACGCTCTTTGAAGAGATGAGACATGAGAAAGAAGAGATTGAATTGAACGAATGTTTTTAAAAGAAAGAGATCGAGCGAAGAACGATGCTCGACAATAGAAGGTGAAGTCATTTTTGTTGTTTGATTTGAAGATTGATTGATTCTCTTGATCGATTTGATTCTCTAGCAATCAACGAAGATTCTTTATCGCTGATTCTATTAATCGAAATGAACGATGCGTACTGAATGAGCTGTAAGTCGTCTAGCAATTCAATCAGTCTCGCTGTTGATTCTATAGATTTTCTAGTGTTGTTCTGTCTTTCGATTGCGTCGATCATCAGATAAATGAATTTCTTTAGACTCGATCTGTCTGAACGAGTATATTGAACGAGTAATGAGTATCTGTATCGTATGATAAACGAGATTCTTAATGTAATGTTGAAATCGTGCCTAGATCATTCAACCAAAGAAACTCAGAGCTGATATGTATGTATTGTTCTTTAGAGATAGCTATAACAAGACATTAAGAATACAGAAGAGAAAGAGTGTGAACTCTTCTATAAATAATGACTTGAGGCTGCGCTAGACTCGATACAGATGTGATGTAATAGATCAGATGTGTTTGTCTAAAAGAATGATGAAAGAAATGAATGAAGAAAGTGCTGAACAACGAGAAGAAGTGCTGAGAATGGCTCGAAGAGATGCGCTAGGTTCAAACTAGGCATAGCGTCATGATTTGCTTTAATCAAATTGATTAGAATTAGATCTGAACTCTGATCGATTCAGACATGTTCATAACATTACTTCTTTCTTCTGTTATGAACATGTCTGAATCAATCAGAGTTCAGATCTAACTCTAATCAATTTGATTAAAGCAAGTCATGACGCTATGTCTAGTTTGAATCTAGCGCATCTCTTCGAGTCATTCTCAACACTTCTTCTCGTTTGTTCAGCACTTTCTTCATTCATCTCTTTCATCATTCTTTTAGACAAACACATCTGATCTATTACATCACATCTGTATCAAGTCTAGCGCAGTCTCAAGTCATTATTTATAGAAGAGCTCGCACTATTTCTCTTCTGTATTCTTAATGTCTTGTTATAGCTATCTCTAAAGAACAATACATACATATCAGCTCTGAGTCTCTTTGATTGAATGATCTAGGCACGATCTCAACAGACAGAGAGTCATCGCTGACATTCAATGAACAAATCAGCGCAATGCAATGAGTAAATGCTGACATATCACAGAAATTTCTCATATCATCGATTCTCTTTCTATTCTTTAACGCAAGCTTAATCGAAAAATGCAAAGCTTTAGAAATCAAAATCAAAGTGCTTGACTTTGTAAATGACATCAATATTCTGATCTATAACAAAATCACAGAATCAATCTGCAAATTACTGAGTCGAGCACATGACGTCTGTGCGAAGTGAGCTTGAACTCATGATGCTACGTTCGCTTCAGAGAAATACGAACTCACTCATTTCACTCGTAAGTCAAAAAGATTTGACATGACAGTCAGTCTACACATAGAAAACTCGATAATAAAGTTGAAATTAAATGTACAAGTTCTTGAAGTGCAACTGAACATGAAACTACAATGAGATTTGCATCTTCGTCAAATAGAAGCAGATCACGTCATCAAGATGCTGATGCTTAGTCGACTTGAGATCTTCATCTGAGAAGTTACATTTGCAAAAGCAAGACAAATATACTCTGTGATAATAAGATTGAGAATGACGTTCGAAGCATCAGTATGACATCAACGCAATAAAGAAGAAGAATTGTTGAGTATGAAATGAAGGTTAAAAACTCTTCAGAATCAAGCGCTGCGTCATGTGATCAACGTCTTCAGAAAAGTGAACATTGAAACGCTGAAAGTCGAAACATAAACATTTTCGCTACATGTTCATCTGAATAAGCTTCAGAATCAAGTCATACTATGCAGTTAAATCAACGACAGAACACAGAAGACTTGATGAGCATGTGAAATCATACATGCTCATCTGATAGAAACTAATAAATTCATCTCTCGCTCTTCAATCTTCAAAAAAATGATGTTTTTGAATGCTTCAATTTACGAAGAAGCAAAGATACAGTCTAGACGTGAACAACTTGATTTCTTAACGATGATTCAAACGAGCGAACGTGCAATTGCACAGTTTCACAAAAGTCAATGAAATCTTCGATGAAAAAACTACAAAAAACACATTGCAGACATTAATGCATTTCTCGCTCAAAGATCTCATCTATTCAAGAAGTCAGTAAAGATGCGTGATGATTTTTAGAAGATTGAAAGCATTCTTGCAACTTACATCAGAATCAAACGCATAGAGCTGAAGATTTATCTGCACTCGAGAAACGTGTCAAGCGCGAATAGCTCTCAATACAACTGCGAATGAAGTCATCAGACAGTCAAGCATATTCTGATGCATTGCTTGAATTGAACGCATCTTCGATCAAATATGCTACAAGACGTTGACTTTATGAACTATCAAGTCATCATCTCAATCACGAAGAGTCTCAAGACAACAGCGAGAATGATGATGAAAACGAAGCTGCTGAAGCAGTTTAGAATGACAAGAATACTCATTCTTTAACAAGTGATCATCACGAACAAATTTAATACATAGTTTCAGTTTTATTGTCTCGACTGCGTGTAGCAGTTGTATAGACAGTGAGCGATTTTCTATCTCAGAGAATTTTGTTCACTCGACACACATAGCATAGAGTTCTTCATGAGTCGATCTAATCAATGTCACAAGAATGTATGAATTTATTATTATTATTATTATTATTATCTCTTATTAGCTTCTCTTTTGTCAGTGATATAGATTGAATTTTCAGTTTCTTGCATACTTTATTGACTAGATTGAAATGTATGATCATGTAAATGACTGAATCACTGTCTATTAAAGAATGAAGATTGAAAGATCATTTCTGAGAGATAAAATGAACATCAATTAGAAACAACTTTTCAAAGTAATTTTCTTTCAATAGAATTTCGTCTAGTTTGCACAAAGATATAATCTCTACTTCTTTGATAACTTTTAAAGAGATGACTAGTTTTTTGAATTGAAATCAAAATTGAAATCAAAATCAAAGTAATCATATTCTTTGTTCACTGCATTAATTCTAGTAAATCAATTGAGACACTCTTTAAAGCTATGATCTGATTTATGACATATGAAACAGCTTTCAACTAAAATGTCTGCTTCTTTGACGTTAGTTAAAATTGCGTCACGCAACTTTAAATGATTAAACTTTGAATGATTGAATGACTGTTGAGTAACAACAGTTGCTTTATGAAAGATAGTCTTTGAAACGTTGTTAACATGTTTGATTTTGTTCTTGATTTCTCGAATGACTTGCTGATCATTATTCAAACAAATCAGATAGAAACGAATTTCTTTTAGAAAATCAGGTTGAACTAGTTGATCTACTCAAACGAATCGAAAATGAGAATGTATTTTATCTTTCAAATCAACAATCAATTGCTTTTTGTGATAGTCTAGATAGAAAAATAGTTGTTGAAACTGAGTATAAAACTCGCTGAATTTCTTGAATTCTTGAATCAAGTTGTAGTATTTTCTACGAAAGTTGACTTTCTTATTCGAATCATTGAACAACTGAGCTAGCTTTTTCAAAAGATCTTCAATGATTCTATAAAAGTTGACATAGTCACGTTCGCGTCTAGCTTGAGTAATCTCAGCTGTGTCATTGAATAATCTTGAATGTATATAGCTCAATTTGACTCATTCATTAAAAAAGAGATCGACGTTGATCTTTAGTTTATTCTGAATTTTTTCGTATCAGTTCTTTCAAGTAAAGTTCTTTTCATCAGTAAACAGCGAAGAATCAGATATTTTTTGAGATCTAGAACGCTCAGAGTAAATGAAATCAGAAGAAGTGTTTTCTTTAGCTTGAAGTTTAACTCTCAACTCTTTGATTTCATCTTCTTGTTGTTTATTTAACTTGTAGAGTTGATCTGTTTCTTTATCAAGATCTAGACTTCAAGTTTTTCAAATTTCATAAAATATAAGAAGTATTATCATTTCAATGAATGATTTATCATCTTCATGAATGAATGACGCAGCACTTGATGATTTCGTTCATGATTTCGATGAATCAGCATCAGAGATTTGAGAGAAATGATTTTGAAATTCTTGAGAACACTCTTCAATAAATGAACAACTAAATATGATGAGATTTGTTTGAAAGAGAGTTGAATGAATAACGATGCTCAACAATTAAAGAAGAAAGACGTATGAAATGAGATTTAATCTTCAACAAAGAAGATGAGATTTATTTGTTGATTTGATTGATCTTGAGCAATTTACGAAAATTCTTTATTATTGAATCTATCGATCGATTTGATTCTTGAGCAATTCACGAAGATTCTTTATCGTGATTCTCATAATTAAATGAACTTTGTGTACTTAATGAGTGATAAGTAGTCTAGCAATTTAAACAATCTTGTCATTGATTTTATTCAACTCTCTAATGTTGTTCTGTCTTTTGATTGTTGTTGATTATCAGATAAATGAATTTCTTTAGACTTGTTCTGTCTGTACAAGTATGTTGAATGAGTAATGAGATCAGTATCATGTGATTAACAAATTCTTAATATAATGTCAAAATCATGTCTAGATGATACAATCAATGAAGATCAGAGTTTGTCAGAATCATGTCTAGATGATACAATTGATGAAGATCAGAATTGATAGTGCTTGATCTTTAGAAATAACTATAACTGAATATTAAAAATACAGAAGAAAATTGATACAAGAGCTTCTATTTATGTAATGTTCAGAGACTGCGCTAGACTTGAAAGAAATGTGTTTGTAACACGAAAAGAAGATGATGTAGATGAACAAGATGTTGATGAAAGAAAAGAGTGTTGAGTCATATCTGAGTCAAATCTGAGTCAGATTTAGATCAGATCTCGACTAAATCATTGACTAGTTTTAATCAGTCTTGATATGCTCGTAACATTACTCTTCTCTTCAAAAATTCATGTTTGCATGAATGTAGTTCATTTGCTCACTTCTGTTGATAATTATTTCAATATTTAGCGCGATTTGTTTGAATATAACTTATGAAATTCATTCAAAACTTTCTCTGAGTCATTGAATTTCTCTTTATTGACATAGTATCATTCGTTGTCTTTATCTAGATCTTTTTATTTGACTTTGTACTGTATTTGACCTTGATAGCGTCTGAAGTTCAATATATCATCTATCTTTCAGTATTCATCGTCTTTGATAGTGATTGATCTGAATGATTCTGAATGTTGTTCTGATAAAGAATCTTCTGAATACGATCGTAGTAGCTTCAAGCTGAATATCGAATGCAGATACTTCATGCTGACTGATAAATGAAAATGATAGAAGATATCTATTTTAGCAGTGATTTGATAGAGATTTAGCTGTTTGTCTTTCAAATCTTTGCAGAGTCTCGTTGTCTTGATATTTCTGAAAGATAATCAAATTCAGTCATCTACCTCATATGTGACGTTTCGTCTATGTTTATTGATTTGAACTTCGATGATCAGCTTCATCTTTTTCAATTGTTGATGATCAAAGCTCAGTAGCTCTTTCATTTAAATGACAATATCATCTGTCTTTCTAGCTTCAAATCGTTCATGAGTCATTTCGTAGTCAGTCGTATCTGAATTGAAACTCATTTGAAGATGAAATTCTTTATTGAAGTAGAAGAAAATCATTGAAGTGATCGAGAAGATATTGAAATTGTCGCTGAATTTTATCATAGATATTCATTTAATTCAATCATTCTGCATGTAATTGCAGTAGATTCTAAGTTTGCATTCAATGTCTTGATTGACTCATTTTGATTGATCATCGATCTCAAAATAATAGACTGTGAATAAATTAGCTGTGATTCTCAGTTGCTTGCAAAGACTTTTCTAGTTGTCTTTATGTTTCTAAAGAATAATCAAACTCAGTTGTTTACTTTATAAATGATGTCTCGTTTATGTTTATTCATCTGAGCTTCAATGATCTGCTTCGTCTTTTTCAATTGCTGATGATCAAAAATAAGAAACTCTTTCATTCAAATTATAATATCATTGACTTTTCTAACTTCAAGACGTTTGCAAGTTATCTTGTAGTCAGTTGTATCTGAATTGAAATTCATTCAAGAGTGAAATTCTTTATTGAAGTAGAATGAGATCATTGAGATGATCAAGAAGATATTGAAATTTTCGCTGAATTTCATCATTGAAAGTCATTTTGCTCAGTTGTTCTGCATGTAGTTACAGTAGATTCTTAATTCGCGTTCAACATCTTAATTAACTCGTTTCAATTGATCATTGATCTCAAAATGATAGACTGTTAATAGACTAGTCGTGATTCTTAGTCACTTGCAAAGACTTTGTCATATGATTGATATGAATTGAAAGTCTCTGTTCAAAACAATAGAACTAGATAAATCATGAAGTCGATAAACGTTTCATAGCATGATTCAAACCGTTTCTTCAACTGAAATGTCATCATCTTCTCAATGACAGAAGACATAGTAATGTTTCTTGATGAAATGATATATGATTGTGCAAATGACGTTATAATCTTTTGATAGAAATAGCTCAGTGATGAAGTTCATAGCTATATCTTTTCAACGTTTCTGTAAAATTGAGAAAGAATGAAGAAGTTCATTGATGCTATTTCTAAATGTCTTGCTTTGTTGACAAACATGACAGTTTCAAATGTAACATTTAATCGTTGCTTGATGATCTGATCAATAGTAGAAACGTTGAACTAGATCAATAGTTCTTTGATTGTCAGAGTGAAAGATGAAAGACTGATCATGAATTTTCTTTAGCAATTTTGTATGCATTTTCTCAGAAACTCACAGTAAATCTTTTTTGAACAGAACGTCGTCAACGATCTTGCAGTACTTCAATTCAGTGCTATGTAGCTTGAGCTTGTTTTCTCTTATAGCTTGTCTATACTCATCGCAAAGCTCATTTGTCTTGTTGACATCTTTTACTCGCTGATAGAGATCAACTTCAGATTCAATAGTTAAAATATTTATTCTATTAAGTGTTAGAATGATCTGATAGCGATCTTCAGTACGCTGAGTTGATTCAGAGACATTGATCAGAAACATTTTGATTAAAGCATTGACTTTAGTATTTATTTTGTCTGATTGAAATATAATTTGAAAGTTGAACTTGAATAGAATGTTTAGATAATTGACTTAACGTCAAGTTAACTGTTTATTTTTCATGAAGATCTTCAGAGTCTGATGATTGATGAATATCTGAATGAATAGTTCAGTGCATTCAAGCTTAAGTCTTCAATGTTTGAAACATTGAATAATGATTAGCAATTTCTTGTCATAGATATGATAATTGCATTCAGCGAAGATCATGCTCTTGCTGTAGAAAGTTACTGAGTGAAGAACTTTCTCATCATTGTACTGTGATAGAATTTCATCTTTGATGTAGTCAGATGCATTGATTTCTAGAATAGCTTGTAAATGATCTAATATCATTTTGACATGTTGTTGATGTTTTCATTGAGTTTTGCTGTAAATCAGAATGTCGTTCAGATAGACTTGACAAAAGTCATTTAGAAAGTTTCAAAGAATGTCATTCATATACTGCTGAAACAAGACAGAATCATTAATAAGTTTGAAAAATAACATCTTTGATTTATACACTTTTAACGCGATAATAAAGATAGTGTAGTTCTTACTATCAAAATGCATTCGTAGTTTGTTGAACGTCGAAATGATATTCAATCAAGTCAGATGTTTGCAATCAACTATTTTGTCAATTACTTCATCTATGAGTGATAGAGAATAGCAATTTCTTTTGATAATAGCATTAAGCTTTTGATAGTCAACGCAGAATCATAGATCTTCATTTGCTTTCAAAATGAACAGAACGAGTGAGAAATACGAAGCTTTGCTAGAAGTTATAAATTCTTTGAAAAGATTCTCATTCAGATATTTCTTTACTTTCTGAAGCTTGTAAAGAGACATTCAATATGCTTGACAGTGAGATGATGTTACGTCACTAGTAAGCTCTATCTTATGATCATATGAATGATGAGATGATAGCTTGTCTGCTTGAGCTCGATCAAAGACGTCTAGAAAATTCTGATATTTCGATGATAACTTGACTTTAATATCTTCTAGATTCTGAGTCATTTTATTGACTGAAAAGATGTTTATGACATCTAGTTCACATTGAGTATTGTAGACAATTTTTCTATCAATGTCTTCAATGAACATAGCAAAAATCTTTGTCTGATTCTTCTTTTTTCGTTTTACTAATGCTTAAAAAGAGATGATGTCTATGTTTTGAATCAAGAATGACTCTTTCTGAAAGAATGAAACTGAGTGTTTGAGCATCTTAAAGATCTTGCTGTGAGCTGCTGAAAAGATTGAAGTTGATCATGATCAACTTGAATGCTTTGTATTTGACGAAATTGAAAAAATCGAAATAGAAGTATCTAATTGATCAGAAAATACGATAGTATCATGTCTCATGTTCAATAATATTTCATTTTTGTTCATTCAGAGTTTGCTCAATATAGCTTCATAATGCTCGATATCAGCAATCAGCATTGACACAGTCAATTTCTTATGACTTTCAATCATGAGATTGAATAAAATCTTATGAGTAATAGTCTTTCTAGCTAACTTCTCATCATAGTCTCGTATTAACTTCTTTTTTGCTAGTAATATAAATTGTATTTTAAGTTTCTGATATACTTTATCAACTAGCTTATCATGTATCAGCATGTAGACGACAAAATTACTATCTATCAAAGAGCGAAGACTGAAAGAATTGCTCTGAGAGATAAAAGATGTTACGATTCTAGCCTTCGTCTATTCTTCGCCTAGTCTTCGCCTGGTTTCATTCTAATCGAGCCTAGCGAAAATCTGATCTAGAGATGATATCATTGAAACTCTGCATTATATGTGTAAGACGTCAACTCAATCGAGCCTAGCACAGAGCTGAGAAACACACATATAAGAATCGAGTTCTTTTCTGTAAATACTTTTCTTTCTTAGCATTTATCTATTAGTTAAATGACATCTCTATGACTCGCTCTAGGCCGATTCCTAACAGTAGATAAATGCTAATCAACTACTCTGCTATCGACATGTAGACGATACGAAATAACCTACTTCTATTCAGAAAATTCGCAAGAAATTCTTCGAATTACTTTCATCAAAATCAATCACTCAACTTTATCACAATCAAATCTACCTATCTATCTTTCTCACAATGACACGCGACTTCGAACCAGTCGAGTCACGAACAGCTCGTCTGCTTAGAAGCACTGCTAGCAGACGCGTTTTCATTATTTCTTTCGATGTCTCAGCTGAATCTCAGAATGTCGCTATCTCATGAAACATCAACATGAGTCAACAACTTCGTCAATGAGCTATCGATCAGTCAGACGAGATCATCAAGATGCTGATCGAGCTAAGAGATCAACGAGACATGACTTTGAAACTGAACGAGCAGTGAATCATTGTTCAAGTCGAACATGACAAGAGATTGAATCAACTAGAGATCAAACAGATGATCATAGACACTCTAGAAGAGATAAACAAACGCTATCGAGAGAAGATGTTGAATCTCAAGAATAAACTCAAAGAAGTATTGCATTCAGCGAATCAGCTTCGACCTCGTCAGTCTACGAAACCTCTACCTCGTCAATCTATCGAGAATCATACTCGACGTGAGTCGTTCACTCTATTCGATAACGATCATCACAAGTTCTTCAAGTTTCCGAACTCATCTATATTCACTGATGAAGATGAATCGACATGAAACAGCTGAAGAATCAAGATGAACGACAAGCTTCAGGCAAATGTCAATCACTTTGATAATGAGAATATCTGTATTGTCTATGTGATATCTAGACTAGAAGATGATGCTGCTGAGCATATCTTCGCTTGACGTCGTCATGACGCTTCGCATTCTTACATCTCGACCTACGAGCTATTTGAGCATCTGAAAGAAATATACGATGATCAGAATAAGAATCGAAAGTGTCGTCATGAGTACAACGCTCTGAGACAAGCAGAAAAGTCTTTCAATGTCTTTTACTTCGACTTTATGAAGCTATTCAGCTATCTAGAATACGACGATCGCACTCTGATGAACGATCTTCAGAATAAGATCAACAATCGCTTGCAGAATGCTTTATCGATTTGCTCGAAAGATTTTACCACTCTACATCATCTCAAGAGCTTTCTTCAGAGTGTGAATAATAGACAGCGAGTCAATTATCAGCTTTGAAGCGAACGTCGCACGATCATCGTCAAAGTCATCGTTGCATCTGAAAAGTGCGCTACTTTCCTGTCAGCAGTGACGACTTCGATAATTGAATATGTCAAGTCGACTATCTTTTCTACATCTGAGTCAGTCAGATCGTTTATCGTTTGCTATATCTGCAAGATCTCGAGCCACTTGTCAAAGAACTGCTCTCAGAACAAGGTCGACACTTCTGCTTCTCGAGCTTTCACCTCTCGTCTACATGAAATCGTCATTTCGAAGAATAAAGAGAATGAGAAAATGTCTTCTTTCGAAGATAGCGAGGCAAAAAACTAGAGACTTTCATCAAAGACGCGATGAAAGATGTGTTAATTTCTTCAACGATGAGCATGTCAGATGA
>JAABUS010008963.1_pt1 | contig 10744 bp, 4 predicted proteins | sample 5560161 | NCBI WGS metagenome assembly JAABUS01 (sample SAMN10711885, study PRJNA513376) | rock metagenome | isolation source: Antarctica rocks | place: Antarctica: Victoria Land, Trio Nunatak nord | collected 2016-01-04
TGGGCTCATACGTTTGGTGGAAAAGGAAGCCAACGGTATAATTACACTTAGCTTTCCATTATTCTTCAGAATTTTGGTTGCACATTCCAAGACGAATGCATATAAATTACCACAAGTTTCGGTTACGTAATTCTTGATGAGATAATCCTTTTTAATCTTTGAATATTCAACATAAGGTGGATTACCTACAATCACATCAAATCCTTTCTCATCATGAATAATTTCATAAAATTCAGCAAACCAATGAAATGGCTTGTAGTTTTTTAGCCAATTTTCATATTTAATTCCTTCTGTCTGCTTATGTAAAAGCAAATTCAAATCCTGGTTTAATTCTTTCAGGCGTTTATTCAAATCATCTTTTGCTTTTTTAAATTCTTTATAATCATCACCGTAAGAAAGCTGTATTTCTTTATAGTGGCTAAAAGCCTTTGCTACAATATCACATTTCTCTTCTATAGCAGGGGCAGCAGCTACTCCATCCAATGTATAACGCAAACCTTTTTTTAATTCTTCAATTGTAGCAAAACCAACCAATGTATTTCCTGCACGAATATTAAAATCAATATCAGGCAAAGGCTCCAAACCAAGATTAGGTCTACGATAGTCAGCTTCAACCGTCGCAACCAATTTTAAGAACAACCGAAGCTTTGCGATTTCTACGGCTTCATTCATAATGTCAACGCCATACAGGTTTCGAAGTATGATAGTTTTATAAATGAAATATTCAAGGTTGGGGTGCTGTTCGCTCTGTATGTTTTGCAGCACCTCTCTAAAAAACTTGTATTTGTGGCTAAAGGTTTTCTTTTCTTCTTTGTTGCGGCGGTCTTCATCTTCAGTAAAGCCCCGCATACGCGTAATGCAGACTACATACAAAGGCTTGTCAGTCAGGTACTTTTTATTGTTATCTAAAAATCCTTTCTTTTGAATGAAGTAGCAAAACATCAGCCTGTTCAGCATAAGAGATGCATACCATTCCTGGTTCACTTTATCCTCTATTCCTTTTATGAACTTTAAAAATGCAGTATGTTGCTGTTTAAACCTCTCATAAAATTGTTTTGTAACTTTTTCATTGTTTTGTTGAAAGTTCTCGGCTACTCTCTTTGTTACATCTACAATGGTGATGTTATCTTCTTCGTCAAGGGTAAAAAGAAGTCCGTTTGTTTTTTGAAATAGCAATTCAGGCTCCTGCCCTTTGTTCCAGTTTACGATGGAAAGCTTTGCAGGTTTTTCCTTTTGAACTGTTTGCCATGTTTGTTGTGTACTTTGTTTATTAATGAAAATGATCAGGTGCTCTTTAAAAAGTCTGCTTAGCTGATTGTGTATTTTTAAGCGAATGGCATATTCAGGAATGTTACCTGTTTTACTGGGCAGACAAATTAATATTCTAAACCCGCTTTTTTCAGCAATGGATTGTAGTGTGAAAATTTCTGCATCAACTTTTATGGGACTGCTTTCCTTTATGTAAGCCCAACCTAAATAATTAAAAAGATTAATAAAATCAAACCCATTTATGTATTGCCTAAACTGTTGCTTCGTCATTTTTTAAGGGTTTAATTTTATGCCCATAGAACAAATGATTTGGGGTATATCCAAGCTTCCAGACGAATTAGGATCAACAACGCAAAGCTTGCCATCTTCTCTTAACCTCATTGTCATCTCCGCTAATTCCTCATCTGTTACACCCATCTTAAAACGTCGGTTAATCATTTCTCTTGCAGTTTCACGCAATGGAAATTTATACACTTCATCAATTGATTTTTTTAAGGCATCAGTATCAAAAAGAGTAGAGCGCACGCTTTCAAAATATCGTTGCAAAATCATGTATGTTTTATAGCGGGCGCCTGATTTACTACCCAATTGACCGCCGGTTTGTGCCGCTTCATTTTCTGCTACTTTCACACATTCTTCTACCAGCTCAAAATGATTTTCCAATCTTTCAAGGGCAGGTGTGTCAATGGAACATTCAGCAGCTTTTAGTATCCGTGATTGCGATTGCGAAATAATTTTTCCATTATGTCCTATCCATGTTAATGCTTCAAAACCATGACTGTTTCTGTGGTAAGAAATAACACTGTCGCCTTCGGTTATTGTATCAGGCATAGGCTTGGTACTATGAACAACGTCCGGCAAAACGGGAATTTTCTTTTTCAATTCCGGGTTGGCTTTTATAGCCTGGTTCCAGATTTCATAAGCCTGGGATGTCAAGTCAACTTCTCCTTCATCCTCGTTATCTAAAAGCCCCGACTTTTCATTGTATAGATCCCGGATATTAACGGGGTCTCCATCAAAGAAGGTTTCATCAGAACCAACTACTTCTGAATTTTCGGTAATACGCGTGGTAAGCCTGTTGCGTAAGCGAATAATTCTTTCAATACCATCGTGAGGCAAAAAGGAATAACATAATATTTTATCGTGTTGCTGACCTATCCTGTCCACACGCCCTGCCCTTTGTATCAACCGAATAATTGCCCAAGGCAAATCGTAGTTTACAACTATGTGGGCATCCTGTAAATTCTGACCTTCACTCAGTACATCAGTTGTTATAAGAACCCTTATTTCATCTTTTACTATTTTATCATTACTAACAGGACTAAAGCGGTGAGCAAAAGAAGTTGGATCCAACATTGCGCCTGTAACTACCGCAATATCTTTTAACTTTCTTTCGCTTAACTGTTCATGTAAGTAATTAGCAGTATCAGCAAATTGAGTAAAGACTAATACCTTTTCTGCTTTATATTTTTTAGTGCTCAGCTCATAAAGCGCATTTAGTTGCTTGTCGTTCTTAGCGTTCCACTTATATCCAATTTCTAAAATCTGAAGTATGGAATTGATGTCTTCCTGCAAGTGTGTTTTAAGAGACGGCTTAAATAATGAGCTGTCAATCCAGTTATACTTTTCTTCTTCATTTTGATATTGCTTATAGAAGATTTCCGCTTTTTCACTATATACATCAGGGTTAGTGTGTAAAGTAATTTCTTCTGTTTCGTCGGCACTTCCTTCTTCTATAAACTCATCCATTTCAGCTGACTCCTGTGGACCAATTGGAAAGGGCAGGTTATTTTCTATTGCATAAATAAAGATCTGGTTCTTTAGCGCATGTCTTGCTAACGAAACAAGGAATGACAATCCGCAACTTTCCAATCTTTTAAAAAGATTAGTCCGGCAAAAGCCCATTAATCTTTTTCCAGCGCGTGATAAATTAAGTATAATTTCCGCTTCTGTTTTGGATGCATTATTCATTGCATCTTTGGTTACATAATTCCATAATCCATATCGAGCAACATGCAATGAATTGATTGCAATAACAACGTCATCTGAATACAGCTTCACATATATATCCGTTGGGTCATTAACATCAAAATCATATTGAACAGCTTTTGGAATGCGAAGCGGGAAATAATTCTTTCTGCCATCCTTAAATACAATATAGTGTTGTTGTTTTGTCTCATCCCATACTGCATAGTTCTCTTTAATAAACGACCGGGTTCGTCTAACCATATACAGGCTAAGAAGCGATTGCCAATCCTCTGAATAACGACTTTTCTCAAACGCTAACAAGGTATTTGGAGAATATTGATAGGTAGCTACAAACTCATTAGCACCGCCCACTTCCTCAATAAATTTTTCAGGTATAATTCCGATGTCTTTATTTTCAGGAATAAATAATCTTAATTGGTTTGAAATGTCGAGGTAAGTTTTATTATAAGGTGTGGCAGTAAGTAATATCACACGGCTTTCATTTTTCTCGATATACTCTTTTACTATGGCATATTTTTTCCCCTGCCTGTTACGAAGATTATGGCTTTCATCAATTATAATCACACGGTATCTTCTTGTTTTTTCAATAAATGACTTATTGATTTTGGATATGCTGATAACATCTGCCTTACTCAGATATTTGTGTTTATAATCATTCCACATTTCAACCAGGTTCTTTGGACATATAATCAACGTCTCAGTGAAAAAGGTTTCTTCAAAAAGCTTTGCAACTGCGGTGGCTGTTAATGTTTTTCCCAAACCTACAACATCACTTATCAGCACACCTCCACGCTTATCTAAATGCCTTGCAGCAACACTAACTGCATTTGCCTGGAATGGCAGAAGTTCATCTTGCAGTTGTTTTGGAATCATATAGTTATTTATACCACTTCTTGCTTCCTGTGAAAGATGATAAGCAATTTTTAAGTAGATATAATACGGGAGTGTTGGAGTTACCCAACTTTCATCAATAACTTCAATTAATTCTTTTGTGATGTCAATTGCCCATCTATCGTCCCACCGGTCATTAAACCATTTGCTTAATTTAACGGCAGCATCCTGCTCCACTACATCAACGTTCAGTTCGCCTTGTTTCATTAACCCTGATAGTGTGAGATTACTGCTACCCACATAACCTTTTAAAGGTTCTTCTTGATGCCTGTGAAGCAGGTACAACTTTGCATGTAAAGTATGTTTGAGAAAGAGCTTAACTATTACTTTTTTATCAAGAAGTTGCTGTTTTAATTTTTTCAAACATTTCTCATCTTCGACTGTAGGAATACCTAACGTAAGTTGTTGTTTAAACGACTTTGCAATCTCTTTTTTTAAGGCATTCGCTTTGGGATTATCCATCAAATCATTATCAATATGATAGATCACCGCTTTTATAACGTCTTCGGTTGGTCGCTGCATTCCTATCATTAAACGACAGCATTCTTTACCGCATTCAAAATTGTCTATTTTATCCTGTAATAATTTCCATCCTTTTAGGTAGAAATATCCGACACAGAAATCCGCTTTATATGAGCTGTTCAAGCTTTTAAGAAGTCCTTCATTTAAATGATTTTCTATGTTATCGTAGATTTTGGGCATCTTTTGTTTCCATTATTTTTGATTAAAGTAACGCAGTAATTGTATTGAATATGAAATTTCATAAAATAAAATTGGGAGACGCTGAAGCAACTACTTCAGTACAAGAGTGCGACGCAACGGGTGTTTCATAGTAGCAAAGGTGTCTGGTTCATAAAACCTGAAATTGTATCTTCCAAAGTCCCGTTGCTAATTTGGCTAAATGAGCCTGCCGGCTTTTAATATTCTGCGATGTCCATTTCGGATCACTTATGTTTTTTGCGAGAGCATATTTGCTGGTGGCATATATTGGCTTTTTCTCTTCAAATATTTTATCTGCTGCCTCTTTAAAATTCTTACCAGGTTCTAACAAAGTAAGGTTGCCCAACATAAAAATATTCCGTTCATACTCTTCCTCGGTAAAGTCTTCATGCCATGTTTCAGGATAGCTCTCAGGAAGAATGTGCTCAATGGTTCCATCATCTACCTCAAAATCATACAAGCTGCCCCCTTGTTCCTGGCTTTCCAACTTGTATAATGTATAACGGGCTAACTTTTTATCGGTTGAATTATTCGTATTAAATTGCTTAAGTGCAAAGAAACTTTTGAAGTCCTCATCACTTACATATAAGCCCTTCAGGTCATTTAATATCCCGTGAATATTTTTACTTTCTCCTTTATATAAACTAATTGCAGCCTTGCTATAGGCTTTTTCCATTTCATTTGTCTGCATTTTGGCTATTACATTGTACCTGTATGATATTGCAACAATTGACTGTAACAAACGCCTAAAGTCATTGCTGTCGATTTTATCAAGGGCTACCATAGCTAATGGTTTCCATTGAATGACTTTAAATGATTTCAGAATCCCAATTGCCTTCCTGTTGTCTTTATCGGTATTCCACATGTCATCATCTGCATTTCCCAAAGCCATATAATTATAAGCGTAGAATTCCAACTGATCCAGTAAATCAAAAACCTCCTGACCCGTTTTTACGAACTGTTTAATTTCCTTAAATAAATACTCTTTAGTTACCGGCTTTCGTGTCGCTAACAAAAAGTATCGAAGGAAATTCGGAAACTCCCTCAATCCAACTGTATCAATTATTTTCTTCCACTGGTTTTTGATTTGTTTTAAGTCGGTCTCACTTTTAGCCACCAAGGAAAAGAGATAGTTTTTTAGCAGGTCTGTTGAAGTAAGTTCTATCCCTCTTGAACTCAGTGTTTCAAAAACTGTATAGGCATTCAATTCATCCTCCACGGTTATTTGAATAAACATCATCAACTCACCCACAACATTGTTCAAAAAAGAAGCGTAGTCACTTCCTGTACTGTTCTTAAACCTTTGAGAAATTCTTTGCTTAAAAAAGTTATACGACTCCCACATCAATGTTTCCGAATCTGAAAGCTTTCTTACGTTGATTGGATCTTTAAATCCAATCAACCGATTTTGAAAGAAACCGTCGTTGTTCTCGTTTAAAAAAAGTTTACTTGAATAACTTAATGAAGTAGGATCTTTCTGACCAATGTATTGACGCATTAAAATATCAATCCTTTCCTTATTCTGCGCTACTTCATTTCCTTTATCTGCAAGTTTTTGGATGGCATCAATAACAGCAAGGGTTAGAATGGTTAAAGTGGTAAAGCGCTGTTGTCCATCTATTATCAAATACTCTTTTCCAATAGTGCTTTGCAACACAACCTAACCCATATAGTGTGCATTTTTAGATTGCGCCGCCAATTCTATATCATTCCACAAATCTTCCCAATTATCCTGCTCCCAACTATAATCTCTTTGAAATTGAGGAACACGATATATTTTACCGTTGCCTAAAATATCATTTAGGTTTACAGTTTTTGTATCTAATAAATGTCCTACTGCCATTGTAAAAATTTAGTGTCACAAATTTACGCTACCAAATGTCATTCATCGATCAATATCGCTTTTCACCACGCTGCATATTGTTATCCAGTACAAGAGTGCGACGCAACGATGTTTCATAGTAGCAATATGGTTTGGTTCATAAGTCTCTTCTTCTTTATTATTCTTCCACAACATTTCGATAGCCCTTCGACTACATTGCGAGAGGCTCAATGTGACAAAGCAGATTGCTTCGTCGTACCTCGTCGCAATGACGGGACTGTGCCTCGCAATGACGGTACTAAGCAACCAAACTTTCATTTAATTCATTAATAATCGCATCGGTTTCCTCCCCAAACAACTGCCACATTTTGCCCAGCCCGCCCTGCTTGTTGAAAGGGTCAAGTTCGAAATCGTCTCTGTCTACATGAAACGAGTTGGCTATGTAATCCTTTATCATCCGCAGCCATTGTACCTGTTCAACGGTGTACTTGGTTGGTCCTGCCTGTTTCTTAAATATCCAGTCCTGGAAATTCTTGTCCACCGTTTTATCGAAACTGGTAAGGGTGGTATCGGCTCCGCTTATAGTACGCACTAACGATACCAGTGCGATGAGTTCGTTCTTTGGCTGCCCGTTTACCTTCTCGAGTTGTTCGTAAGCCCGCCATACATACAACGGCGCCAATGTGGGTTTGCTGGTTTTAATGGCCTCGGCAAGATCGCGTATCATGGCATACGACAACTCACGCCGCTGGTATGGCTGTGCATAGAATACCTGCAATGCGGTTATCTCCGTTTTGTGCGCTTCTATCCATGTTTTAAAATCGTGTATGATGCTTTCTGCAGCAGCCTTATTGTCCTTCACCCAGCCAATGTTCACTATCTCATCAGGGTTAATATGGTCTATAAACTGGTCGTACTTTTTACGTACATCTATTACATAGTTCCGCAGTTCCCAATCGTTGAAGATGGCGGTGGCGTCGTCGACGAGTTGTGAGTGGTGAGTAGTGAGTAGTGAGTTGATTTCTGCCGGACTTGCGTCTGTGTTTTCAGCTTCTACCTTAAGCCTTATGCCTTCCACCGTATCAGGATCGTAGGCGTTCAGCAATTGCTTCACTACCTGGTTGATTGTTTTGCCCTTTGCCTTTTCAATAAAGGCTGCTTTCTCTTTATCGTTGATCTGTTTGTCTAAGCGTATTAAGCGGTTGGCGAGGGTGGTAAGCAGGTCTTCGTCTTTGTTGCCCATAGCAATGTGTTCGAGCACTTCTTTTAAACTTAAGCCGGGCTTTTTCTCTAACGGTCGGCTGTCTGTCTTCTGGCTTTTTTCTACACCTATGGCATCAATAATTACAAAATGATCTTTGGTAAATTTAGCAGCCGGTGTGCCGGAAGTTCTTAGTTCTTCGAGGCTGCAGGTACGTGTACCCCTGCCTTTCATTTGCTCGTAATAACTACGGCTTTTTACATCACGCATAAACAGCAATACTTCCAGTGGTCGTATGTCGGTGCCTGTTGCAATCATATCTACCGTAACAGCAATCCGTGGATAATAAGACATCCTGAATTGCTGCAATACTGTTTTAGGGTCTTCTTTTTCAGGTCCTTCGCTTGTGCGGTAAGTGATCTTTTTGCAGAACTTATTTTCTTCAGCAAACTCACGGCGGACTATTTGGATGATGTCATCGGCATGGCTGTCGCTCTTGGCGAAGATGAGCATCTTGGGAACTTCGAAAGCCGCCTCACCCCGACCCTCTCCTCGCGGAGAGGGAGTAGAGACCTCACCCCCCGCCCTCTCCAAAGGAGAGGGAGCTTCTTGCCCTTCTCCCTTGGAGAAGGGTTGGGATGAGGTCCACCGATCGGGAAACATTGTTGGCAGTGCATCTCTTACTGCTTGTATTATTAATGTAATTTGATTTACGTTGACTACTTTATCGTCTAACTGTTTGCTGCTGTATTCAACATCTTCATCCAGTTGGTTCCAGAACTTTTTGCGTGTTAGTTTTTCACGGGTATCAATGTATTCGCCAATAGAGATTTTTGATCCTTCTTTGGTGATTTTCGTTTCGACTTCAAAAACATTGTAAGGCACCAAAACGCCATCTTCTACTGCTTTTTTATAACCATAATCAGAAACGATGTTCTTTTCGAAATAACCAAAGGTTCTGTTATCAGGAGTGGCAGTTAAACCAATTTGAAAAGCATCGAAATAATCCAGTACCTGTTTCCATAAGTTGTAAATGCTTTGGTGACATTCATCAATCACAATGAAATCAAAGAACTCCATTGGTGTTCTTTCGTTGTACACAACCGGCATCGCCTTTGTTGGGATAGGTCGCGACCTGTCCCTGCCTGCAGGGTCTTCTTCTTCGTCGCGTTCATCTAACTCTGTTCCCTTTAAAATGGAATACAAGCGTTGTATGGTAGAGATATAAACCTGGCTATCGTGTGGGATGAAAGAACTGCTTAACCTTGTTACTCCATACAGTTCCGGAAACAGACGGTTATCATCCTGCGGCTGGAAGCGTTTAAATTCCTGTTCAGCCTGTTCGCCAAGGTTTCTTGTATTCACCAAAAACAAAATACGTTTTGCTCTTGCAAACTTTAGCAAGCGATAAATACTTGTAATGGCTGTAAAAGTTTTACCTGAACCGGTTGCCATTTGCACCAATGCCTTTGGTCGGTTTTCTCTAAATGACTTTTCTAAATTAGTGATGGCAGTAACCTGGCAATTCCGTAAACCATCTGGCTGCAAAGCAGGAATATCAAATACTCCAGCTCTCAATGTTTTTGGTTCTCTTAACCAAAGCTCAAAGGTTTCAGGGCGATGGAAAGTAAACACAGGACATGAACGAGGCTTGGGATCACGGTAATCCGTAAAGCGGGTGAGTTCACCAGTGCTTTCGTAAACAAAAGACAGCGGTTCATTATTCAATAGTCTCAACTTCGCTTTTGCATAACCTTCTGCCTGGTCTTCATGCATGGTTAGGCGTACGCCTTCTTCTTCACGCTTTGCTTCTATAAGTCCAACAGGGTTTTTATTTACAAAAAGTACATAATCAGCGGGACCAATGTTTGTCTGGTATTCACGAACTGCAACCCCAACACTTACAGTAAGATTAATTTGTTTTTTAGATTGCACAACCCAACCCGATGCTATTAGCATCAGGTCTATCTTATCACGGACGATTTGTTCAGGGTTCTGGTTAGCAAACGGCATAACGCTTAAAAATAAATGATTTGTTTAAATAAATAAATTTTTTGTCTGCTTTTTCTAAAACACATATTTACTGTATAATATTTCCGGTACAATTATTAAAAAAGTTCTGGAAGTTACCGCGGGGAGCCCTATTTTGGCTAAATTGTTAGCAATATGAGTACCTGGGAGGAATAGGCTAAATGGAGTAATCTTGTATTATAATTTCCATGTTCCTGCCGGTTTTTCCTTCTCCGGCAATGGATTATCTGGAAGAAAGAATAGATTTAAATAAAGTATTTATTAAACATCCGCTTTCGACTTTCCTTATTGATTGTAAAGGCACATCAAGGATTGATGCATTTATTCCTCCAAAAGCTAAACTCATTATAGACAGAGGCTCATTCTACTTCCAGTAAGATAAGTTGTACGGGGGAATTGCAACAGGTATTGAAAAAGCAAGAATTGATAAATTTATAAAGGAAAATGAACTTGAAAGCCGGGCATATCGATTTGAACTAAAGATTAGACCTCGCCTTTACAAACTACGTTAGCCAGGCTGAGGAAATATCTAAAACCGGTATCAGAAACAGGTCTAATTCTTTGCAGGAATTCCTGCATTCTGATTATGCTTGTGATCAGATTTATTACTATAAATCCAGCTTAGGTTATAGGTTAGATATAACCTCAGATACCGGTTGGTAGACTTATAGAAGTTTGTAAAGGAAGTTAATACATATTTTCCAGGTTTCTGTTAATCCCAAAAAGTTCATTAGAACTACCCTGAGAGGTTAATGAAGGGCGATGAGATTGTATTACCATTCTCCCAAAGTTTTGTTATCCAGCTTCGTCGTTTCATATTT
>JAABUS010008965.1_pt1 | contig 10743 bp, 8 predicted proteins | sample 5560161 | NCBI WGS metagenome assembly JAABUS01 (sample SAMN10711885, study PRJNA513376) | rock metagenome | isolation source: Antarctica rocks | place: Antarctica: Victoria Land, Trio Nunatak nord | collected 2016-01-04
GGTCTACGGCCTGAGTCAGGTCGCCGCCAACGAGCTCGTCGAGTTCACCAAGGACGGGACGATCGGTCTCGCCTTCAACCTTGCCGAGGATTCGGTCGGCGTGATCGTCCTTGGCGAGTACCGGCAGATCGAAGAGGGCGACGAGGTTCGGACGACCGGTGAGATCGCCGCCGTCCCGGTCGGCGACGCCCTCCTTGGCCGCGTGGTGGATGCCCTCGGTCGCCCAATCGACGGCAAGGGGCCGATCGTCTCCGACCGGACGCGTCCGATCGAGCGGATCGCGCCGGGCGTCATCGAGCGCGCCGACGTCGACACCCCACTCCAGACCGGTATCACCTCGATCGACGCGATGATCCCGATTGGTCGCGGCCAGCGCGAGCTGATCATTGGCGACCGGCAGGTCGGCAAGTCCGCCGTGGCGATCGACGCGATCATCAACCAGCGCGACAGCGGCGTGTACAGCATCTACGTCGCCATCGGGCAGAAGCGGGCCCAGGTCGCCCAGGTCGTCCGAACGCTCGAGCAGTTCGGGGCGATGAAGAACACGATCGTCGTGATGGCGTCAGCCTCCGAGCCGGCCGGCATGCAGTGGATCGCACCTTACGCCGGCACCGCCATGGGCGAGGAGTTCATGGAGAGCGGACGGGACGCCCTGATCGTCTACGACGACCTCTCCAAGCACGCCGCCGCCTACCGCGAGGTGTCGCTGCTCAACCGGCGCCCACCGGGCCGCGAGGCCTACCCGGGCGACGTCTTCTATCTGCACTCCCGCCTGCTGGAGCGCTCGGCCCGCCTGTCCGAGGCCAACGGCGGTGGCTCACTGACCTCGCTGCCACTCATCGAGACCCAGGCCGGCGACGTCACCACCTACATCCCGACCAACGTCATCTCGATCACGGACGGTCAGATCTTCCTTGAGACCGACCTGTTCTTCGCCGGTATCCGGCCGGCCATCAACCCGGGCATCTCGGTCTCCCGCGTCGGTAGTGCCGCGCAGGTCCGTGCGATGCGAAAGGTCGCCGGCAGCCTCCGGCTCGACCTCGCCGCCTACCGCTCCCTGCAGGCGTTCGCCCAGTTCGGAACGAGCGACCTCGACGCCGGCACTCGCCGGCAGCTCGAGCAGGGTCAGCGGATGACCGAGCTCCTCAAGCAGGTGCAGTACAAGCCGTTCCCGGTCGAAGAGCAGGTCGCCATGCTCTGGATGGGTGGCAACGGCTACCTGCTCGACATTCAGCCGGAGGACGTCGTCGCCTTCCGGGATCAGTACCTCGACTACCTGCGCAACTCCGCTCCCGACGTCCTCGATCTGATCCGGGAGAAGCGGGACCTGAGCGACGACGTGATCGCGGCGTTGAAGAAGGCGACCGACGACTTCAAAGCCGGCTCGTCCTTCGACCGGATCGAGCGATAGGCGGTACCGGCGGCTGAGGGGTCAGTCAGCTCTCTGAGCCGCCGACGGTATTCACCATGGTCCGGGAGGGTCAATGGCCTCGACACGTGAGATCCGACGCCGCATCCGTAGCGTCGCCAACATCGCCAAGATCACCCGCGCCATGGAGACGGTCGCCGCCTCGCGAATGCGCCGCGCCCAGGTTCAGGTCACCGCCAGCCGGCCCTACACCGAAGCGATCACGGAGATGCTGGGCGACCTCGCCTCCGGGGTGACCAACAACGAGGCGCGGCGGTTCTACCCCCTGCTGGTCGAGCGGCCGATCAACCGGCGAGCCGTTATCCTCGTTACGCCCGACAAGGGCCTCGCCGGCCCGCTCAACTCCAACATCCTTCGCCGGGTCGGCCGCTTCCTCCGGGAAGACGCGTCTGGCCAGGAGGTCGAGTTCATCACGATCGGCAAGAAGGGCCGCGATTTCATGAATCGCACCCGCCGCAACATCGTCGCCGAGGTCATCGGGGTGGGGAACGCCCCGACGATCGCCACCATTCGTCCCGCCGTTCAGGTAGCGATCGAAGACTTCACGGCCGGTCGGGTCGACTCGGTCCACCTCGTCTTCCCACGCTTCGTCAACACGCTGTCCCAGGTGCCCGAACTGGTCCAGCTCCTGCCGGTCGTCCGTCCAGAATCGACTGGCAGGTTCCGCAACTTCCTCTTCGAGCCGGACCAGGAGACCGTCCTGAACGAGCTTCTCCCCCGCTACGTCGAGGGACTCGTGTTCCAGGCCGTCCTCGACACGGTCGCGTCGGAGTTCTCGGCCCGGATGGTTGCCATGCGCGCCGCGTCCGACAACGCCCGGGACCTTGGCCGCGACCTCTCCCTGACCTACAACAAGGTCCGACAGGCGTCGATCACCAACGAGGTCGCCGAGATATCGGCCGGAGCCTCGGCCTCCCGGTAGTCCAGCGACCGTCTTCCAATCGATCGAAACATTGGCCTGGCGCGCCGAGACTGGCCGCCGGACCGAGAGGAGCCAGACATGGCGACCCCAGTGCTCTCCACGACCATCGGTCACGTCCTTCAGATCACGGGCTCCGTGGTCGATGTCGAGTTTCAGACCGACCACCTGCCCGAGATCTACAACGCCCTGGAGGTCACCCAACCAGACGGCGGGACGCTCGTCCTCGAGGTCCAGAATCACCTTGGCAACGATGCCGTCCGCGCCGTCGCCATGAGCACGACCGACGGCCTCGTTCGTGGCCTGGAAGTTCGCGACACCGGCCAGCCCATCGCCGTGCCGGTTGGACCGGACACCCTCGGTCGGATCTTCAACGTCACCGGCGACCCGATCGACAACAAGCCAACCCCGGCGGGCGCCCAGCGGTGGCCGATCCATCGCCCATCGCCGAGCTTCGAGGAGCAGGCATCCTCGCTCGAGATCTTCGAGACTGGCATCAAGGTCGTCGACCTGATTGCGCCGTTCACCAAGGGCGGCAAGACCGGCATCTTCGGTGGTGCCGGCGTCGGCAAGACAGTCATGATCACCGAGCTGATCCGTAACATCGCCGCCGAGCACGGCGGCTTCTCGGTCTTCGTCGGGGTGGGCGAGCGGACCCGTGAAGGCACGGCGCTCTACGCCGAGATGGCAACCTCCGGAGTGCTGGACAAGACCGTAATGGTCTTCGGCCAGATGAACGAGCCGCCAGGCGCCCGCCTCCGCGTGGGACTGGCCGGCATGACCATGGCCGAGTACTTCCGCGACGAGGGGCGGGACGTCCTCCTCTTCATCGATAACATCTTCCGTTTCGTCCAGGCCGGGTCGGAAGTCTCGGCCCTCCTGGGGCGGATGCCGAGCGCCGTGGGCTACCAGCCAACCCTCGCCACCGAGATGGGTCAGCTGCAGGAGCGGATCACCTCGACCCGGACCGGCTCCGTCACCTCGGTCCAGGCCGTCTACGTGCCCGCCGACGACTACACCGACCCCGCCCCGGCCACGACCTTCGCCCACCTCGACGCGACCGTCTCGCTGGAGCGGTCGATCGCCGAGCGCGGCATCTACCCCGCGGTCGACCCGCTCGGATCGACCTCCCGGATCCTCGACCCGCTGATCGTCGGTGACGAGCACTACCGGGTGGCCCGTGGCGTCCAGCAGGTCCTCCAGCGCTACCGCGACCTGCAGGACATCATCGCGATCCTCGGCGTCGAGGAGCTGTCCGACGAGGACAAGCAGATCGTCGCCCGGGCCCGCCGCATCGAGCGATTCTTCTCCCAGCCGTTCTTCACCGCCGAGGTCTTCACCGGCAACCCCGGCGTCTACGTCAGCCGCGAGGAGACCGTCCGCTCGTTTGGCGAGATCCTCTCGGGCAAGTACGACGACCTGCCGGAGGGCGCCTTCATGTACGCCGGGGACATCGACTCCGTCGTCGCCAAGGCCCAGAAGATGAGCAGCGACTCCTAGACCGGTCCCAACTGGCCGGGGCCCCGGTCGCGGTGCACCGTGACCAGGGCCTGAATTGGAAGAAGACATGGCGAAATTGACGGTGGAGATCGTCACCGGTGAGCGCCGGATCTACAACGAGACCGATATCGACATGGTGGTGGCCGAGGGGTCAGAGGGTCTGCTCGGGATTCTCCCGCGGCACGCACCACTGGTGACGCCACTCAAGTCCGGCGAGCTCCGGATCAAGAAGGGCGGCAGTGAAGAGTCGTTGATCGTCTTCGGCGGTTTCCTCGAGGTCCAGGACGGTCGGATCCTGATCCTGGCCGACGCGGCCGAGCGCACCGACGAGATCGACATCGCCGGCGCCGAGGAAGCCCGCCGCCGGGCACAGGAGTCCCTCGCCAACCGCGGCAGCAACGAGGACGTCGAAGCGGCCGAAGCCGCGCTCGCCCAAGCCGATGTCAGGATTCGACTCGGTGGCCGCCGCCGCCGCGCGGGGAACAACGGCTGACACCCTCGTCAGCAAACGACAAATCGACACACGGCGGCACCCCGCGGCGGGTGCCGTCGTCGTTTTCCCTCGCCTCGTCCTTGCACCGGACCGGGCGGGGCGGTCATGATGTGGTTTCGCAGGTGAACGCACCAAGGAGCAGCCACGCCATGAGCGAGACAGGCCCGATGGCCACGATCGACCACGCCCCACGGTCGGCGGTGGTCAAAGCCGACCAGAGCATCATCGCCGGCCAGACCGCAAGCGGCGATGCGATCCGCGTCCGCGGGGGCCAGCCACTCTCGGGGGAGATCCGGATCGGCGGCTCGAAGAATCTCGGGCTGCCGGCGCTGACGGCGGCGCTACTGACCGACGAGCCCTGCGTCTTCGAGAACATGCCCGCCATCGAGGACACGCGCACCATGCTGCGCCTGCTCCGTGAGCTGGGTGCGGCTGTCTCGCCCGATCCGACCGGACCGGCCTTCTTCGACGAGCTCCGGGCGAAGCGCCGCGTTCACGTCCAGGCCAGCTCGGTCGTCTCCGGCGACATCTCCCGCCATCTCGGCCAGGCGATGCGCGCTTCGATCCTGCTGATGGGACCGCTCCTGGCTCGCCACGGGAAGGTCCTGACCGTCCTGGCCGGCGGCGACGACATCGGAGCCCGGCCGATCGACGTCACGATCCGGGGCTTCGTCGCGATGGGTGCCCAGGTCGAGCAGTTGGCCGACGGCCGCAAGGCGCTCACTTGCGACCGGCTGGAGGGCAAGCAGCTCTTCCTCGACTACCCGACGCACACGGGGACCGAGAATCTCCTCATGGCCGCCGTCCTGGCCAGCGGCACGACGACGATCGTCAACGCTGCCTGTGAGCCGGAGATCATCGCCTTCGGCACGATGCTCAACCGGATGGGCGCGGACATCCGGGGACTCGGTACGCCGATCATCACGATTCACGGCGTCAACAAACTTCACGGTGCCTACGAGCGGATCATGCCCGACCGGCTGGTCGCCGGCACCTACGCCATCGCGGCGGTCATCACTCGGGGCGAGCTGATGATCAAGGGCGTCAACGGGGCCGACTTGCTGCCCGTCACCTTCAAGCTGCGCGAGGCCGGCGCGACCGTCCTCGTCGACGACGAGACGCTGTTCGTCCGTGGTCCGGATCGGCTCCGGCCGCTCGACATCCAGGCCCTCCCCTACCCCGGCTTCCCGACGGATCAGCAGGCCGTGATGTCGGTCCTCCTGACGCAGTGCCATGGTGTCTCGCGGCTGCATGAGCGCGTCTACGAGGACCGGTTGCGCTACATTCAGGATCTCCAGTCGATGGGCGCGGACATCCGCGTCGACCCCAAGGGTGTCCAGGCGGAGTTCTCCGGCCCGTCCCGCCTGCGTGGGGCGACGGTCCCCGCCCGTGACATTCGGGCCGGCGCGGCAGTCGTGCTGGCCGGACTGATCGCTGAAGGTGACACCATCGTGACCGATGTCCATCATCTGAACAGGGGCTACGAGGACCTGGTCCCGACGCTCAAGCGGGTAGGCGCCGACATCACCAGCGTGAGTTCACCCGCCTTGTCGTCCACATGATCGCGATCGCGATCGGGTTCGCCTACTTGTCGAACCGCAATGACGTCGTCAGGCCCGAGTAACCGGCCGTCGTCAGGGGGAAGACGTCAGTCGCGTTGGCAAGGTCGGCTTCGGGGTCTGGGTTGCCAGACCCAAAGTGCGTCAGCCAGAGCTGATGAGCCTGCCCGTCGCGGGCCAGTTCGGCGGCCTCGCGGTACGACATGTGTCCCCAGCGGTGCGCCTTCTCCAGCTTGTCATCGTTGGAGTAGGTCGCCTCGCAGACGAGGAGATCGACGCCCTCGACGAGCGGCAGGAGGCGTGAGACCGGACGCGTGTCGGTGACGTAGGCGAACGACACGCCGCGCCGCGCCGGTCCCATGACATCGTCCGAGGTGGCCGACCCTCCCGCCCATTCCACCGCGCCGTCGTGCTGCAGCCCTCCCCAGAGCTCCTGAGGGATATCCAGCTCGGTTGCCCGGCTGGCGTCGAATCGCCGGGCTCGCGGCAGATCGATCCGGTAGGACAGGCTCGGCAGCGTGTGCTCACCGAACCGGACCCGCCCTCTCAGGCCGGCCGGCAAGTCGAACGTATCGTCCTCGCCGAGTTCGTGAACCCGAACCTTGTATGGCAGGTCCGGCGCGATCACCCGGAGCCCGTCGACGATTCGCTGCGTTTCCGGCGGCCCGAAGATGTCGAGCGCCTCGGTCCGGCCGGCGTTGGCCACGCTATGCAGGATGCCCGGCAGGCCGGCGACGTGGTCGGCGTGATGGTGAGACAGGCAGATCGCACCCAGCCGGCGGAACCCCCACTTGAACTGCTTCCAGGGGATCTGCGTCCCCTCACCGCAGTCGAACAGGACGAGTTGCCCATCGACCCGAATCAGCAGGCTGGACAGCCAGCGGTTGGGCAGCGGCTGCATCCCACCATTCCCGAGCAACAACAGGTCGATCACCGGCACGAACCTCGTCAGTACGATCCAACTCGATCAGGTTGTCAGGCTTCGGCCGAATTGTGAACCAAATGACTGGTGTGAGTGAACGCCATTGATTCGTGAAGTATTTCACATAGGCTTTGCCCATGATCTCGTAACCTCGTCTGGCAACAGCAGGGAGGAGTCTGCGATGAAGCAGGTGAGACGATGGGCACGCTGGTTGATTCCGATGCTGATCGTCGTCCAGCTCGCGTCGACACTCACTGGGTTCCAGCTACCAGTCACGCTATTGCCCGTCCTGGTCGGACTGGAGGTCCTGCTGGCCGCGATCGTCCTGGCCCGGTTGGCGGGCGCCGCCCGAACCGCCCGCCGCCAGCGAACGCCCGGCGACCCGTGGGAGGTGACGCTGGAAGCGACCATCTCCAATCTGGCACCGGGACCAATCGGCGGACTGGTGGTCAGTGAGGCGCGGATCTTCGTCACGTTCGGCCGGTGGCTAGGCATGAGACTGTTCCACCGGCCAGCCACCGGTTACAGCTACCACCGCGATCTGATCCTGATCGGCTGGGCGATGCTGTTCGCGCTGTCCGCGCCCGCCGAGATGATCCTGCTTCACCTGCTCATCCCCTGGGCGCCGGTGCGCTGGGTGCTCCTCGCTTTGGAGATCTATGGGTTGTTGTGGCTGCTCGCAATCGGCGTCTCGTTCGGAACGCTCCGGCATCAGATCGATGGGCGGTCCGTCCGGCTTCGCCTGGGCCTCCTCGCGGACATCCATCTCTCCAGATCGACCATCACCCGAGTGACGAGCGACGTCCGACGGACCGAACGGAGCCTGGGTCTCGAGGTCGAGGACGAGACGGCAACCCTGGCTGTGAACGGCAAGACCAACCTCGTCATGGAAGTCGCGAGTCCTGTCCGCGTCAGGCGGCTGTTCGGCCTTTCCGAGCCGGTACGGGTCATCCGCTTCCACGCCGACGAGCCCGCCGCCTTCATGGCCGCGCTGGGTTCAGCGGGAGTCGTAGCAACGAGTGAGCCGCTGGAGACCGTGGCGACCGCTCCATCCCAACGCTGACCTGACCTGGCCCGACCTTGCGAAGGGTGGGCACGATCCCTGCTTCCCGCAGGGAGTGATGATCGAGATACGCGACAGGGAGAGTAGTGAGATGAGTGACCGTGAGCGGCTGGCCGCCGGCGTCGAAGCGACGGCTACAGGACGTCCCGCGGCCGGCGAGACTCAGGGCCTGGGCGAGACCTTCGACGCGCCCGCCGTCGCGCGAGCCTTCGACGTCGCCCCGGAACGCGTCCACAACGCGCTCCGGGGCGAGTACGGCCTCGGGCCCGATGCGCGGGTGGACAGCAAACAGGCGCAGAATCTGGCCGAGGTCCTGCTGGGCGACCAGCCGCTCGACCAGCGCGAAGCGGCCCTGATGAAGCTTGGCGGCTTCACTCCCCGCCCGGACGACATCTGGGGCCTCGGCGACAAGGCACCGGGTGAGCAGGGCGAACGTCTCTCGGATCGCACCCGCACGATCGACGGGGAAAGCACCTCACCCCGATCGTCCTATGATCCAGCCACCAATCCAGCCGACCCGGCGGAGCGTTAGCCGGCGGTCAGGGGAACCTCGCCGAGCGTCGCGATCTCGGCGTCGTCGTAGCCAGCGTCACGAAGAGGCGCGACGATGTCGCGCGGGAAGTCGGGAACGAAGCAGGCGAGTACGACGGCCTTGCCGTCGGGAACCAGCGTGAACCCGGGCAGAGCCGCCGGGACGATACAGGATTCCGCTCGTTCCAGCGTCTCGATCCCGCCATCCCAGGAAATCGCGACCGGCTCACCGAGGTTGGTCAGCGTCAGGCAGCGGTCCAGCCGTGCTGGCACACGAAACGGAACGGCCAGGTTCCAGCGCTCCAGCGCGAAGTGCGGCCCGGCGCAGCCAACGACGATCCGGACTGGCCCCTCGTAGCGTGTCAGACCGTGGACCGGCCTGGGGAGCGGCTCGACGCGGAGCTCATCGAGCAGTTCTTCGATGTTCGTCGCCCGCTGCTCGGGGCTGAACGGCTGACCGTAGTTGTCGGCCGGCATCGCGGTCTGGGCGAGGTCCGAGGTCTGCTGGATCTCGAAGATGACGGTCTCCGGTCCAAAGGTGTGGAGCACTCCGCCAGGCACGTAGACCGTCTCGCCGGGCCGAATGGGATGACGGATCAGCACGTCGTCCCAACGCTGTTCGAACAGAGCCGCACGGATGGCATCCTGATCGAGACCCGGCTTGATCCCGACCAGCACCGTCGCGTCGTCAGCGCAGTCGAGGATGTGCCAGGCCTCGGCCTTGCCGTTGGGCTGGCCGTACTTTTGGGCCGCGGTCTCGTCATCCGCGTGGAGGTGGATCGGCAGAAAGTGGCTGGCATCCAGGAACTTGGCCAGGAGCGGGAATGTTTCGCCCCGCCAGCCCTGACCGACCAGGTCGTCGGGATACTTGCCGACCAGATCGTGCAGGCGCCGCCCAGCGAAGGGCCCGTTGCGGACGATCCCGCTGGTCTCGCCGTAGTCGCTGATCTCCCACGTCTCCGCGATCCGACCCTCGGCCGGGAGCCCGCGCTTCCCGAGCCGATCGACGATGAGCCGTTCCCCGAATGTGTAGTCGCGCGCGTGTGTCGTCAACTTGAGCGGGTACCAGTTCGAGTTTGTCATTGCTGTCCTTTTCGGGTCGTGCCGGCCGGGGCTTCGTCCTGTCCCTCATTTTGGTCGGAGCAGCCTAGCCCATCGACCATTGACTCCGCTGGGTCGGACTCGGGTCGTATGATGCCGAGCAGAGGAGAAGTTAATCCACAGCTCGGCCCTGCGCGATCAGGCATTCATTGGCACCGACGGCAAGGAGAACACATGACACCGGTCGTCATCGGAATCGACTCTGGGACGCAGTCCGTCAAGGCGCTCGTCGTCGATCTCGGGACCGGCGAGGTCGTGGCACAGGGCCGGGCACCGCATACAGGCGAGACCGTCCAGGATCCCGGAATGTGGTGGACAGCACTCGTCGCCGCGGTCCGGGAGGCCATCAGGGCCGCCGGACCGGGGATCGAGGCCCGGGCGATCTCCGTCGACGGTCAGCAGCATGGCTTCGTGACCCTGGACGCCGACCGGCAACCGGTCATGCCGGCTCCGCTCTGGAACAACACCGATTCCGCCCCCGACGCCGACCGGCTCAATGGCCTGGCGGACTTCGCGACCGAGACCGGAACCCGCCTCGTCGCTTCGATCACCGTCACCAAGCTGGCACACCTCGCCCGGACCCGACCGGACCTGCTCGCCCACGTGGCTGCTGTCTGCCTGCCCCACGATTACCTGAACCTGCGGCTGACTGAACGGCTGACGACCGACCGGGGCGAGGCCTCCGGAAGTGGGTGGTGGTCCTCGATCAGTCAGACCTATCGCCGCGACCTGCTGGCGCTGGCCGCCGGCGATGAGATGGCCCGTGCCCTCGAGCTTCCCAGGGTGGTCGGCCCGGACGACGTGGCCGGCCACCTCAGCGTCGCGGCGGCCAACGACCTCGGCCTGCCGGCCGGGATCCCGGTCGGCGCCGGCTCGGGCGACAATTCGGCGGCGGCGGCCGGGATCGGAGCCGAGCCCGGCGAACTGGTCATCAGCCTTGGGACCAGCGGCGTCGCCTTCACGGTCGCCGGGCAACCGACCGGCGACACCAGCGGCGAGGTCTGCGGCTTCGCCGACGCGACCGGTCGTTACCTGCCACTGGCCTGCATGATCAACTGCACTCGCGTCGTCGACACCATCGCGGCCTCGGTGGGGCTGGACCGCGAGACCGCCCTCTCCGCCGCGGGAACGATGGCGCCCGGCGCCGATGGTCTGCTGCTACTGCCGTACTTCGGCGGCGAGCGGACGCCAAATCTCCCCGTCGCGACTGGGCAACTCCTTGGCCT
>JAABUS010008967.1_pt1 | contig 10742 bp, 13 predicted proteins | sample 5560161 | NCBI WGS metagenome assembly JAABUS01 (sample SAMN10711885, study PRJNA513376) | rock metagenome | isolation source: Antarctica rocks | place: Antarctica: Victoria Land, Trio Nunatak nord | collected 2016-01-04
AGGCGAAACGCCCTAAAGCTAAACTACTGGATTGCCATGTCACCTTATGTCACATGCATCGCATAACATTTTCAGGTGATAACAAAACTTCCAAAACTCCGGGACTGTTTACACGTATGCCACGGGATAATTTTAGCCCCAACATGAGACTGCATATGTCACAAAACGGAAGAAGAAGCACAAGCTTGTGAGCATCCCAGAGGTGGCAAGAGAATCCCGAGGTTTACAATGCAAAGCTGCACCTCCTACAGATGTGTTGATCGCACATTCAGCATGACAGCGACGTCAAGAACTTCGACTATGTCCACAGGTCACATTTGTTGGATGTAAGGCTGTCATGCACAAGGCGTATATCGTCTGCTCAAGCAGAAGACCGCTCAGCTGTTCAGCATGGTCTTTGACGTAAGATCATCTGCGTTCTCTGCGCTGCGGTGTTCGCGCATGCGCACATCTGCAAGTATCACTGGATCTGAAGTAATTAATGCATACTCTGTCATGAACGTGCGAGGCCACGGCAGAGTGTCGTGGCCGGTGACTGCATTCAGGTCATCGGGATGCATCGGCTGCAGCAGCTCGTATTGTCGTCGGTTGTGCTAAGTCACGCATTTTCATACCGTAAGCAGCACCAGATGCAAATAGTTGGACAATTATAGCCACCTGCATGTGCATGCAGGCAACACCGCCCACAGAGAGCACATAGCACACAGGGAGCACTACCTCGTCGTGGACAATACCAGGCCTACATGCAGCGCCTGGTAGGGCCGCAGCGAGATGTGGCATATCGACACGTCAGTACAAGAGCTCAAACAGATGGTTCTGGTATATCTGAACCGTCTGTCCTTGCATCTGAAGTTGGTACAGCAGCTGAGGCAGGCAATGCAGAAGCTGCTTTACTGCAACCAAAGAATGACAAAGGGGATGGAGGGGGTGGTGGGTCCAACAGCAATCCCTTGCTCGGTCAACTGTACATCTTCGGCAGGTAGTCAGACTGAGTCCCTAATTTTGACATTACACAACCGTACTGAAGCTTTCACGTTGATCAGACAAGCCTCTGCACGATCCCAATGCAGGATTTGCTGCAGTCCGTTGATGGCACACATATGGCATACATAGGACCCTTGACTGTATATGCTTGTCTGCAGTGCTGTGCTTTGGGGCACAAGCGCACCAGCCATGAGATATCTATTTTTGCAAGGGGAAGGCAGTGCCCCTACCCCATCTGTTGTTGCTGCAGTCCAGACAACAGCAGCTGCACTCTGTCTGGTCTTGCTTGACTCAGTCAGCAAACAATCAAGCCGCAGCACAACAGCCAGTCCAGCTGTATCATCTGATGACACAGAAGCACAAGACCAGACAGAAGCTGCTGCTGCAGCTTCTGCTCCTGCTGTCGAGCCCTCTTCTTCTGCCTGGCCAATCAACCTATTTCTGACAGCAACGGCATCAAGTGTGGCTTTTGCTGGCTTTGAGATTGGCCTCTGGGCTTTCATAGCCAACTGCAGCACCATCACTGGCTTTGAGAACACAACAACATCCAGAGGCACATTCCTCATTCGGCTTTCTGCTATGTTTACGCCGATTGTAGCTGCTCTGGCGGGAGAAAAGTTTGCGATTCCTGTCTGGCTGGGTTGCTTTGCTGCTTTCGCTGGAGGCTTACTGATCAGCGCAGACAACAGCAGCAGTCAAGCAGTTGGAAGTTCCTTCCTGAATCTGTCGTCTGGTGACCTCTTCATCATCTTTGCCGCTTTCATGTGGTCTGTACAAACAGTCAGTGTAGGCAGGCATGCCCCCAACTTTGCACCCACAACCCTAGCAAAGTTCCAGCTAGCTACCATGTCGTTGTTTTCAGCTTTGTGGCTGGCCTTTGACGCGGTACAAACGCTCCATGAAGGGCGGGAACTGCATGGCCTGTGGGGTGGTGGGGCTAGTTTGCTGAACTGGGGAGTCATTTTGATACCTGCCATTGGCCCATGGAGCATTGGCACTGCCTTGCAGGCAAAGGGCCAGTCACAAGTGTCATCAGCTGTTGCCATGATCATTTTGGCATCAGATCCTCTGTGGGCAACGTTGTTTGCCGGCCTTGTAGGTGCCAATGAGCAGCATTTAGGCTCTCTTGGCTGGGTTGGTGCTACAGGAATTCTTTCTGCCAGCGTCATTGCAAGTGTTGGTAAAAGAAAGTAATGGCATATAGCTGTGCAAGCGTTTGAACCAAATTCAAATTTGAACATGCTCTTTTGCAACTCCCAATCGGTACCAGGACCGGTCTGACATATCATAGTGCAGTAGCTTGTGTGTATACACAGGTGTAAGATTGGCATATGCCATTGAGTAGACAATGCTTTTGCATTCACCTTGCGTGTCATGCTGTACAAACATGAGGGCGTGCAATGTGACGTGCAGCCAAGAATTTCTTTCAAAGAATGTGGACATGTGTTAGGTGTTGGATTAATACGTATACTGTATACTGTTGCATCTTGGGCGTAAATTGTTTTGTTTCATTTATCTTTGTGCAGCCGGCAGATGTAGGCGACTGGTCAGCCATACGATAACTGCAAATAAGATTTGCTTTGGAGGTGTGTGTGCAGAGCCTGCAAAGAGGCTGAGTGTAGAATATCAGGCAAAGAACAAAATGAGCTGCATCTGTGAGATGACCCTGTTTACCCATGCAGCATTCACTTTCCTGCTGCCGCCCATTTTGCAGGTCCATGACGTACATTTACTGTACTGAGTCAGCGCATGCTTGCTGGGAGACACCGGCATCTTTGCTGCAGGACAACATCCGTGTGTGCTGTCTTGCCTTCCCACCACAGAGGATTTGCTTTGGATTCCTCAAATTGGCGCTGAAGCACTTTTGAACTTGGTGGCGGCAGTTAGTCATTCAAGCATTTACGACCGTAGATTCGACGCGGGATGCGCCAGGTGTGCAAAGTTGATGGGACTTCGCGCGGTTTGATGGTATAGCCGAGCCCGCCCTGCTGCAAAGCAAGCTCAGGCAGCGACTCAGACAATTTGCTGCAGACTAGTCAAGTTTGATTGCAAAATTACTCGGCGCTGTACGAGCACAACCTTTTTGTTGGAGTCCATTGTCGGATAGGTCTGCCCATCAGTGCAGGTACGCTTGTTCCCAGAAGTTGTTCGGACACGCACGATAACGCGCCTTGCAATGCACTTGAGGACCGTTGTCAACGCAACCACTGGCATTCAGCAGCTGCCGCAACCCATATGCTGAGTGTTGTCGTGATGTTTGTGCAGGTAGCAACCTGATCGTTCTGTGCCGCAATTTGTTGGAATTTGCTCTACGCAGTTGCGTAGCTTGTTGAGCTTCCCGTCAAGCACAGGTTGGTGACTCTACTATCTCGCTCGCCAAAGTGGCTGGTGTGGCTGCCCCGCCTGTCTCGTTGCAGTAGTATGTTCACTCCACTGGATCTGCTGCAGCTCGGTCTACTTTCATCCAGGGTTGTTCCATTCAGCAAAAATGTCCTCTCTGTTGCAGGTCTCTGATAGATCAACAGCTGCCACCCTTGCAAGATGGGTGAAGCAAGGACTGACAAGGCAATGGTGGAGCCAAAGTCTCTGGCCTCACAAGTCATGCTGAACCTGGTTTACGTCTCAATCTGGATTGGCCTCAGTGGTACTGTCATTCTGTACAACAAATGGATCCTGGCCTACTATGGGTTCCCTTACCCCATTGCCCTAACCATCTGGCATATGACATTCTCATCAGCTCTGGCTTTTGCTGTGGTCCGATTGGGCTATGTTGAGGCTTGCAACATGTCAGCAGAGACCTATGTCAAGGCTGTTGTACCCATTGGTGCCTGCTTTGCTGGCACTCTATGGCTGGGCAATGCAGCGTACCTATACCTCAGTGTTTCCTTCATCCAAATGCTCAAGGTACATCTCCTACTGATACAGCCAGGCAGATTGCATAGCAAATATCTGGGTGTTGGTGGATGCAGTGTTCATGCTCACGCATTCAGATGTCTTGGCCTTGTGTGCTTTGTTGCTAAACTGTCTGGTTTGCTGCAGCCTGGGTGCAGAGTTTTCAGGCCATGTTGCTCTCAAGCAGGCTGCCGAATGCATGCCGACTGACTATGTTGTTGATGTTCTGGTCTACTATCATGTGACTAACAAGCCTATGTCATGCTTGCAGGCTCTGATGCCCGTGGCTGTCTTTATTGTGGGCTGTGTGTTGGGCACAGAGAGCTACGACCAGAACACCATGGCCAACATGCTGGTAGTCAGCGCTGGTGTGGCCATCGCATCTTATGGGGAGATCAACTTTGTTGTCATCGGAGTCATGCTTCAGATGATCTCAATCTGCACAGAGTCCACCAGACTCACCTTGGTCCAGATTCTGCTACAGTCCCGGGGACTCAAGCTCAACCCGGTTACTACCCTGTACTACATAGCTCCATGCTCGGCCGGATTCCTGCTGGTGCCATTTGCCCTTCTGGAGGCAAAGGTCCTCTTCAATGACCCCCAGGTCAACTATGATGTGTTCACCTTTCTCAGCAATGCTGCAGCAGCATTTGCACTCAACATGGCTGTGTTCCTGTTGATTGGCAAGACCTCAGCTCTTACCATGAACATTGCTGGTGTCGTCAAGGACTGGCTGCTGATCGGCCTGTCGGTCTTCCTCTTCCACTCAGCTGTGACATCCATCAACTTGGGCGGATACATGGTCGCCTTCTTGGGAGTCTGCTGGTATAACTACAGGAAGCTACAGAACATGAAGAAGAAGCAGGCAGAAAAGGAGGCAGCCAAGAATGCTCTTGATGATGACGACATCACAAAGCCCCTCAAGAATGGTCAGAACGGCCTCAACAAGGCTTGATCTTTGTTTTAGCTGCTTGCGCTGACCATACCTGCGAAGTATTTTTTCACCACTGCACTGCATTTCAAGACTGTGCTGTCACGAACGATGCTTGGCATGTCATATTCAACTGTATCTTTATAGTGCTGATCGTGTTCTCATGTTTTCGAGACAGCTTGCTGCACATTTTTCACCTCGCCGCCTTCCCCTGCTACAGTGGCTCAGTTCATTGCCAGAACGAATTGCGTGGTACTTGTCTGCAGTGTATAGTCTAGATTGCACGCAGCACTTTGTTTGTCTGTCTGCTCCCTTTCGACTCTGGTTGAGAGTGATTTGACTGCAAATGTTTGTTTGCTACCTTTGGCCACACGTCTGAAAGCTTGAGTCCTGTGTAGCAGTTTGGGTCTGCAACCAGTTATTTAGGTCTTACGTATGACAGCCACTCAACGAGAATGAATGACATAGGCATGAAAGTGCTGTATCCTGTAATGCTGATACAGAAAGCAGCATCATGTGCGCCCATCTCACAGGACTCTTCATGCATGGGGATCATGACACGGTGTGTCACAATCACCTAATCTTTGGTCACAGACAGGTCTGCTGTGCACACATGTGCAACCAGTACAGCTCATTGGTAATCGAGAGTCTGATGCCGCCGACAGTCCCATGAGGTTGTGTTAGACCGCGTGCTGCACTGATACGCACTGGATGCGTGTTGAAGGCTATTTGGACAGTTGCAGGCAGTAGAGATAACTTTGAAAGCTGCTGCGAAACATTTGTAGCTTCTGTTACTGGCTCCTCGTTCAGATCTGACAGTCTAGTGCAGCCTTGCATGACTGCTTACTATATCTGCCACAATACCAAGATCTAGGCATTTCACCAGGCTCTGCAAATCAGTGCATCCTTGGGGGCGTGTATCTGAGATCCAACCTATCAAGGACAGCTGACAGGACTCCGCAAGCACAAAACATGCAAAGCTGAGATTGGAGTGGTTATACCTATATCAGCAGAATTTTGAAAGGCCATCAAAATTTCAAGGCTCTTTTGGAGAGGACAATCAGCCACAGGCAGATACTTGTCCACAGACCCAGGCACTTGGCAGACCAGCATGCTGAAGCTGCTCTTGGTGGCAGTCTGTGGTTGATTGAGTACCCAGGTTGTGCTTGAGTCTCTGAGTTGTGCTCGAGTCCATGATTTTTGCGTGAAAAAGTGAATGGCCGCCAGCAATTTCCCCCTAGCACTGATCTCACACGCTGTTGCAATTGTAGCTACTTCTACCCTACTGTCCTGGGGAACAGGTAAGTTCTCATAGTGAAGACAGCAGCGACAAACGGTACAGCCTCTTCTGCAGCTTAGCAACAATGGCAATAGCAGCGGCAGTGGCATCAGCCTTTTGACTCTGATCTGTTGATTTGTCAGGGGCTCTGTGCCTCTTACAAGGTGAACATTCCTATGCTGTCAACATTGTTTTGCCTTTGACAAATGATATGCTGCAGGACTCAGATTGACGATGTCATAGCTGTAGCTTGATGTGCTGGATAACTTGTTGCATTGGAAATTGTATACACACTGCAAGTATTGACTGCATTCTACATAGCGTCCTGCGTGTAAACCTCTGTATGGATTTCCCTACACAGCTTTCGGTGGCTGAGCTGTTTCACTGACTAGCGACAGCCACACATTGGTCGGTGCCACCGGCATCTTTACGAGCAGAGCCAGCCAAGCTCAGTGCTTGAGAGTGCGTGACTCTGTTGTGGCGAACAAGGTTTGCTAGTGTGTTTCCAAGGCCATTTCTGGGTTTATCTTTTCACGTAGTCATTGACCAACCTCCAAAATGGATTCATCGTGTGCGTAAGCGTGTGCGAGCTCGTGGCTGGCAACTGTCAGATGCTTCCAACGTTACAGCTGACAAAAAGCACTCTCCCTTGTCATACACATTTCCACAACACCCCAGGCGTGAGTAGCGCCTCCAGGGGTACGCTTACAGCTCAGGTTCGCAACTACGTTCGCGATATGACCGGCACAGCAACAAACTCAATGGGCAGCTCAATCTGCTTCATCACACCACTATGCGTGTGAATGTGAATATGAATGGGGCCAACCTCGAAACGCCCAGGGCAAGACCAAGCAGTCATGCATTCACATGAATGCATAATATTATGCATTAATGCTTGCAAAGATTGCGAAGCATAGCCTGCACCTCACATTCATGTCATTCGCACCTGGCCCAGCTATCAAAGCAAAGACTGACATCAACAGCTGATCGCCGGTGGAGGAAGCAGTAATCTTGAAGCCAAAAGAAGGCCACAGACCTGTCCAATTCATTAATTCATGGCTGGCGTTGATTGCTTTTCTCACTTGACGAAAGCAAAAGCATCTCACTCTCCGGACACTCGGAGTCGAACCAAGGACCTGCTGATGACTTTTGGTATCTATCCCATCTACAGTCAGCCGCTCTAGCCATCTGAGCTATGTCCGGGGTCTGACTCATCAACGGCTTGCACCGTTCGAAGTAAGATGGCTCGTTACCAATTATTGCTACGGTTATTGCCTTCGGCAGCTTTATATGCATTCTGTTTTTCATGTCAGCATGCTCTTGTGCTAGTCAGCAACCAGCACGTGCATGCTGGGCTGCTGGGCTCTTCAACATTGCATCCTTCACAATTGACACAATTGACCAAGGAGACACAGCTTGCTTGACTGCAGGACCTATTGGGCGACATGAATTTCTTGATCGATAATTGATTAGATCTCAGACACAGGTTTCGGATCAACATAGAGCCTGTTAACATGCCTGGATCACCGAGATGCCGTAACACAGTATGCAGTCATGCATGGTTGTGCGATGCACTGAAATGCAGTACAACTCATCTCAGCCATAGGTGCATTCCCTTACGGATGTTGGAAATACATTGCAAAGGCTTTGATTGCTACTCTGTTTGGATGATACGCTGTGTGCTGGGAACATCACACAGAACTGTCACAATGTGTCTGAACATCATGTTGGTACTAATGCTGCTGCTGTGTGTGCGTCAAAAGAGGGGTTTTGTTGGCGACTGATTGCAGTCTTATACACCCACACTCACTCACTTACTTTAAAGTTCACTGCTCATCACATTGCTAGATTCCGACTCTTGTGATATACTGTAACTTACATTGCAGCAGCCAAGACTTGAGCAAAAGCTGCAGAGGCACCTACCTAAGCTATATGGCAAGCTTGCACATGCAATGCCTTCTGATGTGAGATGCCATGTGTACTCAAACTTGACCTACATTGCTCTCAAAGCTCCCAGCTTTTTGTACACACCCTGGGCAGAAGCCAACAAGGTCTCTTTCCCTCCAGCATTTAGCTTGTGCAGTGTCAGCTGTACTTGCACTGTAGCCTTCCTGCCTGGACCTGACAGTAATTCCATCTTCACGACTTGGCTTCGCAGAACAAGTGGCGTTTCGGCCGGCGTAGGCTGCTTGTACCTGATCTGTAACAGTAGCAAAGAGTGCTTAATGCTGATGATGTTTCTGACTCACATCAAGACAGACATCTTTTGCATACTGAGCCACATTCACATCTTGTGACTCATTTTCACGCACAGGAAGTGACTCAGATGCACAAGCAGGACGTGGACGTCCCGAGCACCATTCTGTGCATGAATATGGCTCTCGTCCTGTGCATGGGACGGAGTCACAGAAAGTGAAAACGCAAGGGAACTCTGGTGCTCTAACTGGTGCTGGGCTTGAGACCAGTGATGAGCCCAATTATAGCATTGGACATTGGGCTGCTGCCTCAAATTTCATGACAAACGTATGTGTGATGAGATATGACATTGAACAGGAGTCTGACAGCAGACAGTACTGATCAGCTTGATTGCAAAGCGCCTTCTAGCACCGCTAAGCTACTTCAATCATGCTTGACAACATCAGTAAGCCATATGTCAGGCATATGTATCACCCCTGCCCTGCAGTAGACTTGCACACTGACAGCGTGTTGAAAGCTGGGTCTTACCAGGACTTGTGTTGTCAGTGTCAAAGGGGGTTTTGGTAAGCTACTGTGATCCATGAGAGCAATGGCTGCAGTCCAATTGCCATGACAGTCAAACAGACCCCCAACAGCTCCTCCATTCATGATGCCCGGAAAAGCCTGGTATGCTTTTGGAAGCTGTATGTGTGCCTCGAGGCCCCCATCTACTCGAAAGCTTCTCAGCTTCAGGCCTTGTGTATTTTGGGGACCTGCAGAAGGTTGCTTCTTGAAGCAGGCAATGATGTATGGAAGAATTGTGCAATTGCAGGCTCGGGCCCAGCATGTGGACTGTAATCAACATGCAAAACCATGGCAACATGATGTTCTGGTGCTGATGTGTCCATTGTCTGTACACTTCTGATTTGTTGCCAACAAGCACAGCGCAGGCATTTGCTGCTTTGCCAAACACTTGCGCAATGTATCAAACAAAGTGGGGCAGCTACGGTGCAGCGCTCACCGCAACCCCAACATATGCTGCTGGGAGTGTAAGCCTCTTGTACTGGGGTCTGGTCTGCAGCTGGTTGTATGCCAGCCTTCACTGCTGGATGGTGTTTGCTGTTGCACGGGTTAATCTCGTGACCTTGCTGGCGCATCCACTCCCATTGGTGCGTCGCTCGAACTCCGCCAAGACAGGTCCTCAGCAGCCGAACATCTGGGCTGTGACGCAGGATAGCAGCAAGCATGCTTCTTCGAACTGAAACATATCAAACTCGCGAGGCGGTCATCGCAAGCGCACCCCTCTGCGTAGTCTCACAATGTGACCGACTTGCAATTGTCATGCCGGCATAGACTGCATGTATCCTCGACCGTTTGGCAGGCTGCGCAAAGGCCAAAGTATCTGTGCAAAATGCCGTTTCATCTTCATGCAACAATTGTGGCAAAGCACAAAACTGCAGTGGAATCTCCTCTGGTAAACTGTCGGCGTGTATAGCAAAAACAAATGGGCTCCAACAGGCATGATGCCTTTCAATTTCTGGCTAGTCATCAGCAACATGCCCACATGAGTGGCACACAAAGGTCTGCATAAACCTAGACTGGCACAGTACAAGCAGGCATGCATGACAATGCTCATCTTCAGGGTCACAGATCAATAAAGGTGGATCTGAGATGCAGTAACAAAGTTTAAACCAGCACCTGGTTACACTTTTGACGAAACAAAAGGTTTAGACGTGACCCTTACTTGGCCAGACAAAAAGCACAGCATAATCCTCATCACATGGCAACTTACAATTGTCTTCAGAAATCGACGGGTTCATTCAAGCTGAAAATATTCGCATTGAAGTCACAATCAAAGGACACCTCCAGCAATGCTCTCCAAGCAATGTATGCAACCTTGCGCTGCCTAAATTTTCTCCTTGCTCTTCTTGACCAGTTTGCTGCTTCTGACCTTGTGCCCTGTACCACCCTGTTTCAAATGTTTTGCAGCCTTGCCAGGTTTGCCTGCTGGGACTGCTGGTGCCTGCTGCACAGCTGCCTGTTTTTGTGCAGCAGCGATCTTGACTGCCTTCTCCTGCTCAACTTCCTTGAGAGCTTCCTTGACATACCGAGGCAGCTTCTTGGCCTTAGCCTTGGCTGTGTCAGCTTCTGCGGCGGGTGCTTCAGTGGCTTGCACTTCCACAGGTCTTGCTTTACCTGCAGATGGCATGCAAAATAAGGCACACTCACATAATGAGCTCAAGACTATGCTATAAGCAGCATTCACAAGTGTAACAGGGTCCTCAGCTTGTCATATGCAGCAATCTGGGCCATATGTTTCAGCAGCTCCTGGCTCTACTGCAAAAGAGAGGGAAGAATGCAATGCAGCGCTGCTGATAGGTTTGAGCATGCACCAAAATGGGAAAAACCTGTCATGTACATCAGATACAATGATTACGTGCCCTGTGGCACAGGAGTGCCGGTAGATTCATTACCTGGCTT
>JAABUS010008968.1_pt1 | contig 10741 bp, 8 predicted proteins | sample 5560161 | NCBI WGS metagenome assembly JAABUS01 (sample SAMN10711885, study PRJNA513376) | rock metagenome | isolation source: Antarctica rocks | place: Antarctica: Victoria Land, Trio Nunatak nord | collected 2016-01-04
CCTGCGGGCGGCGGCGCGGCACCCGGTTCGACGGCGGCGGCGCAGGGGACGCCGGTCGGCGTCTCGAACCTGAAGCCACCGAAGAACCCGAACGCGATCAAGGTTTCCTGGTGGTTCGGGTTGGGCGGCGTGCTCGGCAAGGCGATCGAGACGCTGGCGGAGCAGTTCAACGACAGCCAGAGCGAGATCTACGTCGAGGCGATCTATCAGGGCAACTACGACGACACGCTGAACAAGTACAAGGCCGGGCTGCCGGGCAAGCAGACACCGAACCTCCTCCAGGTCTACGATGTCGGGCTACGGTTCATGCTCGACTCCCAGTCGGTCGAGCCGATGCAGGGGCTGATCGACGCCAGCAAGTTCGACATGTCGAACTTCGAGCCCGCGCTACTCAACTACTACTCGATCGACAAGAAGCTGGTGGGGATGCCGTTCAACTCCTCCACGCCGCTCCTCTATTACAACAAGAAGCTCTTCAGCGAGGCGGGGCTCGACCCGAACACCCCGCCGAAGACCTGGGAAGACGCGCTGACCTTCGGCGAGAAGCTGACCAAGAAAGACGCTGCGGGGAAGGTCAGCCAGTACGCGATGTCTATCCCGATCGATAGCTGGTATTTCGAGCAGTGGATGAACACGCAGAACGCGGTGCTGGTCGACAACGAGAACGGGCGGGCGAATCGCGCGACCAAGACATCCCTCAACGGCGAGAATGGTGTCAAGATTCTCGAATGGTGGAAGAGCACGATCGACAAGGGGGTCGGCACCAATCTCGGTCGCGGCGGCTCGGAGACGCAGAAAGCCTTCGCCGCCAGCCAGATCGCGATGACCTTCGACTCCACCGCCTCGATGCGCGGGATCGTCAACGGGATCGGCGACAAGTTCGAGGTCGGGACCGGCTACCTGCTGCGCCCCGCCGCGACGCTCGACCAGGGCGGCGTGACGATCGGCGGCGCGTCGGTCTACATCATGAAGGACAAGGCCGCGCGGGAGAAAGAGGCGACCTGGAAGTTCGTGCAGTGGCTGGTGCAGCCGGAGCAGCAGGCGGCCTGGCACGTCGCCACCGGCTACTACCCGGTCCGCAAGGAGTCGTATAACCTCCAGGTGGTGCAGGACAACACCAAGAAGTACCCGCAGTTCACCACCGCGATCGAGCAGTTGCGGGCCAGCAAGCAGACCCCCGCCACCGCCGGGGCGGTGATGGGGCCATTCACCCAGGCCCGTGCGCTCATCAACACGGCGATTGAGGAGGCATTGCTCGGCAAGTCCACCCCGAAGGCGGCGCTCGACAAGGCCACCTCCGACATCAATCAGGCGCTCGACCTCTACAACGCCTCAGTACGATAAGTCATTCAAGCGGCCCGCTCGCGCCAGCAGCGCGAGCGCAAGATAGCCGATGCAAGGCGGGCGGCACCACAGTGGTGCCGCCCGCCCTGTGTATGTCACGCACGCGCAACCTGTACCCAGCACGCACCAGGAACTTCGCGGCTGCGCGACCAATAGGTCATCGGACCGTGCGTGCAGCACGCTCCTCCCGGTAGCAGTGCCGCTGACATGGCGAATCAGGGCTTCTGCGTGAGTACGGCGGGCGGTTAATGGTCGTGGCGAACTCAAACGGACTATGAGCAAACTTCACCGCCGCAGGGCGGGTCATTGTGCCGTTCAGCGGTATTCAACCGCCAGCCATGCACCGTTCAAGTTCGCCACGACCATACACCGCGCATAGGGGCTGCGCCTCACGTATAAACCCTGTATGGCGAATGATCGCCTATTGGCAGGGTTGGGGCGCTAGACTATACTACGGTGGGAAATGTGGGCGGCCAACGGACAAATAGCTCGACACATTAGGATGCCTCGAAAGGGTGTGACGTCAGTGGTTGCGATCACCGAGCGTAGCGCTGCGCCAACGCGTAAGGGACGCCCCTGGCGCGACTATCTATTATTCCTGGCGTTCATCGCCCCCAACTTCATCCTCCTGGGGATATTCTCGTACTGGCCGCTGCTCTATCAGGCGTATCTCAGCTTGACGCGCTGGGATATGATCGCGCCGACCAAGGTCTTCGTCGGGGCGAACAACTACCGCTTCATGTTCGCCGAGCCCGGCTTCCACCGTGTCCTCCTGAACACCGCCTACTTCAGCGGCGCGATCGTGATCGGCAGTCTCGTCATCGGTCTGGCCCTGGCGCTGCTGCTGAATCAACGCCTGCGTGGGCGGACACTCGTGCGCGGGATCGTCTTCGCCCCGTATGTCCTCAGCGGCGCGGCGGTCGGGCTGGTCTGGTCTTACATCTTCGATCCGGTCTACGGGCTGATGCGCGTGATCCTCGATTGGTTCGGCATCGGCTCCCCCGATTGGCTCGTCAACACCACCTGGGCGATGCCCGCCGTGATCATCGTCTACCTCTGGAAGAATGCCGGCTACAGCGCGATCATCTACCTCGCCGGGCTGCAAAATATCCCCAACGAACTCTACGATGCGGCGAAGGTCGATGGCGCGACCGGCTGGGCAACCTTCCGCTATGTCACACTGCCGCAACTCTCGCCAACGACCTTTTTCCTCACCGTGACCACCATCATCTTCTCGATCCAGGCGTTCGACATCATCGCCGTGATGACCGAAGGTGGCCCGATCAACGCGACAACAACCCTGATGTGGTACCTCTACCAGCAGGGATTCGTAGCGTTCCGCGCCGGTCTGGCCGCCGCCGCCGGTATGGTCTTGTTCGTCCTGCTGCTCGTGATCACCCTGATCCAGGTGTTCATCGTCCAGCGGCGCGTGCATTACAGCTAGGGGCTGTCGTGGAAATATCCGTGCCGAAGTCCGCAACAAAAACCGGCCAACGTGCGACCATGCAGCACTATGGCGTCACCGCGCTGAAATATGCGCTGCTGATCTTCGTCGGCATCATCTTCTTCTTACCCGTCTTTTGGATGTTGAGCGCCTCCCTGAAGGATCTGCGCGAGATCTATACCTTTCCGCCGCAATGGATCCCGCTCACCCCGCGCTGGCAGAATTATGTCGATGCCTGGAATGCCGCGCCGTTCGGGCGTTTCTACATCAATACCCTGATCACGACAGCGATCGGCGTCGGCGCGGAACTGCTGTTCGGGACGATGACCGCCTACGCCTTCGTCTTCATCCCATTCCCGAAAAAGAATCTGCTCTTCCTGCTGATGCTGGCGGCGCTGATGATCCCGATTCAGGTGACGATGCTGCCCAACTATCTCACCGTCGCCAATCTCGGTTGGCTGAATACGTACGCCGGCATCATCGTCCCCGGCGCATCGGTCGCGTTCGGCACCTTCCTCCTCCGTCAGCACTTCCTGACCCTGCCGAAAGAGATTCTCGAGGCGGCGCGGCTCGAAGGCGCGGGACATTTTCAACTCCTGACGAAGATTGTCCTGCCGCTCTCCCGGCCGATCTTCGTCACCGTGGGCCTGATCGCCCTCGTCACCAAATGGAACGACTTCCTCTGGCCGCTGATCGTCACCAACCGACTCGAGATGCGGGTATTGCCGGTTGGCCTGGCGTACCTGTTCGATCAGGAAGGGAATAGCCAATGGGGGGTCATCATGGCCGCGACCATCTTCGTCGTCGCGCCAATCCTCCTCGTCTTCGCCTGGGCGCAGCGCCATATCATCGCCGGCCTGACGGCCGGTGCAACAAAAGGGTAGTGCGCTGCATCGCGCAGCCGCGACTGTAGGACTGGTCGGCATACACAGGTGCCGTCACGCGACCGTGGGACTGGTCGGCATACATAGGTGCCGTCAGTGGATTACTAAGGGGTGGTTGGCATGGCAAGTTTCTCACGACGGCAATTCCTCTCGTTCACCGGCGGTGCGATCGGTGTGCTGGCGCTCGCCGCGTGCGGCGGCACGAGCACACCGACCACGGGCAGCACCGGTGGTACCGGCAGCACCGGTGGCTCGACTGCTCCGGCGGCAAGCGGTGCCGCCACGGCGCGGGCGACGCAGAGCAGCGGCCCCGCCCCGCAGGCCGGGCAGAAGAAGGTCACCTTCTGGTCCGCCTTCGGCGGCAAGAACGGCGAAGCGCTGACCAAGATGGTCAACGACTTCAATGGGTCCCAGAAGGCGGTCTTCATTGACAACCAGTTTCAGGGTAACTACGACGAGACGGCGCAGAAGCTGGCCGCGTCGATCGCCGCGCGTCAGGTGCCGGACATGGCCTCCCTGTCCGAAGTGACCTGGAATCGCTTCTCGCTCAACAAGACCCTCCAGTCGCTGGATGATCTCCTCGCTAAGGGCGGCGTCGATTCGAAAGACTACGTCGATTCGCTGATCGCCGAGGGGACACGGCAGGGCAAGATCTGGTGGATCCCGTTCGCGCGCAGCACGCCGCTCTTTTACTACAACCGGACCCTCTTCAAGGAAGCGGGTCTCGAAGACCGCGCGCCGAAGACGTGGGCCGAGGTGCGGACGTTCGGTCTGGCGATCCAGAAGCTCAACAAGCCGGACCTCAAAGCCTACGCCTTTACCAACGCCAAGAACTTCAACGCCTGGCACTTCCAGGGGAATATCTGGCAATGGGGCGGTTCGTACTCCGATAAGAACCTGGATATCGCCATCGACCAGGCCCCCGCGATCGAGGCCGGGGAGTGGCTGCGGAAGTTCGTCCACGAGGACAAGCTCGCGTACATGGCCCCGGATCAGTCGATCGACTTCAGTAACGGGCTCGCCGCGATGACGCAGCAGTCCACTGGTTCACTCGGCACGATCTTGACGACGGCGAAGTTCGAGGTGGGCACCGGCCCCCTGCCGGAGATGAAGAAGTTTGGCTGCCCGACCGGTGGTGCCGGACTGGCCCTCCTGGCGGCGGCCCCGGATGACCGTAAGCAGGCGGCGATCGAGTTCATCAAGTTCCTGAACAAGCCGGAGAATGTCACCTACTGGTCGAAGCAGAGCGGCTATATGCCGGCCACCAAGTCGGCGCGCGATGCGGCGGAGATGCAGCAGCACTTCACCGCGAACCCGAATTACAAGGTAGCGGTTGATCAGTTGCCGAAGACCCAGCCGCAAGACACCGCGCGCCTCTTCATCCCCAACGGCGATCAGACGATCGGGACCGGCCTGGAGCGGATCATCGTCAACAACGAGGCGGCAGGGACCGTCTTCAAAGCGGTGGCCGAGCAACTGAAGCGCGACTCGCAGGACATCAAGGATCAGGTCAAGGACCTCGGCCTTTCGTAAAGCAGACTCCGGCCACAACCTGACTACCAAATGACTTGAACTTCCGCCCGCCCTGACGTCAATATCAGGGCGGGCGGCGCGTATCACCCCCAGGGCCGCGTCGGCGCGTGCTGCGGTACCGTCACAATAGGCGACTAAACATGAACGCTCATCTCGGGCTGCCACTGATGGATGCGCTGCTGCGGCTCGTAGTAGCGACATTGCTCGGCGCGATCGTTGGCCTGGAACGGGAACGGCTGGAGCGCGCGGCCGGACTGCGGACTCACGCGCTCGTCGCGCTGGCCTCCGCCTTGATGATGCTCGTATCGGCGTATAGTTTCGCCGAACTCGCGCCGGCACCCCGCGACCCGACCAGAATGGCGGCGCAGGTGGTGAGCGGGATCGGCTTCCTCGGCGCAGGGGTGATCATCTTCCGCAAGAACGCGGTGCGCGGGCTGACGACGGCGGCAAGCATCTGGGCCGCCGCCGGGCTTGGCCTCGCCGCAGGCGGCGGGCTTCTCAGTATTGCGGCGGCGAGTATGGTGTTGATCCTGGTGATTCAGGTTGGTTTACGGCCCTTAGAGCAGCGCTTTTTTGCCCACCACCGCGCGCATCGCCTCGAACTGCGGCTCCTACGGGGCAGTGACAATCTCGCGGCGGTGGAGCGCGCGATCGTCGCCGCCGGGGTCCAACTCCGCGGCTTGCGTGTCCGTCCGGCGCGCGGCGGACGAGAGGATCGCCTGGAAATCGAACTCGGGCCAACCCGCGACACTACGGCTACCGCGCTGCTCGACACGCTGCGCAAGCTCGAAGGGGTCCGCCTTGTCGCCTACACACTCGGGGCCACCCGAGCGCCACGCCCCGCACCTGGAACCGCAGCGGCGACAGATCCGGTCGATGACGACGAATATCTCGATGAAGAACTGGACGATAGCGCCGAGTTCCGATAATACCCTCTCTCGTGCACCACGCCCACCTTCGGTCAGCTTGCTGCCACCGGGCTCGTGCGCTACGGAGCAATAGAGATGACAGCGTACCGCGCAACCGATCTACCCGATTCCCGTACATAGACCTATCAGCGCGGGTGTTGACACGTTCGGGATCGGAGGGGGCGATGGTCGATCTGGAACTCTACGGTGCGGTCACACTTCCAGTATGGGGCCAGTTCGTCGAGATCTTGCGGGCCGTCCTCACCTTGCTGATCAGCCTCACCGGCAGTCCGGGCCTCGCGATCATCCTCTTCACGGTGGCGATCCGCGCGCTGCTCGTACCGCTCACCCTCTACTCACACCGCGCAAACCAGGGGATGCAAACACTCAGGCCGAAGATCGAGAAGCTGCAACGGCGCTATCGCCATGACCAGCAAAAGCTCTCCGTCGAAACAATGCGCCTCTACCGCGAGAACCGGATCAATCCGTATGCGACGATCTTGCCCGCCCTGATCCAACTACCACTCCTGATCGGGTTGTACCAGAGTATCACGGCGGTCGCCGCCACGAGGATGCAGGGCTTCCTCTGGCTCCCTTCACTGGCGCACGCCGATCCCTGGCACCTGCTCCCGCTCCTGGCAGCCTTGTTCCAGCTCGTGCAGGCACGGATGGCACTCCCCAGCGCACAGGCACTCCCGCTCGACGCCCAGCAGCAGCTAATGCGCCAACTCACCCAGGTACTGCCACTCACCGCCCTCGCCTTCGGCTGGGTCGCTGCCGCTGGCCTCGCACTCTACTGGGCAACACAGGCAGCATTCGGCGCGACCCAGCAATACTTCCTCACCGGCTGGGGCGCACTCCGCGACTGGTTCCCGATCCTGCCAGAGGATCGGCACACCAGCCCGCCGGCCTGATACCGCTGGCAGATGCGCAGCACGCTCGCCAAAGCGCTGCGTTATACTTGTCGCAGTCCTCACACTCGGCACAGGAGCAGCCCGATGGCAAGCACACTGCGTTTCACCAATGCCGATCTCGAGTCGTTTCCCGATCCGCTCGATGATACGCGCTACGAGTTAATCGATGGAGCGTTGCAGGTGGCGCATCAGCCGCACTGGGAACATCAATTTACCAGTGGAAAGTTATTTGTGGCACTGCAGGGATGGAGCGACCAAACGCGGGCTGGTATGGCAAACCTCGCGCCCGGAGTGATCTTCTCACCAGAAGATGGTGTCGCCCCGGATGTCCTCTGGATCAGCCGGGAACGCCGCGCCCAGGGGCTACGCCCCGATGGCAAGCTGTACATCGCCCCTGAGATCGCGATCGAAATCCTCTCGCCCGGTAGCGCGAACGAGCGCCGCGACCGCGACCTCAAGCGCAAGCTCTACGCACGCGAAGGGGTAGAGGAATACTGGATCGTCGATTGGCGGGTCAAAGAGATCGCGATCTACCGCCGCGACGGCGACACCCTCGAACCGGCGCTGACCCTCACCGATGCCGACGCGCTCACCTCGCCGCTCCTCCCCGGCTTCAGTTTTCCGATCAGCGAACTGTGGGAACCGATGCTGGATTAGGTTGAAAACCGCTCCCCCGGCCCCTCCCCTGAAGGGAGAGGGGTGGCGTAGAGCAACGTGTATGGTCGCTAGACATGAGCGCGTAGCGCCATGAGGCCCGATATCATTTTCGCTACCGAGCACGCAACACCGCTACCGCCCTACGGTATATCTCCGCCCCCCAACGAGGCACCCCTCCCCGCGTCGCGGGTGCCCCCTGGGCGGCGGGCCGAGGGAGCGGTCTTCCAAAACACACAACGCCCGCACGGCCAAAAGACCATGCGGGCGTTCCCATCAGCCTACAATCAGCTACGCAGCAATTACCCGACGTGCGCCCCGCGTGCGGCGTAGTTGCGGTCGTACCATTCGGCGAACTCGCCGGACTTGATCTGGCGCCACCAGTCCTCGTTCGCGGCGTACCAGTCGATCGTCTCGGCCAGCATGATGCTGAAATCGTGGCGCGGCTCCCAGCCCAATGCTTCCGCCTTGCTCGTATCGAGCGCGTAGCGGCGATCGTGACCGGGGCGGTCGCCGACGTGCTGCATCAGGTCGTGCGACTTGCCGAGGCGGTCGAGGATCAGCTTCGCCACATCGAGGTTGACCTGCTCGTTGCCGCCACCGATGTTGTACGCCTCGCCGGTCACGCCGCGATGGAGGACCAGATCGACGCCCGTGCAATGATCGCGCACGTAGAGCCAGTCGCGCTGCTGCTGGCCGTCGCCGTAGATCGGCAGCGGCTTCTCCTCGATCGCGTTGGTGATCATCAGCGGGATGAACTTTTCGGGGTATTGATATTGCCCGAAGGTGTTCGAGCCGCGCGTGATCACGCAGTCAAGGCCAAAGGTCTCGACGTAGGCATTGACCATCATCTCGCCACCCGCCTTCGCCGCCGAGTACGGGTTGCGCGGGCGCAGCCGGTCGCCCTCGCGCGACTCGCCACCATCCGGGAAGTGGCCGTAGACCTCATCGGTGCTGATCTGCAAAAAGCGCGCGACTCCGTGCTTGCGCGCCGCTTCCAGCAGCACGAAGACACCGTGGACATCGGTGCGGATGAAGCCGCCCGGATCGTGCAACGAGCGATCGACGTGACTATCGGCGGCGAAGTTGACGACCGCGTCGCACCCGGCCATCGCCGCCTCGATCGCGTCGGGATCGGCGATATCCGCCTCGACAAAGCTGTAGTGCGGGTCGTCAGCGAGATCGGCCAGGTTGGCGAGGTTCCCCGCGTACGTCAGCTTATCGACCACGACGACCTCGTACTCCGGGTGCCGCTCCAGCAGGAGGTGGACGTAATTCGAGCCGATGAAGCCCGCCCCACCGGTCACCATTACCCGCTTAAAGGTCCGCTCTTCAGCCACGCTTTCTATCCTTCCTGGTCCAACTTCGCGCACATGATGCGGGAGAGATGATAACACTCGCCACAGCGAATCCCCACTTTGGCGGCAGGCATAGCCAGACAAGGTACAGATCTTTTGCCCCGCCCGCTACGACCTAAGAACGTGCAGCATTGCCCCTGGTCGCGCGATCTGCCGATGCAACGCGGTCTGCTACCATTAACTTGCCTGGCTGGTTACACACCACGCATCTCAGTCGTGTAGGCTATCCCTCCCCTGAAGCGGGAGGGTGAGGTGGTAGCCAGAAGGATCGCAACGGCTTTCCCCCGCTCCTAGCATTGGCGGGCGCCCTCTGGGCAGCGGGTGGCGAGCGAATGCGAGCCGGGGGTGAGGGCCGCAACGCCACCAGCTTACCCTTTGTCCACCACACGCAACAGGAGCCCAACGCCTTTGTCACGCAGCAGATCGCTCCCCAGCGCGACCCTCATCCTCACGCTGCTCCTCACGCTCGTCGCGTGCGGCGGCGGTGAGCCGCGTGTCGATCCGATCATACCGAGGCCGAGCGTCCGGCCACAATCCTCAACTACGCCAACGCCCACCCCACGACGCGGCGGCACAGTGTCGATCGGGATCATCGGCGATCTGCGGCAACTCAACCCGGCCTTCGGTGGCGCGACGTTGCAAAGCGCCATCTTTCGCCCGGTCGTGGAAGGGTTGTTCGATTTCGATGAGCAGGGGCAGCCGCGGCCGTTGCTGGCCGAGAGTGTGCCGACGCGCGGTCGCGGCGTCTCCGACAACGGGACCACGATCATCATCCGCCTGCGCCAGGGGGCCGCCTGGGAGGACGGCAAACCGTTCACCGCCGACGATGTCGTCTTCACCCTCGCGGCGGGCAAAAACCCGAACAATCCGTTCGCCGAGGAGATCGCCGCCGCCTACCAAACGATCCGCACCGCCGATGCCCTCGATCCGTACACCGTGCGCCTAACCCTCACCGCACCGGGCGACGCCTACCTCCGCGCCTTCGCCCCGGTCTTCCCCGCGCACCTCTTCAACGGTGTCACCGATCTCGTCAATCAGCCCTACGCCCGCGCGCCATTCGGCACCGGCCCGTTCCGCGTCGCCGATCTGGTCCCCGGCACCCTCCTCACCCTGACGCGCAGCGACAGCTACCGCCTCCTAGACCGCCCCTATCTCGACCGGATCACCTTCCGCGCCTATCCCGACGCCGCCACCGCCGACGCCGCCCTCCGCGAAGGCCGTGTCGACCTCCTCCTCAGCCCCGACGGTCAGCGCCTCATCCTGCCCCAGAATACTGCGATCCGCGGCCTCGCCCCGCGCAGCAACGCCCCCCCGACCTGGAACGCGGGCGACTGGTGGCGGTAAGATGCGAATGAAAGCAATATCCCCAGATAATGTATTATCTACTACACTACTATGAATTGTGTGAGATGTTAATTAATTGGTGATAAATGAATCAAATAGAGGTTGTGACTCTTCAAACAATGTCTACAACAGAGAAGGGCAACCTACTCGAAAAGCTTACTTCGCAACTTCTGGAAGCTCAAAACTTCTCGGTTGTGGAACAATTGAGGTTAACAGCCGTCGAACTGGATTTATATTGCGAGCACAGAATTAGCAAGAAAAAAGTATATGTCGAGTGCAAAGCATATCGAAAAGCTCTCAGTGCTGATATACCTAAGAATCTATTAGGAACGCTTAACGTCATAGATTGCCAGGAAGG
>JAABUS010008969.1_pt1 | contig 10740 bp, 10 predicted proteins | sample 5560161 | NCBI WGS metagenome assembly JAABUS01 (sample SAMN10711885, study PRJNA513376) | rock metagenome | isolation source: Antarctica rocks | place: Antarctica: Victoria Land, Trio Nunatak nord | collected 2016-01-04
AAGCGTCTCGATGACCGTGATCCAGTTATGGCCGTCGACGTCCACGTCGTACGGCGGGATGTACGGGAAGATCGGATAGAAGCGATTCTCGACGAGATCGCCGGTGAACAGGACCCGCTCGTCGGGCAGGAAGATCACCTGGTCCCCATGCGAGTGGGCAGCCCCCCACGTCCGAAGCTGCACCCGCCGGCCCCCGAGGTCGAGGTCGGCGTCCCCGTCGTAGACGATCCGGGGATCGACGAACTCGACGCCCTCGAGTTCCCTGGCGATCGCATCGCCGAGACCACGGAACTGCGTGAGGTAGCCATCGGCCTTCTGGCGGAACTCCTCGTGCTGCGACCGGTTGTACAGGATCGTCGCATCGCCGAAGGCCTGGGCGCCGAAGCCGTGCTCGGGGTGAAAGTGGGTGAGCGTCAGGAGGAGAGGCCGGTCGCCCGCGAGTTCGCGGGCGATCTGGTGCGCGATCGCGCCGTTCCGTGGTCCCAGACCGCAGTCGACGACGAGCGCGGCCCGGTCGCCAACGATCACTCCGATGTTCGGGACGAGCGGCACCCGGCCGTCCGGGATGACGAAGACGCCGGGGGCGACTTCCACGGGATGTCCGTGGACGATTGGGGCTGGGGCGGTCGCGTCCACTCCCGGGGCCGCGACATTGCCATCACTCATGTCGATCTCCTTCACTCGCTATGGAATCGGCGTCACCCAATGCTGTTCGATGGGCGCGACGTCTTTGGTCTTGCCGGCCAGATGATCCTCACGCCGCGTCGAGCCTGGCGAGTTCCTCACGCATGATCGTCAGCCCGTTCGCGGCGCGCGGGTAACCGGCGTAGACGCCAAGCAGGGTCGCCAACGCCTCGAGCTGACCCCGGGTACAGCCGTGCTCGATTGCCCAGCGGGTGTGGACGCGCAGCTGCTGCTCGGCACCGCCCAGGGTGACCAGCGCTGCCACGACGACGAGGCTCCGGTCTCGCAGGCTCAGTTCGTCATCGACCCACGCGCCGGCTGCCGCGAGGATCGTCTCCTTCCCGAACCGCTCGCCAACGCGCTCGGTGAACCAATCGGCGACCGCCTCCGGTGGGATGTGGAACTGACTCGCGTAGACGGCCAACCCTTGCTCGTAACGTTCGTCCATCGCAATTCCCTTCGAATGTATCTGACGACACTATAGCTAAGTGTATCCAATTTGGGGAAGAGTGCAAGAGGGAGTCCAAGCACGGCGAACTTTCCTCGTGACCGGGGCCAGACCGGTCCCAGTGGGACGAGCCGCTCGACGGCGAGATCGACATGATCCGACCACGGGCGACGCCGACCAACGTTCTGCCGGGTCAGCAAGTTGAGCCAGGCTGACCAGTGTGGGCAAGGCGTCCGTCGGCACGCGTTCGACCACGCAGGCGAGGCGTCCCACCGGACGAAATCCTCCCGCGGCGAACTTCTGCACCACCAGGCCAAACTGCCTACAATGTTGCCTGCCCTGTCGGCTGCGACGGGCGAAGCCTGAATCACATGGCGCGCTCCACGGTGCGCCACAGAGAGTCGCCTGTGGATGCCCTTGCCGTCGTGCTCGCCCTCGTCCTGATCGCGCTGCTCGGCGGGATCGTCTTCGTCTTCCGCGAAGCCGGTCAGCAACTCTTCTCCGGGTCGTTCCGGCAGCGGATCAACTCCTCCGAAGCTGAGGCCCGGGAGCGAGCCGACGCTCTGCGCGGCGTCTACGAGGACTACCGAACGCAACTTCTCACGCTCCAGGACAGCCGGGCCGAACTGGAGGCGACGCTGGTCGAGATCCGGGCCAACGAGCGAGCCAGCCAACGAGAACGGGATATGTTGCTGGAACGTCTTCGACACTCCGGCGAGCAGCTGGACGCTCGGGTCGACTCACTGCGCGAGCAGGAGATAGCGACCCTTCAGGCCGGCGCCGCTACCCCGCAGCTCTCGGCGCTGGCCGGTGAGGACTCACCGGAGCTGTTCGTCCGCCGGGCCGACGTCCTTGGCGAGCTCTACGACCGGCTGGCCCGGGTCGAGTTCTCGATCGTCTCGCTGACCAACCCGATCCTGCTGCCGGGCGAGTCGTTCCGGGTTCCGACCGACCTCGCTCCGGAACTGATGCGATGGGACAACTGGCGCGAGGTCGGCGAGGCGGCTTTCGCCTTGGGCGAGTACTTCAACCAGCATCGCATCCACCTCGACCAGACGACGGCCCGGGCCGTCGAGGCCTGCATTGCGACGGTCCGCTCGACGCTGACGCAGGAGATCTACCCGTCCCTCTCAGACGATCCCGATCCGCAACAGGAGCGCCGCATCCGGGAGTCGCTGGCGACGCTAACGATCATCCCGCGCCTTCGCCGCTACCTCGAAGCGCAGTACCGGACGTTCACCGGCATCGCCGAACCGGACGAAGAGGACAGCCCGCCGCCGGTCCCGCCAACACCCGCCGCGGCCGGCCGCGCCACAGGTCAGTAAGGTCGCCCGCGGCACGATCCATGACCTTGCGGAACCGCAACCGGAAACCGTGTGGAGCGTCGAGAGAAGGCTGCCACGCGGCAACGGGGCGGAGCCGTCAATGCGGAGCTCCGCTGCCGGGTGGAGCCGACAGCGAAGTGATCCGCCCTTTCCCCGACCCGGTCAGGGTGCCGATGCCTGGCGCCGTTCAGCCTCAGCGAGCAAAGCGATCACCTCGTCATCGTCCGTCGCCCCGAAGTCGTCATACCAGCGCCCAACCGCGTCGAACGAATCCGGTGTCAGCGCGCAGACGGCGTCGTCCGCAATCCGACCCATCGCCGCGCAGATCTCATGGGCAGCGACCGGCACGGCCGCGACGACCCGGCCGGCGAACCTGGCCCGAACGGCCGCAATCGCCGTGCGCATCGTGGCGCCGGTCGCGAGGCCGTCGTCGACGAGTATGACGGTGCGACCCGTCAGGTCTACCTCGGGCCGGAACGCACGGTAGCGGTGCTCGCGGCGTCCCAACTCTCGCCACTCGCTGGCGGTCACCGCCTCGATCGCGGCTGGCGGGACGTGGTGGGCCCGCACGACATCGTCGTTGAGAAAGCGGACCCCGCCGGAGGCGATCGCGCCCAGCGCGAGTTCCTCGAAACCCGGTACGCCGAGCTTCCGGACCAGCAGGATGTCGAGCGGCACACCAAGGGCTCGCGACACCTCGAACGCGACCGGCACCCCACCCCGCGGCAGCCCCAGCACGATGACATCGTCGCGTCCAGCGTAGTCGCCCAGCAGAGTTGCTAATTGGCGACCAGCATCGCGACGATCACGGTAGCGGTTGCTCATGCCCTCCCTCGATTCTGGCCGACAACCCATCGAAGCCGTCAAAGGGTCAGGGACGGTGTCCGGCCCGATCGCATGATCACACCCGCCTGCACTAGGCACCGAGTGTGACGTGAGTCCGGACCGTCCCGGCACGCGGCGTCGCAGCGGTGATCGTCAGCTCGGTCCCGGCCGGCGCGGCGACCACCCACTCCACCAGCTTGCGGCTCAGGTTGGGGTACTCGCTGCGCTGGGCGAAGGCCGTGTGCTGGCTGGAGCGGCCGACCAGGTGTCCGATCTCCTGCTCAGCCTTGCCCGACGCTGAGACCAGCGTGACGCCTTCCGGCAGGTCCAGGGTCACCCGAATCGGCTTCGGCGCGCCGGTCGCGACCGCCGTCTCGCTCCCGTAGGTTGGCAGGAAGCCACTGTTGCCAACCGTCACCCAGACCCTGTAGACGCCCTCCGCGACCGCTACGGCGCCGGATTCGATCACCCGGAGCTTCGGCGCCGTCCCCATTGCCCGGACGGTGAACGGGACGTTGCGGTTGATCTCCCCCTCCAGGAACGGTCCCGGCGGGTTCTGGATCCCGAACTTGAAGTCCCAGCCCCCGAGCTCGACGGGCCCGAGTTGGGGGTGGGCGAATGGTCGCCACGGCGTGAAGCCGCGCCCGCCGGCCTGCTGATCGAGCAGGTGGAGCATCCGCAGGTCGTCGTCCTCGGTCCGCTCCTTGGGCCACTGGATGAAGTCCGTCACTTCGCAGCCCGCCTCCATCGGCAGGCTCCAGAGCTCGGTCGCGAAAGCGAAGACGCCGACGTAATCGAACATCCAGTCCTGGAACGAGCCGTAGATGGGTTTCTTCTTATCGTAGGCAAAGTCATGGTAGATCGAGACGCAGCGGTAGCCGGTCTCCTCCTCACCCATCGCCCCGATCGCCTTGTAGGCCTCCAGGTCGTGCTCGGGCAGTTCGTCGTCCGGCCGCAGAGCCGATGCGCGGAGGATGACGCGCGACTGCGTGTGATAGTGCTGCGAGCCGTGGATATTGGGGTGCGCGAGGATGAAATCGGCGACGGCGCGGGTCTCCGGCTCGCTGAGCGGGTACGGACCCGCGCCCTTCTGAGTCCACTCCGGCTTCCAGTCCCGTGGCATGTTGCGGTTGAGGTCCAGGCCCCACTTCGGTGGGGCGACCGCGATCTCGCCCCCATCCCAGTGCTCGATCAGACCCTCGGGGTGGACGAAGTAGTACTCGCCGCCGAACTCGTCCGGCCCGCGCCGGACCATGATCCGGTCGTCCTTCGGGGAGACTTTCCACGGGCCGTCCGGATCCCGGATGCGCATGTGTCCGATCGTGCCGTCGCCGTCGATGTCGGCAAGCTGGATGCCGTCGGGGGTCTCCTCGTCGCGGGCCGGGTAGGGCCGGATCGAGGAGCGCATCCGCTCGGCTGTCGTCAGGTAGACCTCGCTGGCATCGACCATGATCCGCGGGATGACGTAGACGGCCGTCTCGTCGAGCAGCCGCGTCACGCGCTCGTCGGTGCCATAGCGGCTGAGCAGGTAGTGGATGTTGCCGAGCGCGACGGACGAACCGGTGACCTCACCGGCGTGGATGTTGGCGTCCACGTAGTAGGCCGGCTTCTCTGTGTCCGGACCCGTCGCGCGGTTGGTGATCGTCACCACCCAGATCTCGCGACCCTCACCGCTCTGGCCGATCGTTCCAAGGCTGGCGATCTCCGGATACTGCTGCACCCAGTCCCGGATCAGCCCGGTCAGTTCGTCGTAACGGTAATAGCGGTCGAGGCGCCACTCTGCGCTCTCGGCCAGATAGTGCTGCTCCTCCAACGGAACGCCCGCCATGTCTCCCCCTGCTCCTGCCTGCGTCCTCTCTCGGCCGACCGGCAGTGTACGACGGGTCAGATGGCGGCTACGCACGGCCGTCCGGTGCCAGGGTCAGGTTCGCTTACCTGGCTGATTCACTGGAAGTGTCGCCCACCGGAGCCAGCTACCCGGTGGCCCCGGCACTTCCCGTCCGCCGCTTGCGGCACTGGAGGTCCTCGACCTCGCGTCCGAGGAAATCGTCGAGGACGGCCCGCGGGGCCACGCTCAGCACCGCGATATGCGACTCGGCCAGGAACGTGTCCCGCTCGTCATCGGTCATCATCTACTCGGCCATGGGCTTACTGCCCTCTGATCGTCCTGGCTGACGATGCGGGTGGCGTCGGTAGAAGCGTCCCGAGTGGACGACCTGACACCTCGCGTCGCTAATCCACTCACTCGGACGGAGTGGTCGGCTCGCCAAGCACCCGCTGCAGCAGGCGCACGAGTTGCTTCCGTTCCTCAGCGTCGAGGTGAACGAGCAGCTCGTCCTGAGCGGCATCGATGATCCGCTGGAGTTCATCGAGCAGATCGACTCCCACGGTCGTCATGGTGATCAGGTTTCGCCGGCGATCGTCTGGGTCGGTCATCCGCTCGATCGCCTGCCGGGCCTCGAGTTCGTTGACGACGGCGACGATGTCGCTCCGGTCAATCCCGGTCCGTCGCGAGAGATCCGCCTGGCTGGCCGGCGCGTCGTCGTCGAGCGCGGCCAGCACGGCGTAGTGGTATTTCGCGAGCCCGATCTCCTCGAGTCCCGCACCGACCGCCCATTTGGCTCGAGTACTGACCCTCATCAGCAGGCTGCTGGGAAGTCCCTGGTAACGCTTGGGGGGAATCCAATGGTGAGAAACGAGTGGCCTGTCCATACGACTAGTCTAGCAGACCGTTGACAAGGCCAACGAATGCAAGTATCGTTGGCCTTGTCAACGTTGGCAATACCAATCGTCCAGCCTTCATCCGCCAGTCTACCTTCGAGGCATAGAACCATGATCTCACCTGTTCGCCCGACCAGGGTGACGGCGGGCGCAGCCTTGCCCAGTGACAACCGCTGGTGGGCCCTGGCCGCCGTGACCCTGGCCCAGCTGATGGTCCTCCTGGACCTGACCGTGATGAACCTGGCCCTTCCCTCCATGCAGACGGCACTGGGGCTGTCCGACCATGACCGCCAGTGGGTCCTGACGGTCTACGCGCTGACCTACGGGAGTTTGCTCCTGCTTGGTGGCCGGCTGTCCGACCTGATCGGTCGTCGCCGGGCGCTCCTGATCGGTCTGATCGGGTTCGCGGTCGCTTCGGCCCTCGGTGCCTTCGCCATTGACCTGACGACGTTGCTCCTGGCTCGCGGCGCTCAGGGCGTGTTCGGCGCCCTCCTCACGCCGTCCGTCACGGCCCTGGTCGCGGTCATGTTCCCCGAACCCCGGGAGCGAGGACGAGCGTTCGGGATCATCGGGATGATCATGGGGAGTGGGGCCGGGATCGGCCTCATCCTTGGCGGCGTCCTGACGGACGCCTTCGACTGGCGATCCGCGTTCATGTTCAACCTGCCGGTCGCGGTGGTCGCCGCCGTCGGCATCCTGCTCACCGTCCGGCCAGTGCCCGGCGGCGAGCGCCGGCGGATCGACGTGCCCGGAGTCATCCTGGCCACGGCGGGTCTGGGGTCGCTCGTCTTCGGCGCATCCCGGGCTGAGCTCGACGGGTGGATGGCCACCTCGACGATTGGACTGCTCCTGCTCGGTGCTGCGCTGATCACCGGATTCGTCGCCGTCCAGCGCGAGACGATCGCGCCGCTGTTGCCGCTTCGCGTGCTGCGTAACCGCCGTCGGGTCGCCGCGATGCTGGCCGGGCCTGGCAATGGTCTGGGGACGATCCCGGCCTTCCTCTCGCTTGCCGTCTATTTCCAGGTCGTCCGGGGTGACTCGCCGCTCGAGACGGGCCTGGCGCTGCTTCCGAACGCGATCGTCATCGTGTTCGTGGCCCGGTACGTCGGCCGGTGGATCCCGCGCCTGCCGCTCGTTGCCCTGCTTGGACCCGGCCTGCTGGCGATCGCCGCCGCGCTGGCCATCCTTGGCCGGATCAGCGCCGACAGCAGCTACCTGACGGGCGTCGTGCCGGTGCTGGTTCTGCTCGGGGTCGGCACTGCGCTCGTAATGCCGACCGCGAACAGTACCGCCACGCAGGACGCCGGGCCGGACACGGGCGTCGCCGGGGCGCTGGTGATGACGTCGATGCAGGTCGGGATCGCGTTTGGCGCGGCGATCTTCGGTTCGCTGGCCGCGTCGTCGGCCGCTGATTACGCGGCGCGCCATGCCGGAGCGGAGGGCGTCGTTGCCCAGGCGACGGCCCACGGGATTGCCGCGGCGAGTACTACGGCGGCCGTGGTGCTGGCCGTGCTGGCCATCGTCGTCATCCTGGTCAGTGCGCAGCGCCGGCGGGTCGTAGAGCCTTCACCCAGCCGGCATACGCCCGTGGCCCCGACCCCGTCCACAACGGCGCGCCAGGCGTCCTGACCCTCGCTACCCGCCACCACCACTGATCCGGCCGACACGCGAAGTGGCCCCGGCGGTCCGAACGCCGGGGCCACTTCGCATGTCGACTGTCGAGGGACCGACCGCCCTCAGACTGGCTCGCCGAAGAACGTCGTGCCGGGCTTGGCGTGGGCTCGGGCGACGTCCTCATTCAGTGTCAGGCCATGGCCCGGAGCATCGGTGAGCTGAATGAAGCCGTCGCGGATGACCGGCTCTCCCTCGACGAGGTCGGCCCACCAGGGAACGTCGTTGGCGTGGAACTCCATCACGAGGAAGTTGCTCATCGCCGCGCAGACATGGGCGCTGGCCACCGTCCCGATCGGCGACGCGACGTTGTGCGGCGCGATCGGGATGAAGTACTGGTCGGCGTGGTCGGCGACCTTCTTGGCCTCCAGCAGCCCACCCATCTTCGGAATGTCCGGCGCGATGATCCGGACGGCCTGCTGCTCGATCAGCGGCCGGTACTGGTTCTTGCGATACAGGTTCTCGCCCGTGCAGATGGGAGTCTTGGTGTTTCGTTGGACCTCGGCGTGGGCCTCGATGTTCTCGGGCGGCACCGGGTCCTCCAGCCAGAGCAGGTCGAAGCGCTCCAGCTCACGGGCCAGCTTGATCGCGTCGCCGACGGTGTACTTCCAGTGGAGATCCATCGCCAGCATGATGTCGGAGCCGACCGCCTCCTTGACGGCGGCGACGACCGAGACCATCCACTCGCGCTCCGGCGAGGAGATGGTGCGGTTGTACGGCTCCATCCAGTGCTGTTCCTCCGCGAGCAATCCCTCGGAGATGTCATGCCGGTCCTTGAACGGGTTGAAGACGTCCAGGTCGAACTTCATCGCCGTGAAGCCCTGCGCCTTGACCTCGCGCGCCTTTTCCGCCCAGCTCTCCGGCGTGTCGTCGTCGCCCGAGTGGCAATCGGCATAGATGCGGATCTTCTCCCGGAACCGCCCGCCGAACAGGGTTGAGATCGGCGTGCCGAGCGACCGGGCGACGAGATCCCAGAGCGCGATCTCGATCCCGCTGATCGCGGTGACCGTCGCGCCACCCTGCGAGCCGGCGCCGGACATCCGCCGCACGAGCTGCTCGAAGATCTTGCCGACGTTGCGCGGGTCCTGACCGATCAGGACCGGCGCGCACTTCTGGACCAGCTCGGCGACACCGGCCCCCCAGTAGGCTTCGCCAAGCCCGGTGACACCTGAGTCGGTCTCGATCCGGACCAGCACCCAGTCGAAGTTCCCCTCGATGACCGCCGTCTCCACTGACGTGATCTTCACGTTGTCTCGTCTCCCCGCCATGGCACGACTGGCATTCGGCGCGGGTTGTCCGCCTGATGGAACCACGCCGGCCTGAGGGGCGACCTTAGCATGGCACCGCGATGCGCGAAACCCTTGTCGTTCAACTGTCCATGCTGCAGACGTTCGTCGTGAGTCCCGGCCATAAATGGCCTGGCTGAATGACGGCGCTTCGCGCTCACCCTGACATGTGATCGCAAGGCGGTTCGTGGTCCGGGCCGATCCGTCAACGATCGAGGTGCTCTTCGGCGTCGCATTCGAGTTGGTCGATCAACCGGGTTTCGGCGTGGCGCTCGTCCTGAAGCGTGATGTACGCGATGATGGGGTCGAAGTCTCGTGTGCTGAACGAGATAATGCCGTACTCGTGCTGCCAGCCGAACGCCTGCGCTATGAGTTCCGCCTCACGCTTGCGGAGCAGATGAGATGATGAACCCTTCAGCTACCCGATGACGTTGGCCGGCGCATGCTTGGGCGGGATCGACATCGCGACATGGACATGATCAGGCTGGACCGAGACCGCGTAGACCAAGCACCCGAGGTCGCGTGCCTTGGCCCGAATGGCCGCTTCGGCAATGTTCGCTCGCTTGCCCGTCAGGATCCGGCGCCGCCTGGAGATTGACCAGACCACGTGATGATGCGACCGCCAGTACGGCATCATCCCTCCAGTTCCCGATGAACCATCAATCTCGAGGAGAGTGCGGAGCGCCGTTCTTTGGCCAGGCCATAAATGGCCTGGCAACCATATGTTGCTACTCCTTCCAAAACGTCCTTTCCATCGTGGCCGGATTACCCTGGCTCAGCGTCATCCTTAGGCAGCCACCCGCTGGTTCGTCCCGTCAGCCAGCCGGACACCATCCCTCGCCTCGAAGAGGTGGAGGTGCTCCTCGTCGAGCCGCAGCCAGACCGGCTGGTCGGGAAGCAGGGACGTCTCGGGCGGGACGCTGGCGACGATCGTCTCGCCGTCGAGCGAGATGTGGACGAACGTGACGTCGCCGGTCGGCTCGACCGTGTAGACCCGAGCGGGGATCGCGATGTCGGTCGACTCGGTCAGGATCCCGATGTGACCGTGGCGGATGCCGGCGACGACCCGGCCGCTCGAGGTCCGGGCGACGCGGGCGTTACGCTCCAGCAGCGGCAGCGTCCAGCCGCTTGCGCCGCCGAGTGCCGTCCGGCCCTGGTCGTCGGTCGTGATGTCGGCGGCGATCAGGTTCATCGCCGGGGAGCCGACGAACGAGGCAACGAAGGTGTTGATCGGGCCGTCGTAGATCTCCTTCGGGGAGCCGTACTGTTGCAGCACGCCGCCGCTCATGACGGCCATCTTGTCGGCCATCGTGACCGCCTCGACCTGGTCGTGCGTCACGTAGAGGATCGTCGCGCCCAACTCCTGGTGGAATCGCTTGAGCTCGGCCCGCATCTGGACGCGCAGCTTGGCGTCGAGGTTGGACAGCGGCTCGTCCATCAGAAACGCCGCCGGGTTGCGGACCAGCGCCCGGCCGAGCGCAACGCGCTGCTGCTGACCGCCGGAGAGCTGGCGCGGCCGCCGATCGAGGAGCATCTCGATGTTGAGGATCTTCGCGGTCCTCCGGACTCGCTCCTCGATGTCGGCCTTGCCGAGCTTGCGCATCTTCAGCGGGAAGGCGAGGTTCTCGAAGACCGACTTGTTCGGGTAGAGCGCGTAGTTCTGGAAGACCATCGCGAGGTCGCGGTCCTTGGGGTCCAGGTCGTTGACCAGCCGGTCGCCAACGTAGATCTCGCCGTCGGTCAGCTCGATCAGCCCGGCCACGAGGTTGAGCGTCGTCGT
>JAABUS010008971.1_pt1 | contig 10739 bp, 11 predicted proteins | sample 5560161 | NCBI WGS metagenome assembly JAABUS01 (sample SAMN10711885, study PRJNA513376) | rock metagenome | isolation source: Antarctica rocks | place: Antarctica: Victoria Land, Trio Nunatak nord | collected 2016-01-04
CCAGCCTGGGGATTCCCGCCCCTCTGCGCGACCATGCGCACACCATCGCCAGTTCGCATCTGATGCAATTGGCGGCACAATGCGCAACCGAACAGCGGTTAGCGGTGAGAACGATCTTGCTCGGTTGTCTGGGCTTGTTGGGTGTGGCTTGGACCCGGTCTACGGTCGTGATTCATGCCGGTGGAGTTTCTGAGCGACGAGCAGGCGGCTGCGTACGGATGCTTTGTCGGGGAACCGTCGCAGGTCGAGCTCGAGCGGTTCTTCTATCTCGATGACGCGGACCGGAACCTGATCTCGCGGCGGCGATCCGATCACCACCGGCTGGGATTCGCGGTGCAGCTGGGCACGGTGCGAGCGGTGGGCCGCTTCCTGGAGGATCCGCTGGATGTGCCGTGGGCTGCGGTGGAGTTCCTGGCCGAGCAACTTGAGATCGACGACGCGTCGTGCGTGAAGAAGTACGTCCAGCGCCCACAGACGGCGTACGAGCATGCGTGGGAGATCCGCGAGCGATATGGCTACCTGTCCTTCGAGGATCAGGCTTGCGTCGACGGGTTCACGCGTTTCCTCGGCGGTCGGGCGTGGACGCACGCCGAGGGGCCGCTGGGTCTGTTTGATCACGCGGTGGCGTGGCTGCGGCGCACTCGGGTGCTGCTGCCCGGAGTCACTGTGTTGGCCAGGCAAGTGGCCTCGGCACGTGAGGCCGCAGAGACCAGGTTGTACGAGGCGTTGGCCGAGTCGGCCACTCGGGTCGACGCACGGCTGCCGCACCAGCTCGTAGAGCTGCTGAAGGTCCCGGACGGGTCGCGGGTGTCGACCCTGGAGCGTCTGCGGCAGTCCCCGCGGCGTAGTTCCGGGCCAGAGATGGTCAAGGCGCTGCAGCGAGCCGAGCAGGTCGCCGAGCTCGGGGTGGGCCGTGTCGACGTGAGCGGGATTCCGACGAACCGGTTGCAGGTGCTTGCCCGGACCGGGCTGGGCAGCAAGGCTACGGCGCTGGCCCGGCTCGGTGAGCCGAAGCGAACCGCGACCCTGGTGGCAGTGGTGCGGCACCTGGAGGCGGTCGCAGTCGATGACACGCTGGACCTGTTCGCGTTGCTGATGGCCACCCGGTTGTTCAGCCCGGCTCGCCGCGCCTCGACAGAGCAGCGGTTGGCGATGCTGCCACGGTTGGAGAAGGCGTCCAAGATCGTCGCTCGAGCCGGCCGGGCGCTGCTGGAGGCGCTGGCGGCCGCGGAGACATCCAACGAACGGCTGGATGTCGCTGCGTTGTGGTCGACGGTCGAGACAGTGGCGCCGCGCGCCGCCGTGGCCGAGGCGATCGGACAGATCGAGGAACTGGTGCCTGACGAGGGTGGGTCCGCCGAGTCAGCAATGCGGGCAGCACTGGTCAGCCGCTACAACACGGTGCGTCCGTTCTTGTCATTGCTCGGCGAGTCCACTGCCCTGCACGCCGCACCAGGCGGTGAGCGGGTACGGGCCGCGGTCCGTTCGTTGCCGGAGCTGGCTCGCCGGCGGGTCGGACAGAAGCCACTCGCCGAGCAGGAGATTGACGTCGAGCTGGTGACGCCGGCCTGGCGGCGCGCCGTGTACGCGAACCCGGACTTGCCGGCGGGGGCGGTGGACCGAGATGCGTACGTGGTGTGTGTGCTCGAACAGCTACACCGGGCGTTGGGCCGCAGGGATGTGTTTGCCCGCCCGTCGCACCGGTGGGCCGATCCGCGGGCTCTGCTGCTGGACGGTGACCGGTGGGACGCGGTGTGCGAGGACGTGCTGGCCGGGCTGAGCCTGACCGACCCGGCGCCAGCGCACCTGGCCCGCCAGCTGGTCACGCTGGATGCGGCGTGGAAGCAGACCGCCGCGCGTCTCGGTGAAGCCGGCGACGACGCCCGCGCACGTGTGGTGGCTGGACCGGACGGCCGTGCGCGTTTGCACGTCGATCACCTCGATGCGATCGGCGAACCGGACAGCCTGGTGTGGCTGCGCGGCACGGCGCAGACGATGCTGCCCCGGGTGGACCTGCCCGAGCTGCTGCTGGAGGCGCATGCGTGGACCGGGTTCCTGGACGCCTACACCCATCTGGCCGAGACCTCGACCCGCACCAAGGATCTGTCGGTCAGTGTCGCGGCGCTGCTGGTCGCCGAAGCCTGCAACGTCGGGCTGACGCCGGTGATCAAGCCCGGTGAGGCAGCGTTGAGCCGGGCACGGTTGACGCATGTAGACCAGTACTACGTGCGCGCGGAGAATCACGCCGCGGCCAACGCGGTGCTCGTCGACGCGCAGGCCCAGATCCCGATCGCGCAGGCCTGGGGCGGGGGCCTGCTGGCGTCGGTGGACGGACTGAGGTTCGTCGTCCCGGTGCGCACAATCAACGCCGGGCCATCGCCGAAGTACTTCGGTTACAAGCGCGGCATCACCTGGCTCAACGCGGTCAACGACCAGATCGTCGGCATCGGGCAAATGGTCGTGCCCGGTACCCCGCGCGACTCGCTGTTCATCCTGGACACCCTGCTCAACCTCGATGCCGGGCCGAAGCCCGAGATCGTGACTACGGACAACGCCTCCTACAGCGACATGGTCTTCGGCGTGTTCGCGATCTTGAACTACCGGTTCGCCCCGCGCTTTGCTGACCTGCCTGACCAGCGGTACTGGCGCGCGCCGCTGCCCGACCCGCTCCCCGCGAACGTCGAGCTGTCCACAGAGGAGGCGGGCATTGGCGACTACGGACCGCTGGAGGCGATTGCCCGCAACACCATCAACGTCGCAAGATCGAGACCCAATGGCCCGACATGCTGCGGGTGGCCGGATCGCTGGTCACCAACCAGGTACGCGCCTACGACCTGCTGCGCATGTTCGGCCGAGACGGGCACCCGACCCCGCTCGGACAGGCGTTCGTCGAGTACGGCCGGGTCGCGAAGACGCTGCACCTGCTCGCCCTCGTCGACCCGATCGATGGCACCTACCAGCGGCGGATGAACCGGCAACTCACCGTGCAGGAATCCCGCCACCGCCTCGGCCGCAAGATCTGCCACGGCAACCGCGGCCAGATCCGCCAGCCCTACCGCGAAGGCCAAGAAGACCAGCTCGCCGCGCTCGGCCTCGTCCTGAACGCGGTCGTGTTGTGGAACACCCGCTACCTCGACGCCATCCGCGAGCAGCTGCGCGAGCGCGGCGAGCAGGTACGTGGCGAGGATGTCGCCCGGCTGTCCCCGCTCGGGCACGCGCACCTCAACTGCCTGGGCCGCTACGCCTTCACCAGCGCCCCGCCCGCAGGGCTCCGGCCACTGCGCGACCCCTCGGCGACCGACGACACCGATGAGCAGCCTTGACCGGCCCGTAAGCGGATCCCATTCGGGCAGCCGTCCGGTGACGGGCGGCATACGGGGACGACCTTGATCATCGACTGATTCACCAGCCCTGCTGACCTGATGGTGTGCCGTCGAGGTTCCCTTCCGGGCACGGCCAGGCCGGTGCGGTCAGGCATGACTAGCTAGGCTGCGCGGAGTGAGCGCCTCGGTGACCCTCGAACCCTGGGGTGCCGGCGACCTGCCGCTGCTTGAGCGGCTGATGGGCGACCCGAGCATGACCGAGCACCTGGGCGGCCCGGAGAATCCGGACCAGCTGCGCGAGCGCCAGGACCGCTACCAGCGCCTCGAGGGCGGCGATCGCATGCTCAAGATCGTCGACGTGGCTAGCGGAGCCGGCGTTGGCTCGGTCGGGTTCTGGACGAAGGAGTGGCGCGACGAGCAGGTGTATGAGGTCGGCTGGATGGTCGTACCGGAGTTTCAGGGCCGCGGCATCGCGCTGGCGGCGACCGCGCATGCGATCGAGCTCGCCAAGCGCGACGACAAGCACCGCTTCATGCACGCCTTCCCGAACGTCGACAACGCGCCGTCGAACGCGATGTGCCGCAAGCTCGGCTTCGAACTGCTCGATGCATGCGAATTCGAGTTCCCCAAGGGGCACTTCATGACCTGCAACGACTGGGGCCTGGACCTGCACACGTAGGCGTCCACTTGCCGATCCGCTTTCGGTGCAGCCTTCAGATGCCCATCAGGCGTATGGGAGGTGTTGCCGCACTACTGTCTCCAGCTGCATGCGGTGTCAGGGTCACGTGCTTAAGTCGTGGTATGCACACCCATGATCAGAGATCCCGGTTGACCGGCGGCTCGACATCGAGCGTCTCGGTGCGGCCCGTGCCTGACCGGCCGTGGGCGGTAAGCCCAGAAATGCCGATCGGGCTGGGCTGCAACACCTTCGGTCGCATCACCGACGAGACCGATTCGCGCCACGTCCTCGACGCCTTCGTGGAGGCGGGCGGAGCGTTGGTCGACACTGCGGACACCTACGGCGCGTCGGAGACCATCATCGGCGGTTGGATGCGTGAGCGAGGCAACCGCGATCGGATGATCATCTCGACGAAGGGCGGTAATCACTCGGACTTCGACGGTCTGTCGCCCGAGACCATCACTGGTGCCCTCGAGGCGTCGCTGCGCCGGTTGGACACCGAATACATCGACGTGTATTTCGCCCACTACGAGGACAGCACCGTTCCGGTCGAGCAGAGCGCAGCGGCCTTCGATACCGCGTTTCGCGCCGGCAAGATCCGTGCAGTCGGCTTGTCGAACTTCGCCGCCGCGACCGTCCAGAAGTGGATCACTGTTGCTCGTAGCGGCGGAATGGCGACGCCGGTGGTTCTTCAACCGCACTACAGCCTGGCCCACCGACAGCCCTACGAAAGCCAGTACGCCCTGATGGCGGCCGCCGAACGACTGTCGGTTCTCCCGTACCGGGCGCTCGGCGGAGGGTTCCTCTCAGGCAAGTACCGCACCGCGGCCGACACCGAAGGCCGAGCCCGTGGCGCGGGAATGCTTCCATTGCTTACGCCAACCGGGCGAAAGCTGCTGGACGTATTGGACGCAACAGCGCGCGCGCACGACGTCCAACCCGCTGCGATCGCCTTGGCATGGCTGCTGCGGCAGCCGACCGTCACCGCTCCCCTGACGTCGGCGACGTCGGTCGAGCAGCTCAACGAGCTCCTGGCGGCGCCCAGGGTCTCACTGGACGACGCAGAGCTCGCCCGTCTCACTGCGGCGGCCGACCCGGCGGAGTGACTACCGGTCAAAATCGATCACCTCGACGGTTCGAGGCCCCGCGCACGACCTTCCATTAACAAGCCCGGCCCGCCCCGCGACGTCCATAACGGCGTCCCGGTAGCCGAACCTTTGCGGGACGGCAGCCAGTCGACGATTGGCACTGATGCGGGGACGTGCCGTCACACAAGCGGATGGTCGAGTCGGACCGATGCAGACGTACGCCGATCCCACCATAGCGCTGACACTCGGCTCCCAACCGCAAGTCGCCTCAACCACAGGCGCGGTGTCGCCGCAGCGGCGTCGTTCACCGGACACGGTGTCATGCACGTGCGGTAGAACGAACATGATGACGCCATCCGAAACGCCCGGGCAGTTTCTTCGCCGCTTCCTCGACACCTATGAGGCCCACGACCTCGACGGACTCTGGAGCTTCTACAGCCAGGACTGCCGATTCCCCGTCGGCTACCGGACAGCCAGCCCCGGCCACCGTTCGCCTATGAGACTGCGTTACCTCTTGTTGTGCCAAGTGGCCGGGGTTAGTCCACACAAGACGTGTGCTGCGGAGCAGCTATGATGGAAAGTGACGCAGCTGCGATGAGCGTGACAACCTCTGAGCTGGTTCGCTTGGCCCGCGACACAAGGCTAAGAGGCTGGCAGTTGTCAGCAAAGGTGTGGTGGCACCGCGAGCTACCCGATCGCCCACACCTCCCGGGAAGGTTCCCGAGGAGGTTGTAAATGTCCCGTACGTTGGCTGCTCAGTTGCTGAACCATTGCGACGAGCCGGTTGTGCTTGAAGGGTGGGTGCACCGGCGAAGGCGGCACGCCGCCGTCACGTTCCTTGTGCTGCGCGACCGGTCCGGCCTCGCGCAAGTTGTCGCCACCGACGAGCATGCCCGCGGTGTAATCGACAGCCTTGGTGAGGAGACCGTCGTTCGGGTCGCTGGCATGGTCGTGGAGAACGACAAGGCGCCCGGCGGCGCCGAGCTGATCAACCCCACGATCACAATGTTGAGTGATGTAGCAGCAACTCCGCCCTTCGAGCTTTGGCGCCCGACCCTCAATGTGAGCCTTCCGGTCATGCTGGACAACGCGCCGATCGCGTGGCGCCATCCGGCTCAGCAGGCCGTGTGGCGCATTGCAGCATCGTCGCTGCAGGGCTTTCGCGCCGCGCTAGACGCGCAGGGCTTCACTGAGATCCAGACCCCGAAGCTCGTCGGATCGTCCACTGAATCCGGCGCCAACGTCTTCGTCGTCGACTACTTCGGACGACCGGCCTACCTGGCCCAGTCCCCACAGTTCTACAAGCAGACGATGGTGGGCGTCTTCGAAAGGGTCTACGAAGTCGGGCCAGTCTTTCGTGCTGAACCGCACGACACGGTCCGTCATCTCGCCGAATACGTGTCCCTAGACGCGGAGTTGGGATACATCGCTGATCACCACGATGTGATCGCCGTGCTGCGAGATGTACTGACAAGCATGGTCGCAGCCGTCCGTGCCGCCGACCTCGCCGCCGACCAACTACCCGTCGTTCCTGACAAGTTTCCAGTCATTCACTTCTCAGATGCGCTGCGGCTCGTCAACGCCGACCCGGACGAGCCCGACCTGGCACCTGAACACGAACGAGCATTGGGGCAGTGGGCACTTGACGAGCACGGGTCAGAGTTTGTGGTCGTCGAGGGATACCCGTCATCGAAGCGGCCCTTCTACACGCATCCGCAGCCCGATGACCCACGCTGGACCAACTCCTTCGACCTGCTGTTCGGGGTCTGGAGCTAGTCACTGGTGGCCAACGCCTGCACCGGTACGCCGACTACGAGACAGCACTAAAAGCACGAGGAGAGACGACCGTGCCTTACGAAACGTACTTACAGGCATTCCGCCATGGAATGCCGCCGCACGGCGGGTTCGCGATCGGTTTGGAGCGCTGGGTGGCGCGCCTGACGGGTGCCGACAACGTCCGGCGAACGACTCTGTTCCCGCGAGACCTTCATCAGATCGAACCGTAGTTCGCGGTATCACCGGAGGAGGATCGGCTGCTGGGACCGGTGTCCCGATAGGCGTTCGGCTCGCGGGACGCCGACGGTAGGTATGGCGGGGGTCGGCGTCCGGCCCGCCGACCGAACCTGCCATGTTTGGCGCGTGATCAATGACTTTGCTAAGGAGTACCTGCACGAAGATTTGCGGTGGGTGCGTCAGTCTGTCTTGGACAAGCTGGAAGGGCTGTCTGAGTACGACGTATGGCGCCCTTTGACCAGAACGGGAACGAACCTGCTGGGCTTGGTCAAGCACCTGACGCTGTCCGAAGTCGTGTATCTCGGGGATGTCTTCGAGAGGCCTTTCCCGCAGCGGCATCTTCGGTTCGATGATCCTGACTACCGGAACCGTGACTCGCTGTGGGTGAGCGACCAGGAGTCTCACGGTGACATCGTCAGGGGGTACCGACGCGCCTGGCAGCACGCCGACGCCACGATCGGAGCGCTCCCGATCGATGCCGGCGGTCGCGTTCCCTGGTGGCCCCAACCGGAGGTGAAGCTGTTCAACGTGATGGTCCATGTCCTCACCGAGACCAACCGCCACGCTGGCCACGCCGACATCCTGCATGAGCAGCTGAAAGACGCCATCGACCTTCCCGCCTCAAGCTCGACGACTGGGCGGCGCACCGGGCGCGGATCGAGGAGGCGGCCCGTGTCGCCAGTGACGACGTCTGATGGGCCCAGGACCGAATCCGCTAACGAGGTGTCGCGTTCAGGGTCACTTGCGGGACGGCTCGAACGACGTTGTCCGCGGCCGGGCGGACTGACACCTTTTGGCCGCTTGGTGATTAGCCGGACCGGATTGCATTACCCGCTGGGCCGCCGGCACGCGCGGGCAGCTCTGTCCGTCGCCGCCTAACATCCGGGGATGAGCATCGATGGCGGAAGCAAGGTCGCCCTTGTCACGGGAGTGGGTCGGCGGCGATCCATCGGAGCGAGTATCGCGATGGGGCTGGCGCGTGACGGCTGGCATCTCGCACTGAACTACTGGCAGCCCTACGACGACCGTGTCGGGTACGAGCGTGATGCCGATGATCCGAAGTCGATCGCCGACTGCTGCCGGGCGTTCGGTGTTGCCGTGACTCTGGTCCCCGGGGATCTGAGCGACCCTGCCGTCCCGGACCAGCTGGTCGAGACGGCAACCCGAGAGCTCGGTCCCGTGGCCGGTTTAGTCATGTCCCACTGCGAATCGGTGGACAGCTCGATCCTCACGACCGACTTGGCGAGCTGGGACCGTCACTTCGCCGTCAACAGCCGCGCAACTTGGCTGCTGATCAAAGCGTTCGCTGAGCAACTGCCCGACCGGACGGCGCGCGAAGTAAATGGCTGGATTGTCGCTCTCACCAGCGATCACACTGCGTACAACCTGCCGTACGGCGCGAGCAAAGGAGCGCTCGACCGCATCGTCACCGCCGCCGCCGTAGAACTCGCCGACCGCGGCGTACGCGCGAACGTGATCAATCCCGGCCCAATCGACACCGGATGGATGGATGACACCGATCGCGCGTCATGCATCGACGCCACGCCCGCTGGGAGACTCGGCACCGCTGACGAGACTGCCGACCTCGTTCGCTTCCTCCTCTCCGATCAAGGCGCATGGATCAACGGCCAGCTTCTCTACAGCAACGGCGGCTTCAAAGTCGGCTGACAACGTTGCAGGTCCACGGGGCTACCAGCCAGCAGCAGCCCACTTCTCGAGTGGGTCAACGGCACGGGACGTCCCGTTGAGGGGTCCTTGGGTTATGACACTTCGCCCGGGGGCCTCGCCGCCTACCATCTCAGGGTGGCGACCGCCCCCTACCCAGCGTTCTTCAAGTTGCGTCCACAGCAAGTAGCGGTCGTACTCGTGGACTTCCAGAGCGATTTCTGCAGTCCCGATGTCTTTGACGGTGCGCCAGTGACCAACGGCAACAACGCCGCAGCAGCCCTTCGGGCAAACTCGTTTGCTCGCCAGGCCGCCAATTTTGGGGCGAAGGTGGTTTACACCCGCCAAGTCCTTGACTTCGCGCACCTAACGGAGCGCCAACGCCGCTGGGAACGCCCCGACGGCCTATGCGTCCGGGATACGTGGGGCGCGGAGCTGTTCGTTGAACCTGTCAGAGGTTCCAAGGTGGTGACGAAGTACCGGTTTGACTCTTGGCAGAGCCCAGAGTTCGTGACAGCACTCGAGGACGACGGTGTCGACGGACTTATCATTTGCGGCGTCGAGCTGGTCTGTTGCCTCCTGTATGCAGTCTTGGGCGCTTATGAGCGCGGCTACCACTATCTCGTCCCTCAGGACCTGGTTTCTGGCCAGGATCCTGGCGATGAGAAGGACAACAAGGCAGTGCGGGACTTTCTGCGACATAACCAGCCGGAGCGGGTCGTGGACTCGGCAGAGATGATCCTGAGCCGCTGGGGTCGCCAGCGCTAGAACGCTTGGCCCCTAGGTAGGTCCCAGTGGACCTTCCGTTGCTGGGACGCTTGCGGGCGCGGATGCCGGACGGACGGGGATGGGCGCATGGCAGAGGTCGAGGTACCGCTCGCCGGCGGGAACGTGGCCGCCGAGGTGGTCCGAGTCGGGACGACGGTGCGCAAGCCGGTCACCGCGGCGACTCCCGCGGTGGAGGCGGTGTTGCGCCACCTGCAGCGGGTGGGTTTTGCTGGCGCTCCCCGTGCGCTCGGACGGGACGGGCAGGGTCGGCAGGTGCTCGAGTACGTCGAGGGACCGCTCGCGCAGGATGCGCCGCCGATGGACACGGTGCAGTTGGCCCGGGTCGGGCGCTTGGTGCGCGACTTGCACGAGGCCCTTGCCACCCTCGAGCCCTCGGCCTCGGATCGGTGGCAGGTGGCGATCCCTCCGGACCGGGAGGAGCTGGTGTGCCACCACGACCTCGCCCCGTGGAACCTTGTCCTCGGTGCTGCACCGGTGGGTGTTCATCGACTGGGACGGTGCTGGCCCGGGCTCCCGGCTGTGGGACCTCGCCTATGCCGCCCAGTCCTTCACACCGCTGCAGGCCGCTGGTGACCCGGGCAGGGACGCCCCGCGGCTGCGCGCCCTGGTGGAGGGGTACGGCGCCGACAGCGCGCAGCGGCAGCGGTTGCCAGCGCTGATCGAGGCGCACACCCGGGGCATGTTCGAGCTGCTCGTGGACGGAGCGCGCACGGGTCGCCAGCCCTGGGCGCGGCTACACGGCGAGGGGCACGCCGAGCACTGGGGACCGGCCGCGGACTACGTCGCCCAGCACCTCGACAGGTTCGTCGAGGCCCTGTCAATCTGAGCGACCTCGCCGTCAGGCAGTGGACTGAACTTGCACGTTGTCCCGCTGATCGATCCGCTACTGCGACGGTGGGTGGTGGCCGCCGGGCGTAGCAGCTGGCCGCTCGGTGATTCGTAGGTAGTAGCCGCTGGGATCGAGCAGACGGAAGTCTCGCAGGCCCCAAGGTCGTGCTTGCAGGTCCTCCACCAGAGGCCAACCAGCTCGTTGCACCCGGTCGAGTTCATCGACAAGGTCGTTGACCTCGAAGACGAGCTCCACGCCGGTCGGCGGCCGGCGAGAGCCTCGGTGTCCTTGGTCCTGTCGACCCGCCGCACCGATACGGACACCGTCCCGTTGGACGGCCAGGTACGGCTGGG
>JAABUS010008972.1_pt1 | contig 10738 bp, 11 predicted proteins | sample 5560161 | NCBI WGS metagenome assembly JAABUS01 (sample SAMN10711885, study PRJNA513376) | rock metagenome | isolation source: Antarctica rocks | place: Antarctica: Victoria Land, Trio Nunatak nord | collected 2016-01-04
GCTCGCGTGGCTTCCAGGATCTCCTTGGACACGGCTACCCCCCGACGAGGTTGGAACGCTTGATGTCGTCGTACTCGATCGACACGACGCCGCTCGCGGCGGCGATCGTGACCCCGGCCTCCGTCGCGCCGACCAGCTCGCCCGTGAAGCTGCGCTGCCCGTCGTGGTCGCCTCGGGTGCGAACCCGCGCGCGGTAGCCCAGGAAGCGGCGGAAGTGCGACGGCTTGGTCAGCGGGCGCTCGGCGCCCGGCGAGGAGACCTCGAGCCCGAAGCGCTCCCGGATAGGCATGAGATGGGTCGAGACCCGCTCGCACAGCTCGAGCAAGACGCCGTCCGGATGGTCGATGAACAGGCGCACGGTGGCGCCGCCCACGATCTCCGCGAGCAGGACCTCGACGTCCGGCTCGCTCTGGGCGAGAAGTCGCTCGATGTCCGCTTGCATCGCGCTCACGTCCGAGGGCTCCTTTCCCAAATAAAAAAGTGGGCGAGCGCCCACTTTCGGTACGGCTCGCCGGGCGGGGCCCGGCGCGAAAGCTGTCGGACGAGGATAGCAATGGCGCTAGGCCGCGCGCGCCCTCGCCCGGTCGCGATAGAGCTTGTAGTCACCCCGGTCGGGACGCAGGCAGCAGGCCAGCGCCAGCGGCTTGCGCGCCTCGTCGTGGCGGCCGAGCTGCTGGAGGCTGCGCCCGAGGCAGAAGAGCGCGAAGTCGTTGGTCGGCGCCCGGTCGACGACGGCCTCGAACTCCGAGGCGGCCTCCGAGTAGCGGCCGGTGTGGAACAGCGCCCGCCCGAGCGCCTCGCGAATCGAGGTCTTGTCGGGCTCGAGCTCGCGGGCGCGGGCGAGCGGCACGGCGGCGGCGTGATGGTCGCCCTGCTCGAGCAGTCGAGTGCCGCGCTTGAAGAGGTCGTAGACGTTTTCCATGGCGCCCCATTCTAAGCCGACGAGCGAACGGATCGGCGTCGCCGGACGCGGGGCGGAAGCGCCCACAGCGCACGCAGCCGCCCCGCCGCCCCCAGGCCGCGGGCGAGCTCGCGTCGCAGGCCGGTGCGCTGGGCGGCGCTCGGTCCGGTCGCGTCGTGGCCGAAGCGCGCGTCACGCAGCGCCCGGAGGTAGCCCGTCGCCTCCGGACTTGCGGCGAAGCGGCGCTCGAGCGCCTGAAGCGTGGTCTCGGGCGGGAGCGGCCGGCCGGTGCGCGCGAGCGCGAGCTCGAGCTCCGCGAGCAGCGGGTCACCGCCCGACGCGCGCCGCCATCCCCAGCGGCCGGCGAGCACGGCGACGCCCGCCGCGATCGCCCCCGCCGCGGCGGCCAGCGCGAGCAGCCAGTGCCCGTCACCCCCCTTGCTGCCCTTCGCCTCGCGGCCGGCGGCCGCGCCGGGCTCGGGGGCGTCTCCTCGGGGCGGCGCGGCCGCCGAGGGGGACTCTCCGGTAGGCGCCTGCGAGGACGCGGGCGCCTCGGAGGGCGTCGGGTCGAAGGGCACCCATCCGAAGTCCGGGAACCAGGCCTCGACCCACGAATGGGCGTCGAGATCGCGGACCACGTACTCGCCGCGGCGCTTGTCGAGCGTGCCCGGGGCAAACCCGGTCGCCACCCGGGCCGGCACCCCTCCCATCCTCAGCAGGAGGGCCATCGCCCCCGAGAACTGCTGGCAGTAGCCCTCGCGATCGCCGAACAGGAAGCTCTCGAGCGGGACGCGCCGCTCCGGCGGGCTCTCGGTGTAGCGAAAGCCGCGGCCGAGGTGGTCCTCCACGCTGCGCACGAAGGCATAGGGGGTGGCCGCGCCCGAGGCCAGACGCCGGGCCAAGGCCCAGCTTCGTCGGTAGGCCGATGCCGGCATGACCCTCGCGGCACTGCGGGTCGCGGCGCCGGCGGCCTCGAGCGCCGTCGGCTCGGAGCCGAATGGCGCAAAGGTCACCGGGACGTCGGGGCCGTTGGGGCCGGCCGGGCCGGGAACCTCGAGGGTCCTGTAGGCGGCCATGGATTCGGGGTAGTCCTCTCCCGCTCCGTCGAGCTCCTCGGCGCTCGGGTTCGGGACGTAGACCTGCGCGAAGTAGGCGTCGCCGCGCTCGAGCTCCCCGCCGACGACGTAGGTGCCCGGGCTTCCCGACGGGACCGCCTGTCGGGGGGAGCGCAGGACATCGAGCGTCGTGCCGGCCCCGACGATCTCGCTCGTGCGCATGCCCGTGATGCGCACGCGGATCCGCTGCTCCCACTCCGGTCGCCGCATCGAGGCTTCGGGAAGCTCGAGGCCGACCGACTGGCCGTCGAGCAGGCGCGTGCGCGTCCAGCGCACCCCGTCGAACCCGTCGAGGTTCTCGGCCTTCCAGTAGGCCGACTGGCGGGCGCGGACGCGGAGGACCTCGCGCCCGTCGCGCGACCAGCGGATCGGGCCGTAGCTGTGCTGCCAGTCAAAGCGCGGGTCGGTCTCCTGCTCGAGCGACTGCGCGAAGGACTCGTAGTCGATCGGCGGCGCATCGCGGTCGAGGGCGAGCGCGGCGAGCAGCCCGGCGAGAAGGGCCGCCCCCGCCAGGCCCGCCGCAGCGCCGGCGCTGCGCGCGCGAACGCGGTCGAGCAGGAGGAAGGCGGCCAGCAGCACGGCGAAGGCGAGCCCGCGCAGGAACTGCCCGTCGTCGTCGTTCGCGGTGGCGGGCACGGCGTAGAGCAGGCCGAGCGAGGCAATCGCCAGCGCGCGACTCGCGCCCCGGCCCCGAGGCCACAGCGCGGCGATCGCTCCGACCGCCAGCAGCAGGTCGCCGCCCAGGATGACCGTCCAGCGGAACCAAGGGTCCACGCCCGAGTAGGGGATGCGTACGCTCGGGATCGCGGCCACCGCGCGCCAGATCTCCGCCGACATCCCCTCCCAGGCCGCCGGCGCGAGCTGTCGAGCCGGGATGCCCGCGAGTAGGAACGCGGCAAACGCCGCGAGCGCGACGGCGAGGACGGCAGCCAGGACGCCCCGAGCGCGTGACGAGCGAGCCCTTGCGGCCGACACCACCAGGCCCGCGGCCACGGCGACCCCGACCATCGCGAGCATCCGCCCCGCCGGTGCCGGATCGAGTTGGCCGGCCCAGTGCAGCGCTCCGAAGGCGCCGAGCGCGCTCGTGGCGAGTGCCCGTGCGACCGGACGTGCAAGCAGCGGGCGGTCGACGATCCGCGGGCCGCCGCGACGGGAGGTGGGGTTGGGCGGCGGAGCGGGCTCGGCGCGCGCCGCAGGGGGAGCGGCGACCGTGCTCACGCCGCTGCCTTTGCGTCGAGGCGGCCGCTGTAGCCGTGGCAGCCCGCGACCGTCAGGACCGGCTCTCTGCCGGCGAGCGGCCGCGGCACCACCAGGACGAGACGGGCGGCGGCCGAGCGCGTTGCCTGCGGCGGCGGTCGGCGCAGCGGACGAGCGGCCACGTAGAAGACGGGGCCCGTCCGCGCGCCCAGGGCCCCGAGCGACGGCGCCGGGCCGGGGCTCGCGAGAGCGAGGCGGACGTGGACGGCCGCCCAAGCCGACAGATCGGCGTCGACCGGCCGCGGTCGGCGCTCGCCGGGGAGGAGGATCGCGCATCCCCCGCGGCGCGCCAGCTCGAGGCACAGCGACCCCGCGGCTCGCACCGCCGCGTCGAGCTCCTGCTCCTCGCCGGGCCCCGATGCGTCGAGGACGACGAGCGGCCGCGCATCGGCCTCGGCGCGGAGATGTCGCTCGAGCAGCCCGGCCCCCCGTGCCAGCGCCGCCCAGTGGATCCGGGCGGCCGGCGCGCCCTCGCGGTAGGGGCGAAGCCCGTCGACTTCGGTCAGCGCCGCGCCCGCCTGAGATGCGGCGAGCGCTCCGGGCCGCTCCTCCCCCCCGCTCGCGCCGGCCGCGAGAACCGGGAAGGTGGCGGGGAGGACGAGAAGCTCGACGTCCTCGCCTCCCTGCACTTCGCGCCGGGCGAGGCCGAGCGGATCGCGGACGACGAGCGTTGCGCTGGGCAGCCGGTGCATTCCGCGCCTGGCAAAGCGCGCCTCGATGCGCACGATCGCGCGCCGCCGAAGCGCCCGCACCGGTGCCGGGGACGCAAGGAGAGAGTCGCGCACCTCGCCGCCGGGCCATGGCATCCACGATCGAGCGACGATCCGCACCGGCAGCGGCTCCTCCTCGACGACCCGCCGGTCCCCGATCGAGCGCTCCACCGCGGCGCCGCGTGCCGCCGCGCTGACCCAAGCGAGGCAGCAGGCCGCGAGGATCGCCAGCCCGGCGCCGGCGACGAGCAGCGGCTCGGCGTCGAGCAGGAACCCGACGGAGGCGAGCAGGGCCCCGAGCGAGAGCGTCCCGGCGGCAGAGCGCATCAGGCGCCGACCGTCCCGGCGGCAGAGCGCATCAGGCGCCGACCGTCCCGGCCCCCCGCGCGCGCCGCTCCAGCCATCACAGCGCCGGCGTCGCGGAGATCGCGTCGGCGACCACGTGCCGGCGCTGGTTCTCGGCCGCCTCGGGGGCGAGCACGAGACGGTGCGCGAGAACCGGCTGGGCGAGCGCCTGGACGTCGTCGGGCAGTGCGTGGTCGCGGCCGCGCAGCAGCGCACGGGCCTTTGCGGCGCGCAGGAGCAGGAGGCCCGCTCGCGGGCTCGCGCCGAGCTCGATGCGCGGGTCCGAGCGCGTCTGCTGGAGGACCGCGACCACGTAGTCGCGCAGCGCCTCGGAGGCGCGGACGCGGGTGGCCGCGGCCTGCGCGAGGAGGACGTCGGTGGCCGTCGCGACGGACTCGAGCTCGTCGACGCGGTCGCCGGCCTCGTGCGCGGCGAGCATTCCCGCCTCCGCGCTCGAAGTCGGATAGCCGAGCGAGAGGCGGACCATGAACCGGTCGAGCTGGGCTTCGGGGAGCGGGTAGGTGCCCTCGTACTCGACGGGGTTCTGGGTGGCGAGGACGACGAAGGGCCGCGCGAGCTCGTGGGTGTGCTTGTCGACGGTGACGTGTCGCTCCTGCATGCACTCGAGCAGCCCGGACTGCGTCTTGGGCGAGGCCCGGTTGATCTCGTCCACGAGCACGACGTTGGCAAAGATCGGCCCCGGTCTGAACTCGAAGCGCTGCTCGCGCTGGTTGTAGACGTTGGTGCCCACGACGTCGGCCGGGAGCAGGTCGGTCGTGCACTGGACGCGGGCGAACTCCGCGTCGACCGACCGGGCGAGGGAGCGAGCCAGCGCGGTCTTGCCCACCCCGGGCGGATCTTCGATGAGGGCATGCCCCTCGGCGAGCAGCGCGATGATCAGCGCATCGAGTACCTCGTCGTCGACCTCGACGGCGCGGCGGATGTTCTCGGCGATCCGGCTCGCGACGCCGCCGGCGAGATCGAGCTCCTCGCGCCCGACCCGCCCAAGGCCGGCCGGCTCGATCGGCTCTGTCACGCCCTCGCCTGGGGCCGCGCTCGGACCCGCTCGACCTCGTCGAGGATGGCCGCAGCGACCTCCTCCTTCCTTCCCAGGGGGACCGCCCGCTCGCCCTCGCGCCCCACCAGCGTGACCTCGTTGTCGGCGACGTCGAAGCCGATGTCCGTGCGCGAGATGTCGTTGACCACGACGAGGTCGAGGGCCTTGCGCTCGAGCTTGGCCCGGCCCTGGGACACGGCATCCTCACCGTGCTCGGCGGCGAAGCCGACGAGCGTCTGGCCCGCCCGGCGACGCGCCGAGAGCGCCTCCAGGACGTCGTTGGTGCGCTCGAGTGCGATCTCGAGCCGCTCCGCGCGGTCCTTCTTGAGCTTGCCGACGGCCGCCCCGCCCCCGGCCGGGCGGTAGTCGGCGACCGCGGCCGCCATGAGCAGCACGTCGCAGTCCTCGAAGGCCGTCAGGCAGGCGTCCTGGAGCTGCGCTGCCGTCTGGACGTCGACCACGACCACACGCGGGTTGCGCGGCAGGGCCACGTTGGCGGCGACGACGGTCACCGCGGCTCCCCGCCGCGCCGCCTCGCCGGCCAGCGCCCATCCCATCCGCCCCGACGAGCGGTTTCCCACGTAGCGCACGCTGTCGATCGGCTCCTGCGTCCCGCCCGCGGTCACCAGCACGCGAAGTCCCACCAACGACCCTGTCGCCGGCCCTCGCGGGTCGGCGCCGTTCTCCGCCGCCGGACCGGCCGGCGACCTGGCCGTCGGTGCCGTGGACCCGCGGGCTCGCTCGCCCGCGCCCGCGGGCGCGAGCGCCTCGACCGCCGCGAGCAGCTCGGCCGGCTCGGGAAGGCGGCCGGCGCCCCACTCACCGCGGGAGGCGAGCGCGCCCGCCGCCGGGTCGAGCACGGTGACGCCGCGCTCGCGCAGAAGCGCGAGGTTCGCCCGGGTCGCCGGGTGAGCGAGCATGTGGCTGTTCATCGCCGGCGCGACGGCGACAGGGCACGTCGCCGCGAGCGCCGCGGTGCTCAACAGGTCGTCGGCCAGGCCGTGGGCCAGCTTGGCCAGGGTGTTCGCGGAGGCCGGGGCGACCAGGAGGACGTCGGCGTCGGCGACGACCTGGAGGTGGCTGATGGGGTCGTGGTCGGGCGCGGCCTGGTCGGGGAAGGCGCCCCGGGCGGAGTCGCGCTCCCACAGGTCGGAGAGGACGGGCGCGCCCGTGATGCCCTCGAAGGAGGCGGCTCCCACGAAGCGCAGGCTCGCCTCCGTCTGGATCACCCGGACGGCGTGGCCTGCCTGCGTGGCCAGCCGCGCCAGCTCGAGCGCCTTGTAGGCGGCGATCCCGCCGCTGACTCCTAGCAGCAGGCGCGCCATCACTCCGTCCTTGGAGCTTCCTTGCCGCCTACCGGTAGCGGTACTTGATCTTGCCTGCGGCGACCTCTTCGAGGGCGATCGTCAGGTAGTTCTTGGAAGAGGTGTCGACCATCGGCGGCGGGAACTCGTCGAAGGTCCCCTCACCGAGGTTGTGGTAGTAGGAGTTGATCTGCCGCGCGCGCTTGGCGGCGACGAGGACGCTCGCGTAGTTCGAGTCCACATTGTCGAGCAGTCGGTCGATGCGCGGTGAGATCACGGGCGGTCGGGCCTTTCCTCAGGGGAACTCGTATCCGGAGATCTGAGGGTAGCAACGGCCCCCTGCACAATCTCCGCCAGCCCGGCCACCGCCTCCTCGAGCCGATCGTTGACGACGACGTGGCCGAACTCGGGCTGGGCGGCGAGCTCCTCGCGCGCGGTGCGCATGCGCGCCTCGATCTGCTCGGCGTCGTCGGTCCCCCGGCCGACGAGCCTGGCGCGCAGAGCCTCGATCGACGGCGGGGCGATGAACACCTGGACCGCGTCGGGCATCGCGACGCGCACCTGGCGCGCGCCCTGCACCTCGATCTCGAGCACCACCGGGACGCCCGCCTCCAGCCGTCGCTCGAGCTCGGAGCGAAGCGTCCCGTAGCGGCGGCCCGAGTAGCGGGCGTGCTCCACGAACTCACCGGCCGCCAAGCGCCGTTCGAACTCGTCGTCGGAGAGGAAGTGGTAGTCGACCCCGTCGCGCTCGCCCGGTCGCGCCGCCCTCGTGGTTGCCGAGACCGATAGCTCTAGCTCGGGCACGCGCTCACGGAGGCTGCGGATCAGCGTTCCCTTCCCCACCCCCGAGGGACCGGTGATGACAAACGCGGCGGACATAAGAGAACCCTAAACACGGTGTAGGCGGGCGTCGCGAATCGTCGCTGGCAAGAAGCGGCCTGGCGAAGTGTGCTTATGGCACACGAGCCGGCGACTCACTCGGGCGCCGGATGGCGGCGATAACGCGGCGTCCGCCTAGCGCCTGAGCATCGCGACGAGCTCTGACCGCTGCCGTTCCGAGAGCCCGCCGAAAGTCTTGCTCGGAGAGATGCGGCACTGCCCGAGGACCTTGTTGACCTTCACGCGCCCGTACTTCGGAACGGCGAGCAGCATGTCGAAGACCTTCGCGGTCTCGAGATACTCGGGCGGGTTGAGCAGGAGCTGCTGGATAGACTCGCGACCCGCCTTGAGATCGCGCTTTAGCTTCGCCCGGCGGGTACGAATCTCGTTGGCGCGCTCCAGCGCGGCCATCCGCTGACCCAGCGAGCGCTCGGGTGCCACGGAGGACTTGGGCTCAGTCTCGGTGGCCACCGGCATCGGGCGAGTCTACATATCCCCGGACGCCGTGCAAGGCGTCCGGGCGAATTCAGTTAGACCTCAACCTGAGGTGGAGGACACGACCGCCCGAAAATGCCGCACTATGCACGGTTTGCAGCGATTTCCCTGGTCCGCGCGGAAGCAAGGGAGGCCAATTCGCCGGCGATTCGGGCTCCCGCGAGCGGGTCGCGGAAGCTTTCGGTGCCAACCCCGACAAGCGTTGCACCCGCTTGGAGCAGATCGCGCGCGTGGCGGCCGCTCTGGACCCCACCCATACCCACGATGGGCATGTTTACGCGTGCGGCGACCTCGGCTACCTGAGCCAGGGCGACGGCGCGGATCGCCGGGCCCGAGACGCCGCCCGTCCGGCCTCCGAGCCACGGCGTTCCGTCCCCGCGCGGGTGAAGCGCGGTCCCCCGAAGCGTGTTGACCAGGGACACCGCGTCGGCGCCCGCCGACTGCGCTGCCGCGGCCACCGCCCCTACGTCGGTCGTGTTGGGCGTGAGCTTGACGATGAGCGGCTTGGCGGTCAGCGGCCGGACATGCTCGAGCAGTCGTGCGGTCTCGGTGGGATCGGCGCCCATGATGAGCCCGGTCTCGACGTTGGGGCAGGAGACGTTGAGCTCGAGCGCGGCGACCTCCGGGCGGCCGGCGAAGGCGCCGACGAGCGCTGCCACCTCCTCTCGCGAGAACCCCATGACGTTGACCACCAGTGGCACCGGCAGCTCGGCGAGCTGGGGAAGGTCCTGTGCCAGGTAGTTGTCGAGGCCCTTGTTCGGGAGCCCGATGGAGTTGATCAGCCCGGCGGGGGCTTCCCACAGCCGCGGCGGCGGATTGCCGCCGCGCGGAGCGACGGTGACCGTCTTTGACACGAAGGCCGCGAACGGGAAGTGCTCGAGCAGCTCGTCGCCGAAGGCGCGGCGGGCGGCTATGGCGTCGAAGGTGCCCGACCCGTTGACGATCGGGTGGGCCAGCGGGATGCCGCAGAACTCGATCACCGCACCGCCTCGAGCGTGCGGGCGTCCATGACCGGCCCCTCAAGACACAGCCGCACGTAGCCCTTCTGGGTGGCGACCGCGCAGCCGAAGCACGCGCCGTAGCCGCAGGCCATCCCGGTCTCGAGCGCGAGCTGAGCCGGGACCTCGCGCTCGCCGCACAGCGCGCGCACCGCCTCGAGCATGGGCGGCGGCCCGCACGCGTAGACCACGGTCCGTGCATCGATCTCCCGCGCGAGCAGGTCGGTGACCAGGCCGTGGTGGCCGACGCTTCCATCGTCGGTCGCGACCCTCGGGTCGGCGAAGAGCGCGGCGGCGGGAGCGTGCTCGGCGTCGCGAAAGCCCAGGAGGGTCGTCGGGCGCTCGAGCTCGTCCTCCCAGCCGACCAGCGGGACCACGCCGATCCCGCCGCCGCACAGCACCGCCCGCTGCTCCCGGTCGGGTAGCGAGAACCCCACCCCCAGCGGGCCGAGGACGTGAAGGCCGTCGCCGGGACCCAGCTCGGCCAGCCGCGCCGTTCCCGGCCCAACCGCCTCGAGAAGGAACTCGAGGACCATTTCCGTTCGCTCGGCGTCGCGAACCGTCTCTGGCAAGGAAGCAGCCTGGCGAAGTGTGCTCCTTGCACACGAGCCGGCGATTACGCCGCCAGAGGCGGCCGCGCGGCGCCGAGCGCGCAGGAAGGAGAAAGCGCGGGGGAGCCATGGTCGCTCGTCTTCTCCCCCGCTCCAGCGCTCGGCGGCCGCCAGCATGTAGAACTGGCCGGGCCGCGGCGTTGGACCCGCCGGATCGGCGGCCGCGAGCAGGCGGTAGGCACCGACGGCGCGAGCCTCGACGATCTCCAGGCGGCGCCGGCCGAAGGGGGCGAGAACGCGGCGCTCGTTCACCGGCGGTCGGCGATTGCGGCGTGCGGAGGGGCCGTTCCCTCCGGATCGCCCGCGTGGACGTCCTGGAGTGCGACGACGGGTGGGCGCTGCGCCCGTGCGGAGACGATCGCCCCCGCCGCGGCGAACCCGCCGGAGACCGTCGTGATGCACGGGATGCCGCGGGCGACCGCCGCCTTGCGGATCTCGTAGCCGTCCGCGCGCGCGCCCGAGCCCGTGGGAGTGTTGATCACCAGGTCCACATCGCCGCACTCGATCCAGTCCACCACGTGCGGCGACCCTTCGCCCACCTTGTTTAGCACCTCGCAGCGCACGCCCATCTGCGACAGCGCCCGCGCCGTGCCGCGGGTACCGACGATGCGAAAGCCGACGTTCTGGAGCTGGGCCGCGATCCCGACGGCGGCCTCCTTGTCGCGGTCGGTCACCGTGATGAACACGGTGCCCGACTGGGGGAGCACCGCGCCGGCGGCGGCCTGGGCCTTGGCGAAGGCGGTCGGGAAGTCGCTCGCGATGCCCATGACCTCGCCCGTCGAGCGCATCTCGGGGCCCAGCAGGGCGTCGGAGCCCAGGAAGCGGTCGAAGGGCAGCACGGCCTCCTTGACCGACACGTGGCGGCCGTTGGCCTGCGCCGGCAGCCCGAGCGCGGCGATCGGCTCGCCGAGCATGATCCGGCAGGCCATCTTCGCGAGCGCCACGCCGGTGGCCTTGGAGACGAAGGGCACGGTCCGCGAGGCGCGCGGGTTGGCCTCGATTACGTAGAGGTCGTCGCCCAGCACCGCGAATTGGACGTTGAGCAGGCCCACCACGCCCAGCGCGA
>JAABUS010008975.1_pt1 | contig 10738 bp, 10 predicted proteins | sample 5560161 | NCBI WGS metagenome assembly JAABUS01 (sample SAMN10711885, study PRJNA513376) | rock metagenome | isolation source: Antarctica rocks | place: Antarctica: Victoria Land, Trio Nunatak nord | collected 2016-01-04
CGACCAGCTCTCAAGACCACAAAACTGCTGCATCGAGGAGGAAACGAGATCGCCGGTCACCCCAGAACACCCTCGGAGGCCCGCAAAAACCGCCCACCCCCGCCAGATCGGTGGATTCAGGTTGAGCTGCAGGGCAGCGGTCTTTGTGGAGACTGCTTGGACGCAGAGGTTGTGGGCCGCGCGGATGACACGGGTGTCCGGTGCCGCCTCGAGAGCATCGCACACCGGTCCCGCCGTTTCCGCCGACGCACTGTCGAGAACGATCCACTCGCGCATTGCCGGGTATTCCGCGGGCGTCAACGTCCGCTGCTTCTGCGCGAACGGCTCGGCATTGTTCGGCGAAAGCGGCCGATTGCCGTCGCCGCCGCCGCACGCGACGAGCACAAGCGAGGCGAGGACGCTGGCCGCCGCCACGCCGACACGTGCCATGCGCGCAGACGAGGCGAGCACTGCGGTGACGGCGATGCGAACCATGGGCCGGGAGGCGACGTGCATGTTGGCGTACTCTCTCTGGAAGGGATTGGCTGATGGTGGAGCCTGCTCGCTCAGGCCTGCCGTGGGCAGACTCCTAGGGTGGAACGATGCACACGCGGCACGGTGTGTCAAGGGTCATCGAAAATCCCATATCCGGGCCGGCGAGATCCGGGCGCCGGCGGAACTCCATGCCCTCTCGCACCGCCACGGGCTCGCCACGTGCCGGCGCGCCGAGAACGTCGATTGTCGATTGTCGATTGTCTCTAAACGCCACACTCTCTGCTGAGCCGTTGCCGTGCGGCCAGCGCGGCCTCACGGCAACGTGCTCGTGATGTGCTCAGCCAGACCAGGTGGAACCGGTGATCCTGCCGTCGGGCCAGAGGTCGGCCTCGATATGGTCACCGATCGCGCCCGGGACCCACGTGAGCTCGCCGCTGGCGCCACGGCCCCTCAATCCGACTATCGCTCCCTTGGTCGTCGGGTACGCGGAGAAGTCAGCCGAGATGTGAAGGTACCCCTGCCCCAGCGGGTTGGTCGGACGTACGTCCTGCTTGCCGGGGTTGCGAAGCCAGGCCGTGTTGCGAACGAGGGCGTAGGGTGCTTCGACCTCAAAGCCGGTGATGAGCCGCCGATTTTGGTCGGCGCACCACTTCAGACGCACGTGGCTGTCCAGCAGCGCCACGCGGAGCTTCTTCATCGTGTGGGCGTACGTCCACACGTAGCAGTGGTCCGACGCGTTGGCGTTCGCCGTGGACGGTGCTGCCGCGGCGCCAATGGTGGCGAACAGCGCCGCGGCGAGCGCGCACGCCGTCGCCTTCGTCCGCGGAAAGCGGCCCTGGGTCAAGCGCCTTGACAATGACCCGCTGTGATTCTGAGTAGTCATAGTACTTCCTTTCTCGGGGCCGTTGGCTCCCGATCCATGGTGGGAACGGCTCGCCCGGCCATATCCGGATGGCCGAACGACATTTCGGGAACCGCACAGCGGTCGCCCGAAGAGGGTGATCGGTGAAGGACGGCCGAGCCGACCGTCACCGAATAGGCGAGAAGTCCTCGCGCTTGCGGATGACCATCCGCCACACGCCGCCGATGAACAGCATCAGAACGCCGTATGCGACGGACATGCTGCCGAACAGGCTCATGGCCACGATGGCCTGCGACTTCTCGTCGCCGAAAGCTGCGCCGAAGGCCACTTCCAGCTCAGCGGCTTCATGCTGAGGCATGAGAGCGGCAGCGACGATGAGCAGGACGAAGCCGATGGTAGTGACGGCTGCCCCGAACTTGAGCACCATCCGCGGCTTGTGGGTCGGGTCGACCCCCACGGTAACGGCGCTGCGGGCAATGGGCTGCTTAACGGTGTGCATCTTGACGCTCCTCGTGGAAGGGATTGGGTGATGCACTGAAGCCTGCTCGTTCCAGGCTCCCGTTGGCAGGGCTCCTAGGGGTGGAACGATGCACACCCGGCTCTGTCGGGGAGCCGGCGCCGCGACTACCAACCACCGACCCACGCCACGGAGCAGACGCGACCTGTCGTGTTCCGCCCGCCACCAAGACGCTGGGAGCGCCTCCGCGTCGGGGCCTCGTCGGCCGAGGAGACTTGGGGGCCGCGTCCGACTCCGTGCACAACGGAAGCTGCATGCGACCGGAAGCTGCGATGGGAACAAGCCCGCCAGGCGGGACGCTTACGACACGGCAGCGGGGCTGATCATGAGGTGGCTCGGCACACGCGTCACTTGTCGCTCCAGCCGGTGGCAGACACATGTGCCGTCCCGTCCCGATCGACCTTGTCGACGACCACCTTGGCTATCGTGTCGGACGGAGTACGGAAACACACAGCGATTCCCTCGCTTGCGATTATGCTGCTGGCTGCCTCGTCCGAGCGAAGCGCGGAAAGGCAGGCGTCGCGTCCACCGTCGGGGTCCGGAAGAGGACTCGCCTCGATCTCACTGCCAATGCTGATCGTCGGCTTGTCCACTCCACAACCGCCGTACTCGAACGCATCGTCGGTAGAGGAGGACTTGGCGACGCTGGGTGGGTCGTCGAGCGTGACATTTGTCTCCCCGTCACACGCCGGATCGCGCAAGACGAGTGGCTGCCCGGCAAACAGAGTCGGAGGCGTCGTTTGCGGAGCGCCAGCCGGCGTCGCCGTCGTGCCCGGCGCCGTCGGCCCTGAGGGCGACGCGTCGGGCGTGGGCTTCGCCCCCTCAGTTGGAGCATCACTGGGTCGCGCTGCCGCCTCAACGGTTCGGATCCTCGTCTCGGTCTTGCCGCCGATCGCGGCGCCGGCGCCCAGACCGGCGCCGATGACGATGAGGGCCGCGAGAGCCGTGGGCTTCCAACTCACAGTGTCGTTCCGATCAGGTACGCGATGGCGAACAAAGGGGCGAGGATGGCGAGGTCGATCGCGAAGCGGCGTGCGGCCCGCGATCTGCTCGTCGGCAGGAGGTCGGTGACCGCGGTCACGGGCAGCGGCTCGATCTGCCCGGCGAGCCAGCGCATGAGCGCTCCGGCGGAGGGGGCGCGGCGATCGACCTCCTTCTCCATCGACCGCTTCACCACCTTGTCGACCACCAGAGGGAGTCCCGCCATGACGTCCGAGGGCACCGGCGGAGCCTCGTGCACGTGTGCGAACATCGTCGCAGCGTCATTGTCCCGGGGATACGGCACCTGCCCGGTCACCGTGCGATACAGGAGGCAGCCGAAGGCGTACACGTCGACCCGACCGTCAATCGTCCGGGCGCCCCGGGCCTGCTCGGGCGCCATGTAGTCGACCGTTCCGACGACGTTGCCGGTCCGGGTGTGATTCACGCCGGCCGCATGGGATTTCGCCAGACCGAAGTCCGCTAGGTACGGTCTCCAGCTCCCGCCCTGCGGCTCGAGGAGAACGTTTGACGGCTTGACGTCGCGATGGATGAGCCCGGCCGCGTGTGCGGCGTCCAAGGCCTCGGCGATCGGCAGCAGGATCCCGACCGCCTGGGCCGCGGGCAACGGCCCTTGCTCCTCCAGCACCGCCCCGAGGTCCGGGCCGCTGACGAGCTTCATGGTCAAGAACAGCCGTCCGTCGTCGAGCCGGCCATGATCGAAGACGGGCAGGACCGCGGGATGATCCACGCGCGCGGCCATCTGCGCCTCGGTGCGGAACCGCGCGTCGAACCCGGGCTCCGCCTCGATGCCTGCTGCGATGACCTTCAGTGCGACGCGCCGGTCGAGGCTGAGCTGCGTGGCCTCCCAGACCTCGCCCATCCCACCACGGCCGAGCTGGCGCTCTACGCGGTAGCCGGCGGTCTCGACTCCTTCGGCGAGCCCCGGTACTCCCTCTGGGCTCATGTAGTGATGCCCGGTCCCGGGACCCTCGAAACGGCCGGAGGCCGAAAGGCCAGTACGCCGCCTAGGGCTCCAGCGGCGGTCGCGACCAGCAAGACGCTAGCGAAGACGCTAGATCCGATCATGTTCTCTGCGATGCTTGCCGCTCGGAGGATCACGAGACCGAGTGCCCAGACGATCCCCGTGACTGCCCCGTAACCCACGGCGATCATCTGCGTGGGCGCCGCCATCCTGCGCGCGGAGGCGAAGCCCGAGTAGAGCGCGACCAGGAGGAAGGCCGCGATCGAGACGACGAGCAGCGGGATGAACCACAGCGGCGGGAAGCCGTCCGTCAACGCGAAGATCCTCCCGTGACCCTTGTCGTCGAGCGCGGAGGCCACGTCTTCGCCTTTGGGGAGGCTCAACGCCGGCTCGCTTTGAAACTCTGAAAAGGCAGCGAGCGGGGCGTGGTTGACGCCGCTGTCGAGGGAGTAGACGACGGTGTCGACGAGCGTCGCGACGAGCGAGTTGTCCCCCATTGAGCGTTGGCCGTCAATGGCCGCGACGATGTCGCTTGTCGCCGCGATTACGGTCATCACGACGATGAGCACTGCGAGCCCTCGCAGTGGGCCGGACAGCATCCGGACTCCGGTCGCCACTCGCGGCGGCAGCGTTTCTCGCTTGCGGTCCGGAACGGCACTGCGCCCGCCGAGCAGCGCACCGAGAGCCGCTCCGGTACCGCTGAGCACCAGAGCGCCGAAGACGACCGATAGGCCGTTGAAGCGTGCGGCAGTGCCCAACTCGGACTCGATGTTACTCGTCGATACGAGCGCGAGCACCGAGGCCCCGAGCGCGAAGAGCATCGCACCGCTCGCTGACCACAGAACCGCGTCACGCTCACGCATACCGCTGAGGCTCGGCGCGACGAACCGTGCCGCCACGAAGGCGGCACCAGCCGGGATCAGCCCTCCGATCAGCGGCAAGAGCTGGAAGCTGAAGTCCGAGTCTTCAACGGCAAGGCTGCCGAGCGTGGTCCCGGTGGCCAGCCGCAGAGCTTCGGAGACGTACCCTGTATCCGGGTTGACGGCGCCGATTCTGATGCTCTCCGGCAGCAGCGCCAGCAGGAAGCCTGCGGCGACCACCGCAATCAGCGCGGCACCGCCGACGATGAGCGCGGCACGTGCGCCAGGCGTCTGAAGTCGCGCCCCGAGCTCTGCGGCGAGCTCCGCCGCGCCCGGCGCGACCTGCTCGACACGCTCGGCGGCGGGAATCGCCTGGGGCGGCGGAGCGCCAGATGAGGCCGGAGGTGGCGCGCCAGTCTGGCGAGACGCGTCGCTCGTCGCAACAGCCGGCGCTGGAGGCGTCGGCTGCGTAGTCGGCGCGCCCGGTTGAACCGAGGCCGCCTGTTCCGTGCCGCACTCGCCGCAGAACTTGGCGGTTGCCGCGATCTGTGCGCCGCATTCGCCGCAATACACCATGTCAGACATCATCGCGTCTCCTCTGGCTTTCTCAAAGGCCGTCGTTCGAGTCCAGTTCGATGAGCCAGCCCAGCGTCGGCTCGAGGTCCATGTCAGAACAGCCTCTCGCATCGCTTGTCGGAGGACGGGCGGACACCACCCTGCTTCTTCGGGCCGAAGCTTCCCTTGGGTAGTCCACCGGGGTCGTACAACCAACGTCCGCCCTGACGGCGCACGAGAACCCGCCCCCGGAAGACGTTGCACCGTGCCGTGTTCCCCTTCGCTCCCCGATCGCGGGTCACGACGGTCAACCGCACAACGGCTTTGTCGGCCGAGAGTCGATCAGCCAGTCGGACCGATGCGATGCTGATGTCCGGATCGAAGTCCTCCTGCGCACCGGCCCACTCGCCGTAGGCGGTTCGGCCGGTGTACTGGGACGAGAACCGCGAGTACGCCGTCTTGAGGTCGCCCGAGGCGATCGCCTGCCAGTGCTCGCGCATGGCCAAGACCGGGCCGGGTTGCGTCGCGGGAATGGGCGCCTCGGGCGTCCTCGCTCTCTGTTCAGTCGCCGTCGTAGTCTCGTCGGCCGTCGTCGAGTTCCTTGCGGGCGTCTTCGAAGGAGCATCTTCCGAGGACGACGTGCCGCCGGTGGATGGAACCGCAGCTTGACCGGAGGCATCGTCTTCGCGATTCCCTCGAAAGGGCCGCGAGGTCGTCGTTACGACGGTACGCTCAACCCCGGCGGCCGGCGTTCCGACCCGCCGGTCGTCGTTGCGAAGCAGGAAGAACGCTCCGGTTCCGCCGGCGGCCAACAGCAGCACCAGCACTACGAGCGCAACCCACCGACCGCGTCGGCGCCTGGTCTCCGATGGGGTAACGGCCGGCACCTGAGGCGCCGGCGGGCGCGGCGCTCGCGCATCAACTGCTGTCGATGACGCCGGTTCCGTGACCAGGGTAGGAGCCTCGCAATCCTCGCAGAACCGCCCGGCGGCCGGCGCGCCGCAAATCTCGCACGCGCCGGAGGCTGGCAGCGACGCGTGGGCCGCCGTAGGCCGATCGGGCCGTCCGGGCGCGCTCGACGGCTGCGGTTCGGCAGGGGGGAAGACGGGCGCGGCGAAAGCGGCTGACTCCCCGGTCACGTCCAGTGGCAAGGGCACGAGGGCCGGCGACGAGAAGGCCGTCTCGCCAAGAGGCGTGGGGCCCGGCTCGGACTTCGCCTGGATCTGCGGCCGCTCCTCGGTCACTTCGTCGTCATCGGTGGCGGTCGTCGCCATCGCTGCCCGCGTCAGCTGATCATCGACCGGTTGAGGCGCGGCCGAAGACCCGACTGGCCCGGACCAGTCGACCGGCGCACCTTCGGCGAGCGGCGCGCCACAGCCGCGGCAGAAGCGCTGCCGCTCGACGTAAGGCATCGCACATCGGGCGCAGGCCGGTTCAGCTGGCGCGGCGACCACACGCGACGGACGCTCGCGGCCTGCGTCGACGGTGAGGGCCGTGCCGCAACTGCGGCAGAACCTGAGGCCGCCCAGCGCTGGCGCGTGACAGGTCGGGCATGCCGTCATAGCTGGCGCTCCGAGATCACTCCGTGCTGGAAGGCAAGCTCGACGACGCGGGCGCGCTTCTGGTTCTGCGGCAGGCCGGCGACGCCGAAGCGCTCGGACAGGCCGCGCATATGAGTCTTGACCGCATCAAGCGAGAGGAAGAGTTCCTCGGCGATCTGCTGATTGGTCGACGGGGTGGCGAAGGCGCCGCCGTCCTTGTAGGGCCGGGAGAGGGCAACGAGGACCATCATCTGCCTTGGGGTCAGGTGATCGACCGTGATGGCATTCGCAGCCAATGAAGTGACGCTGGCGCTGCGGCCCGTGTTGTTGTGACGAAAACCGACAAGAGTGGCGCCTATGCGCAGGACGTCGCCGTCGACCAGAAGGTGCCGACCGCCGAGCCGACGGCCGTTCACAAAAGTGCCATTGCGTGAGAGGCCATCGTCGATCACGTACCAGGCAGAGCCCAAGCGCTCGAGCATCGCATGGTTACGGCTGACCTCCGAGTCCTCATCGATCCGCAACGTGCTCCTGGTGTGGCGCCCGATCGTTCCTTCTCGCAGCTCGTTGCCAAGCTCCAGCACGCGCAGCTCGCCTCCCGCCGTACGTAAGAGCAGCATCGCGATCCCCTGGCGATCGAGTCCAAGGACACGTTGGAGCTCCGCGGCGTGCTCGGGCTTTGGGCCTCCCGCAAGCCGGCGGTCAGGCATCTGGATCTCTGGCATGGCCGTCACAGTGTCCTGTCGGCGCTTCTGTTCCATCCCCTCCTAGGGGTGGACCTTCCGACCTGAAAACCATCTTGGACTCGTCCCTCGTTGGCGCCTTTCGCTAAGAGTTGGCGCGCGTTAGCCTCACCAGCGCCGCTCGTGCCGACCCTCCGTGGAGCCGCGCACCGTAGTCCACCGCTCGAACGTTAGCTACTAAGAGAGCAAGTAAACCCGCGATGACGGCTGGCGGTCAAGCCGTTGCGACGCACTCGCACTCGGACGCGGCCACGCTGATCCGAGCCAGTGTCTGCCCTAGTACGCCCGCGGCGAGGAGCGCCTTGAGCGCGGGAAGGAGCAGCCGACCGGCCAGACTCGCGGCCGAACCGACGGCGACATCGGCTCGCAGCTCGGTGCCTCCGTCGATCCTCCGCAGGGCGTAGCGCACGTCCATCCGAAAAGCACCCGCCGCCTCGAGTTCCACACCGTACTCGTCGGCGCGATGCACCAGGACGTCAAACGTCAGCCGTCGCCCGGCCAGTGCGCCGGACACCCTGGCGCGGCTTCCGGCGTCCAGGTACGGACCGTCGAGCGCATCGAGCTCGAAAGCCACCGGCGACCAGGCCGCGCAAGCGTCCGGGTCGATAAGCAGCTTGAGCACTTGCTCGGGCGCGGCGGCGATGGTGGTGGTGGCGGTCACGGCGGTCATGAGTCCTCCTCGAGGTCGACCCGAGCCTCCTCTCCCGACGAGACGGCGACTAGCACCCCCAGGGGTGGTTAGGACCACATCAACGAACGTCGTGATCCGCTGCTGCCCGACAGAGCGCCGCCGTGGGAAGCGATCAAGGGGTGGCACGCGTCCATACCTGGGGGTCCTAGCCGCGGCAAGGCGCCGCCAGGACGCTGGTGGGACACCGTGCCGTCTGTATGAGAAGGCACATCACCTCAAACTAGGAGGATCACATGTTGCACCGAGGCGAAGCGCAGGCAACTGCGCAGCCATCCCGATCGGCGATTCGGCGTTTCGCGCGTATCACGCTCGCACTCACCGCCTTTGTGGCGGTCACCGGCTTCAGCCAGCCCGAGGCCGCTCGCTCAGCGGTGATGAGCCGCACGGCCGCGAAGCCCGTCTCCATGACGTCCACGCCGAGCGGCGCCGGATACTGGATCGCGGCAGAGGATGGGGGCGTCTTCTCGTTTGGTGACGCGCAGTTCTACGGGTCGACCGGCGCCACGCCGCTCAACAAGCCCGTGGTCGGCATCGCATCAACCCCAACCGGCCATGGCTACTGGCTCGTAGCAGCCGACGGCGGCATCTTCTCATTCGGCGACGCCCGATTCTACGGGTCGACCGGCGCCACGCCGCTCAACAAGCCCGTGGTCGGCATCGCACCAACCCCAACCGGCCACGGCTACTGGCTCGTAGCCGCCGACGGCGGCATCTTCTCATTCGGCGACGCCCAGTACTACGGATCAACAGGCGCCACCCCGCTCAACAAGCCCGTAGTCGGCATCGCAGCAACCCCGGACGGACACGGATACCGCTTCGTTGCGGGCGACGGCGGGGTCTTCGACTTCGGGCAGTCGCAGTACTTCGGGCGGGTCGTCTACGAGCCGGCACCGGCCCCGACGGCGACTCTGTCGTGGCCGCTACCAGTCAGTGCCTCGGTCACGGGCAAGTATGGCGAGTATCGTCCCAAGCCCACGCCCCACACGCACTCCGGTGTCGACCTCGCTGCCTCCTCGGGCACTGAGATCTTTGCTGCCGCTGACGGCCGCGTCGTGAGTTCGGGCTCGGTGAGCGGCTACGGCGAGTACACCTGCATCGAGCACACGGCGCATCTCGCAACGTGCTACGCCCACCAGTCAACCCGGCTCGTCACCACGGGCAGCCTCGTCTCCAGGGGCCAGCTGATCGGCCGGGTCGGCAGCACCGGTACCTCATCGACCGGCCCGCACCTGCACTTCGAGGTCAAAGTGGACGGCCGGTTCACGTGTCCAGCATCCTGGCTCGGTCGGCCTGGGAATCAACTCTGTGTCTGACCGCAGGGACCCCGCCGCAAGGCGAGAGGCTCGTCGGGAGACGAGCCTCTTAGCCGTGCGGCCGATGACTACAGCGGTCGCGCCATGTCGACTGCGGCGCGTCACGCGCCGTGCTGTCTATTTCGCGCATGACGCAAAGTAGACAGCACAGTTGGGATCATCGTGAGCCTCACCCCGGCGGGTCCGGGATCAGGCCCTCGCCCGTGAACTCGTGGCCGGCCTCGGCGAAGGACAGATCGGCGGGCGGCAGCATGAAGTCCGAGCCCTCGAGGTCGTCGGGGCCGAGGGCGTCGCCGTTGTCGCGCACGTAGGACAGGAGGTCTGAGAAGGCCGTCGTGTAGCCGGCTTCGTCCCCGGCGTCGACGCGCGCGACGACGAGGTCGTCGAGCTCGTCGAGCTTTCCGTGGTGGCTCTCGTCGAGGCGGTACTGGCCCTCGCTCATCACGCGGACGATCACGCTGCTCCCTCGCCCTTCTCGATCTGCGGGGCGGCCGGTGGCGGCGAGCCCTGGCCGAGCTCGGCCCGCAGCTTCGCGAGGTCGTCGTCGACCGCGCTCTGCGAGGAGAGCTGGTGCAGCTGGCGGTCGATGTCGTCCTGGCCGTCGCCGAGCGCGGTGATGTCGTCGAACGTGCCGGCCGCCTCGAGCTCGCCGACGGCGTCCGCGCGGGCGCGCATGTTCTCGGTCTTGTCGACCGCGCGCTGCATCGCGAGGCCGACGTCGGCCATCTCCTCGCCGACGCCCGTCGCCGCCTCGGAGATCCGCACCTGGGCATCGGCGGCGTTGTACTGCGCCTTGATGACCTCCTTCTTGGTGCGGAAGGACTCGATCTTCGTGCGGAGCTTCTGCTCGGAGTCGATGAGCTTCTGCTGCTGGGCTTCGAGCTCTGTGACCTGCTGGTCGAGGCCCTGAAGCTCGCTCTGCGCGACGTTCTTGCGTTCCAGGGCCATCCGGGCGAGCTCCTCGTTGCCCTGCCCCATCGCCGTGCGCGCCTGGGTGTCGAGCTTGACGACGGACTGCTCGAGCTTGGACGCCTGCATCTGCAGGCGCTTCTTGGCCGTCACGACGTCGGCGATGCCCTTCTTGACGCCCTGGAGTGACTCGAGCTGCTTCTGGTAGCTGTAGTCCAGCGTCTCGCCGGGATCCTCAGCCTTGTCCAGCAGCTTGTTGATCTTGGCCTTGATGACGGTGGTGAAACGCCCGGATGTCCCGGCCATCAGC
>JAABUS010008976.1_pt1 | contig 10737 bp, 10 predicted proteins | sample 5560161 | NCBI WGS metagenome assembly JAABUS01 (sample SAMN10711885, study PRJNA513376) | rock metagenome | isolation source: Antarctica rocks | place: Antarctica: Victoria Land, Trio Nunatak nord | collected 2016-01-04
CCTTCGCGTTTTCATGAAACGCTGTGCCGTAGACATTGATTGGGGCAGTGAGCAAGCTGCTGGTTTGAAGCTTTTGCATACACGGTTGGGCACGATAGCTATTGAGCAGCGCTGTGACGATGAGAGCTCAGAAGATGGAGTCAGAAGTATTCTCGCAAAGAAGTTAAGGATGGCAATGGTAGTCAGAAGAGCAATAGTAGTAACTTTCACCAGGCCATCAACCTCGCTTAGCCAACCAATCAAAATAGGTGGATTCTCGTAGTTTGAATCACTGCAGTGAACTCTTAACTTGCTATTCCCTTACGCAGCTCAGCTATATGGTTATGTTCTCAAGGTCTGGGGTTATAACATCGGAACTGTACTGGAAGAAATATCTCTACTAAAAGTTTCGATCTAAGAACTTCGTCGAAAACTCGAACATAACTTGTTAGTGACGTGAAGTTGTGCCTTTGGCAGTGGTCAAATGCTGAAGCGACTTAAGAAGCTTCGAAATGTGTACAATGGTTGTAACTATATTATTCTTATGAGAACTGAATTACGAGCTTCTGTTCTGACTTTCGACTAAACTGTGTGTGTGAGCTACGATGCTATTGATGAACCAGTTTGAGCTTTTAGGGCTGGAAATGTTGTTCTTGATATACGAGAACACGAGGGTAGATAGGCATATAGATATATTTGACTAAACTATGTAGTAGATAGAGCATACGAATGAAGAAGAAAGGAAAGAAGTGAGCGAAGGGTAAATATTCATTCACTAGCGTCGAATCAATGCGAAGATTACTAATCACAGAGATAACAGTATCGTTTTCTGTTTTCATCATTTTCAACACTTTCTCTTAGAAATTGAAGCTCTATATGAAGCTATTCAGACTCTTTACTGACTGTATATTCATGCTCTTTTACTCGTCAACGTCATGCTCAACGAAGATAGCTTCATTTCTTGAAGCTAGTCTCATGACTGATCTGAATCTCAGAAATTTGCCTGACTTCAAAGACTTGATGAGATCATCGATCATCATTTGATCAATGAGTATGTATTTCAATCTAATTGCTTTCTCTTCTATCTTGTTTTGAACATAGTGATACGATGTATCAATGTGCTTGACTCGAGAATGATTGACAAGATTGCTACTCATTTTTATAGTCGCTTGATTGTCAGCTAAAATGATAGTTGAATTTGTATTTGAATCATCATATCTCATCTTTTTCAATGCTTGAATCAGAAAGATTAATTTCTTGATTGCATTACATTCATCAATGTATTCAACTTCAGCGAATGACGTGCTAACACATTGCTGATGTTTGAAGCTTCAGCTAATTGATTCATTTCATAGAAAAAACATATAGTTGAAGATGAATTTTTAAGAATTCAAGCAATTTGCATGAATTGAATCAATATATTCAAAGAATTTAACTTCTTCAACTTTCTTCACTTTGAAAAATTTATATTGAAGTTTCAGCTGAACAGTTTCAACTAAATAATGAATGATTTATTTGACAGCTAAATCATGATTGAGAATAAAATTCATTGAATATTTGCTGCATTTGTTCACTGCATAGACTATGTCTGATCATATTTGACAGACTATTCACATCAATGTTTCAATGATTGATTGATAGCTCTTTATTTTTTTTAAAGATAGCTTAATACTCGACTCACTTTTTGAACTTTCAATAAATGTTCTTTTTGAGCTGACATCTGTGATGCATCAATGTTTTAGTTGAGCTGCAATTGTTCATGCTCAGAAGCTCAATGACTCGCTTGATATAAATGCTTTGATTGATTCAAAGAGTTCATTCAGCTTTATCACAAGTTATGTGCATTTTTAAATATCACTCGATTAAGTCAAAATCTTTCATTTGAAAGCACTTTGTAAATTGCAGCTTCAGTGCTTTAATATCAAATATGTTCAATTCTAGAATGAGTAAATCATTCACATAAATAGTGATAATGATTTCATTATCATGAATGAACATTAAATGATCAATTTCTACTTTTTGATAGTCGATGAAGATGAGATAAACTTTCAAAGTTGCATATCATTTTCAAGATGTCTGTTTTAATTCATATAAAGTCTTGTTTAGATGATAGATTAAAAAGATTTCATTTGATTCTTTTTGCTCAAATCTTGAAGATTGTTGCATTCAGATCTCTTTCTTTAGATGTGCTTCTAGAAAAGCAATGATGATGTTCATTTATTCAACTTCGTAATCATATTTAATCATCAATGTCAGAAGCATTTTGTTACGAAGCGTGTCGACATTGAATAGAATCTAGTCAATAGGTTCTAGGAATTTCGATATGTGAACAAGGAACAACAATGTTCCGGATCGAAATATGCTGAAACATTTCATCTATTCGAGCTCTAGCAAACCGGCTACTTCGCCCCTTTGTTCGCCCTACTATAGATACAGCTCGGAACTGTCTTCTTCCTTCTGTATTCTTAGTTTCCTAGTTATAGCTACCTCTATTGATCAAACATTCTATTCAGCTACGCACTACCTCGCTGCAGTGTGGTTAGATTCTAGGCACGATCCCAACATTAAACTAAGAATTCGTTTACCACACGATATCGATTTCATTACTCATTCAAGCTACTCGGCGGACAACGGAACGAGTATAAAGAAATTTGTTTATCTGGTGGTCGACGACATCGAAAGACAGAACAACATCAGGGGGTCAATAGAATCAACGGAAACATATGACCGTTGAATTGCTAGAGGACCTACCGCTCATTCAGTAGCATCGATTCACCCGATTAATAGAATCGACGATAAAGAACCTTCGTGAATTGCTTGAGAATCAACCCATTCTCGTGAAGCAGACGAGTGAAAATAAGCTGTTCAACCCTTCCCCCCCCAAAAAGCTCGTGGATCAGTCGAGTCAAAATAATCTGTGTCATCACATTCGATTCGGCTCGATCCGAATTCAGGTCAATTTAGTGAGCCTGCTACAAAGGCAAGTCAATAGTCGACCTCTTCGATGAGCTAGTCGGTTCCCTTCTAGTGAGCCTGCTTCAATGGCACGATCAGAACCGACCTCTTCGATGAGCTAGTCGGCTAGTGAGCCTGCTACAAAGGCGCTGTCAATGCGATGATCTATCTACTCACATCGCTCTACCTATCAGTGAATCGGCCTACCTCGTGTTTCTGTGTCAAATAGTGAGCCTGCTACAATGGCAAGCCGAAAGTTGACCTCTTCGATGAGCAAGTCGACTAGTGAGCCTGCTTCAATGGCATCCTTCGTCAATGCGATGATCTACCTACCCTCATCGCCCGACCTATCAGTGGATCGGTCTATCTCGCGTTCACGTGCAACTAGTGAGTCTGCTTCAATGATCATCCTATCCCACATAGTGAGCCTGCTACAATAGGCATTTGACGGATTGGTTTGAAAGATCAATAGAAAGGTTGGTAGGAAGACGAGCGTCGAGCTCTACGTCAGTGCTATGAACTACACTACAAGTCATAGAGACATGACTTTTAAAGAGAAGAGAGTAATGTTACGAAGCGTGTCGGCATTGAATAGAGCCTAGCCAATAGACTCTAGAGATTTCGATATGTGAACAAGGAACAACGATGTTCCGGATCGGAATATGCTGAAACATTTCATCTATCCGAGCTCTAGCAAATCGGCTACTTCGCCCCTTTGTTCGCCCTACTATAGATACAGCTCGGAACTGTCTTCTTCCTTCTGTATTCTTAGTTTCCTAGTTATAGCTATCTCTATTGATCAAACATTCTATTCAGCTACGCACTACCTCGCTGCAGTGTGGTTAAATTCTAGGCACGGTCTCAACACATTTTGATGATCATGACTTTGATCATCAAAGCAAAGATCTCATCATAGTCAATTCTCTGCTTCTGATGAAATTTCTTACACATTCATCTAGCTTTGTATTTGATTATCTTCTCTTTGAGTTCTTGCTTAATGATAGTTACTCAGCATGTTGACAGTATTCATTGATTTGACAAAAATGTTTTCAGAATAAAAATGTCATTTTTGATATGAGCGTCAAGCTCACTTCTGAATGCAAGCTTTCATTGCTTTCAATCAAGACTAGCTTTAGCATGTTTCACTGTTTGTAAAGTATTTGATTCAATTTGAACTCAATTTGCTCTACTGACAAAGTCTTGATTATGATCTCTGACTCAGAGATCATTTAATGCTCTGTAATCAACTGATTCAATGATGATTCATTTGAAATGTTTGCTCAAAGCATCAAAAACATCAGAAGCATCAGAATCACTTGAACTATTTGACTTGCTTAATTCTAGTTCTAGTGATTTGCTTCTACTAGCTTTTTGTGAAGTGATTGATGTTCTTGTTTGATAATCGTCAACTATTTTCATGATCTTTGCATTTTCAATAATCTTTATCAAGAAAGATGAATCGTCGATTTGATCATTGAAGCTTAGTATCAAAAAATCTTCATATCTCTTGACTTTGATGACTATCTCATCTCATTGAACATAACTAGATATTAGTACATTCTTCTCGTTTCACAAGCAAAACTGATTGACTTTTTTGTAGCTCAAGAACTGACATTTTAAGCTTTTGTCATCGAGCTTTCAATGAACTTTCTTCACATGATGATAAACAATGCATTCAAATGTATGTAAATAGTTAAGATCAGACTTCTTGTCATGTCATGTCTCATAAAGAGTTATATTGTTCAATGCAATGATAAAATTTCTGTTCTTCAGATAGATGACAGTCATTATTACTTCATCTCATAGTCATATCAACAAATTGATGCTAGTCAATATAACGCGAGTTCGTTCAAAAAGAGTGTGAAAACATCGCTCTGCAACTTCATTTTGACTCAAGTTATATGATATTGTTGACTTTCATTTGATTTCATGCTCTTTAAGCAATTCAATGATTTAATGATCAGCATACTCATCTTTATTATTTGAATATAGTCACTGAATTGAAATGCTCTGAATCTTCATGAATTTCAGATATTTTCGAAGTACATCTTTTAGATTGAATTTTTGTTGCAGTAAATAAATGATTGTATATTGACTATAATCATCAATCATAATAGCTACATATCTGAATTCTTCATTGATTTTAGATATCTTATTATCATTAATGAGATTCAAATGTACTAACTCATCTACTTTGATGATTCTGATGTGAGATTTTTGACTTGATGTTCTATTTTGCTTGTCTATGACACAGATTTCACATATTGATTTTGAGAATTTTTCGTTTTTCAAACTATCAGTTGAATTCACATCAATGTCAATGCTCATGTTGACAAAATGTTTGACGTCTGTCATATTCAAATAAGCTAATCATTTATGTCATTAATGTCATGATGTTTTGACTGATTTTGTTCTGCTTGTCAGAATAATTAATCGAGAATTTGAAGAATTGATTGATGTATTCATGAAATATGCTTTCACATCGTTTCTCAAGTCAATGAGAGCAATGATATTTTTTGAATTCATGAATTGAAATTTGTCATTCTTTATACTACATGTATACTCTTTGACTTTCATCTGATCAATTGACATCAAATTATAGTGTAGTTCTGAACAGTGATAAACATTGATTAGTTGAATTTTGATTGATTGATCATTCAGCAAAACGTTGATTATAATTAAATCTTTCTCAATGATGAGTACTGTTTCATTATTTGCAGTAACAATGCTGTTATTGATGATCTTTTGATATGACTGTTCATTGAACAAGTCTATATCATAGCAGACATCATTCTCAACTTCGCTGTTTATTCATCAGACATCTGTGTGACTGTCAGTTCAATAGATGATCTTCATTGTTTTGATTATTTTGACTTTAAAGCTTGTTTTGAAATCATCTTTTTTGATCAGATTCTTTCTATTCTGATAAGATTTTCATTCATTTGAATGAAGATTCAAATGTAGATGTCAGCAATTCTGTTCATTGTGATCTTCTTGCTTGCAATGAGCACATTTCTTTGATCTTTTTCAAAAAAACTTCGACTTTTTATCATCAAACTGAGTTATCATACTTTTAAAGCTGAAGTTCTTCTCTTGATTTGATCATTTGTCATGATCGACTAAAGCAATAATCATATCATCAATTAATAGTTTGAATTTATTGATCTTGATGCTCTGTATCAGATCGAAGATGTACAATTCTAGACTTTCATTGAGATTTAAAAGAAAAAGATTGTTCAACATTCATGATTCTACTGTTTTTTCAATGTTTGCACACTTAATAACAATTTGCTTTAATGAGTTTGCATAGTTCTGAATGAATTTGAAATTCAATTGCTTTGATTGAATCAGTTCTTTGATTGTCAGAAATAGAATGATCAAATTTGACTGTTCATATTGAGTCTTCAGAATAAATCACATTTTAGTGATGTCATCTGCTTTGAATATATGTATTCTGAGTCTCTTTTTGCAGCTGAAGTCAATTATATCGCTGACTTTGTCATTTTTATCTTCTCAATGTTGAACATCAGTGATATACTTCTTTTTATCTGCTATCAAGATGTTGAATGACAGTGATGTTGATTTCTTCAGCTTTCTTGAGATGATCATTCAGAGATCTTTAACTTTCAAGACATTGATTATATTCTTCTTTCATGACTCATAGTTCTCGCTTTTCTTTAGCTTAGAAACTCAATAGATCTTCAAATCTTTCATTGTTGTATGATGATTGAAGTATGAAAGTAGTTCTAGAAATTTGATCAAAAGGAAAAATTTCGTCGATTTTGATGACAGCGAGTTTGATGCTTCTGCTCTTTGTTATTTTTTCGATAGCGAAATAGCTAATTCGAGCTCATAACCTCTTGATATACGAGAACACGAGAATAGATAGACATATAGATATATTTGACTAAACTATGTAGTAGGTAGAGCATACGGATGAAGAAGGAAGGAAAGAAGTGGGCGAAGGGTAAATACTCATTCACTAGCGCCGGATCAATGCGGAGATTACTAACCACAGGGGTAACAGTACCGTTCCCTGTTTCCACCATTTCTAACAGTTGTCCTAGCTTTGACTATCAACGCCTTTCTCAGAGCAAGCAGCTGTCAGAAGGGGAATCCGCTCGATTCAGTTGAAGTTCTCCAGCAAAGTGCAAAATCGAATCGCACAGCTTGTATTCATCAACGTGATAGTTGTAGTCTGGCAAGGATTCTATCAACTAGAGCGTGGGGCCTCCTTATTGCGAGGCAGAGCAATGAGCTTCTAGCCAATAAGCTCCTTGAGATATTGAAGTCGACCGTAGGACAGATCTTCGTCCCTAACAGCGCCACCTTTCAACGTCAGGTCCGCAAGTTCTTGTTTACGCCGCTGCATTTTCTGCACATTTTTCTCCCACGACCCTCTCATTATGTATCTAATTGTCTTAACTTCCTTATCTTGTCCCAATCGATGGATACGGTCTAGCGCTTGGGACTCGCTCATTGGGTTCCACTGTGGCTCCATGATATATGCCCGTGAGGCGACTGTAAGATCGAGGCCAATACCTCCACATGAAATAGTAGCGAGGAGAACGGTGATATCGGGTTCGGTTCTAAAGACCCGGAGTACACCCGCTCGGCCCAAGGCGGTCAAGGTCCCATCTAAGCGTACACATCTGATGGACTTCTCCCAGAGTTGAGGCTGCAGGATGTCGAAAGTTCTCGTCCAGCAAGAGAAGACAACACTAGAGGATATGTTAGCGGCTGAGATGGACTAGTTAAGTTACCAACCTTTTGATGCCATCCGGAGTATCGCATAAATCCCGAACAACTCGTTTGATCTTACTAGGTACATTGTTTGCGATTTCCGTAATAAGCTTTTTTTGACCCGTTGTGGTATAAGGCTCAAAGATTCTACTGACATGCGTATTTGGCACAACAAGGTGTTTATGGTTCCTGGGTAAGTGGTTGCAGATTTTGAATCGCCTAGCAGTATTTGTATCTTTCTCAACACACGAGGAACACAAGAGTTCCAGCAATTCGTTGATCCAAGGCTCATCTTCATGTTCTGAATCAGTTTCGCTAGACATTGCAGAAGATAAGTCTTGGCGGCATTCTGCGTTGGAGCATTTGGCAAGATCAACCTCATCTAGTTGGTTGAAACGTGCCTGCGCCTCTTGGGTAGTCCACGTTAAACTTTCTGCAGGGCTGTCCTTCAAGCTGGCCATTGCCTTCTTATTGGTTATCCCATGGTTGCATATCAGACGGAGCTCATTAATCCATTTCAACGTGTTGAAAAATGTTGTACCACTATCTGTTGCATTCGTTGAGTCAATTTTGTGCAGGGTGCTAGCTTGGACCTGTTGGTAATACCCCCTTTCCTGCTCAGTGAATTCAAGCTCGACCGACTCGTCAATCCGATCTGGTAGCTCGATGGTTGACTTTGGACGCCGGAGAGAAAGACAATTGACCAGAGTCTTTAATTTCAAGAAGGAGGTTGGATCGGACTTAGATTTCCAATATTGGGTAATATGACTATTGAAAACCTTCAGATCATCAAATGGAGCGCACTGGAGGAATTTAAAAAGACTGAAGAGATCCATGAGGCGATTTTGGATCGGTGTTCCCGTCACTGCCCATCTCTTTTCGGCTTTGAGACAACACACTGATTTCGCAAATGCTTTGGACGGTTCTCGAATAATGTGAGCTAATTCAATTAGCACATCCCGCACGTCTTCGCTCAGAATTTAGGATGGGACATACCCTCGTCCAATACCACTCTGCCCCACCTTACAGTATGTAGGCTAAGAGGGGGTTCGGCAGTTGTGGTCAAAGTTTTCTTCCAGTCCAGACGAACAATGGAATAAGTTGTAATGACTAGCGCATATTTTCCGAGTTCATTGAGATGCTTGGTTCTGTCTTTTCCGTAATAGACACAATACGTTAATGAATCCGCCGACCGTAGATGTCTACGATGGTTACTACATCAACTCAATAAAGTTGCCGAACTAGGACCACTTACCTCTGTAGCTCATCCTTCCAAGTCTGAATTACTACTTTGGTAAGTACGTTCAATCTTCAAGGAATGCTTGTCGTAGACTTACATGTTTGGGGGACAATCAGCAAAGTTGTGGAGAAAGACGCCTCCTGGCAATCGTCCTGTGCTTTGCTGTCAAAATCTGATGCAATGAGGGCAATAATGCTTAGTGATTTCCCTAAGCCAGGTGCATCTATTAGAAGACCACCTCGGAATTTTTGTGGTGGTCTAGTCTGCTTTTGCCCCGAAATAGTATTAAAATACGACACTCGGCCAAGGGCATCTTTCTGCTCTTTCCACATATCTTGATGGTGGCCATCCAATGCCCAGCCGCTTTCTCTTTGCATCATGAAAGTAAGAGCCTGCATCTGATGCTTGTACAGTGTGGTTTGAAGAGCCAGTGGCGGGTCTGTGCCTGCAAGTGCTTCTTGTTCCGCGCCATCGATGAAAAGATCCATGGGATTAGCGAACAGCTCTAAGTTCTGTCCACCGTCCATGTACGAGCTGTCATTTAGATCATGTGTGTACACAATGCCACCTTCCTTTGGAGATAGACAATGTGGATTTCGATATTGGACGTTCTTATTGCAATTACTAGGGTGCTGTAAAAAAAGATTGCACTTGGCTGCAAAGAGGCCCACAGGCTCGTAAAGAGATGGAGCTCCGTAAAGTATCACATATAGCGCCAAAGGTGGGCCAAGCCTCTGGGTTCTTTTGCTGTTGCTTGGTTTGTTATTATTCCTACGAGAGTTGACTGGCAAACGCGGGAGGTCCGCGAAAAGCTGAACATCAATGTCTTTGCGAAGAACTTCCAGAATATCTTTGCTATTACGGTCGAGAACCCCAAAGCGGCTTTTCGTTTCATGAACTACAAGCGTATGGGAATCTTCCAGAACATCAAGTGGAATTGGTGTCTCGTGAGCTTTATAGCTCTCCGAGGTTGTGAAACAGAGACTAACAATCTGGCACGGATATCAGCGAAGATAAGGATATTCTCTACATTCAGAGAACACACAATGCTCCCCTGGCTGGGAGAGAAATCTTGCTAGAGGAACGACTGGCAACTTCATCTACAGCAAGAGAAAGGAGGTCCAAAAGCAAAGTGTTGTAACGCACCATCCCAAAGCAAAATAGTTGTCCTTCTGCTATCACCCTTTTCACCGGCTTCTTCGGAAAAGTGACGTCTTCGTCGCTAGGTGCATGCTTCATAGTAAAGAGATCAATGCCGGCTCAATACTACTCATGAATTAGGAGTTGATATGATGTGATGATCTTAAGGAGGTGGCCCAGTTCAGCAGAACTATTTGGCCTCGTAGATGTACAATGAACTAATGGCGTAGTCCGCCAGCTGAGCTCCGCCATGCTACGACGCTTCGCCGAACGTTTGGCCTAGAGAGTGGTTTGCTCTCATCTAAGGGCCAATCATGCATCAACACGTTAATTGCGCTTTGCACCCAATGCGTCAATGCATGTTTTTCCTCTCAGTAGTAATGGGGCGTCAAGGGCGTTCGCCTTGTTTTGGAAGCCTTGACCCTAGTAGGTCAGCAGCTGCCTCTGAAGCCAATCGGACTGCGATCTGATCACGTGACTGCTTACCAGCCTCCACTGCTGACCTCGATACCTGGTGAGGCACAGCCTTGATCCACCTGGCTCCAAATTCTCTTGGCCTAGAGTGTTCTATCACGGCGAATCAGAGTCAAGATATCCTTTCGTGTATGCTACTTCGCCAATATGCATATGTACTTCGCCATCGCACAGGTGCATCAAGGTTGTAGTACGTTATCTGGGAG
>JAABUS010008977.1_pt1 | contig 10733 bp, 5 predicted proteins | sample 5560161 | NCBI WGS metagenome assembly JAABUS01 (sample SAMN10711885, study PRJNA513376) | rock metagenome | isolation source: Antarctica rocks | place: Antarctica: Victoria Land, Trio Nunatak nord | collected 2016-01-04
CGATGTAGACCGAACCATCGCGAGGATCGACCATCAGCGTTTCGGCGTCACGCGGACCGTCGTCGTAGATCAGGTCGAATCGCTCGATCGAAGACGCCGTAATGGTGATCGGGTCACCCGGCAGAACCCCTCGCAGGTCCGGTTCGGACACCCGAAGGATGGTGACGCTGTCGCGACTGTCGCCGTTGTCGCCAATGTCCCCGAGGTAGATTGCCGTGAACGGTTGTCCTTCGGCGCTGGGTCCGATCGCCATGTCCTCCCAGTCGGCGATCTGGACGTCGGGAAGGACCACCGTCGCCACGGCCTGACCGGCATCGTTGAAGGCGTAGAGTTCGGCGGCCCGGCCAGAGTCGTTGTGGCTCCAGAAGACGCCCGGGTTCAGCTGACTGGCCGCGAGACCGGACGACTCATTCAGCCTGGGCTCGTCGATCGCGGTACCGGCGGCCCGCACCATGAGGTGACCAGCCCCGCCGATCGCGACGGCAACCAGGCAGCAAATGACCGCCAGGCGAAACCATGTCCAGCGGCGGCGCCGCAGCGACCCAGTCTCCCGACCAGCGTCCGGGACCACCCGATTGACCGCAGACATCTGAGCGGGCTGAGTCGTTGGAGACTCCCGTGGTCGGGCGCCTGGGCGCCAATACGGACCGAGTTGAACCGCCTGGGAATTACAGCTGCTCTCATACACGTTTACGTTGACCGTTTTAAGTTCTTCTGGCTGTCTGTCGGACTCGTCGTGACGACGCTCCGAGCCGGCCGTGAGCCTGGCTCTTTGGGGCCGGACAGCACGGTCAACCTTTCAATGCGAGCCGCGACCAGGCAGGACAACCGCCAGGAGACCGGCTCCACGGGCCCGAGGGGCGAGGAGCGGGGGTTACGGGCGATGAAGACGTTAGAAAAGCGTCTGAAGCGCCGCTGCCGGCTCCTTGAGCAGACCGAGATAGATCGGCGTATCGAGTGCCGTGTACTTACGGACCTCGGCCGCCCGGAGCCGCTGCACCATCTTGATCAGGACTCCCGGGTCGTCGTCCTCCAGAGCGACGATGAACTCCTGGTCGGCGATCCCGAAGGAATTGACGGTGTTGGTCAGGACCGACGGGTACTCCTTGCCCATTCGGCCGTGCTCGATCATGAGGTCGCGGCGCTCCTCGTACGGAAGCAGGTACCAGTCTGGCGTCTTGATGAACGGGTAGACACTGAGGTACCTGCGCGGAGGCTTGCCCTGGAGGAAGGCCGGGCCATGCGTCGGGTCGTACTGCGAATTGCTGGCCGAGCCAAGGTAGACGCGCTGTGTGTCGAGAGCCCGCCCAAGATAGGTCCGTCGCAAGGCAGTTGCGAGGTCGTGGAGGTGCTCCGGATCTCTGGCGACGACCCAGATGATCAGGTCGACTTCCGGGGACAGTCCGGCCGTCGAGTAGACGCCTCGGACCTCCACCCCTGGGGCCGCGTCGGTGAGCGTCGACAGGAATGAAGCGCTTGCCCGGTCGGATGATTCGACTGCGTCCTCCCAGACAGACGAGTCCGCCCGGCGTGAGTACAGCCAGAAGGCGGTAAACATGGTCTCGGGTGCCGCCGTGGTCATAGCCACCCTTCCTTGCGTTTCCAGTGGGTCGTCGGTCGCATGGGCTAAGCGACTGGCGGACGAGGCTTACCTGGCGATCTGCACGCCTGCCCGGATTCCGGTCAATGATCGTTCCCGCGAGCGATCACTGCCACGTCACTGTGGAGCGCAATCACCTCCAACCCAGGCGGGCGGCCATTCCGGATCTCGCAAACGCCTTCGCTCGAGCGTTGTCGCGTACGACTTCATGTGCGAAGTAACGTCGTCGCAATCCTCGGCTGCTTCGGGGTTTCCGGTCGCTATACTGCCGACATGGAGCATTCAACCTTTCCCACCGCGATCCTCCGCTCTGCCCGCTACCTGGATCACGAGACGGGGCCCCATGTCGAGACCGCCGCGAGGCTGCTCGTAATCGAGGGGCAGCTCGATCGTGAAGGGTTACTCGAGGGAAGACCGACGGTCCCGTTCGCCGCGGCATCGGTCCCGGCCGTGACCAGAGTTCACGACCCTCGGTACGTCGACCAGCTGGCGGACATGGCCAGCCGAGGCGGCGGCCGGATCGACGCGGATACCGTGGTCAGCCCGGCCAGCTTCGAGGTCGCCTTGCTCGGCGCCGGAGCGGCCATCGCGCTGGTGGATGCGGTCTTATCCGGAACCACCCGCAGGGGCGTCTCGTTGAGTCGGCCGCCCGGTCATCACGCCACTCCCGCCCGCGGGATGGGTTTCTGCCTGCTGAACAGCGTCGCGATCGCCACCGCTCACTCGCTCGCCCAGGGCGTGCCGCGAGTCATGATCGTCGACTGGGACGTTCACCACGGCAACGGGACTCAGGATGCCTTCTATGAAGACGACCGTGTCCTGTTCTGCTCGATTCACCAGTGGCCGCTCTACCCGATGACCGGTCGGGCCAATGAACGGGGCGCCGGACGAGGCACCGGCTTCACGCTCAACATCCCCCAGCCGCCATCGCGGACAGATCAGGACTACGAGCGAATCTTCGACGACGTCCTGGCGCCGGCCGCCATCGCCTTCCGGCCTGACCTGATCCTGCTCTCGGCTGGGTTCGACGCCCATGGAGCCGATCCGCTCGGTGGGATGAATCTGACGGCGGCGGGCTTTGGCCGCCTGTCGGACCGGCTCGTCGCTCTGGCCGAAGAGCTGTGCGAAGGGCGCCTCGCCGCCGTCCTGGAGGGTGGCTACGACCCGCAGGCCACAGCCGCCAGCGTGGTCGCGATGGTCCGTGCGTTCGACGGCCGACCCGCACGGGGCGACTCCGGCTGACGCCCGTCACTCACACCGGCTGTTCGGAACGTGCTCCATTGCGTATGGTTCGTCGCATTGTTCTCCCCGGTCGGCTCACCCGTCTGGCGCCAGACCGCTGGCGTCGCTCAACCCGAGGATCGCTCCATGTCATCGCGCACGCCGCAGCCCCCGAATCCCGGTCTCTACCGCCAGGACGACGATCGCCGTCGCGACGAAGCCCGCGTCTCCTCTATGCAAAACCAGATCGACGAGCTCCGACAGGCGATGCGCGAAGTTCTGAGCCGTCAACTCCGTGGCGAGGATCAGCTCAAGTCGTATGAGGGCGGCGTTGCCCAGAACCGTCTGACGCTCGAGCAGATCCGGCAGGAGTCGGCCCAGACCGCCCAGGCCCGGGCTCTGGATGAGAACCGGACCCGACAGCAGGTCACGGAGCTCGAGACACGGCTGGAGGACGCGATCCGGCCGATCCGAACCGTCCAGGCCCATGTCAATGAACTCCTCGAGGAATCCCGCAAGAAGGTCGACGATACCGGCATCCACCAGAAGCGCTACGACGAGTTGGCCGGAGCCATCGAGAGCCTGGCCGCCCAGACCGACCGGACCAACGTCGTCACCTACCAGGTCCGCGACACCCTGGACAGCTCTCGGACCGAGATCGACCAATTGCGACGAGACATCCTCCGGGCTGAAGACGCCACCAAGATCATCGATCAGGATGCCCGTCGACGGATCACTGAGGTCGCTCAGTACTCCGAAGGATTCGTTGGCCGGATCGACGAGTTGCGGGCCGATCTCGCCCACGTCTACGACCTGCTCGACGAGACCCGCCGCGGCCTGGTCCACATCGACCCAACCTTCGAAGAGCTCCGGGCAGTCAACGTCGTGATCCGCCAGGACGCCCAGCGGTTCCAGACGCAGATCACGGAACGTCATGAGCAGCTTGTCGAGCGAATCGAAGACATTCGGAAGGATGTGGATATTCAGTTCGCCGACGTCCGATCCGCGATCGAGCAGCGGGTGGAGCGACTCACTGAGCGGATCGATGCCACCAACGATCTCATCCGCGATCTGGGTTTTGGTGTCAAGACGCTAAATGGCGAACTCGACGGACTACGGCAGATCGACGCCCAGGTCCGGCGCGACCTTTGGTATCTGCACGAGCAACGGGTCCGGCTTCGGCTGGAGCAGGTTCAACAGGAACTCGACATCGTCACCCACCAGCGCCGAGACGCCGAAAGCATCACCGGCGAGCGCGCCCTCCCGGCCGGCGAGTCGACCCCGGTGCGGCCACGACGGCGCGTCCTTCCCAATCCAGGCGTTCGCCCCGAGCCCGACGATCGGGAGGTCGAATTACAACCAACGGCCGTTGTCTCCAACGACGACAAATAACCGGCCGGCCCGTCAGCAACTCCGCTTCGACCTCAATTGTCCGCACGTGTTGTCGAACGAAGCGGATCAACGACATCGCTATAACCTTCTTCAAGTTCGTTTCCGCGCACAACTTGATTGCCTCTCGAGAGCCTCAGGGATCGAAAAGCCGATTCCTTCGCCAATTCTCTTGACATGAGACCGTCGCTTGCGTACCCTCCGGAGGACCCAGATAGAAGCGGCCGGTGATCACCCATGGCTGGGGGGCATCGAAATAGCCGCGATTACGTGGTCAGGCCGACTCTTCGACTCAGTCCCGGCGTTACCGGGACGGTGATCGAGGAGCCGATTCCGACGCAAGGACGGCTATCCGAGCGAGGGGTTGGCCTCCCACATCTCGACCATGGCACTCGGACGACTGTCCGAGGCCATGCTGCGGCTCATGGCCGCTGGTTGAGGTGATTGGGTCGGTCGCAATGTTGATTCCGGACGCCGATCATGACCCATCTCTGGGTCGTGGGGACGGACGGAATTCCAGGGAAACCCGTTCGTCCCTCCGGGGACACCTGACTGGCTGGTCAGCGACGGGAGACCGACACCAGGGGGATTGGCTTGGCCACTCTGAATCGCCACGGGCAACGGCTGCTTGCCCTGGTTCTGGTCTGCGCCTTGGGCGTGACCATGATCGCGCCATCGGTTGGCGCAAACGCCGCCCAGGACCAGTCCGGTCTGTATGTCGGCGCCCAGGCGACCATCGCCTATACCGGCGGAGCTGGAGTCCTTCAGCGGTCCGCCCCAAGCTACGACGGCGCAGTCGTAGCCACGCTCGCTGAAGGCTCCATGGTTAGCATCAGCGAAGGTCCGGTCTCCGATGCGAGCGGGCAAGTGTGGTTCGGAGTTGCCGCCGCCTCGATCGGATACGTTCCAGGATTCACGCTGGCTGTCAGCGGCGGCGCACCGGTCAGTGACGCTGCGGCGACCTCCAGTCCCAGCACTGTCTCGAGCGTTGCTCCGACCGTCTCGACGGCGGTTACCCCGACCGTGACCACTACCCCTGGGCTCGACACGATCGTGTCGGCGGATTCCGTTCAGGACACCATCGATACCTTGCTGCCCGGAACCGCGATGATCACCGCGACCAACGGAGATGGTGCGCGGTGTCGCATCGGCCCGGACTACATGTCGGGTACCATTGCCGTCGTCCCCGAGGGAACGGTCGTCACGATTGCCGGGTCGGTCGAGTCCACCACATGGCAACCAGTCATCTGCGGTGAGAGTAGTTACGGCTATATTCACACCGATTTCATCACCTACGCGCCAGGCGAAGAGCCGCTCGATGTTGTAGCACCGTCAGTGGAACCGTCGGTTGCGGCCACCGACGTTCCAACCGAGGTCGCACCTACCGCAACTGAAACCGACGTCGCTCCCACGGCTCCCGCAACGGCCAGCCCGTCTGACGTCGTTTCAACGATCACCGCTACCGCGGCGGCGGACGCGACCGAGGCCGTCGCGACGACCACCGCGACGGTTGGCGTGACTCCCACTGCGACCGCTTCCCCGACAGACGCCACGGAGTTGGAAACGGCCCGCACCACGGGGTCGACCGATGCGGCTGCGGACAGCGCCGATGCCGCTGTGTCAGCTCTGGCCGTCGGCGCTGCCTCATATGGAACCGGTTTCGTTAGCGGCACGAATGGCGATGGCGTGCGCTGTCGCTCCGCCGCGTCCTACTCGGCCAGCACGATCACGGTCCTGTCCGAGGGCAGCCCCGTCACCATTCGTGGTGTGGCGCAGGGCGAGTGGATGCCGATCACCTGCGGCGGCCAGTCCGGCTTCGCCCACGTCTCCTTCATCAGTTCCTCGTCTGGTACACCGGCGACCCCGACTACGCCGACGACCGGTGGCGGCACGTCGGGCGGGGCGACCAGCGGCTCGGCGACGGTTACCGGAACCAATGGCAATGGAGTGAACTGCCGGGCGACCGCCTCCTACTCCGGCAGCGTGATCGCAATCATCTCGGAGGGCTCGCAGGTGAGTCTCCGTGGCGCCGCCCAGGGCGAGTGGCAGCCGGTCACGTGCGCTGGCATGGGAGGCTACGTCAATACGGCATTCCTCACCGCTGGTGGTGGATCCACGACCCCTCCAGCCTCGACTCCGCCAGGCGCCGGTTCCGGTACGACCAACCCCGGCGGCGCGGTGACGGGCAAGGCCACCATAGCTGGCACCAACGGTCAGGGCCTGGTCTGCCGAGGGTCAGCCTCGTTCAGCGGCTCGATCCTGATGGTCATGCCGGAGGGGAGTGTCGTCTCCCTCAACGGTGCGGCGCAGGGTGTCTGGCAACCGGTTAGCTGCGGCGGCCAGTCGGGCTTCGCCCACTCGGACTACCTCAGTTCCGGAGGCGCGGGAACTCCACCGGCGTCGACCGCGCCGTCCGCCACGCCCACTGCCCAGCCCTCGACCGGGAACGGTAGCGGGGCAAGCCTCGTCGGTGGTAACGCCCGTGTCACGTCTGCCCTCAACCTTCGCTACGATGCCAGTTACAGCGCCGGCGTTGCGGCGGTCGCCCCGGCCGGAACGGTCGTCGTCGTCACCGGCGGTCCAAGCGGCGGTTTCTACAAGGTGGACTGGGACGGGCTCTCCGGTTGGATGCACGGCGACTACCTCGTTGCGACCTCCGAGGCTCCGAGTGAGCGCGGCGGTTCCGCCGCCCCGCCCACCACTCCGACTACGCCGGCTCCGGCGCCGCCCGCGAGTGGCTCAGGCAGCTCCCTCGTCAACTACGCCATGCAGTACCTCGGTTACCCCTATGTCTGGGCCGGTGCCGGACCATCCAGCTTCGACTGCTCGGGATTCACCATGTGGGTCGTGCAGAACGTGATGGGCAAGAACATCACGCACGACATGGCCATCCAGATCAGTATGGGGACACCGGTCAGTCGCGGTGCGCTTCAGCCGGGCGATCTGGTCTTCTTCCAGAACACCTTCAAGTTCGGTCTGTCGCACGTCGGCATCTACATCGGCAATGGACAGTTCATCCACGCGGAGAACGAGCAGACCGGTGTCCGGATCAGCGATCTGAACTCCGACTACTACAGTAGCCGCTGGTACGGCGCCACCCGATACTAGGACGTTTCTTCTCGGGTCTTCAAGAACGGGGTTGGCCAGCTGCTCTCGGAACTGGGGCAGCTGGCGGCCACGCAAGGACGGAGAGGGCGACCGGGCGAACCGGTCGCCCTCTCCTCTTTAAACGATCGCCTGGTGGTTGATCGACTCTGCCGGAACAAGAGGCGACCGTGACGGATGCAAGGATGTCCGGCAACTCGGAAGGCGACGCAATGCCGGGATCAACATTGCGGGAGGATCCGGTCTTCAGGCGAATCTGGACCGCTCACAGCATCTCCCAGGTCGGGTCCGCGGTGACGCAGTTCGCCCTGCCTCTCCTCGCGGTTCAGACGCTCGGCGCGACCAAGACACAAGTTGGATTGCTGCTTGGAGTTGGGACCATTCCCCTTCTGGTCCTGGGCCTGTTCATCGGCGTCTGGACCGACCGTCGACGGCGGCTGCCCCTGATGATCGTCGCGGACCTGGCCCGGATGCTCCTCGTCGCAGTCATCCCGATCGCCTGGCTGCTGGACGCGCTGTCGCTCGGACTGCTCTTCGGGGTGGTCATCCTGGTTGGGCTGTTCTCGGTCCTGTTCGACGTTGCCTCGCAGGCGCTCGTCACCTCGGTATTACCTCGCGACCAACTGATCGCCGGCAATGCCCGCATGCGAACCAGCTACGCCATCGCCGATGTCGCCGGGCCATCTGGGGCGGGTCTGCTCGTTCGCGCGGTGTCGGTCCCGTTTGCCTTTGCCGTCGACGCACTCTCGTTTGGCCTGTCCGCCGTGACTCTGATCGGCATCCACACTGCTGAGCGTCGCAACGAGGAAGTGAGAAACCAGCGGGTCGGTCATCCGCTGCGTGCCGTCCTGACGGAGATCCGAGTGGGGCTCGAGTTCGTCCTGCGGACGGAAACGCTCCGAACTCTGACGATCGGCGTCGCGCTCTGGAATCTGTTCACCTGCATGAGCCAGGCAATGCTGATCCTCTATCTCCTGGAGACGCTGTCGTTCGACGAGATCACGATCGGCCTGGTCACCGCCGCTGGCGGGTTCGGAGTCCTGGCCGGAACGCTGCTGCCCAATCTGGTCACCGAGCGACTCGGACTTGGCCGTGGGATCACGCTGGCACTCGCTCTTAGCTCGGTGGCCTACCTCGTCATGGCGATCGCAACTGGTCCGTTCTGGCTGGTCCTTGTTTTGGTTTTGGTGGGATATGTCATACAAGAACTCGCCAACTCCATCGCGGACATCAACCAGTTCAGCCTCCGAAACGCAGTCACGCCTGATCAGCTCCGAGGTCGCGTCGCCTCCGCTGCCCGCGTCATCCTTCGCAGCACCGTCCCAATCGGTTTCCTCCTCGGCGGTCTTGTTGCGGATTACGTCGGACTCCGAGCGGCGATAGTGCTTGGCGCCGTCGGCCCACTGCTATTCGGCATTCTGATCCTGCGCTCACCTATCATGTCCCTGCGTACCCTTCCGCCGGACCCAGATGATGCCATGGCGGCCGCGGCGTGACCGTCGTTCCAGCCACTCCGTCCGTGCCAAGTGGTTGAAACGACAATCCGTTCACCGATTAGTAGAGGACTCCAATGTTTCGCTGCAAGGTCTGCGGCTGGCTCCATGCCGGCGAGGTCCCGCCTGACTCCTGCCCGTCATGTGGTGCGCCCGCTGACCGGTTCCGGCCCGTCTCGACCGGTCTGAGCCCTTCGGACGCTGGCTCGACCAGCGTCCCGCCCGACGCCCGGCTTCGTCTGCTTGCCCTCGTGCCGGCCACGATCGACACCCCGTTCGCTCGCCGCGATGGGCCTCGGATCGATGTCATGACTGGCGACGATGTCTGGTTCGACGACAACATCCCCTGCATGCGAGCCTGTCCGGTCAGCACCGATGTCGCGACCTACATCGGACACGTTGCTGGTGGCGCATTCGACCTGGCGGCCCAGCTCAACCGCGAGCAGAACATCTTCGCCGGCACCCTCAGCCGAACTTGCTCCCGTCCCTGCGAGGACGCCTGTCGACGTGTCGTGATTGATGGCCCGGTCCAGATCCGGGCGCTGAAACGGGTCGCCACCGACAACGCGGCGCCCTACGCGTCGCCAGGTCCGGCTGCGATCTCGTCGTCACCACCCGGTCGCACCCGCCTGGGCCGGGTTGCCGTGGTCGGTGCTGGCGTCGCCGGGCTGACGATCGCTCGCGAACTGCAGACGGACGGCCACGCGGTCACCGTCTTCGAGCGCGATGCCCGACCCGGCGGCCTGATGGTTTCCGGGGTCCCGGCCTGGCGATTGCCGCGTGCGATCGCGGACGCCGACGTCGCCGCGGTCACCGCTCTCGGTGTCAAGATCCGGACCGGCCGGACTCTTGGCCGGGACCTGACGATCGCTCAGCTCTCGGAGACGTTCGACGCCGTCGCGGTCGCGACCGGTGCTCAGCTCCCGAACCGGATGGAGGAACTGGGCCCGCCCCATCCCGGTTCTGATTTGATGACGAATTCCGGCTGGATCGATGGACTTGCCTTTCTCCGTCAGGTCGCGACGGGTGAGCAGCGCCCCTCCGGTCCCGTCGTCGTGCTCGGCGGCGGGTACACCGCCTTCGACTGCGCTCGAACGGCTCGCCGTTTGGCGCCCGGCGCGGTGACCATCGCCACGCGCCAGTCCGGACCCGAAGCGACCATCGCGGACGAGTGGAAGGAGGCGATCGCCGAGGGCGTAGTCATCGAGAGTGGCGTCACGGCCGTCGGAACCGAGCGGAACGCCGGCGCAGTCGTCGGCATCATGATGGAGGATGGGAGCCGCTCGCGACGCCTCGTGCCCTGCTCACTGCTCATTACAGCGCTCGGTCAGCGTCCGGACCAGAGCGTCATGGACCAGTCGGACGGCTGGATCGGCGATACGTTGGAGACAGCCACCAATGGGGCAGGACGGTTCGGAGGGTGGCCGAATGTCTGGATCGCTGGCGACGCGGTCAGCGGCTCCAGTTCGTTCATCGAAGCCATAGCGTCAGGGAAACGGACTGCCCGTGACATCGACCACTGGCTTGGTGCCATCACCGAAGGCCGTCCTGCCTCGCCAAACATGCAGCCGATGGCCATCCCGCTGGAAATAGCCAGGCAGCGAACCGACGCCCCCGGTGAGGACGCGGAGATCCCTCGCTGGACCCGGCACATACTCCATCGGCGACTGATCGAAGCGGAGCCGTACCGTGAGATACCAGCGCAGCCCACCAGAGTGGTGCCACTGCCTGAGCGCGGGCTGGCCAGTACCGACGCCGCGGTCGAGGTCGACGCCGGTATGACCGCGACGATTGGCCAGCGGGAAGCGGCCCGGTGTCTTCAGTGTCAGGCCAATATCTTCATCGACGGCGACCGGTGCATCCTCTGTAACGGCTGCGTGGACGTCTGCCCGTACGGGTGCATCGAGATGCTCGGGCTCGAACGC